>Ga0164301_10000640_pt1 | contig 10414 bp, 7 predicted proteins | sample Whisoiple_231_MG_FD_109711 | JGI IMG/M metagenome (GOLD analysis project Ga0164301, IMG submission 109711) | Unamended control soil microbial communities from upstate New York, USA - Whitman soil sample_231_MG | ecosystem: Environmental > Terrestrial > Soil > Agricultural land ... | reverse complement strand
CGTCCGATCATCATCGACACTCCCGGGTTCCGCTCAGAGGCGACGTTGGCATGTATCGCCGCGGCTGATTTTCTTCTTGTCCCGGTCAAGCCATCGCCGCTGGACGTCGATCGCATGCTAGACACTCTCAATTCGCTGATCGATGGCGCCGGTGGCCGACGGCCGACTTTCCGTTGTGTTCTGACCCAAACTACGCGCGACTCGGTCATTGCCAAACATATACGCGCTGAGCTGATCGAGGCGGGCTTCCCGGTGCTCAACAGCGAGATGACCAATCGTGTCGCCTATCCGGAATCGGGTCTCTGGGGAGCGACGCCGAGCCTCATTAGCTGGAACGGGCTCGCGGCGCGTGAGATTGCGGCGATCGCCAGCGAAGTCGATGGAATAGTGGGCATTAAACAGGCGGCGTAACCATGAATAAGAAGAAACTGCCAAAGGCAATCCGCCCTAACGTAACCCACACGAGCAGTCCAAAGTCCCGGCCCAAGATGTCTGAGCCCATGCCGGAAGCGAGGGGTTCTGCGAACACTCGGGCAGACTCGTCAATTGCGACAAGCAAGGTCGCTGAAATTGCCCCTGACGAACGCCGAGCACGGGCGCGCAACCTGGTTGAGCGCTTCTCTCTATGGTCCGGGGTCGCTGGACTTCTTCCGGTGCCGATCGTCGACTTGGCTGCGGTTGGCGGACTTCAAATTCAGATGCTGCGGCGCATTTCGCAGATCTACGACGTTCCGTTTTCTAAGAATCGCGGCAAAGCGCTCATAGCAGGCCTTGCCGGGACGATGATTCCTGCGAGTACCGGACTTGGAATGGCCAGCATAATAAAAAGCGTGCCTGTAGCCGGAACCGCAATTGGGGCGATTACCACGCCGGCACTCTCTATGGGCGCCACCTACGTAATCGGTATGGCGTTTATCGAACACTTTGCCTCAGGCGGGACACTGCTTGATTTCGATCCGCCGGACTACCGGGAATTCATTAAAGCCGAGATGGCGGCGCGTAAGGCCTGAACCGCTCACAAGCCGTTGATATTGGGTTTGCGTGTGCGACTACACGCCCACCTGACGTTGCCGGGCGCGATCTTGTTGGATCATCTTTTGCCGCCGGTCTTGCTTGCTTTGTCAGCGTCCCACCACCACACGGTTGGGAACGCCGACATGCCGTATTTCGGTAAAGGATCGGGACGGCTGAACCGGTTCCAGCGCGCAGTCCGCAACCTGCCATAGCCCCATTGCGGTACGACGTACTGATTCCAGAGCAATATACGGTCGAGTGCTCTGGTAGCGGCGACCAGATCATCGCGGGTCTTGGCTGAAACAATCTTTGTGATCATCTCGTCGACTGCCGGGTTCTTGATACCAAGGATGTTGTCCGACCCGGACTGATCGGCTGCCTGCGAGCCCCAATAGCCTCGCTGCTCGTTGCCTGGCAAAAGCGATTCACCCCAGGCAAATGTAATGACGTCGAAATCCCACCCGCGCAGCCTGTTCTCGTAGTGCGCCTCGTCGACCGTGCGCACCGACACGGCGATGCCGAGGCGTTCCAGCGACGGCTTGTAGAACAAGAATACACGCTCGAAGAGGGGGGCGTTGGCGAGGAATTCCACTTCAAAAGGCTCGCCTGTCTTTGCGTTGACGACTTGCTGATTGCGCACCTCGTAACCGGCCTCTCTGAGCAATCGCAAGGCCTCACGCAAATTGTTGCGAACTGCGGTCGGTTCGCCGCCGATTGGATTGGAATAAGGCTTTGTAAATAGTTCGGGCGGAACCTTGTCACGCACCGTTTCAAGTAGTTCGAGCTCCCGGCCGGCAGGCAATCCGGTGGCTGCGAGTTCGGTGCCTTCGAAATAGCTGCCGGTACGTTTGTATTGCCCAAAGAAGATCTTCTTGTTCATCTCCTCGAAGTCGAACGCATAATTGAAGGCGAGCCGAACGCGTGGATCCTTGAATTTGTTCCGACGCAGGTTGAAGGCGAATGCCTGCATCACACCGACATTGTTGATGGGAAACTCCTCGAGGATTACGCGCTTCTCGGTCACCGCAGGGAAATCATACGCCGTCGCCCAGCTCTTGGCGCTGTTCTCTGTGCGCCAGTCGACCAAATCTCCCTTGAACGCCTCGATGGCAACTGTTGCGTCGCGGAAATATTCGTATCTAAGTTCGTCAAAGTTACCCCGGCCGATATTGACGTTTACGTTTCGGCCCCAATAATCCTTGACGCGCTCAAAGACAACATTGTGGGCGGGCGAAAATTCCTTGATTTTGTAAGGGCCGCTACCGAGCGGCATTTCGAGAGCGGTTTCCTCAATGCTGCGCTTCTTGCCATCCTTGTCGGCGCCTTCCCACCAATGCTTCGGCAGGATAGTGAGTTGTCCGACGACCTGCGGCAGTTCGCGATTGCCCGTCCCGTCGAATGTGAAAGTGATTTCACGGTCGCCAGTTTTTTCTGCCTTGACTACGTGGCGGTAAATCGCACCAGCCTGCGGACTTATTTTCTTGAATGCATCGAAGGAGAATATTACGTCGTCTGGCGTGACGGGCTTGCCATCTTGCCATTTTGCTTCCGGTCGGAGTCTGAAGGTGACTGAAGAGAAGTTGTCCGGATGGCTCACGGCCTCGGCGAGAAGCCCGTATACACTCGATACTTCGTCGAGCGCCGACGCCAAGAGCGTGTCGTAGACTAAGTCGATGCCCTGGGCGAGGGTGCCTTTGACACCAGCAACCACCATATTGAAGTTATCGTAGGTACCGAGCGCGATTAGCGACGCAGCACCGCCCTTCGGAGCCGCCGGATTGACGTAATCGAATTGTTTGAAGCCGGCCGGATATTTTAGCTCTCCGAACTTCGATATGCCGTGCCGCCACATCGGGCTGGCGCCTTGGGCCTCAGCGCGGCTTACCAACCCGGACAGGACAAGCCGCTGCCCGGCGAGCACGGCCAAGGCTGACGTAAGCAAAGACCGGCGATTCATCTGATACTCCAACGGAGGTCGCAGTACGGCGGGCGATCAATGCCAATGCTATGTGGTTTTTGGCTGCGAAAACAGTGCAGAGGCGCACACCGCGGCAAATCGGACCGATCCCTCGGGGCGATCAGCGTTAAAGATTGCCGAGGCGCAGGATTGGATCACAACAACCACAAGACGCAACGAGGCGCCGAAAAATTTTCCGGCGCCTCGTTTAAGACTTCGTCGGTCCAGCAGTTCAGAAATTTAGGTAGGGGGCTAGGACCCGTCTAATGACCGATCAGCCGTCGCAAACGGACAGGCCGCTGCAGGAGCCGAGGGTGAAGCCCGCCTTTTCTTTCGCCGCACCCGCCGCAATTTCCAACACTTCGTCGGAAACATCGAAGGCGAGGATCTCTTCTTCGATTTTCTCAAGTCCCATCGTGGTGTTCATGGCATTGTCCTTTCATTCGCCAGCGGCGCCGGCAGTAAGAGAAATTGTAAAAACGCCCCCTCCCAGCGCCATAAGCCATGATCCGATGCGCCCCTAGCAAAGTCAATTGAAATAAGCCTATATCCGCAGGCACTTATGGCAGGCAGGTGGCTGATTTCCGTAGATAAATTGCGCCGCCTCTTAACCAATCGCGGTCATAAAAACGCTCATTCCCGAATGGCCGGGTGCACTGCGCCGTCCCCTTGCGCGCCACATAGGACGCCCGAAACCCGCCTGATCATCCGTTTATTGTCGGCAGCCGCCAATGCTCGCTTCCGGCTCGCCCCGGGGCCGACATAGGCACACCCGAATAGAATGACCGAGGCTCGGGTATAGTCGCCCGATCGGAGAGAGATCGATGGATGCCTTCTATGAGCGCTTGATCGTTCGCGCCGCGACCATCGACGAGCTCCTGTCGGATGATTTCGAGCCCTTGCCGGGCCAAAAAGGCGATGCTGATCTGGCTGCCCGCCGTATCGCCGCCTGGTGCCAGTCGTGTGCCAGCGGCGATTGGTCGCTATTCGGGCGGCGACTGGCCCGCGATGGGTGGGCAATCGACGAGATACTAAAGAGATTTGCCACCATTCGTCGCAAAGCCTCCGCCTCGGCGCCGGCATGGGTTGTTGATGCAATCTGGATTGAGGCGGCGCTACAAAGCCCTGAAAAAAACGTCGGCCAAATTGATGCGCGAAGCCAGCTCGAGCCTTGCGCATTCGAGGACCTGTTCACGCCGGTGGTGAGGCAGGCCACTGAGCTTCTTTGGTCGGGCGTCGACCCTCGAACGTTCGATAACCTGACCGAATCCGCTCATTCTTGCCTGCGTCATTTACTGCTCGGGGAACTGTCCAATCTCTGTGCTCCGGCAATCTACGAACAGTTTGTCAAAGCGCGGAAGGCCGGCGAATCGACGCCCGATGCACCGAAGCTGCGGCAAGACCCAGGAAAATCACTCTACATTCAATTTGTCGCCGAGATGAAAGCCGGCGGCTTCCGTCATCTGTTCGAAGACAAGCCGGTGCTCCTGCGCCTGATTGCTGTTGTCACCCGGCAGTGGATCGAGACGTGTCGCGAATTTATATTACGCCTTGACGCCGACCTTCCGACCATCCGCCGTGACATTCTGTATTCCAACACCGACAACCCGGTTGCAAAAATCGAAGGAGATCTCTCCGATCCACATAACGGCGGCCGTTCGGTCCGAATCGTCAGTTTCGCGGACGGCTCTCGAGTCGTCTACAAACCGAAGGATCTGCGGCTTGATATTGCATGGCACGGGCTAATCGAGCGCTTGAATAAAGCAGGTCCGCCGATCGAACTCAAAACGGTGCGCTCAATTGCACCCGACGGCTACGGTTGGACCGAATTTATCGATCATACAGGCACTGATCCGGAAGGGTGCAAGCGGTTCTTCCGGCGTGCTGGCGCGTGGCTCGCGCTCTTCCATTGCTTTGTGGCGAGCGACATGCACCAGGAAAATATCATTGCCGCAGGCGATCACCCGGTGCCGATTGATCTCGAAACGATCCTTCAGTCAACCGTCGAAGAGCACGGAACAACAGATCCGGAGGCGCAGGCTTCTGACCTCGCAACGGAAAAACTCGTCAACTCCGTCATGATGGTCGGCTTGCTTCCGGCGTATGGTCGATCTCCCGAAAACAATGTCTTTGCGATCGGCGGAATGACAGCGGGCTGGAATTCAAAAATAAAAATCAAATGGGACAACATTAATTCCGATGGAATGCGGCCGACGAAGTCGAAAGAGGTCGGCAAAACCAATCCGAACCTGCCATTCGTCAACGATGGCTATGTCAAATTTTCCGATCACATAGACGATTTCATTTTCGGTTTCGAGGATTACGCCAAATTTCTGCTGCAGCAGAGCAGGAACGTTAATTGGCGAGTCATATACGAAGGCTTTGCCGGCGTTCCCGTACGCAAGGTCATTCGCGCCACGCGATTCTATTCCATGTTGCTTCAGCGCCTGAGAAATCATCGGACGATGGACGACGGTGCAGTATGGTCTGCTCAAGCAGATTTCATCGCCAGATTGGTGGAGTGGGATAAGGATACCACTGTCTTTTGGCCACTTCAGCGGGCTGAGCGATCCGCTTTACTTTCGCTGAACGTACCGCACTTCGTTTCGGCCAGCGATGAAAACGAGGTGCGCGATGCGACCGGCTTTTCGGCTCGAACAGAAACGGGCTCAGGTTTGAGTCGCGCTCGGGCTCGCGTTCAAAACTTGGATGAGCATGAGATCGAGTGGCAGATTGAGATCATCAGGGAGAATACGAGAGCACTATCAAAGCCCGCCCATCCGACAACGCCCGGCCAGGCAAAGTTGGCGGAACGGCCAGACCTTACCATTCAGCCTACAAAGAAGGTCTTTATTGCGGAAGCCGACAAGATCGCCGAAGAGATGTCTCGTTTTGCAATTCGCCGCGGCCCGGGCGCGGCGTGGATCGGTCTCGACTGGCTTGGCGACGCCGAAGTTTTCCAGTTGGTCAATCTTGGGCCAGATCTCTACAACGGCGTATCTGGTATTGCGGTATTTCTGGCGGCGCATGCGGCCGTTACGGGACGTCGGTCCTCTGCTGAACTTGCCCTCGCCGGTGTTTCTCATCTTCGAAAAAACCTGAAAGGCCGCAATGCGGCAAGGATGGCTCGCTCTCTGGGCGTCGGCGCTGCCACAGGCTTGGGCTCAGTCATCTATGCGTTCGCTGTGATGGCGAAGTGCCTTCGTGACGCCAGCTTGCTTGCAGACGCCCATGTAGCGGCCGAATTATTCATTGATGATCTTATTCGGGCAGACAAACAGTTGGATGTCATCGGTGGAAGCGCGGGTGCTATCCTCTGTCTGCTTCGTCTTTATCGGGATAGCCAATCGGCCGATGTATTGAATCGCGCAATCAAGTGCGGGGAACATCTGATTGCTCAAAGTCGGCTGGGGCCGGAGGGCCGGCGGAGCTGGGTAGGACAAGGCTACGGCAAGCAAGCACTGAACGGCATGTCGCATGGGGCGGCCGGCTTTGCTTATGCTCTTGTTTCGCTTTCTTCGGCAACCGGACGCGAAGATTTTGCGCAAGCGGCGTCGGAATGTATCGCATTTGAAAATTCGAACTACGATGCGAGCCACAATAACTGGCCTGATTTGCGCGGAGGTGGGCAGCCGTCCTGGCCGTGTCAGTGGTGTCACGGAGCTCCCGGTATCGGTCTTGCGCGCATAGCCATGGCCAAGCGTGGAGGGATGGTCCCAAAATTCCTGACGGGTGATATACAAAACGCTGTCGAGGGCACGCTAAAAGGGTGGCCCGGCGCCGTGGACACACTCTGCTGTGGTACGCTCGGCAGCATCGAATTTTTCTGTGAGGCCGGTGGCGCTCTCGGGCGCAATGATCTTCGTGAGCTTGCGGCGCGCCGGTTGGCGGCGGTTCTCGATGCTGCCGCATCATCAGGCGATTACCGCTGGAATAGCGGAAAAAGACAGTTCAATTTGGGTTTGTTTCGCGGTCTTGCCGGCGTCGGATACACATCGTTGCGTCAGGTGGATGGTTCTCTACCAAACGTCATAGTCTGGGAATAGCCAGGTTTTCGAAGATTATGTCGTTCCATCGTGCCCCATTCGGTTGGGAGGCGACAGTTGCGTGCGACAAATTCCAGCATAGGTCTATCTCGTGAGTGACACCAAACCGCTATTCGATGCGCTCCGCAATTCGGCCGATGCTACGGTCGTTGCTGCCATCGAAACACTGATTAACGATGGCACCGATCGGCAACTATGCCGCGTCAATGTGGTTTCGTTCGCAGCTCAGAACAGCCTCGACGAGGAAAGGGCGATTGGCGGGTTTTTGCACGCTGCGCGACTTGGATTGTTTGATTTGACCTGGAATGTGCTTTGCCCGGGCTGCGGCGGGGTGCTTGACGTCACCCATACACTCAAATCCGTGCACAAGGAGGCGTATGATTGCGCGCTGTGCGCCTGCGGCTATGAGCCGACACTCGACGAAATGGTCGAGGTTTCCTTCACCGTGGATCCGCGCGTTCGAAGGATCGCGGCGCATGATCCGCATTCGCTCTCTCCTTGGGAGTATTTCCGGCAAATCTTCTGGGGCTCGGGGGTCGATTTACCGGAAACCGGGTTTGAAGACTTGATCGAAGAGGTCACGATCGACTCGATAGAATTGCCGGCTGGCCAAAAGGCGCAAATGTCGCTTCAGATGCCCGCCGAATTTTTAATTGTGTTCGAGCCGGTGACTCATGCGGCGCATTTCATTGATGTGAAAGGGGAGCCGACTCGGGAGCGTCAAAATCTCTCGCTGATCTTCAACAAGGTGCAGTCGCCAACCATGACCACCGAAATGCGCCCCGGGCCGCTACGGCTTGCGCTCGAAAACCAGACTGAATTGCGCACGCTGCCTTCGGTCTGGATCGCCGGCGAGACGCTTCATCATATGCTTGGCAAGCGAAAGCCATTTCTTACTGCAAAGCGGCTTCTAACCAACCAGATATTCCGCGATATCTATCGCACCGACACGCTCGACGTCGATCAGGGGCTAAAGCTCACCAGCCTCACGTTTCTGTTCACTGATCTCAAAGGCTCGACTGAGCTTTACGATAGGGTCGGCGATCTCGTCGCCTACGATCTGGTGCGTGAGCATTTTCGTGTGCTCAACGAAATTGTAGCCTCCGAAGCGGGCGCGGTCGTCAAGACTATCGGCGATGCCGTAATGGCCACATTCCCGACGCCAGACCGTGCGCTTGCTGCCGCGCTTCGCATGCGAGACTCGGTGCGCAAAATCAAAAACGATCTGCTGATCAAGATCGGAATTCATGAGGGGCCCTGCCTGGCCGTTACGCTCAACGATCGACTCGATTATTTTGGCCAGACCGTAAATATCGCCGCTCGTGTGCAGAACCTTGCGGACGCGCAAGCGATTCTGGCCACCAGATCGGTGGTGGAGCACCCGCAGGTCTCAAAGATGCTTGAGGGGGCCAAGCTCGCGCCGACTGCGCAGGATACGGTTTTGCGCGGTGTAACCGACAAGATGACGATCTATCAAATTCCCTATTGAGGCTTGATTCCGCTAGACCTGCTCGGCGTTGAGATAGGCCAGCCGCGCTCCGCAGAAGGCGCAAATCAGGCCTAGTCCAAGCGCTGTGAGACCTGCGATCACGTCGACCGTGCCGCCGGGATTACCGGTCTTGCTGAGGATGCCGCCGGCGGTGGCTGCTGCAAATACAAGCGCAATCAGAAAGCGCTGCGCCAACCGATAGATCAATTCACGCTCACGGGCAGCCGCAATCAGGTACGCGGCGGCGGCCCAGCCGCCCACGAAGCCGGCACCACCGATCGCCCACCAGGCCATGGCGGAAACAAACTGTTGTCTGCCGGTGGCGGCGTCACGGAGTACGGCATCGAGCCCGATGCCAAAGACCGTCAATAGGATATGCACGACCAGGGCCGCGAATACACCGCACGCGATAGCGGCGGCATAATGCAATCGGCGGAGAGCATCGGTGTCCATCGGCGCTGGTCCGAACGGGGGTTGCAAGGTCGCGTCGGCCGCGACAATAGCCGATCAAAGTGTGGCGCGCGAATACCCATTTTCGGAAGATTGGAACGTACCCGCTCGGTTGCGTGCACCGTCGGCCTCGAACCTTGTTGAGGGTGCGCCGATTTCCTGCTCGATGATATAGCGAGGCCGCGCTTTAGTCTCGAAATAGATTTTTCCGACATATTCGCCTATCACCGCGATGGCGAAAGTTTGGAACGAGGCGATGAGGAGGAAGAGCAACATCACCGAGGTCCAGCCTTGTACCGTCTGACCCGCCAGCCAAGTGACAAAAACCCAGACGCTCATGCCGATAAAAACGACAAACAACATAATGCCCATCAAGGCGATCATTCGAATTGGCCGTACCGATAGCGAGGTGATGCCATTGACGGCGAGGGCCACCATTTTTGCGAGCGTATATTTCGTCTCGCCGTGAATCCGCGGAAGCCGGTCGTATGCAACGGTTGCAGTCTTGAAACCGAGCTGAACAGCGAGTCCGCGCAGGAATACGTGCGCTTCGCCATAAAGTGAAAGTGCGCGTAGCGCCCGATCGCTCATCAGGCGGAAGTCGGCGTGGTGCGGAATGATGTCGGCACCGAGCCAATTGAGAATGCGATAGTAAAGATCCGCGGTGCCGCGCTTGAATCGGCTGTCGCTGGCGCGCCTTTTGCGTACGGCGAATACGACCTCGGCGCCGCCAGTAAAATGGCCGATCATTTTCGCAACAACTGACATATCGTCTTGCAGGTCAGCATCGAGCGATATCACCGCGTCGGCTTTGCCAATCTGCGCAAGCAGTCCCGCCAGTAGCGCATTCTGATGTCCGACGTTGCGCGACAACTTGAGACCGCGAACGCGTTTCGCGTGCGTATGTGAGATCTTTTCAATGAGTGTCCAGGTTCGGTCTGTGCTGCCGTCATCGACCAACAATACGTAGCTTTTCGGCGAGATAGCCTTTGATTTTTCCAGCCTGGTGATATCGGTGAGCAGACACGCAAGCGTATGCTGGATGCCAGCTTGTTCGTTGTAACAAGGAATGACAAACGCGATGACGGGTGGTTTGGCGGTAATGGGCATGTGCTCGATGTAACGAACCGGTTTCAGGCGGGTGGGACGCTCCAGAATTCGAGAACTGATGTCCCGCAGCGCATTACTTGGAAGTATGCCCTCTCAACGTTTACAAACCTTTTACCCGTGTCGGCACTGTCCCGCAGGCGCCAAAATCGCCCCCGTTCCACATTCCGGTGCACGGGGATTGATTGTGTTCCTCAGCCGTTTTAAGCCTCAGGTGGGGCGAGAGTTTGAACGATAATTATTGTGGAGGAAGCTTTGCGCCCCGCACACAGCCCTGTCGTGCACCTCATTCAGAACCTCGTGCGCAAGCGCGATTTCTATGCTGGCGGACTGGTCATTTTGTTCGGCCTG
>Ga0164301_10000639_pt1 | contig 10417 bp, 12 predicted proteins | sample Whisoiple_231_MG_FD_109711 | JGI IMG/M metagenome (GOLD analysis project Ga0164301, IMG submission 109711) | Unamended control soil microbial communities from upstate New York, USA - Whitman soil sample_231_MG | ecosystem: Environmental > Terrestrial > Soil > Agricultural land ... | reverse complement strand
CCGACAAATCATCCTCGGACCAGTCGACTGCTGCGCCGAGCAGCGGCAGCAGCACAGATAGCGGGTCTGTTCAGAAGCCGGACGATACCAGCAAAGCGCCAAAGGGTTAAATTTGCGCGACACTGAGCTAATCCGATGACCAAGATCGGCATTCTAATTTGTGTGCTCCTAGTTCCTACGGTGCTAAGCGCCGCCGAAATAAGGGGGACGGTTTTGAAGGTCGACAAAGTCGAAAACCGCGTTGTCCTCCGGACTGAACGAGGCGAGGAGACCTTTTTGACGACGAAGGAAACCAAAGGTATCGAGAACGCCAAGGAAGGCGCTAACGTTATGCTGATCTTCAGTGAGAAAGACGGCCAACCTAAAATCAGCGAAATTGCCCCGAACAATTAGGCAAGCAGTTTTTTACCGCTTCCACAGCGCTGCGTGGCTAGGTTGGCTGCGCAGCGCACCCGCCAAAGCTCAATAGACTCTGAATTTCGCCAAGCTATAGACTAGTTTTTTTAGTGAAGATCAGAAACGATTGCCGATCCAGGAAATCCAATTGCTGCTGCAAGGCGTAGCCGGCTTGCTCCATTTCCCGCTTGATCGTTTCGCTCGGTGTATAATGGCCTAGAAGACCTTCCAACCATGCGCGGCGGTCGAGATCGATGATCGCAATTCTGCCGGCCGGACGCAGATATTTGCGCGCATTCGCAAAATAGGCGAGTCGATCGGCAATGTGATGGTAGGTATTGACGGTGAAAATAAGATCGACTCCCGTTTGGGGCAGCAGTGGATCCGTTGCGGTTGCTAGGATTGTTTCGACGTTGTTCCCGGATTCTTCCTTAAGCCGCTTAGCGACGAGCTCGATCATATCTTTGTCAACGTCGACAGCGTAGACCTTTCCGGAGGGCGCAACCGCCCTCGCCAGCTTGAAGGTGAAATAACCACCGCCCGAACCGAGATCAGCGACGACTTCTCCCGGATGAAGATTGAGCGTGGCGATTACTTTGTCCGGCTGCTGCCAGGAATCGCGATTGAAACCTTCATATGCGAATTGCTTTAACCGGGCGCAACTGGCAATGAGCAGCGCGATGAGCGTCAATATGACGAGCTTGGGATACCCGGAGCGTCTCAACTTGTATTGACGCATAGAAGTGGTTCCCAATGTTATCCCGAGGGCATCTGTGATTTCACATGCTCGATTGCGCGGGCGACCTTTTGTCGAAGCTCAATGACGTCAAACGGTTTGCCGATAAAATCGAAAGCTCCGAAGTCACTTGCTTTGGTCGCGAGTTGCTGGGAGTTGACCCCCGTCAATATGATAACGGCACAATCGGGATGAATCTCTTTGATGCGCCGCAATACCTCGATGCCGTCGGTTTTTGGCATCAGCACATCCAACAGCACCAGGTCGGGGCGAGCGTTCCGGACTTGCGCGAGAGCGCCGTCGACGTTATCTGCCTCCAGCAATCGATAGCTTTTGCTGAACACCATTTTCAATGATTCGCGCACGCCGACTTCGTCGTCGACGAGCAGTAACAATGGGGGTGGATCTGCAGACATGCTACGGAAGGTTAATTCGCTTGCCGACCATTCGATTCGCCTAGTTCAGGCTCATCTCGCCGCGACTTCGACGCACGGTGCTGGTTGCTTCAAGTGTTTGGTGCATTCGTTGCGCACGTCCGTGGACGACTTCTCAAACGTGCTCTTTAAGTATTCCGCGCTGGTTGTAAAGCAGCCATTCCGGTCATCCTGCTGGTTGAACGCGGTACAGAAAGGCAGCGCATAGCGACCGTCCCAAGTATTGTCAATCAAAGCGTAAACCACGCCGCGCATGCAGGCCGCTCGACCGGTTCCATCGACGAGCTCGCATTTCTGTGCGGCGGCGCGGCCATCGCCAAAGCGCACATCGTTGGATAAATCTCGGCCGGCGGAGAGTAGGCAAGGTATACGAAACTCGCTCGCCCGGTCACATTCCTTCAATATTTGTTCAGTTGTCAATCCCATTTCGGCCATGCGGGAGGTTTGCATGGCGTAACATTCTCCCTTGTATCGGCCGGCGACGCTGCTACATGGGTAGTGGTAATCCGTCGGGCTCAAGTCTCGGCTTTCGGGCGTCGCGCTCGAAACGTTCTCCATGAACACGCCGCCGTAGCAGGAGTTGCGGTTCCAGTCGTCGGAAAGGGCATCACAGATTTCCAGTGATTGGTTCAAGTTATAACGGGAAAAAAACATGAGAGCATGGCCGAGCCCGTGCAGGCACTGAAAGCGAAATCTCAGCGCGATGTTCGGATCGCACGCGCTTGCCGCCTTCTGTTTAAGCTCCGCAATGCTCGGATGGCGATCGACGGCTGCGTAAATACTGTCGCCGCGAAGAAATCTTTCCACCGAACCATGGTAACAGCCGGAATGGCAGGTCTGATCGCAAGCTGCAAAGGCTTCGTGAATATTACCCTTCAAGCGAAATGTTTCCCGGCCTATGGCATGCACCACCGGGTGACAGTCGCGTCGAAATTCCGGATCTTCAGCCTCATATCGTTCGACCAGTTGCAGGACTTCCTTGACCGAGTGAGTCTTCAGCGCTTCACGAATAAGTTGATCGAGACATTCGGCAGCGGCGCTGCCGCTCATGCAGCTCTTTGCCGCCTGCAATGTCGGCAGCGTTGACGTTTGAGGACCGAGCAGACCGGAATCTTGCGCCGCCGACGGCAACACCCAAAATCCGATAAGAAGCAGAAGGGAAAAAATATTTGCAAATAGCCGCAGGCGAATTCGTTTTAGCATGAGCACTCCTTCATATCGTCGTCGTTGGATACTACCCAAATCGGTGGCTCTCTGCAATTTTTTTCCAGCGAAAACAGACTTCTTCTCAGTTGCTCAACGAACATATCCGGTGACAGATGGCTGGCCGGATTCTTTTAGCGTGAATTTGTGTTATTTTTGCTGATAAACTATTGCAGGTTTTGTTCGTCAAATATGTCGTTATGCGCGCGTCCAAGCTGATCGTCGCAACTCTTGCGATTCTTTGTCTCTGCCAAACCGGCGCTTTTGGGACTGGTCAAACCCTCATCAAACCCGAGGCAGTGCCAGTCTATCATCCGAAGCATTATCCATTCGAAGCCGGCGAAAAGGAACTCTACTCCGCCTCATGGAACGGGATCTTTTCGGTTGCAACTGCAGAAATCTCAATGATGTCCAGCGTGATCGATGGAAAAAAAGTCTACCATGTGCAAGTTCAGGCCAAGAGCTCGAGAACTCTCGATCTTATCTGGAAGATGCGCGACACCATCACCTCGACATTTGACGCCAAGGCGTTGTCGCCTGCGCGTTTCACGTTCAGCCAGCGGGAAAACGCCAAAGTGATCGACACCGAGGCCCGCCTCGATCCCGCCACTAAACGATGGGCAGTGAGCCGGCAGCAAGTCGGGCAACAGCCGCAGGTCTACGAATTTGAGTCGGAAAATACCCTCGACCCAATCACTGCTGTTTACCTCGCCCGTAGCGTCGAATTCAAAGTCGGTGACCGGCTTTATTTTAAAATCTTCGGCGGCCGATATCGTTATTTGCTGGAACTGTGGGTTGAAACAACGGAGCCGATAGAGCTCGCATCCGGAAGAAAAGTTGAAGCCTACCGCATTATCCCGCGCCTTCAGAACCTCACGAAAAACGGTTATGCCGAGCGCTTCAACGAGGCGACGATTTGGATCTCTGCGGACGAGCGGCGCTTGCCGGTGAAACTCAGCAGTAAGATCGTTTTTGGCAGCGTTTATTTGGAGCTGGTGCAAAGCAAGCGAGCAACCAAATCAACCGCAGTCGAGCGCAACCGCCCTGCCTCTTGACCCGGCTGTCGCGACGTTGTTCCATCTATTTGATGGGACGGACGAAACCGCTGCAAGGTCTTTTCTCCGAATTGGCGCTCCGGGTCGTGCCCGGAGTCCCAAACCTGGGACAGCAAAAAATCTTGATGGTTTTGTTGGTTTCTGCTGCCACCTTTTCCTCCTGTGTAGTTGCCACGGAGCAACCCAGCCGGCGCGCGCCTAGGGACGACTATTCGTCTTCGCCCCCAACGTCTTCCTCAGCCCGAATCGACCCGCGCGATGCGGACCGGCTCCGTCGAATCATGCCGCCGCTGCTGCAAGCGATGGATCATCCCTGCCGCACGGATCAGGTCCGTATCGGGATCATAAACGAGAACGAAATTAATGCCGCGAATGCCGGGAATTGCGAATTTTATGTCACCATGGGTTTGTTGCGGCGAGCCAATGACGATCAGTTGCGCGGTGTGTTGGCACACGAGATCGCCCACCAAGACCTCGGTCATGTGGCGAAAGCTCAAGTACTTGGCGCGGGGCTAAACATTGGTGCAGCAGTGCTGCAACAATTGTTTCCGGCGGCCGGTGTGTTGGCGCCCGTTGCCGGGGAGCTTGTGGCGCGGGGCTACGGTCGAAGCGAAGAATATGCTGCCGATAGCCACGGCGTGGACATTTTGCGCCGTGCGGGGTACTCCAAAGACACTATGCTCGATTCGCTCATCTGGGTCCGGAGTGTTGCCGGCAGTGGCGGCGGGGGCTTCCTTTCGACACATCCGGGCATTGACGACCGCATCGCCACCATCGAACGGCTCCGCTGACGGCGTCCTGGTTCGTCCAATCAGTAAACAAATCTCGGACGGGGTCGTCTAAGCACCAGGAGGCGCAAAAACATGAATTCTCGAAAAGCCGCTTTAATCGTAAAATCTCCCTTTATTGCAAGTCTGGCACTAGGCGTCACGTTGCTGGCGGGATGCGCCGGCGGCGGACTGACAACACGCGAAAAAGGCGCGGGAATCGGCGCACTGGGCGGCGCTGCCATGGGCGGGATTATCGGTTCGGCCGTACACCATCCTGCAGCGGGCGCTGCGATTGGCACTGCCTTTGGACTTGGGGCCGGAGCTCTGGTTGGCGATCAGCTACAGGGCAGGGAAAATGCAGCGTATGACCAGGATCAGCAGATCAATGCGAACCAGCAGGAGCTCCAACGGCAGCGGCGTGAGATCGACGATCTGCGACGTCGGCCCGAGTACTAGTTCCAGTCTTGCATCAGGTGCAAAAATGGGGGGCACTGCCCCCCATTTTTTTGTTATCCCGAATTAAAAAAGGCATCTGAGCCAATGCAACGCTGCCAATTCAAGCCACTCAGAATCATCGTTCATGGCTTCAATCTCATGATGGGGTTGTTGGGGGTGCTCGCTTTGGGCGATCGCTCAGCGTATGCCGGGTTTTTGCCGGTCGGCGATCACGTCATAACCGTGCGACATGCCGATCGTGAACGGGCCGCCATTGTCCATGTTCCCGTGCGGGCGCCGGAACGGCGCGACATTCCTGTCATTATCAATTTTCATGGCGGGGGTGGCCACGGTTCGAACGAGCAGGAGTATTCGTTGATGGATAGGTTTGCCGATCGCCAGATGGTTCTGGCCGTGTACCCCAACGGCACCGGACGGTTCAGCAAACGATTGCTGACATGGAATGCGGGAAGTTGCTGCGGCTATGCCGAAATTCATCAAATTGACGACATTGGATTCGTCCGTGTTCTCATCGACGAAATTGCCGAGGTGATGCCCATCGATCGTAGGCGAATTTATGCCACCGGGCTCTCCAATGGCGCGATGATGGCACATCGCCTCGCGGCGGAAGCCGGCGATTTGATCGCCGCAATAGCGCCGATCGCCGGGGGTATGGTTCTGCCGGTGATAAAATCTCAACGCGCGATTCCCGTGATGCATATTCATAGTCTCGACGATCCACGCGCTCTTTACGGTGGAGGTCTGGGTCCGCCATTTCCTTTTACAGACAGCCGCGTGTTTCATCCCAATATCGATCAGATGATCTCGCGTTGGGTGCAGCACAACGGTTGTTCGGCCGAGCCAGCGATCGATCGACAGCTCGAAAGCAAGGAACCGCGCCAGAGCGCAACCCGTTACGTTTACAGTGGCTGCCGAGAAGGTTCGGAAGTCGTGCTCTGGAAGCTTAGCGGCGCCGGTCACGTTTGGCCCGGCGGCAAGCCAAAAGTGTTAGAGCGAATTCTCGGCCCCTCGACGGAAATTATCGACGCCAATCAGGAGATGTGGAATTTCTTTCAGCGCTTCTCACTGCCATCGTAGCTCACGAGAACGTCGCACCTGGGTAAATCCGCAAACAGTTAAGGAATCAAAATGTAACGCAGAGGGCGCAGCGCCCCACATCTGTCATTTCGACTGGAAGGAGAAATCTTTCTTTGACTTTCATCCTTGAGAAGCCCTGACGAGGCTAAGAAAGATTTCTCGTCGGAGTTTACCTCGAGCGAAGTCGAAGGGCTCGAAATGACACAGGCCGTTACTATAAGGAGTCTGCTCTGTGTTCCTGCCCGAATGAGGTGTAGGGCGAAAAAATTTTGCGCAGCTTGTTGCGCGCGGATGGCTTGATTGCCGTTGTCGCTCACTTTAGACTCAGCGCATGTGAGAGTTCTCATCACAGGCGCTACGGGACTCGTGGGCAGTCATCTAACTCGCCGACTACGGCGAGAACATGAAGTACTGTCCCTGACGCACGGCGCCCTCGATATTACCGATCCCTCGGCAGTCGAGCGCTGCGTTGCGAATACCAAACCTGATCTGATTATCAATTGCGCCGTGCTCCAGGTCGACGATTCGGAGCGCGATCCGCAAAAAGCCGCGGCGGTGAACATCGAAGGTCCGCGGTTTTTGGCGGAAGCGGCAAATAGGGTTGGCGCGGAAATCTTTCATTTCAGCACGCAATACGCATTCGCAGGCGAACCCCTCAATCGCGCGCCGTACACGATCAGGGATAAGCCATCGCCGATCAACGTCTACGGCAGGACCAAACTGAACGGCGAAGAGGCAGCGCGTGAGGCCTGCGGCCGCAGCTACATCATCCGAACGGCTTGGGTCTATGGCGCCGGCAAAAACAGCTTTTTGTGTACCGTGCACCGCGACCTCAAAGTGGGTAAACGAGTACGCGCCATCGATGATATCTGGTCGAGCACCACCTACATCGAGGATTTGATCGACCGGGTGATGATGATTCAGCGAACTGGGCTTCACGGCACCTATCACATCGTAAACACCGGGATCTGTAGCTACTACGAATTTGCCCTCGAATCTGGGCGGTTGGCCGGACTGGATCATGGTGAACTCGACTCGTTGATTGAAATCATCCATGAACGGGACATGAAGCGAGTGGCGAAACGGCCGCGCTGGACGCCACTCCGCTGTTTGCTGTCGGAAGAACTTGGATTAGCGCCGATGCGCGACTGGCGTATTGCGTTGGCGGCATACGCGGAATCAACGAGCGGAGTATTGGAGTGATAAGGGCTGTTTGACTCGCGTCTTGCGTCGGGTTTACAAGAAAAGCGGAATCCCAGTTAGCAAGGAGGCACTATGGCGAGCTTTCCCGTGATCGATACCGACGGGCATGTCCTCGAACGGCAATCGGATATTCGCAAATACCTGGCAGAACCGTTCGTTAAACGGCCGACGGGGTTGTGGCCCGGCGATCAGCCCTGGGATAACGACATGATGGATTCCTTTGAAATGGCGCGCGAGTGGAAGGGCTTGAGCGCGGCCGAACAAGTCGACCGCTGGCACAAAATCATGGACGAATATGGGATCGAGAAGGCCATTTGCTTTCCGACGGGATCCGGCAATATCGCCAAAAATCAGGAACTGCCGTTTCAAATCGCGGTCGCGCGCGCCAGCAACATGCAATTCGCCAAGGAGTACAATGCGCGCTCGGATCGACTCTCGTGCGTCGGTTGTCTGCCGATGCGATCGCCTAAAGCTGCGGCTGAAGAATTGCGCCGAGCCGCAACGGAATTGGGCTTGAAGGGATTCGAAATTTTGCCGACCGGTCTGCCGCTCGCCCTTGGCGATTCTTTCTATGATCCCATTTACGAAGAAGCCGAGAGGTTGGGGGTGGTGCTCGGGATTCACGGCACACGTAATACATCACGGGAGCTCGGCACTACTGGGCTCGCGACCTTTGCCGAAGTGCACTCCTACGCATTTCCCGTGGGCATTCTTCTGCAATTCACCAGCATCGTGTGCCAGGGATTGCCAGTCCGGTTTCCGAAATTAAAGCTCGCATTCCTGGAAATTGGCGCGACCTGGTTGCCCTACTATCTCGATCGTTTGGACGAGCACTGGGAAAAACGCGCCGAGTTCGAAATGCCGCTGCTCAAGAAAAAACCCAGCGAGGTTGTGCGCGACTCGAAAATGTATTTCAGCGTCGAGCCCGGGGAATCGCAGCTTGCCGCCACGATCGATTATGTCGGCGCCGATCACTTTCTCTACGCTTCCGATATTCCGCACTGGGACAACGAGTTTCCGCACAATCTTCACGATTTGCAAAACCACAAACAGTTATCGAACGAGACGAAAGAAAAGATACTGTACAAAAATGCCAAGGAGCTGTTTGCGTTGTAGACTGATCCAACGCGTACCCCGGAAAGGCCACAATGTCATGCTGAGAATAGCGTCGTATCCGTTTCCCAGCGATTGAGAGGAGTTCCGTCGACTATTTCGAAGTGTTTGGCAGTGTTCAGAGAAGGGAACACGATGAAACGAATGTTTTTTGCAAAAGTGATGGTTACGGCGATTTTTCTCGGATGGGCTTGCATATCATCTGCGGCTGACACCATCCGCATCGCCTATAGCTCGATCAATCCGCATGCGCTTTTGGTTTCACTCGCCGAAAAACGCGGGCTGTTCGCCAAATACGGGCTCTCTTCGGTGGTGGTTTACATACCCGGCGGTAGCACCGTGGTGCAGGCGATGGTTTCCGGTGATGTCGATCTGGGACAGCTCACCGGCGCCCCAGGGGTGGCGGCCAATTTGCGCGGTGCCGATATCGTTTACATCGCGATGACCGATGATCGTATGGGGTATCAGTTGGCGACGCGAAAAGATATAAAGAGCCCGGCCGAACTCAAGGGAAAACGACTGGGTATCAGTCGCTTCGCATCGTCGGCCGATTTCGGGACACGCACGCTTCTGAAACGGCTGGGCATCGATCCGAAAGAAGTGACGATTCTGCAGATCGGCAACGAAGCGGAGCGTCTGACGGCGCTCAAATCCGGCAGCATCGACGGGTCGGTGTTCAATGCGCCGTTCGGTAGTGTCGCGAAGAAGTTTAACTTCAATATTCTTGCCGATGCCGGTGCCTTAGGAATTCCTTACTTCAACACGGGAATGTGCGGCAGCGCGAAAGTGTTGCAGAAAAACGAAGCTAGAATTCTCAATTTTCTGCGTGCCTACCTCGAAGCCATCAAGATCTTCAAAACCGAGCCGGAGTATACGCTAAAAGCGCTCGCGCAATTCAGCCGGGTCAACGATCAAGAGTTGCTCAAGGAAGCGTACGACTACAACAAAAATAAAATCCCCGACGTTCCGTATCCGTCGCTGAAAGCGATGCAGGCCGTCGTCGATCCCCTCGTCGAAGCCGATCCCAAGCTCGGTAAGGTCGACGCGCGGAACTATATCAGCGATCGATATTTGAAGAAGCTGGAAGACGAAGGTTTCGTGCAGAAGTTGATGGGGCGTTAGCGGGACTTCGTTTTGTTGAGATATGCGGCCAGCCCGACGAACGATTTTTTGAGGAGCTGAGAAAGCCTCAGTCAAACGCCATGGCCAATTCGCCAAAACCTGTTGCTCTGGCCGCAGAGAAAGCACCCGAAAGAACCAAGGCGTCGAGTTACCCCGAGCCGTTCGCATCCCAAATGGCGGGCAGGCGAAAGCAGCCGCTGGGTGACTTATTTGGTCTGGGCAATTTCGGAGTGAATCTTACGCGGCTGGCTCCCAAGGCGGTATCGGCGTTGCGCCATGCTCACTCCAAGCAAGACGAGTTCATTTACGTCTTGCAGGGACATCCAACCTTGCACACCGACGAGGGTCGAACCAGGCTCTCGCCGGGCATGTGCGCTGGCTTCAAAGCCGGCACCGGGAACGGCCACCGATTGATCAACGAGACCCAAGAAGAGGTTATCTATCTCGAAGTGGGAGACAGAACGCCCGGCGATGAAGGCAGTTACCCGGACGATGACCTCAAGGCGTTAATGGTCGCCGGAAAATGGAAGTTTGTACACAAGGACGGCTCGCCGTACTGATTCGCAAAAGTTCGACCGCTCAAAGGGGAGACCTCTCTGACGACTCACGCACTCGACTTAGCTTTACGTTAAGCTGACCATATTGATACGATTGCACGAAACTGAAGGACGGCATGTCGTGCCGTGCACAGAAGTTTGTGCTGTTTGTTAGTTCGCTCTCGCTTTTCGGGCTGCGGCGATATCGCCTTCGCTGAAGCGATAGAATCTCACCGGATTGTCATAGAGCATTTTTCTCTTGAATTCTTCGGATACGTCTTTACGGGCATAGAGGTGCGGCAGATCGCCGCCGAAT
>Ga0164301_10000637_pt1 | contig 10425 bp, 8 predicted proteins | sample Whisoiple_231_MG_FD_109711 | JGI IMG/M metagenome (GOLD analysis project Ga0164301, IMG submission 109711) | Unamended control soil microbial communities from upstate New York, USA - Whitman soil sample_231_MG | ecosystem: Environmental > Terrestrial > Soil > Agricultural land ... | reverse complement strand
GCTGGACGGCAGATGAATCGTCGCGTGGAGTTGGTGGTGAGTGGTACAGCAATCGGCAGAAGCATCACGCCTGGCGTCAACAGTCCGGGAGCCCCCACGGGAACTCCCGGGATGAGCAGTACCGGCAGCATTGGCGCAACAGGCCAGACCAGCGCCGCACCGCCGGCAACCAGCGCGGCGCCTGGTAATCCGCAGACACCAGCCACTCCGGGCGTGTCTGGTTCGGCGAGTGGCACTGTAAGCGCTCCTACCACAACCGTTCCGTCCACTCCGTCAACACCTGCGGCCGGAACGTCTCCGGCGGTAAACACCGCGCCTGCCACTACCGCGCCTTCGTCTACCGCGCCCGGAAGCACGGGAGTACAACCGCAGGGAACCGGCACGATGCAGCAGACGCAACCGGCAACGCAGCCGCCAATTCAACCGGCAACCCAGCCGCCAACTCAGCCAAACACGACTGCGCCGCCTGTACCATCACCAACACCGAATCATCGCTAGCCAATTGGCAGTTCCATTCGATGAAGGGAGATGCTGAATGCATCTCCCTTTTTTGCGCCATTAACCGCGAAAAGCAATTGAAGGGGTAGCGCCGCGGGAAGAAGATAACGCTGGTCGAGAAAGCCAATCCGCGTTGGCAGGATCTAGCCGAGCAGTGGGGCCGTGAAATCCGGTTAAGGGGAGAGAGTCTGGGGAGAACTCCCTGAAGCGGCATGTTACGACCTGCATCCTCGGGATGTTTCGACTGCGTCGTCGCATGCGCTCCGACTCCGCTCAACATGACAGCGGGAGAAGGGCTCGAAAAGGTTGGGCATTTTGGCAATTGAAACCTTAAAACCGTTAGTTTTTACGAGTCCGATGGATCCTGTCATGTTGATCAAACAGCCGTGCCGGCAGTCGCGGCTCGGAGTCGAAACATCCCGATGCCGCTTGTGCTAACATCGCTCGCGCTATGCGTGAGGGTTGGTTTTACAAGTTCTGGGTCAACAGCATCGTGAGCCTCCAGAGTTGGGGGTTCCCTAACCTGGAAAGCATTGTTCAGGATATTCGCTACGGCGTACGCGGCCTGCGCAACTCTCCTGGCTTTTCGCTGGTCGCCATCATCACACTGTCTCTCGGCATTGGCGCAACCACGGCTATCTTCAGTGTGGTAAATTCCGTTCTTCTCCGACCTCTTCCTTATAAGGATTCAGCGCGGCTCGTCAATATCTGGACAGTCACGCCGTTGTTCCCGGGATTCGACATGGGCCAATCAATTCCCAATCTCGATGACATCCGCTCGCGTGCCCATTCCTTCGAGATCATCGCCGCCGTTCAGAGTGGAGAAGTAGCGCTCACTGGTGCGGGAGCGCCGGAACGGCTGACATCGGCTTCCGTCACCGCCGATTTCCTTTCTGTATTCTCAATCCACCCTGTCCTCGGTCGCGAAATGAATAATGAAGACGAGCAGGGGAAAAACGGTAATGTCGTCTGGTTGAGCTACGGTATGTGGCAAAGGCGGTTTGCGGGCGATCGTGCCATCGTGGGCAAGACCATCTCGCTCGACCAGAAGCCCTACGTGATCGTTGGCGTTTTGCCCTCTTCTTTTAACTTCCGTAGTGCTGAAATATGGAAGCCGCTTGTCCTGACGGCGGAGGCGCGAGGTAAACGTGAAAACTGGCTTTACAGTTCGTTCGCTCGGCTGCGTCCCGGCGTCTCACGGGACCAGGCACAGGCAGAGCTAAACGGTATTGCGGCCCAGATTGAGCACGACAATCCAAAAGAAGCTGAGGGGCTGCACTTCAAGCTGGCATTCATGCAGGATGCGGCTGTTGCTAAAGGTTCGCGCAGCCTGCTGCTCATGCTGCTGGCGGCTGTGAGTTTCCTTCTGCTGATCGCCTGCGCCAATGTAAGCAACCTCATTCTCTCGCGGGGTCTTCAGAGGCAGCGTGAGATTGCAGTCCGGGCGGCGCTGGGCGCCAGCCGCCTGCGCATACTCCGTCAACTCCTGATTGAAAGCATCATTCTGTCATTAGCAGGCGGCTTCTGCGGACTTGCCGTGGCCGTTGCCGGTGTGAGTGCCTTCCGCTCGTTTGCCCCACATAATTTCGCCCGGTTAAATGAAGTTGGTATTTCGCCGGTCATGCTGCTCATTGCATTCGCCATCGCGTGCATCAGCGGAATAGTTTGCGGCCTGGTGCCTGCCATGCATGTTTCACGTTCAGACCTGAATCTCGTCATCAGGGAACATTCCAAATCGCCCGCCGATAAAGGGCCATTCTCGCTTCGCAATATTCTTGCTGTTACTGAGGTTGCGTTGGCCCTGGTGTTGCTGACAGGCGCGGCGCTGATGGCGCAAAGCATTGTTCGCCAGCTTCGCGTGGATACAGGATTTCGGACCGACCACCTGCTCACAGCCAAGTTGCAACTTGATCCCGCGAACTTCGCGGATGAAGGCGCGGAAAGAATCTTCATCTCAAAGCTGCTCACAGCTTTACGGGCCCAGCCTGGACTGAGTAGCGTGGGCATCAGCGGCGCCAGTCTGATGGAAGGCTCTTCTCTGATGTCTTTTGATCCCGGCACGCTCGGTCTGGCGGAGAAAAACACGGCGATCCAGGTCCGAGAGATCACGCCGGGGTTTTTCGAAACCATGGGCATCCGCTTACTATCAGGAAGGTTCTTCTCTGACCGTGATGTCAAGGGCGCTCCCATGACCATTGTCATCAATCAAGCCATGGCCAGGCGCTTCTTAGCAGGCAAAGATCCGATCGGACGGATTTTGAAGCTGTGGCCGGGCCCGGAGGGTGAATACCAGATAGTGGGAATCGTCGCAGATACCCGTGACATCCGCCCATCTAAGCAGGCCGGCCCGGAAATTTATTTGTCATTACTGCAGGCCCCGCAGCGTTCGCTTTACCTGGTCGCGCGCAGTCAGGCTGATAGCGCAACTCTTACACCACTTATCGAAAACAGTGTGTGGTCCGTGGATAAGAACCTGCCGCTCAAAGACGTAAGAACAATGACGGAAGTCGTCGCGGCCACGGTTGCTGAACCCAGATTTCATACCTGGTTGCTCATTGCTTTTGCCGGGGTCGGGCTTGTGCTCACGTTGATCGGAATTTACGGTGTGATCTCTTACTCCGTGAGCCGGCGCACCCACGAAATGGGAATCCGCATGGCATTGGGCGCGAAGCCGCAAAACGTTTTGCGGATGGTTTTGAAACAGGGCGCAACCCTGGCCCTGATGGGAGCGATTTTGGGCTTGGTGGGATCTCTGGCGCTCATGCGCTTCCTGGGCTCCCAACTGTATGACATCAAACCCGGCGATCCTGCCACGCTTGTTGGCGCTGCTTTGCTGATGGTCGCAGTAGCTCTCGCAGCCTCCTATATCCCTGCTCGTCGGGCTACCAAGGTCGATCCCATGGTCGCCTTGCGCTATGAATAGCTACTGCTACCGGATAATCGTTACGCAATTTTCAACCTTTTTGCCATGCAGTTGTATTCTGGAACAGGCGCGCAACTTATGATTTCTGGTTGTATTCCCAAGACTTTAAGAGTTCAGTTAAGTCACAGCGGACTTGGGCATTGCTCTTTAATTATTGTCCGCCGCGGAAAAAATCGGATACTATGTGTCGCGTGGCTGTCTGTGTCAAGCGCGCTGTCTGGCTTCTGGTGATTTACGGCATCCTTTATGTGTTGCTCATGCCCATACCGGAGCTGGGAGCCGCCATCTCGGCAAAAACAACCATTGCAACTTTCGCACTCATAACGTACGCTCTGCTGGCTTTTTGCTTTTTACTTCTTTCAGTACTATCCCGCACTTTGGATTCGGGTTTGCTTTCCGCTTCCGACGTTCTCGAACGGCTCTGCATCAGACTCTGTTAGGGCGAAATTTTCGCACCGCCAGGGCTCTGTGCAGCAGAGCTTTCGCGAGATGTGCTCCAGGGCCTTGAGCGGCCTGCGGGGACTTCGCGCGTGAGATGAACTGGAACCTGAAAGACCATGCTACGGGAAGGTGCGGTCCGCCATGAGCTTCTTAAAAAAAATCCTCGAAGGCGCAATGCTGCTGCCTTTTGTGAAACTGCCGGTTGGCGGACGCCCTGCCGGTCATGATGACCAGGTCCGCAACGACCTGGTTGAATTCGGACGCATGCTGCATAGCCAGGGCTTTGTCGCTGCCACTGACGGTAATCTCTCTGTCCGCCTGGATCGCGACCGTGTGATGGTCACGCCGACCGGTGTGAGCAAAGGCATGATGCGGCCTGAAGATATGGTCATCGTGGATATGGACGGCAATCGAATCAGCGGATGCTGCTCACCAACCAGTGAAATCGCCATGCACCTGACCATTTATTCCATGCGTCCGGATGTCAGGGCTGTTGTGCACGCGCATCCCTGCACCGCCACTGCATTTGCGTCCGCCGGACTGGCGTTGGATGAACCTCTTTGCTCGGAAGTGGTTGTCACCCTGGGTGAAGTTCCCCTGGCGCCCTATGCAACCACCGGCACCATTGAACTCAGCGATTCATTGCGCCCGTTTATTCCCGACCATAACGCAATCCTGATGGCCAACCATGGCGTTGTCACCTACGGTCACGATTTGCGGAAAGCTTACCTGCGCATGGAAGCGGTGGAACACTTCGCGAAAATCGTCCTGGCAGCCCGCCAGCTCGGATGTGCACGATCATTGGATGAGGAGCAACTGGAAAAACTTTTTGAAGCAAGATCACGCTACGCCGGCAACACCCACTGATACCGAATGCGGATTGATTAGAAACACCATCTAAGCTCACCTTCGGGATTTCCTGGCCGTGATCGCCCATCCAGCAATTTACCCCGCTTACAATCTATTTACCTGCTTCTTACAGGGCCCTGATAAGACCAATTTGGCCACGTGCTTAGATTGTCTTAACGCCCTAGGAAATGAGATCTCATGACGCGTCTGAATATGCGCATCTTTTATCTATCCGCCTTATGCATTTTATTTTTGTCTCTGTTTACGCCTTATTTTCACAGTCTGCAGGATGGCGGCACCTATTCGGTCAAAGTAAAAGTGGTGAATGTGCCAGTCACGGTTCGCGACAAGCACGGCGAGATCAAGCGCAACCTTACGAAAGATGATTTTCTGCTGGAAGAAGACGGCCACCCGCAATCGATCCGTTACTTCTCCAGTGAAACCGACCTTCCTCTCACGCTCGGTTTGCTGGTGGATACCAGCCTGAGCCAGCGTCGGGTACTCGATGATGAGCGGCAGGCAAGCTATGCATTCCTGAGCCGGATCCTGCGCGAGGACAAAGACAAGGCGTTCATCATCCACTTTGATCGGGAAGTGGAATTGTTGCAGGACCTGACTTCATCGCGCGAAAAACTTGAGTCCGCCCTGCAAGCTCTGCATACGCCACCCATGGACGACCAGCGCGCCGGCTCTGGCAATGGTGGCGGCGGTGGTGGCAATGGTGGAGGAACATCCGGCGGTGGTTATCCCGGCGGCGGCTATCCGGGTGGTGGTTATCCGGGTGGTGGCTATCCGGGTGGTGGAGGCATTGGTTTTCCCGGTGGTCGCCGTGGCGGTGGCTACCCAGGTGGTGGCGGTGGAGGAGGAGGCCGTGGGGGCGGAGGTGGAAGGTCCTATGTTCCGGGCACTCTTCTGTATGACGCGGTGTTCCTCGGCTCTGACGAACTGATGAGCAAACAGCAAGGGCGAAAGGCCGTGATTATTCTTTCAGACGGCGTGGACACTGGCAGCAAATTTCCTCTGGAGCGCGCAGTAGAAGCCTCACAACGCGCTGACACCATTGTTTACTCAATACTTTTTTCTGATGAGACTGCTTACGGCGGTGGCGGATTTGGAGGATTCGGCGGCCTGGGACGCCACGGCGGAGGACCACGGCAGGACTACCCCGACGGCAAGAAAGTTCTGGAGAGAATCTCCAGGGAAACCGGCGGCAGGATGTTTGAGGTCTCAAAGAAGCTCCCCATCGAGAAGATCTATAGCCAGATAGAAGAGGAGCTGCGCAGCCAGTACAGTCTGGGTTACTCACCCGATCGCGCAGATCTCGCAGCGGGATATCACAAGATTGCGGTCAAAACAAAAGAGAAAGATCTGGTAGTGCGGGCACGCGAAGGATATTACCTGGACCGTTGATCAAAGCTCGCGGACAAAGCTATCAGCGGATGTATTTGCCGAGCAATGACGCGACCACCCCGAGGCCGAGAATCGCCAGGGGGCCGTGGTTTGCCTGCAACGCCGCGCTGAAATCGGTGCTTTGAGTATAGAGATAAGCAGCCCAGCACAGGCCGCCGACAATGCAAATTCCACCCAGCGTCCGCAGTAGCGGCGACCCGGGCTCGGGGCGGCTATTGCGTTGTACCCGATAAACGCCGCGGTCTTCATAGCCCTCGCGGGCGCCGGTTCCCCAATCATCCTGGTGGACTTTTGCTTTTCGTGGCTGAGTCTCTGGCATACCGCTCCAATGTGACCAATTTAGCTGAAAAATTCAATGGCGAAAAACACCTAGATGGTCTTTATCCCCCCTTGAAGCACTATTGGGCAAATAATGTGTGCCGCCGACCCCTCAACGAATCCCCATTTACAATCACATATTACAAAACTATGGCCAATCTCTTTGAACCCCTCCGCGTGCGCGATGTTGAGTTTCCCAATCGAATTTTTGTTTCGCCCATGTGCCAGTATTCCTGTGTGGACGGCATGGCCAATGACTGGCATTTTGTTCATCTGGCGTCGCGAGCGGTCGGCCGTGCAGCGGCCGTTCTGACCGAGGCAGCGGCCGTCACGGCGGAGGGACGGATCAGCCCGGATGATCTCGGGATCTGGAGTGATGCTCATATAGAGCCTTTGCAACGCATTTTTTCTTTCATCAGCCGGCAAGGTTCTGTGCCCGGCATGCAACTGGCCCACGCGGGTCGCAAATCCAGCACCAGCGCACCATTTAAAGGCGGCCGTCCTCTTGCTCCGGAACAAGGTGGCTGGACGCCAATTCTGGCGCCATCGCCAATTCCGTTTGCTGACGGCTATCAAACGCCCAAAGAGCTTACGAAACCGGAGATCAAGAGAATCATTGCCGCCTTTGCCGAGTCCGCGAAGCGCGCCGAGGCGGCCGGCGCCAGGGTGATTGAACTGCATGGAGCCCATGGCTATCTTCTTCACGAATTCCTCTCGCCTGCCAGCAATCACCGCAAGGATGAATACGGAGGGCCGTTCGAAAATCGCATTCGCTTTGTTTGTGAGCTGGTGGATGCAGTCAGGAATGTCTGGCCGGAGAAGTATCCACTGTTCATGCGGATATCCTCGACCGACTGGACCGAAGGCGGATGGACGCCCGATGATTCAGTAGCGCTGGCGCGGATCCTGAAAGGTCAGGGTGTTGATCTGTTCGATTGTTCCTCCGGCGGCAACGTTTCCCGGGCCAGAATCCCCGTCGGCCCCGGATATCAGGTGGAATTTGCGGAAAAAATTCGCCGCGAAGCCGGAGTGCTCACCGGAGCCGTGGGAATGATCGTGGATCCGGCACAAGCCGATCAGATCATCCGGTCATCACAGGCCGATGTGGTTTTTCTTGCGCGCCAGTTTCTTCGCGACCCATACTGGCCGCTCAAAGCCGCCAAGGCCCTGGGCCATGACATGGCATGGCCACCGCAGTATGACCGTGCAAAGTAGCGGGAGTTGGACGGTTGACGCAGTGAAGATCGGTAATTGGTTTTTGGTAATTGGTAATTGGTTTTGGTAGTTGGTTTTTTGCCTGGGTCTGGGGTTTAGTTCTTTGTTAGCGTCGGCCGGGCCGTCGTCCTTCTTTGACGCACAGGCTGAGTACTGAGTGCTGACCGCTGTTTTTCTATTTCTTGGGAGCTGCCTGCGCTGACACGGCGTTTTCAAATTCTTCGGGCTTCTGAATTTCGCGTCGTTCCACCGGCGAGGAAAGCACGATGGACGTGGAAGTGGTCCCAAATGGGGTCAGCCGGTCAATCAGGGATTCCAGATGTTCCACTGAACGCACATGCACCTTCATGATGAAGGAGTCCGCACCGGTACCGCGATGGCACTCCACCACCTCGGGAAAGTTCTTGACCGCGGAGGTGATTCTGCTGAACACATCTCCCACCACTGACATGCGAATGAAAGCGGTGATGGGCATGCCGACCCTCATGGGATCGATATCGGCGTGGTAGCCAATAATAATTCCGGCTTCTTCCATCCGTTTGACGCGTTCCACAACCGCAGGCGTGGTTAGACCAACCCGCCGGCCGAGCTCGGCGTAGGAAAGCCGCCCATTGATCTGGAGCTCATTTAACAATTTCCAGCCAATTTGGTCTAAAAGCTTGTCGTTTTTTAGATTGGAATCCATTTTACGAGGTTATTGTAAGCCAGAAATCGGAAGTATTGCTGTATTTCCTCCAGCGAAAAAATTAGTAAACATTTAATTTCAAGATTTGAGCATACATTAAATCATCCCAAGCCGACTTTTGGAAACAAGAATCGCTTAACGCGCCAGCATTCCCAACCGGCACAATAACGACCGTCAATTCTGGATGATCCTACATCTTCTCCGGATTTGATGATCAACTCAGGTTGAGACTGTGCTCGCCACAGAGCTGTCAGATCCATCGGTTGCATCCTTTTAAACTTCATTGACGAGAACGTAAGAAAAACCAGCTTCCCTGAATTACAAGTCCAGGCACGCAGGATCGAATTCAACGGGTGCCATTTACGTTCGGCGCCGTGAACGGAACTTTTTCCTTTCCAGGTACCTTCCCAGTTACCCGGGGCCGTGGTGTTGACACACGCGTTCACGTCGGACCATGGACCAGGAAGCCTGGCTGAATCCGCAGGGCAGTCGGATGGTAATCACACTTCATCGTTTCGAGCAATTTCGCTGGTTTGCCTCAGTTGGGAAATAGCTCCCGCCCGAACAATCGAACGAAAAAAGTTGTATCTCCGTGCTGGTTCATTTTGGAACTGTGCCAATTTGGGAAAACACTTTTCTGTTGGCACTTGCCGCCATCGTAGTAAACTCCTTCAACATTGAAATGCTTCACGTGCTTCCGGGTATCAAAGGCGAAGGTTAAGCAGCACAGCAAGACAAATTCATACCAATTTAATCAGTCGAGAGTTCGTGCAGAAACCATCATCTTTACCCGGCTTCCTCTGTTCGTTCAAGCCTGACGCAGAAGTTGCACACTTCAACTCAAAACGAGGTCACAGAATGACAGCTCCCCTTTCAAGAGTACGCGTTGCATTAACTTTTCTCTTTGTAATTCTTGCCGTTAACTTCATGGTCGCCCAAAAGGTCCGCGACGGCGCGGGCGTTGAAAAAGCACCCGACGGCGCGGGGCATGGCGTGCATGATGTCATACCCTCAACGGATGCCCAGCCCGGAGCCATTGGCTTCACCGTCACCACCGGCAACGGCATCAATTACCACAACGGCCCGGTAATGAAGGGCAATCCGGTAAACGCATACATCGTCTGGTACGGCAACTGGAGCAGCACCGGGTCCAATACGGCCGCTACCAAGAGCCTGATCGAACATTTCCTCGGCACCATTGGCGGTTCGAATATTGAGAAGGTCAATACCACGTACGGCGACACCACCGGCAACGTCAGCGGTAACGTGAGATTTGGCGGTAGCACCACCAATACCAGCACTTCGAACCTGACTGACTCCGGTGTGCAGAGCGTGGTTGCCAACGCACTCAACAGCGGCGCGCTTCCGCGTGACTCCAACGGCGTCTATTTCGTGCTGACATCCTCGGGCGTGAATGAGACGTCAGGCTTCTGCACCCAATACTGCGGCTGGCATACCCATGCCACCCTGGGCGGCGTGGACATTAAGTACTCTTTTGTCGGCAATCCTGACCGCTGCCCCAGCGGCTGCGAAATCCAGACCACCGGCCCGAATAGCCCAGCCACTGGCGTGGGCGGAGCCGACGGAATGGCCAACGTAATGTCTCACGAACTCGAAGAAGCCATCTCCGATCCCGACCTGAACGCCTGGTTTGATTCCAGCGGCGCGGAAAACGCTGATAAGTGCAACTTCAATTTCGGCGCAACTTCCACCTGCAACGCGAATGGACTGTGCTCCACCTCCGGCACCTCAGCCAAAGCGAAGTACAACCAGACGTTCGGCAACAATGACTGGATGCTGCAACAAAACTGGAGAAACTCCGGCGGCGGAGCCTGCGCTCAGCACCTGTAATAGTTAGAAATAAAAAACATACTCTGAAGGCCGCCGGCTCAATGCTCGCGGCCTTCATCTTTTTCGAGAGTAAAAGATCCGATTTCCCGTGCGCGAAAAAATCGCAGTTTCGTGGTTATGCATCACGGTTGCCCAGCCGCTGCTTTTTGATCTGTTGCATTCCCATATTAGAACTTCGATTACTCTTCGCAACTACCATTTGCCGTAGTAGACTTCTCCCCAATAGAAATTGCTT
>Ga0164301_10000635_pt1 | contig 10446 bp, 10 predicted proteins | sample Whisoiple_231_MG_FD_109711 | JGI IMG/M metagenome (GOLD analysis project Ga0164301, IMG submission 109711) | Unamended control soil microbial communities from upstate New York, USA - Whitman soil sample_231_MG | ecosystem: Environmental > Terrestrial > Soil > Agricultural land ... | reverse complement strand
GCGTGGTCGTGCGGCAGATAGTTCCAGGCATCCCCGTCGGGGCTGTAATCCTCGCGAACTGTGCCCCATTGCCTTTCGCTGAGGTACGGGCCCCACAGATACCAGTCGCTGGCCTGGTGCAGACCAAGGTCGAGGCGACCGAAACCACTTACGCGCTGCCGCTCCGCCCCTGCGGTCGTTGTCATATCGCTCGCCGTCCTCCTGACGCCTTTGAGGCATACTTGCACCTGCAGTGGTCGGCGTCACTATCCAAGCGAATAACTCGAGAACCGTGATGCTGTAGTGGCGAACACAGGCTAGCCTCGACCTGCATCTGTCCCCAGGGTGACAGTGGCGGTCCTGGCATCACCCGATGGATCGAAGAATGCCATCGTCACATGTGCGCCTGGCGCCTTTGATTGCACAATCGCGACCAACGACTCTGCATTTGGAATCGGTTGGTCATCGATCCTCGTCACCAACGCGCCATTGGATAGTCCCGCCGCCGCGGCGGGACTATCCGCGGCGACACCGACAACCGTGGCGCCCTCGGTACCTGCCCCGTTGCTGACCTGTGCGCCAAGCCAACCATGCGATGCGGTACCCATGGCGACGAGTTCCGACGCGATGCGCTTCGCGTGATCGATGGGAATGGCGAAGCCAAGCCCGATCGACCCTTTCTGGGGGTCCCCGGAGTCGCCGCCGGTGCCCAGCGCCGCCATCGCCGAGTTCATCCCGATGAGCTCACCGTTCATGTCGAACAGCGGCCCGCCGGAACTACCCGGATTGAGTGCGGCATCGGTCTGGATTGCGTCGAACGCCGCGAACTCTCCATCCGCTGCGCCGGCGGTGAACACCGGTCGGTTCAGCGCGCTGATGATGCCCGTTGTGACGGTGTCCTCCAGGTCGAGCGGTGAGCCCACGGCCACCACCGGCTGACCGACGCGGAGGCCGGCCGAAGTGCCGAAGGTAATTGGGGTGAGCCCTGAAATCCCTTGCACTCTAATAACGGCGACGTCGCTTCTGCGGTCGGTAGCGACAACGCTGAACGGAGCCTTCCGACCGTCGCTGAACGTGACCATGGTGTTTGTCGAGTCGTGCCGTCCGCCGGGGTCGGCGGCGGCTACAACATGGCGATTGGTCATGATCAGCCCATCCTGGGTGAGGATGATGCCGGAGCCTTGTTCGAACTCGTCACCCAGACTCGATTCCAGTGTCACCACACTGGGCAACACCTTGGCGACGACCTGCTCGACCGAGGAAGCGCCCATATCCGCCCCCGACCGGGGGCTCACGTAATCAGGAATCAGGGATTGGCTGGCGACTGCGGGCGGATGAAGAAGCAAGGCGCCAGCCGCACCAACCGCCACAGAAACCATTGCCAGCAAAAGAACCCGCAAGAGCAGTCCGCCGCCACTACCAAGACGGTGCCGCTTTGCCTTCGTCGCACGGTGAGTGGGGGGACGTGCCTGCCCGGCACCTGGCCTCGAGTCCGACATCACGTCAGCCGCCGTCAGCAGTGAGCGCTACCCGGAGCCGCTTCCGACCGCGGTGAAGCCGCGACATCACGGTTCCCCGCGGAGTCTTCATCATCGCTGCGATCTCTTGGTAACGGAAGCCCTCGACATCGACGTAGTAGACAACCTCGCGAAACTGCGGCGGCAGCGTCTGCATCGCCGCCTCGATGTCTTTGTCCGGCAACGAATCCAGAACATGATCCTCGGCCGACCGCTGTCCAGGCGTGGAACGGGCATAGGCCGCTGCCAACGACTGCTCGGTGACCTGATCCGTGGAGCACTGCACCGGTTGACGACGTTCCCTTCGGTAGCCGTTGATGTACGTGTTGGTGAGAATCCGGAACACCCATGCTTTCACGTTGCTGCCGGAACGGAACGATTCGAAACCGGCGTACGCCCTCATCATGGTCTCCTGCAGCAGGTCTTCTGCATCCGCATGGTTCCGGCTCATGCGCCGCGCTTGGCGATACAGGGAGTCGTGAAGGGGAACAACCTCACGCTCGAACCGTGCACTCAACTCGGAGTCCACCATCATCACCTGGCCGTGAACCGCTTAGACACGGAATCAATGGCTTCGCGTACCGTCCTCGCGTCCTTGCGGATCTGGAACGATTGGATGATCTGGACCACACCGAGCACGACGAGCCACACGCCGGCAACCAACACAAGCACGACGATCGAATCGAAAGGCCAAGCAAGAACAACGAGGCCGGCGATCACGGAGATGACGCCAAGGACGACAGACCAACCACGCCCTGGCAGATTCGAATCGCCGATCGCTGCGGCGATGGCCGAAACACCCTGAAAGATAAACCCGATTCCTATCCACAGCGACAGCAGAAAAATCGCGTACCCATCGCCGAAGTGGCGGAAAGACAGGATTGCCAGTACCACTGACAGCGCTCCGCTGATGAACAGCAGAATGCGCATGGCAGCCGAACTGGGCAGCGTGAAAGCCATGAACAGCCCGATGAACCCGGTCAACAGTAGGTACACCCCGAACAATGTCGAGGCGACGAGGATCGTCGGGCCGGGCCAGGCAAGCACGATGCCGCCTAAGACAGTCGTTAGCACGCCCGCCACGAGGGCCCATTTCCACAGCTGTTGCCCGAGAACAGGTTTCGTGACTCCATTTGTCTCGTCTACGCTTGCGTTTAGCAACTCAACCACTCCTTGTCGTCCAATCCGGACGGCTACCGTCGATAGGTGGGGTCTTCCGCCCACCAGGCAATCCTTTGACGAGGCGCGGCCAATGTCGATGTGCCCGCCGACAACCCTGCCCGGCTGTTGATGTCGCCATCGACATCGTGTCGACGTACGTGAGGTAACTGCCTACATGTTCAGCGCTTGCCGGCCTTGCGGTGGTGTCGGAGCGACCGAGACACCCCTCGGGGTCGGCTGAGCGCTACCAACTGTCTTGGTAGATCTCGAATGCCAGGCAGAGTTCGGCGAGTTCACGCGGCGCAGACAGCGACCGCCCGGTACGTTCCTCGATGCGGTGCAGCCGGTAGCGCACCGTATTGGGATGGCAGTAAAGCTGCGTGGCCGTGTTCGGGATCGACCCGTCGTTGTCCACCCACGCCCGGAACGTGTCGAACAGAACGTCCTGTTCGTCACTTGTCATGTCGCCGAAGGCGCCGAGAACGAGGTCGGCCACCTTCGCCGCCACCTCCGGAGCGCTCACTGCCGCAACTGCGATAACCGAGTCGTCGAAGACTGTCACCGCGCCTGGTCCCCTGCCCCGAGCGTTTACCGCCACGCGTGCGTACCGCAGGGCCTCGGCGGTATCGGCGAGATCCTCGAACTCGGGACTGACTCCGACGGAAGTGGTCGCTACTCGGCCGAGTAGTTCCAGCAGGGCACCGCGTTCGGTGTCGCCCGGGATGTGCGCAATGCCGGTTTGCAGATCGGGCAGCAACCGCCAGGAGGAGAAGACGTCGATGCTGCGCAGCATGTCATGGATTCCCGGAAGTGCCTGCTTGCCAACGGACGGGCACTGGGCCGCGATCACCACATATGGACCCTTCTGGGGTAGTCGCAGCAGCTGTGCAACTTCCCACAGGCTGCGGTCGTCGGTGATCCGAGCCTGGAGCAACGCCTCGGTCAGCGCGGAACGTTCGGCTTCATCCGCCAGCGCCTGATGCATTGCCTGGCGGCGGTACGCTGCCGTCATCGCGTCGGTGTAAACGTCCTGTGCCTGCCAGAGCAGGGCGGTCGCTCGCAAGAGCGCGTCGCGGCCGATGTTTGCCTGTCCCCCCGCCACCCCGATCATGGCATCCCACAGGTGATGCAAGGCAACGCGGAACGCGTCCATGACGACGGGAAGAGGCACCCCAGCGGCTGCGCGATTGGTTCCGGTGACAACGGCAGGTGACGTGTCAAAGGTGGCACCGTCGCGAAGTCCATTGAACAGAAACCGGATGTTTTCTGTACTGCTGGACAACAGCTCATCAGCACTCACGACGTTGGTGTCCTTGTAGAACTCGACGTTGGCTCTCACCGAGGATGCAACCTGTTCGGCCATCTCGTCGAGGTGACGCCCGACGACTGAGCCGATTTCCATCACCTGTGCGTCGATATCCGGGACCGCCATGGTCATTGAGCGTAGATCGGCGCGAAGGACGTCACGTTGTTCCGGTGCAGATCGGCGATGGCCATTATCGCCGCCACTAATCTTCGGCCGCCGATGGTGTCCCACAAAACAATGACGGGTCAATCGGCAGCACCGACGATTCACTGTGGGCGGAGAGCCCGCTTTCACTCACATAGGAGCTTTGATGGCTGACGGGGATCTGAGCACACAATTCGAGAAGATCTCGGACAAGGCGAAAGCCGCAACCGACCAACTGAGGGCGGCCAATGAGCGGACCAGGGACCAGCTCGAAGCCGACGTCGCCAGCGCGCGTAAACGCGCGGACGCCGCGGCCGATCGGTTGAAGGACAAGGCGGATGACGCCAGGGACAACGCGTCGTCGCACTGGCAACAGCTCCGCGACAAGTGGCAAGCCCACGTGGCCGAGGTGCGGGCACGCGCCGACCGGGTCAAGGCAAAGATCGATGCCAAAGACGCCGCGACGGATGCCGAAATGGCCGAGGCGTACGCCTACGATGCGATCGATTTCGCGCTGGACGCGGTCGAAGAGGCCGAATACGCTGTGCTTGACGCCATATATGCACAAAAGGCGGCCGCGGCACTCGGGGTCTAATTGACGGCATCCATCCAAGAGCGACACGACCTGGGCAGAGGCCGGCGATCGGTGCTGCCCAGGTCGGCGCTTGCAGATTTCGTTGCAGCACAGGACCGCCCGGACCCGGTCGATTTGCTTGAGTCACAAGCCCGCTCGCGGATCTCCGACCTGGTGCCGGTGCGATACGGACGGATGCTGCAATCGCGGTTCGCATTCTTCCGCGGCGCGGCTCTGCTCATGGCCTGCGACTTAGCGTCAGCCCCGCATAGCGGCCTTACCGCGCAGTTATGCGGCGACGCGCATGTGTCGAACTTCGGCCTGTTCGCATCGCCCGAGAGAAGCCTGGTCTTCGACGTCAACGACTTCGACGAGACACTGCCGGGGCCCTGGGAGTGGGACGTCAAGCGGCTTGCGGCAAGCGTCGCGATCGTCGCACAGGAGAACGGCTTTGATCGAGAAGAGCGTGAGCGCGTCTTGCGCGCCTGCGCACAGGCTTACCGCGATCGGATGCGAACGCTTGCCACGATGGGCGAGCTCGACGTGTGGTATGACCACATAGTCGTCGACGACACGCTCGAGGCCGATGTCGATCACACATACGGCCAAGCGATCCGGCGCACGGCGGCCAAGGCCCACACCCGCGACAACCTCCAGGCACTGTCGAAGCTGACCCGGGTTGTCAACGGGCGGCGCCGGCTGGCCAGCGATCCGCCACTGCTCATTCCGATCGAGGAGCTCGTCGGCGAGGCGCAGGCCCGACTGTACGAACAACAGATGAGTGACCTCGTCGACCAGTATCGGCAGAGCCTTGACGCCAGCCGTCGCGCGCTTGTCAGCCGATTCCGCTTCGCCGGAGGAGCCCGGAAGGTTGTCGGCGTGGGCAGCGTCGGCACCCGAGCGTGGCTGGTACTGCTGTTGGGGCGTGATGACAGCGATCCCTTGCTGATGCAGGTCAAGGAGGCCGAACCGTCAGTGCTGGAGCGCTATCTCGGCGCTTGCCGCTACGCCAACGCCGCCGAGCGAGTGGTGCAGGGTGAACGGCTGATGCAGGCCAGCAGCGACATCCTGCTGGGCTGGCTGCGGGGCGTCGGCCCAGACGGCCACGAAGGCGACTACTACGTGCGTCAGCTGCGCGATTGGAAGGAATCGGTAAGCGTGGAATCGATGAGCCCACAGCTACTTGCCGATTACGGTCGATCGTGCGCCCATGTCCTCGCGCGCGCACATGCCCGCAGTGGTGATCGCATCGCGATCGCAGGCTATCTCGGCAGCGGTGAGGCCGCCGACATCGCGTTCACCCAGTTCGCCGAGGCGTACGCCGAACAGAACGAGCGCGACTACACGGCCCTGAGCGAGGCCGTCGCCAGTGGTCGCATTGCCGCCAAGCCTGGCCTCTGAGGACAGTCATTCCGCACCTTCGAGATTCGTCAGCTCGTTGTCGAACCACGCACTGACATACCGCATCTTGTCTTCGACGTTCTCCCGGCGTAGTTTCAGCTGCTCGACGATGTCCTCCGCTACATGACGGGCATGGCCGGACTCGCCGTATGGGTGGTGACGCTCGAGGATCTCCCGAATCCGCTCGGTCGGGTCGGTCATTTCGGTATTGTCCTCCATCTACACGAACGCACTGAGGCCGGTGATGGAGCGCCCGACGATCAACGTGTTCATCTCCCGGGTGCCTTCGTAGGAGTAGATGGCTTCGGCGTCGGCGACGAAACGTCCGACGTTGTGCTCCAACAGAATTCCGTTACCACCTAGCAGTTCCCGGGCGTATCCAACGGTTTCACGCATCCTGACCGTGCACCAAGCCTTGGCCAGGGAAGAATGCCGATCCTCGGCGCGGCCCTCGTCCTGCAACTGCGACAGTCGCGCGCACAATGCCCACGACGAGGTGATGTTGCCCAGCATCCGCACCAGGAGGTCCTGCACCAGTTGGAAGCCGGCGATCGGTCGGCCGAACTGTTCGCGGGAAAGCGCGTACGTCAGCGCGTTCTCGTAGGCACCGCGCGCACAGCCGACCGCCATCCACGCCACCCCGGCCCGGGTCATCCGCAGCACCTCAGCGGTGTCGCGGAACGAGTTCGCGTTCTGCAACCGGTCATCCTCGGAGACCCTGACATCGTCGAGGGTGATGACGGCGTTCTGCACGATGCGCAGGGCAATCTTGTCTACCAGTTTGGTGGTCGAGAACCCCGGGGTGTCGTTGGCGACGATGAATCCCTTGACCCGGCCGTCGGCGACGTCTTTGGCCCAGATAATCGTGAGGTCGCCGAAGGTGGCGTTGCCGATCCATTTCTTCTGCCCGTTGAGAATCCACGAATCCCCGTCCTTGCGAGCCGTCGTCGTCAGGCCGCCGGAGGCGCCGGAACCGACGTCGGGCTCCGTCAGACCGAACGCCCCGATCTTGTCGAAGCGGGCCATGTCCGGCAGATATTGTTGCTTCTGTTCCTCGCTGCCGCACAGATAGATCGAGCCCATCGACAATCCGCCGTGCACCCCCGCGAATGTGGCGATCGAAGGGTCCGTGCGGGCGAGTTCCATCGCTACCATGCCGTCGAGAAGGAACGACCTTCCGGGACAACCGAATCCCTGGTACGGCAGTCCTGCCAACCCGAGTTGCCGGAAGCCGGGCACGATCTCGAATGGAAAGCTTCCCCGCTGCCAATGCTGATTGACACTCGACTCGACCTCAGATTTCATGAAGTCCCGTACACGATGGAGGAAGTTTTGCTCGTCGTCGTCGAGCAGCGCCTCAAGTGCGTAAAAGTCAGCGCTGTCGGTAGTGGTCGCGGTGCTCATCGGCGCTCCCTCAGTCCGGTTGATCTCTGAAACTCTCGATCACCGGCGCCAATTCGGCGGCGTTGGTGATCAGGTCGACGTGGCCGCCGGCATGCATGTACACCGTCGCGTGGGGCAGCAAACGCGCCATGATCTTGGCGTTGGCCACTGGTACGACAGGATCGTCGTGTCCAGCAATGATCAACGTCCGTTGGCGGACCAGCGGTAAGGCGAACAGGCTGGTCCACACCGCCCCCGCGAGAAGCTGATGCAGGTAGCCCACCCGCGAACCGGCCATCAGCTGGCGGTCGAACAACTGCTTGATCAGAGACGCGTCATTGCGCACGGTTCCACCATAGAGATCACCAGCGATCGTGGCGGCGTAGTTGTGATCCAAGAACCGCCGCGGGGTCAGCATCTTCGCCAGCACCAACGGGTTTCCAGGCACCATGATTGCACCCGTGCCGGTGGACACCAGGATCAGCCGCCGGCAGCGACGCGGGTTCTGAAACGCGAACTGCTGGGCCAGCGCGCCGCCCCACGACAAGCCCAGAACATCCACCTCGCCGTTGAGCCCAACCTTCTTGAGCAGCCGACCAAGAACGGCCGCTAGATACGGAAACCCATACGGCAGCGGCGAATTCGGTGAACCACCACTGCCAGGAACATCAAACCGCACCACGGTCGTGTCGGGATCCAGATGCGCCACGAGCGGATCGAGCACCTCGAGGCTGGCTCCGATGCCGTTACACAACACCAGCGGAATGCCTGTGCCCTCGCGTACGTTTACCCGGATCTGCTGGCCGAGGACCGGGATCAGGTGTTCAACGGTCAAGCTCTCTGAAGCCGCGGCCGTCATGGGTACAACACGATGACATCGGCGACGCAGGCGGGGCGGTCTTCGCCGTCGATCTCATACGTCACGGTGAACACCGATTCGACCCCCGAGGTCTTCTGCTGGGCACTCATCACGGTGACCGCAGCGCGGATCTGGGCACCAACCCGGACCGGAGTCGGGAAGCGCACCTTGTTCAGCCCGTAGTTCAACGCCGCCGTCAGCTCGCGGATCTCCAATACCTGCGAGATCACGGCGGGGGCAAGCGAGAGCGTCAGGTAGCCATGCGCGATGGTGCCCCTGAACGGACCCTTCGCCGCGCGATCCGGGTCGGTGTGGATCCACTGGCGATCGCCGGTGGCCTCGGCGAACTGGTCGACTTGCTGCTGCGTCACCTTCATCCAGTCGGTGGTGCCAAGTCGCTGTCCGACCAGTTTGAGCAGGTCAGTCGGCGCTTCGAGAATCGTTGTCATACAAAGCCTCTCGCGATCGTCAGTGGTCCAGTACGTAGGTGCCGGGGGCGGGTTCCGACGGCACCATGCCCGCGCCGCCGAGCGACTGGGGTGCGTCCTTCTTTTCGCCGCTGCGCTCGCCAAGCCAAGCGACGAAGTCGGGCCACCACGAATCGGTGTGCTGCTCGGCCGATTCCACCCAGAACTCCGGATCGGGCTCGTCCACGCTGCCCAGCCGATAGCTGGCCCTCGGGTTACCCGGCGGGTTCACCAGGGAGGCGATGTGACCGCTGGACGACAGCACAAAGCGCAGGTTCCTGATACCAAGCAGCCGGGCGCTGCGATAGCAGGCCTGCCACGGCGATATGTGGTCGGCGATCCCCGCCACCACATAGGCATCGGTGGTCAACTGGTTGAGGTCCACCGGGGTGCCCAGCATGCTGACGGCACCGGGCGTGGCCAGCGAATTGTGCAGACCCATCGTCACCATGTCGCGGTGTAACGCCGCGGCCATCCTTGTGGTGTCGGCGTTCCAGTACAGGACGTCGAAGGCCGCGGGCGATTTGCCCTCGACGTAGTTGTTCACCCAGTAACGCCACACGAGGTCCGTCGGCCGCAACCAGGCGAACACCTCCGCCAGTGATCGGCCGTCCAAATAACCCTTGCGCTCCGACAATGCGATGGCGATGTTCGCGGCTTCCTCGTCGATGGCTGCGGCAGCGAAACCGGCCTTCGTCTGGTCGAGAACCGTCACCATCAACGTGAGCCCGGCGAGCCGCCGGCCCTCCCCCGTCGCGTTGAGATGCGCGGCGGTCATTGCGGCGAGAATCCCTCCGGAGCAGGATGCCTGCAGATGCGTGCGATCAGACTGCGTGATCTTCTCGACGGCGTCCAGTGCGTTCAGGATCGCCTGGCCGTAAGTGTCGAAACCCCAATTCCTGTGTTCCGCAGTGGGATTGCGCCACGATATCGCGAAGACCTGGATGCCTTGTCGCAGAAAGTACTCGATCATGCTGCGGCCGGGTGAGATGTCCATGATGTAGAACTTGTTGATCACCGGTGGCACCATGAGCAGCGGGGCCGAGAAGACCTTCTCGGTTTGCGGGGCGTACTGGATCAGCTCGAATTCCTCACAGCGAAAGACCACCGATCCTTGGGTGACCGCGATGGTCTTGCCCAGCGTGAACGCGTCGGGCTCCACCATCGACGGCACCCGGGGCGCCGATGCCATGTCACTGACGAAGTGGCGCAGCCCACGCACCGCGCTGCGCCCGCCGGTGTCGATGAGCGCCTTCCAGCCCAGCGGGTTCAGCACAGGATTATTGCTCGGCGAAAGCCCTTCGGAGAGGAAGTCCAACACAAACCGGATTCGCTCGGCATCCCGCCAGTCGAGGTTGGCATCCGAAAACAGTTGATCCACCGTGCCGTTGGTCGCAAGGTAAGCCTGCATCGTGCGGTGCAGCAACGGATTGCCCCGCCACGCCGGATCGGCGAACCTCTTGTCGCCCTTCGCGGGTGCCACCTCCGAACGACCCTCGGCGATCGAGAACAATTCCCGACCGAGCGATGCTGCTCGTGAAGCCACGATGCGGGGTTGCTTGGTGAGATTGAGGGCGAACCTGCTCCACGCCACGTTGGGCATCAACCGATCCGCCATGCCGATCGCCGAGCTCGTCAACAGCAGATCCAGTGGT
>Ga0164301_10000629_pt1 | contig 10464 bp, 7 predicted proteins | sample Whisoiple_231_MG_FD_109711 | JGI IMG/M metagenome (GOLD analysis project Ga0164301, IMG submission 109711) | Unamended control soil microbial communities from upstate New York, USA - Whitman soil sample_231_MG | ecosystem: Environmental > Terrestrial > Soil > Agricultural land ... | reverse complement strand
CGCCGATTTGAAGCAATTCTGACGAGCTGGTTGCGGCCCCAACTGCCTTTGGCGTCTTTATCCAGCTTCAAATCACAGAGTTTGATGATGTTTTTCTTTGGCTTTTGCATTTTAAGCGTTCCTTTCACAACGCTTCTTACTAGGACATTTTGGGCTCGCCAACATCTGACGCTCTCTGTCATTCTTTTTAAGTTGGGACGAAATGCGCGCTGAACGTAGAAGAAACCGTGAAAAATACATCTTGGTAATCTTGATCGTTTGCTGCGCATCAGTCGCGCTGGCTGAGGACTTCAGAACGATCAAAGGGAAAGAGTACAAGAACGCGACGGTCACGCGCGTAGACGCGGATGGAATCGTTGTTAGGACGACGAGAGGTATTTCCAGGCTCTATTTTGCCGAGCTGCCCGACGACGTTCAGGCGCGATTCGGTCACGACCCTGCAAAAATTGAGGCCGAGGTCGCCGCTGCAAGAGCCGCTGAAGAGAAACGCATCGAGGAACAAAAGGCTGCAGAGCGAGAGCGTGCCGAAAGGGAAAAGAATGCAGAGTCTGATTTGAAGCACTCGCTGGATCAATCCCAAGTCAAATCGGCTTTGGATGCGCCGGCGAAAGCTCCGCCGGTGACGCTCGGCTCCGAAATTCATCGCGGATATGATGAGATTCAAAACGCGGATTTGCCATGGAAGCCGGAAGAGATGAAACAGGCTGCGGATCGCCTCGTTCAGCGCAACGATCAACTTGGACGGAATACGTACGGCTACGTTCTTGGAGCGCATTTCGCGCTTTGGTCGCACCTACAGCTCGCCTGGCAGCATTTTGGGAACGATTTGCAACGCCGAGATCACTACGACGCTGTTGCGATGTCTGTGTGGCTAAAGATCAAGCTCGATCTCGTGGATGCTGGCTTGAAGCTGCCGCAGTTTCTTGCAGCGTTGCCCGTGGAAGCGCCGACCGTGGCACGATGGGAGCAACGCCATCCAGAGGATTCCACCGCCAGTAAATGAACGCAGAGATCGTAATGCTGCCTGTGGATGAGATTCGGCCCGCTTCATAAAATGCTTGGGCGTTTGTCTTGGCGAGCCATGCTCGGGCCCGAAAAAAAGGTTCGCTCGAATTATGTCTCAATTTCCTGTCTCAATTTCAGGTGGATCGAACGCCTAGTTTTAGGCGAAGGCAAAGTTCAATCGGTTGAGCACGTTTCAATCGCTTTGAAATCGCGTTTTGTTTCAATTTTTCAGAGGTAGAATTAGTTCTTGCAGGTCGTGAAAATCGCGCGCAAAAGGCGCGCATGAAGCGAAGATCCCGCGGCGGGCCGAGTTGAGCTGATTCGAGAAATCGCTGTGAGGACTGTTCGTGAAGCGGCGCCGGCAGTCAGAGGCGGCACCCCGGAAGAATGCGCCGCATTCTGGCGCGAGACGATCGCTACAGCTCCCTGGTTTGAAGTTGTTTTGGCGAGCAACGCAATCGGTTACGCCAAGTTTTACAGCAATGCGGTGATCCGCGCTTATGATAATGCTGGCAATGTGACCGAAACGCACGAACGGTGGAGGCAAGCTGCTCCGTCGATTTTCGTAGGTAAACGGGCCTGTAGCTCAGCGGTTAGAGCAGGGGACTCATAATCCCTTGGTCCCAGGTTCGAATCCTGGCGGGCCCAGTCTTGCATGCTCAGTGCTGACGATCGCTTTTGCTGGCGGCGCACCGCGCGGAACGGGCGATCCTTCGGTCACGATGACGGCGCAACTGGATTCAGTGTGCGCTGGAACCAAATGGCGCTGGCAATCGACTAAATGGCGGGTAGCGCCGCTGCGCTTTCTTGAATCAGTGAGTCGAGCTTGTTTAGATCAATCGGTTTCACCAAGTGATGCTTGAATCCCGCATCATGGCTCTTACGAATGTCGGCTTCCATTCCAAAGCCGGTGAGAGCAATTCCCACAACCGGGCGCTGCGAGTGGAGCTTTCGCATCAGATCGATTCCGTTGCCATCCGGCAAAGCCAGGTCGCTGATGAGCACATCAAATTCCGCCTTTTCGCCTAGATTGAGGGCAGATTGAAAGTTTAGCGCCGATTGCACATGATAGCCGCGCCGCCGGAGCAAATTCGTAAGCGAGCGGTTCGTATCCTCGTGATCTTCGACAAGCAGAATCCGCAGGGGCTGACGCTCCTGCAGCCTGGGTGAAACGGCCGGGGCGATTTGCGCCTGGGCCTTTTCACGGGTGGGAAAAACCAGCGTGAACGTGGCGCCCTTGTTTCGGCCGGCGCTTTGCGCGGTGATCGTTCCCTCGTGCGCTTCCACAAGGGTTTTGCTAATGGCGAGTCCGAGGCCTAGACCTCCCAGTTGAGTCCGGCCGCCTTGTTCGAACGCATCAAAAATTTTTGGCAGCGTTTGCGGTTCGATCCCGAGACCGGTATCGGCGATCTCAACACGCAGTTGTCCCTTGGAATCATTGTTGGTGGTAATCGTAATTTGCCCATTCGCGGGCGTAAACTTCACCGCGTTATTGATCAGGTTCCAAAAAATCTGCTGCAGTCGCGCGGGGTCTGCTCGCATATGCATTTTTGTCGCGCCGAGGTTGAGAGAACGCACGAGATGCTTGCGATCAATTTCCGCCTGACAGATCTCCAGCGCACTTTGCAGCAACGTGTGCGCATCAACGACTTCAAAATTCAGCTGCACCTTGCCTCGATCAATGCGTGTCAGATCAAGCAGGTCATCGATCAATCGCGCCTCCAATTCCACGTTACGGCGAATCATCTGCAGCGATTCGTGGATGTCCTTCGGCAGGTCCGGCTCACTCTCCAGTGCAAGGGCAGAGGCGAGCACGGGGGTCAGAGGAGTGCGCAATTCGTGGCTGAGCATGGCCAGAAATTGGTCTTTCGCCAGATTCGAGCGCGCCTTTTCCTCGAGTTCCAAGTTTGTCTTCTGCAACTCCGTTGCGAGCGATTGCGATTGTTTGAGCAGGTTTTCGGTTTGCGTGCTGGCTTCGATCGTATTGAGCACAATGCCGATGCTCTCGGTTAATTGATCCAGGAACGCCAGGTCGGTTGGACCGAACCGGTCGACTGTCGAAAGTTCCATGACTGCTTTTACCTGGCCTTCAAAGAGAATAGGCAGGACCACGATGCTCGTTGGATGAAATTCGCCCAGCCCGGAAGTCACTTTTGCGTAGGTATTCGGTATATCGGTCAAAAGAATTCGCCGTTTTTCCAAGGCTGCCTGCCCCACGAGACTCTCGCCCAATTTGAATCGGTTCTTTGCGCCATTGCCTTCCTGTGAAGCGTAGCTAGCCAGCAGTTTAAGCTCCGATTCTCCGTTAGAACTATCCATCATGTAAAAAGCGCCCTGCTGTGCTGAGACCAGCGGCGCGAGCTCGGATAGAATCAGTTTGCCAACCGTTAAGAAGTCGCGCTGTCCCTGAAGCATGCGTGTGAATTTCGTGAGGTTTGTCTTGAGCCAGTCTTGTTCCTCATTCCGCAATGTCGTGTCCCTCAGATTACGGATCATTTCGTTGATGTTGTCCTTGACGAATGCAACCTCGCCTTGTGCTTCCACCTGAATTGCACGGGTGAGATCACCCTTGGTCACCGCTGTTGCGACATCAGCAATAGCGCGAAGCTGCGTAGTCAAGTTTGCTGCCAGTCGGTTGACGTTATCGGTCAAATCTCGCCATGTACCCGCCGCTCCGGGGACGTTTGCCTGGCCGCCGAGCTTTCCTTCGACGCCCACTTCGCGAGCCACGGTCGTAACTTGCTCGGCAAAGGTGGCCAGCGTGTCGATCATGTTGTTGATCGTCTCGGCGAGCGCGGCAATTTCGCCTTTGGCTTCGAGGAAAAGTTTGCGGTTCAAATCGCCGTTTGCGACTGCCGTCACTACCTTGGCGATGCCACGCACCTGATCAGTCAGGTTGGACGCCATAAAATTGACGTTGTCGGTCAGATCTTTCCAAGTTCCCGAAACGCCTTTTACGACGGCCTGACCACCGAGCTTGCCTTCCATGCCCACTTCGCGCGCGACGCGAGTGACTTCATCGGCGAACGACGACAGTTGGTCCACCATCGTGTTGACCGTGTTTTTCAATTCTAGAATTTCGCCTTTAACATCGACGGTGATTTTCCTGGTCAGATCGCCCGTCGCAACCGCAGTGGTCACCGCGGCGATGTTGCGCACTTGTGTGGTGAGGTTGGAGGCCATGAAGTTGACGTTGTCGCCGAGGTCCTTCCATACACCTGCCAGCCCGCGCACATCGGCTTGTCCGCCCAATTTGCCGTCCGAACCGACTTCGCGCGCTACACGAGTCACCTCCGATCCGAAGGAGCGAAGTTGGTCCACCATCGTATTGATCGTACCCTTTAGTTCCAGAATCTCGCCTTCGACATCGACAGTGATTTTCTTTGACAAGTCCCCCATTGCCACGGCCGTGGTTACGGCAGCGATGTTGCGTACCTGCGCGGTAAGGTTGGACGCCATGGAATTCAAAGAGTCGGTCAGGTCTTTCCACGTGCCGGCAACTCCGCGGACGCGCGCCTGGCCGCCGAGTTTTCCTTCGGTGCCGACCTCGCGCGCCACCCGCGTGACTTCCGCTGCGAAGGATGAAAGCTGATCCACCATTGTGTTAATGGTGTTCTTTAACCCCAGAATCTCGCCTTGTACGTCAACGGTGATCTTTTTGGACAAATCGCCGCTGGCCACTGCGGTAGTCACGTCGGCAATGTTGCGCACTTGCGCCGTCAGGTTCGACGCCATCGAGTTCACCGAATCGGTCAAATCTTTCCAGGTCCCGCCGACCCCCGGCACCTGCGCCTGGCCACCCAGTTTTCCTTCCGTTCCAACTTCGCGAGCCACGCGCGTGACTTCCGCTGCGAAGGACCGGAGTTGATCCACCATCGTGTTGATGGTGTCCTTGAGCTGAAGAATTTCGCCACGCACATCCACGGTGATCTTTTTGGACAAATCACCCTTGGCCACCGCGGTTGTGACGTCGGCAATGTTGCGAACTTGGGCCGTCAGGTTGGAGGCCATTGAGTTGACTGAATCAGTAAGGTCCTTCCACGTGCCCGCCACACCCCGCACGTCCGCCTGGCCGCCCAGCCTGCCTTCTGTGCCAACTTCACGAGCAACGCGCGTCACCTCCGCCGCGAACGAACTGAGCTGGTCGACCATCGTATTAATGGTGTTTTTCAGCTCTGAAATCTCGCCTTTTACATCGACTGTGATTTTCTTTGAAAGATCGCCATTTGCGACAGCGGTGGTTACCTCAGCAATGTTTCTCACCTGGCCAGTTAGATTGCCGGCCATGAAATTGACGCTGTCGGTGAGATCTTTCCATGTGCCTGCGACGCCCTTGACATCGGCTTGCCCACCCAATTTTCCTTCCGTGCCTACCTCACGCGCCACCCGTGTCACTTCCGATGCAAACGAACTGAGCTGATCAACCATCGTATTGATCGTGTCTTTCAGCTCGAGGATTTCACCCTTCACATCGACTGTAATCTTCTTCGAGAGGTCCCCCCTCGCGACAGCAGTGGTGACCGCGGCAATATTGCGCACCTGTCCGGTCAGATTGCGCGCCATGAAATTAACTGAATCGGTCAGATCCTTCCACGTACCCGACACCCCTTCGACGCGAGCTTGTCCGCCTAGAATTCCCTCAGAACCGACTTCGCGCGCCACGCGCGTTACCTCGGAGGCGAACGACCGAAGCTGATCCACCATCACATTGACCGTGTCTTTCAGCTCAAGAAACTCACCTTTCACATCGACTGTGATTTTCTTGGTCAGGTTGCCGGTCGCCACTGCAGTCGTGACCGTTGCGATATTTCGGACTTGAGCCGTGAGATTGCCGGCCATCAAATTGACGTTTTCAGTCAAATCTTTCCAGGTACCGGCAACGCCTTTGACTCTTGCCTGGCCGCCGAGCTTTCCTTCCGTGCCCACTTCGCGCGCCACCCGCGTGACTTCCGACGCGAATGCGCCGAGTTGATCGACCATCGTGTTTACAATCTTTGCCGTGCGCAAGAACTCCCCTTTGAGCGGCTGTCCTTCGATCCTGGTGGCCATCGTTTGGGATAAATCGCCCTTCGCCACTGCGCCGATCACGCGCGCCATTTCGCTCGTCGGACGGAGGAGATCTTCGATCAAAACATTGACGCATCCAATGGCATCGGACCAGGAATCGGACACGTTGTTCAGCGATGCTCGCTCTTTGATTCGGCCTTCCCTTCCCACCACATGCACAACGCGTTCTAATTCCCGGTTCATGCGCTCGTTGGCTTCGATCACCAGATTGAAGGTGTCAGCGATCTTGCCCGCGACGCCTGTCCAGTCTTCGGGGAGTCGCGCCGAAAAATCCCCGCGTTTGAATGCCATTAATGCGGCAAGCAATTGCCTGGTATCAAGTTCGCTTCCGTTAGTCTGCGACCGATTCTGAGGTCGCGCCTTTGTGCCAGGGGCAGCTTTGTTCATGTCGGGGTGTTTAGAAAAATGGAACTTCTCTTCGCCGTTCGAATCCCACGCACAAGATGAGACGGTTCATATTCCAGAGCCGCAGAGTAATCGCCCAATCCATCATGCGAAGCCGCATCTTTTTCAACAAACCACTGCCAACGCATTTCGTCGCGCAAAAAAGCACTCCTCGCAGGAATTCTCCAGGTGAGAAGGACGAAAGAGCCAGGCGCAGGGACCCGGCGGACCCGGAAGCTCATCTGTAGGCCCTTGGCCCGCTTGGTTGTCCTTTTGCAATCGGCATTGAATGCCGACCAACAACAAGAGGCAGAACGGAATTTGCTCTCACTAACGTACAGGCAATGCCGGTAAGCTGCGCAAGCGGAAGCCCAAAATGATCGCCAACATTCCGAACACGATCGCGTAGGAGCCAATCAGCCAAACCAAGGCGAGAGCACCGGGGAGGGGGTTCCACAAAAGCATCACAGCGAAGACAATTGACAGCAGTCCCATGAGGATCAGGAACCATTCGCCTTTGATTTCCCGGCGCAGCTTAATCGCCAGTGCAATTTCTGTTGCGCCAATCATCAGCGCCCAAGCCGCGATATAAATGATCAGCGCCAACGCGGTTATTCGAGGGGCATGGAATGTCAGAAATCCAATGATAATCCCCATGATCCCGATGATTAGATCGAATCCCCACTCTTTATCGGAAGCGCGATGCCCGATCGCGCCGATAACGCGAAACACGCCATCGACCAAAATCCAGGCCCCAAATAACAGCACCAGCACTGCGACTGTTAAACCAGGGTAGACGAATGCCATTATTCCGAAGAGAACTGCAGCAACACCCCTGAGGACCGGAACCCACCAATGACGTTTTAAGGTTTCGATAAGCATTCCTTCCTTCTAAAGATCGATTTGCACTGAGGCAAGCCACTTTTGAGAAATGGCTCCGCTCAAAGAGACGGCAGTCCGAAGACGATGCCGAGCCAATAATCAAAGCCCGCACTTTGTGCCGGCTTCAGAAATACTGGAACGACTTCGCAGGAGAGATGCTAAATACGTGTCGACCAAAGGCGCGTTATTGATTCGCGCCAGATTCTCGGGCGTCTGAAGACGCGAAAAAATGGCGTAGGCGATCTTGCTTCGCGGAACGGATTTCTCGCCGTAACCGGCTGGAATATTGCTCGACCAATAACGGACGTACTGGCCGTCCGACCGATTTTCCATACCAAGGAAAATCGTGGAGTGCCCGTGCTCATTTTTTCCGACCTGGCGCGACCAGAAAATTTTCATGAAGTCGCCCGGACTGGCCTGATCGAAATTGTCAAAGTTCCGACCCACCCCCAACTCGTGAAACAGCCGTGCAGTTCCGGGTCCATTTGCATTCCATCGGCCCCAGACTCCTTCGCCATCGCGTTGATCGCGAATGATCAGTTTTTCCAAGGTTCCATAGTCGAGGTGAAGGTCGCCTCGTGCGCGCAAAGCCTCGATTGTTCTGATGAACACCAGATACGTTGCGCCCGAGCAGAAACTTGGTCCCGCCGGCACGATGAAAAATTTGCCCGACTCGAAATGCGCCGAAGATTGCAGCCGGATCTTTGCGAAATGCGAAACAGAATACCGGCCGCCTTGGGGCATGCTTTTGATTTGCTCGAGGACCAAGTCGTTGCAGTCCCCCGCAAAGGATGCATGTGACGCAAGAATAAGAATCGCAAGAAAAGTGCCGGCCGCCAGTCCCTTCACGGCGGACTAAGTAATCATCAAAACGTGAACTGGCAATAGCGGGACGCGCTTATTTTGATCTTCCGGCGCGACAAGGCTCGACATGACAACCGGCATAGCCGTCGCTACAATCATGAACATGGTGCGCTTCACGAAAATGGACGGCGCGGGAAACGATTTTATCCTGATCGATAACAGGGCAGGGAACATCGATCTGGATCGCGGCCAAATTGCGCGTCTTTGCGATCGTCATCGCGGCATCGGTGCGGACGGAATTCTGTTACTCGAAAAAGCGTCGAACCATGCCGATTTTCGCATGCGTTACTTCAATGCAGACGGAGGGGAAGCAGAGATGTGCGGAAATGGCGCCCGCTGCTTTGCGCGGTTTGCGAACAAGGTTGCCGGAGGGCGCGAGAAAATCTCTTTTGAAACGCCAGCTGGCCTGATCGCGGCGGAGTTAGCGGGCGATCTTGTGACGCTGCAGATGACCGAACCGACCGATTTACGTCTAAGCATCGATGTTCGCGCGGCGGACCAAGACAAGACCGTTCACTTCATCAACAGCGGTGTGCCGCACGCCGTGATTCCAGTTTCACGAATCGATAATGTCGACCTCCGCCGAGAAGGTTCGGCGATTCGCCATCACAAAATGTTTTCGCCCAATGGCACGAACGTAAACTTCATCGAAAAGCGCGGACCGAAAGAACTTGCCGTGCGCACCTACGAACGCGGCGTTGAAGACGAAACGCTCGCATGCGGCACCGGCGTGGTCGCGAGCGCACTGGTCTTTAGCGCCGTCGAAAAGGTGAATGGACCGATCACCGTTATCGCGCGCGGCGGCGATGAACTCAAGGTAGGATTTGAAAAGAGCGATAGCGGGTTTCGCAATGTCACACTCACTGGTCCCGCGGAATTTGTCTTCGAAGGAACGATCGAGGTATGAAGTCGATTCAACGCGGATCTCCGACAGATTCCTGAATCCTGGACCCTTCTCATCTGTGTTTCATCTGTGTAAATCTGTGGCTTAGAAGAAATGTTTCGCGGCACCTTCACGGCACTGGTCACGCCATTTCGCGATGGCGGCATCGACGTGTCTGCCTTCGAAACGCTGATCGGAACACAAATCGCGGAGGGAATCACAGGAATTGTGGCGATCGGAACCACCGGCGAATCGCCCACGCTTTCACGCGAAGAACGCGAACAATTGATCCGGCTTGCCGTCACAACCGCAAACAAGCGTTGCCTCGTGCTTGCGGGGACAGGCTCAAACGCCACGGAACACGCGGTAGCCGACACAAAGTTGGCGGAAAAACTCGGCGTGGACGGCGCGCTACTCGTTGCGCCTTATTACAATAAGCCAAGTCAGGAAGGGCTCTTCCGCCATTTCAAAGCCGTCGCCGACGCCACGTCGCTGCCGATCATGCTCTACAATATCCCTGGACGCTGCGGCGTGGACATCAGTCCTGAAACTGTGGTGCGTTTGGCGAAAGAATGCCGCAATATTGTCTCGATAAAAGAAGCAAGCGGCAGTGTGGAGCGCGTGAGCGATCTGCGCCGACGTTTGCCCGAATCGTTTACTATGTTGAGCGGCGACGACTCGCTCACGCTGCCTTTCATGGCGGTAGGCGCAGCCGGGGTGGTAAGCGTAGCGTCAAATCTGTTTCCCTCTGAGGTGTGTGCGCTCATCCAGGCCTGCGAATCAGCCGATTTGAAGTCGGCGGCAAAATTACATCGGAAATTGCTGCCGTTGTTTAAGGATTTGTTTATCGAGCCAAACCCTGTGCCGGTGAAAACGGCCCTCGGTTGGCGCGGCGCGATGTCGGGCGAAGTCCGTTTGCCGTTGTGCGAGATGAGCGAAGCGAACCAGGCACGTTTACGCAAGACAGTTGAGGAATTCGAACAAAACAAATGAAGTCACCCCTGCGCGTGTTGCTCATTGGCGCGGCTGGACGCATGGGGAAAGCGATTGTCGACCTCGCCAGGACCGATCCAGGAATCGATATCGTCGCGCAATGCGACCTTGGCGATTCAATCGAGCCGGCGATGCGAGATTGCGACGTTGCGATCGATTTCAGTCACCCGGACGCGATTACTGAAATCTGCCGCGCTGCGTTGCATTGTAATAAGCCGCTCGTCATTGGCACGACTGGACATTCGCAAGCGCAACGCGGAACAATCGAGGAGGCAGCGCGTGCTTTGCCAATTGTGCTCGCCTACCACATCACCTTCTCGGATAGATTGAATCGGTATTTCGTTTTCGATCTTTCGCGCTGCTTTCAAAAGCTCAGCAAGAGTTTT
>Ga0164301_10000628_pt1 | contig 10466 bp, 7 predicted proteins | sample Whisoiple_231_MG_FD_109711 | JGI IMG/M metagenome (GOLD analysis project Ga0164301, IMG submission 109711) | Unamended control soil microbial communities from upstate New York, USA - Whitman soil sample_231_MG | ecosystem: Environmental > Terrestrial > Soil > Agricultural land ... | reverse complement strand
GATATGGACGCCTTTTTTGTGTCTGTGGAGGAGCTAAGCGACCCCAGCCTGAGGGGCAAAGCAGTAGTTGTTGGGGGCCAAAGAGATGAGCGGGGCGTGGTCTCCGCAGCTTCTTACGAAGCGCGCAAGTTCGGTGTACATTCCGCTATGCCGTTACGGACGGCTGCCAAACTTTGTCCTCACGCCGTTTTCCTGAATGGCCACCCTGATCTCTATCGTGAATCTTCGCGCAAAGCCCGGACCGTGCTGGAGATGTTCTCCCCGGCGGTGGAGATGGCGTCCATCGACGAAGCCTACATTGATATGACAGGCACTGAAAAGCTGCACGGCCCTCCCTTACGCTCAGCCCACAAACTGCATACCGCAATGAAAGAACACACGGGGCTGAATTGCTCTGTGGGAATTGGCTCCTCGCGCTTAATGGCAAAGATTTGTTCGGACCAGGCTAAACCAAATGGCGTTCTGTATGTCCTGCCAGGGCAGGAGCAGACGTTTTTGGCTCCTCTGGACATTGGCAAAATTCCCGGAGTCGGCAAGGTGACCAAATCCCAGTTGAACGCGATGGGGATCCACCGCATTGGCGATCTTCTGCGGCTGGAACCGGGCGTACTCGAAAGCACTCTGGGCAAGTGGGGGGTTGCGTTGGCCGGGAAGGCACGCGGAGAAGATGCCGGCGCATGGTTTGAAGGTGACGTAGGCCAGGATTGGCAGGCCAAATCAGTAAGCCATGAACATACCTTTAATGAAGATACCGCGGATGTGGGGAAACTGGAATCAACGCTGCTGCGCCTTTGCGAAATGGTGGCGCGCAGGCTGCGGGAGCAGGGTCTGTCTGGACGCACATGGCAATTAAAGCTTCGCTATTCAGATTTCCGCACCATTACACGTGCCCAATCTCTTCCAGGTCCCACGACCGTGGACGGCGAGATCTTCACAACAATCCGCAGGCTTTTTCAGGACAATTGGGAAAACGGCCGTGCCATCCGCCTGCTGGGCGTGCAAGCTTCAAACTTTGATGACGCTCCGGAACAACTGGACTTGCTGCAAGATGAAGGCCGGCAAAAATGGGCCCGCGCCATCTCTGCGTCTGACAAACTGCGCGACAAATATGGCGATTCCGCAATCTTTCTGGCCAAAGGCATGCGCGGCGGCTTCCGTGAAAGAGTCCATGAAAATCCGGCGGAGAAACCCGACAAGAACAAGCCCGGAGAGTAAGGGCAATGCGGTAACCCAGTGCGTGTCCGGTCCCAAGAGCTTTCCCATATTGTTTTTTTAAACTTTTCTTGTCCTAAGCTGCGCAAACAAGCTTAATATTCACCAGAACGGCGAGTATTTTTGTTTCCGGCACGCACGCTCCCAGGTGCCGGCTAACTTTAAGGGCACGGTCTATGCCTTCTCGGTTTGAACAAATCCTGGTTTTTTTCGTCATCAGCGTTCTGGTGGGGTTATTCGCCTGGATCCACTGGCGAAATCGGGAACGAAGATCGGGCATGTGGTTCTTTGGCTGGATCGCGATACTCGTTCACTTTGCCGTGCCCCTGGCTGCTACCTGGATTCCGGGATGGTCTCCTGTTTTAGGAATATGGGTTAACCGGGCGACTCTCATTGTGGCGGGAACATTTTTCCTTCTCTCTGTTTCTGCTTTTTACGCCAAAAGTCTTCGTGCTGCCTTGTTCATTGTGTTCATTTCTTTGGGCACGCTGGCATATCTGACTTTACTGGTTCTCAATGTTCGTCACCGATGGCTCTATCTGGGAATTTTGATATTGGCAACATCGTTCTCTGTGAGCAAGTCATACCAGCGGAACGGATGGAAGAGCAGACTCTTGTGGTTTGTGGTGGTCGCGCTGGTGCCTTACACCATCTGGGCCTGCGTGCAGGTGGTCCAGGGCAAGCTGGACGCTGGCCTGGATCTTTTTCTCTTTGGCGTCTATACAATCACCGGCGCACTTTATTACCGACACTTCCGCAGGTTGAGCCCTGGTGTGCTCCTGACCTCCGTCTCGTTCATGGCGTGGGGCTCGGTTTTCCCGGTAGCTGAATTTCTCGCATCCCGCCAGATCTTCCTGAACGCCGTGGTATGGGATTTGCCGAAATATTTCGTCGCTTTCGGCATGATTCTGACTCTTTTCGAAAGGGAAGCAGATGTGGCTTTGGGCGTCGCCAGAAAATATCAGGCGCTCTTTGAAGACAATCTGGCCGCGGTATATGTTTCGTCGCTCAAGGGAAAGTTGCTGGATTGTAACGCCGCATTTCTCAACATGTATGGTTTTGGGTCAAAAGAAGAAGCCGCGGCGAATTTAGACTCCCTGCCCTGGTGCGATAGCGAGGAGCGCGAAGCTTTCATCTGCACGTTGCTTCGAGACGGCCAGGTGGTGAACCATGAATGCCGTCATCGACGCAAAGATGGTACGCCGTTCTGGATATTGGAACGTGCCACGATTGTGAAGGACGGCAACGGCCATGACATCATCGAAGGCACCGCTATTGAGATCACGGAGCGCAAACATGCTGAGCTGGCGTTAAAACAATCCGAAGAGAGGTTTAGCAGGATTTTTCGCCAGAGTCCCGTGGCCTGCTGCATCGTTTCGCTGGAGGGAAAGTTTATTGACGCCAATGACCAGCTTTTAAAGATGCTGGGCCGGGAAGCACATCAGGTGATTGGGGAAACAGGCCTGTCTCTGGGCTTATGGAAAACCCAGCAACAGCGCGATAAGTTCTATCACGACCTGAGAGAAGCCGGCTCCATCAGAAACATGGCTACGGAGTTCAAGGATCCCGCAGGCAATCGCCGTGACGGCAGCTACTTTTCCACTTTGATTCGAGTGGACGATAAGGAATGCATCTTTGGCATGCTGGTGGACCTGACGGAGCAGCGGGACCTTCAAACAAAATTCATTCAAGCTCAAAAAATGGAGGCATTGGGCCGGCTCGCGGGCGGAATCGCCCACGATTTCAATAATCTTCTTGGGGTGATTGGGGGATACGCGGAGTTGCTGGAAACCAAGCTGGAACCGGATGACCGGCTCAGCCATTATTGTGCCAAGATCCTGGATACCACCCAGCGCGCAGGCAGCTTAACGCGGCAATTACTTACTTTCAGTCGCAAGGAAGTTACGCGTCCTATGCCGTTGCGCCCAGACCAGGCGATCGCGGAGCTTGCGGGCATTTTGCCGAGCATGGTGGGAGAAGACATTGAGATATCACTCGATCTTCGTTCCAGAGGCGTGGTGGTGATTGATCAAACCCACTTTGAGCAGGTTGTTATTAACATGATCGTGAACTCGCGTGACGCAATGCCCAATGGCGGCCAACTGTTCATCAGCACCGAGGACGTTTTCCTGCCTGCTCCTGCTTCGAATGGAAGTACCGCTGGGCAACACTTTGTCGCCCTTTCCTTGCGTGACACGGGCTGTGGTATGACCAGTGAGATAAAATCGCACGCTTTTGAGCCGTTCTTTACGACCAAGGAAATTGGCCGCGGCACAGGCCTGGGCCTGGCGACGGTCTACGCCATTGTTCAGCAGATCAAGGGTGAGCTCAAGCTTGAATCGAACCCTGGCGAAGGCACGCGAATCACCATATTCTTGCCAACCACCAGCGATGCTCAGGTTCCGCCTGTGGACACGGGTGGTGAAAGAGGCATAAATGGTTTGGTGATGCATGGTTCAAGGAACATTTTGCTCGTTGAGGATGAAGCTGATCTACGTGCCAGCAACGCAGAGTTTCTCAAGTCCATTGGCTATTCAGTGCGCTGTGCCAGCACCGGACTGGAGGCGCTGGCAATGTTAGATGACATCGACGAAATTGACCTGGTCATCACTGACGTCGTCATGCCTAAAATGAACGGGCGTGAATTTGCTGAGCGCCTTCTGCATGCCCGGCCCGCGATCAAGCTTTTATTTATCTCCGGATATGCTGACGATGTGCTTTTGCATGACGGGTTCTGTGACGCCGGCTCTTTTCTGCAAAAGCCATACACTCTGCGAGAATTGGCCATTAAAGTCAGCGAACTTCTCTACGCGCAGAGAGGGCTGGCAACGCGGCCAAACTGACCTCCTCGTTCGCCTCCTCATGGGCCGATTCGCTAATGGTGTTTCCATCGCCATTTAAGGGCAATTCTTGATCTCCCTCCACCCCTCCACATAGTACAAATCCCCTACCTATAACAGCTTGCAGCAGATTAGAGATGACTTACGTAACGTTTGCGGTGGGCTTGAGTGCCCTTAGAATTGAGCAACATTTATAAACAATTTGCATTTTTTCTGTGCCCCACGGAAAGCAAAACAGTTTGAAAAATATGCCTTAACAGGGACTGTCTTAATGATGACGTCTCTTGTCGAGACGTGCGTTTCGGCAGGCATATAACGGAGAAGTTGTCCGGCAAAGAGCAGTTTCTAAGCTCCGCAAGTTTGTCGAAGTTTTATGAAGATTAGTTACATTTCCGGGTTGCGCAGTACTTGCTTGGTTCTGTGCTCATGGATGTTCGCCATGCCTGCGGTGGCTCAGACCGGTTCGGCACAGCTTTCCATCACCATGAAAGTGCAGTCGTCCATCGGCCTGGTCTTCAATAACAATCCTTCGGTCGGTTCTCAGGGTTTCTGCCCGCTGGGCAACGCTGGGTCCAACGCCGCCTCGCTTGATCTGGGTAGCGCCTCTTATAACGGTGGCGACAGCCTTACCTGCGTTCTTTTTTCCCAGCAAGGCAACTTCTATGTGGTGGACAGCGCTTTTGATGTGCTGGTGACCAAGTCCAATACCAGCAGCATCAGTTATCAACTGGCAGCCCAGATATCCAGCGTGCCTCCGGCCAATGTGCAGTGGAGAATGAATCAGAGACTCCTCAGTAACACTTTCGTCGTGCTCCAGAGCGCAAATAATTACAGCCGGCCCGTGACTGAAACCCTGGAGGTACGCGTGCGCAATGATGTGCCTGCGCAAAACCTTCAGGAGACGATAACGTTTCTGGCCACGGCCAATTGAGCAGTGAATGAAGAGTGAAGTTATGAAAAGTGTTTACAAAACGATTTACCGCGCGGCGCTGATAATGTTGCTGCTGGCCGGCTCTTCGCTCTCCGCCCAGAACCCAACCGCGACCGGGACCATCAACGCCACGCTCAATAATCGCAACGGTATTGCGCTGGTATTTGATACGGATCCGGCAGGCGCCACGTTGGGCGCAACCGGCACGTCCGCCGTAACGCTGAACTTCGGCACTATCTCGGCATTCGGTCCTCTCTCCGCCGGTATCACACGCCCAGCCGTTACCGCGGCCAGCTTTACGGTTAGAACTGTGTTTGATGTGAAAGTTACCCAGGGCGGGTTGAAGAGCACCAGCTACCGCCTACTGGCAAACCTGGCGGCTGTGGCGCCCACCGGCTTCAGCTACAAGGTGGATGCGGTCACGCTCAACACCAATCAGCAGACAATTCAGAACAACGCAACTTATGGAAATGACATTGCGCACAACCTGGATCTGGTGGTTTCCACCGCCGCCCCAGGCGCGGGTGGTCCGGCAGTGGGAACGCCATTGACCGCAACCATTAACTTTACGGCAACGGCCAATTGATTTTGTCCGTCGTTAATTTGGGAAGAGATCGGTTTTAGCGAAGTACAAATTTGCAACAGCAATACATTTCAGGAGGAACCAATGAAGAAACTAATGATTCTCGTATTTGCCGCGGTGATGATGAGCTCATTCGCCGCAGCTCAAGCAGGTAATACCGCCACTGGAACGCTGGCTGTCACTGCCAATGTCACCAGCTCCATTAGCCTGGCGTTCAATACCAGCACGGGCGGAGTCGCCCTGACTGGAACACCCACCGCCGCCTCGCTGGCATTCGGAACCGTCCAGGCATTTGGTGGCACGTCTGCACCAGGCGTTACCATTACCAATAATGGGACTACCAGCTTCACCGTGAGCTCGCCAGTTGACGTCATTGTAACCAAGGCGAACTCCACCAGCGCCAACTACAATCTGACCGCGCAGTTGACAACAGCCGACGCCGTCAACACGTGGACCGTGGGAGGCGTAACCGTCACAGCCGGCGCAGCTGCTCCCGTTACCGCAAGCGGTGCTTATGGAACCACGACTTTTCCAGTGGCGATCCAGATTCCGTTGACCGGCCCTGCCGGAAGTATTTCCAACACGATCACTTACACCGCAACCTCCAACTAACGTTGGAAAGCAAATGAGTGTCACTGCATTGGCGATGTGGAACAGGGTGGGGCGTGGCAATTAAACTGCATTACTTTGTGCCGTTATTGGTGATTGGTTCCTCCCTCGTCACTGATGGATGGGCACAGAGCAAGAGCACGTCAAAACGCAGCCCCACCCCAGTTCTCATGAAAGCCCAGGTTGCGGGGACGATCTCCCTCAGCCTTGGCAATGCGCCGGACGGCGTGCCGCTAAAAGGCGGTAATGCCAGCCAGCGTTCCCTGGATTTAGGCACTGTTTCTTACCAGAACACCGCCAGCACGGTGAACGTCGGCGTGCAAAAGCTTGCTACGAGTTTTGTTGTATCCACAAAATTCGGCATGACCGTTCAGGACAGTACCGGGAATTTGGCCACAGCCACGGTGCTTGCCGCTATGGCTGCGCCGGACGTTTTTATTTTTCGGGTGGATGGCTTGCAACTGGGGACTATTCCGCAGCTGATTCAGGCCCAGGCAAAACCGGGCGTCACCGGACTGCACCTGCTGGAAATTGAAGTACCCAGCTCGCTGACGGAAAAAAATTCGCAATTACAAAATTCAATCCTGTTTCAGGTGATCGCCAACTAGCTTATGGCGAATCGGAGATTCATTTCAGTGCTTCATTTAGAACGCCCATTTTCAAAAACGCGCAGCAAGACAGCCTTCTCATCCAACCAGATTGCTGGTTCGCGCTTTTTCTCCTCCCTGTTGTTGATGATTTGCATTTCATCAATATCGCTGGTTGCGCAGGCGCCCGCGGCGCTGGTCGTTCAGCCCGCGGCTCCCATGCAGAGTGCGCAAAACTTGCCTCCATCGATCTCCCTGAGCCCCGCCGTTGTGATGGCGAAAGGAAATTTCGGACAAGGACTCACGCAGACGCTCACTCTCACCAACCAGACTGGCCGTGAGTTTGCTTTTGAGCTGGTCGCGGAAGATGTGGTGGTAAAAGATGGCAAGCGTGTCTTTGTGCCTGCCGGTGAAACTTTAGACGGCATTGCCGGCTCCGCTGTCTTTTCACAGAAGACGGTCCTGGTTAAAGCGTTCAGTTCGGCGTCTGTTGACGTTCGTTTGACTTTGCCCAAGCAGACCAGCGTTCGTGCCATCGTTGCCATGTTTCGCGGAACCGATAAGATGCCGTCCTCGTCCGGAGCGGTAGGTATGACCGCTTCCTTAGGCACGCTGATCACCTTCAATCTGAGCGACAACGTAAAACTTGAACAGGAAGCTGCGCATGTAATGCCGGCCACGGCCAGCGCCAACATGTCTGTTACCCAATTGATCGCCAACACAGGCAGTGAGCCGGTTTTGCCCGAAGGCGCTGCTGCCGTGCTGAATGCGAAAGGCGCCCTGGTAGGCAAAGCCATTTTCAGCCCGCAGCGTCTCCTGCCCGGAGAGCGGCTTGAATTTGTTGCCGATTATCCTGACCAGTTGCAACCTGGTGATTATCGAGTGCTATGTTCCTTCCAGTTTGAAGGCAAGACCCTCACCAGTTCCACTGACTTCAAGGTGCCGTAAGCAATTTTCATGAGAAAAGCCGCACATCTGCTGGGCTTCTTTCTGTTTGCGACGGCATCATGCTTCGCGATGCAGGGGCAGCCTTCGCTCATTGTCGGCTATGAGAAGCGCGTGGAGATCGCTCTCACTGGAGCCACTGCGGCCTATGCGCTGAACGCAAACATTGCTGATGCCAGCGCCGCAAACGGAATGATCCAGATCTTCGGCAAGCTGCCCGGCAGCACCAATATCGTAATCGTCACCCAGGCTGGAGTGCAGACGCTTTCCGTTACCGTCACTGCGCCTCCTCCCATGTTGCCGGCCGGCTTTGATCCTCCTCATGCTGAAAACGGAGAGAGCGGTAGTTACGAATTCCGTTACAACTCAGATCCCGGACAGATTACAAACTCGCTGGAGATGAAGCGCACGCAAGGGCCGTCATTCGAGCGTTTTCAGATGGTCAATGCCAATCTCTTTTCCGCCGGCTCGTCCACCTCCGCCATCGGCTTTCCCTATCTTTCATATGAGATCGGCCGTTCCCGCCGCGATTACACGTTCCTTGATCAGACCGTCGCCAACTCACCGCTTACTATTGATAACTACATGGTGCGCGGCTTCCACATGCGCGAAGGAGACTGGCAATTCCACGGCGGATTCACATCCATTGCCGTCTTTCAGGGACTGTTCCTCGCCACTGACCGCGAGTATGTAGTCGGCGGTTCACGCTCATACTCCATCAATCAATCAAGTTCACTTCAGTTCAATGCGTATCATTTCACCAACCCTGAGTCACAGCAGCTTGTTGCGTCCAATGGTACGGCTGGATCGCTGGTCTATCGCTTCTTACGCAAAGACCGCATCAACTTCCTTTCCGAACTCGGAATCAGCCATGGCCTGGGCCTGGCCGTTCGCGGAAATTATGACGACGAAAAGAACCACCTCACCGGCAACTTTCGATCGCAATCGCGGAGCTTTGCCTCGCTGGCCATCAATAACCAGCACGGCACTTTTGCTGACCTGAACGCAACGCGCAAAATGAATCAGCGACTTTACGCCAGCCTTGACCTGAACCAGTCCAATTTCAATCTGCGCACCCTGCAACAGAACACGTTTACCAGCAGCGGGCAGCTCAACTTCCGTATCAACCGTAATTTTTCCCTCAATGGCGGAAGCGCCTATTCCACTTTCCAATCCAGGCTTCCGCTCGGACAGCGCATCGACTCTCTCAATCTTCCCGCGGGGCTTGATTTCTCCTCACGGCACTTCGGCAGTGGCTTTCAATACCAGCGCACCATCAATTTTGATGGCGCCGGCGGCAATGATTACGCCGCCACCCTGCGAGGCGCATTCAGCAATTTTCAGGCAAACGCGTTTTACCGTCATGATGTTCAAGTGCCCACACTGGCCGCCGTCTTTTCGCAGGTCCCCGGACTTCAGGACGCACTCGACCGTGCGGGTATCGTGGCCAACACGCCTGACCAACTCGCACAACTTCTGCGCAATACTTCGCTGCTGGAGACACTTGGCTTTACCAATCTGCTCACCGTCAACCTTGCTCCTTCACGCGACGATTTTGGCGGATCAGTGAACTGGACATCGCATACCTCGCGCCGTGAGCAGGTTGACCTCAGCTATTTCAACAGTGACACACAACTGTTGCAGGGGAAGTCTGTGCTATCCACGGCGACTCTGAGCTATTCACAGAGAATCAACGCCGCCAACAGCATCGTCGGCTCGGCGGCGATGATTCACAGCAGCAACGCCGGCATCGCTGACACGCATCCGTTATTCACCATTTCCCTTCAGCATCGTTTTTATACCGTACCCAGTTTCATTCTTCCCGGACGCCACGGCGTAATTGAAGGTCACATATTTCGCGATGACGAGTTAACCGGCCTTTACAACGGTCAGCCGTCCCTTGCCGGAGTGGAAGTTAAGCTCGATGACGAGCGCACCACCCGTACTGATGAGAACGGCTATTACGCCTTCCATCATGTGCCGTACGGAGTCCACCGCGTGGAGGCCGTTTATCAAAGCGAGGTTCATCAAAGCGACGTTCATCAAAATCAGGACTATCAAAGCGACGAACCATTTTTCTTCACCACGGACTCGCCGGCCACGACTGACATCAACAACACCGTGAATTTCGGCATCAACTTCGCCAAAGGCCAGCTCTTCGGCTTTCTTCTGAATGATGCCGGAAAGGGCATTGGCGGAATCACCCTTGTCCTGCGTGGCGAAGCGTTAACCGGTGAAGCCGCAGGCGGCGAAGCCGGCCAGCGAATTGTGACCACCGCCGGCAACGGTAAGTTCTCCTTTCCCGGATTGAAGCCCGGCGCCTACTCTGTGACGCCGCTGCCGGAAACTTTCCCCGCGGGATATGGGTTGCAGGCTCTGGAGCCTCAATGGGCGGCCGTGGATTCCGGTAAACCTGCCAGCGTTCAATTTACCGTGAAGGCCCTGCGTTCCATCTCCGGCAAGGTCACCGTCTATGACAAGAGCTTGATGCGGGCAGTTCCGCTTCCGGGCGCAATTGTTCGCCTGAAAGAGCTTTCGCTGCAGACTGTAGCCGCGGAAAATGGAGCCTATATTTTCCGCAATCTTCCTGCCGGAACCTGCACCATTGCAGTGGAATATCAGGGAAAAGAAACAACCCAGACGGTGATCGTGCCCTCTGATCCTGCCAGCATACGCGATATCGATCTCAACGCCGGCGCGAAATAGATGATACTCACCCCCTTACGATGTATGTCACGTAGAGCACTTGCCCGGGTGGG
>Ga0164301_10000626_pt1 | contig 10472 bp, 13 predicted proteins | sample Whisoiple_231_MG_FD_109711 | JGI IMG/M metagenome (GOLD analysis project Ga0164301, IMG submission 109711) | Unamended control soil microbial communities from upstate New York, USA - Whitman soil sample_231_MG | ecosystem: Environmental > Terrestrial > Soil > Agricultural land ... | reverse complement strand
GGTCGCGCCCGGATGGCTCGAGGTTTACGGCCGCGAGGGTGCGAGTGACAAGCCCGAAGAAAACCTGACGGCCGTGCAGCAAGGCGAACGGGTCGAAACCGTGCGCATTGAAATCAACACGGAGCAGACCCGGCCGCCTGTTCGCTATAACGAGGGAACGATTCTCAGCGCGATGGAAGGCGCCGGCAAACTCCTTGACGACGAAGAACTCCGAGACGCGATGAAGGAGAAAGGTCTCGGTACGCCCGCAACGCGCGCGGCGATTATCGAGACGTTGATTTCAGCGCATTATCTGACCCGACAAGGTAAGGAGTTGCAGCCCACCGCGAAGGCGATTCAGACGATCATGTTACTTAAAAACGCCGTGCCGGAATTGACCAGCCCGGAACTGACCGGCGAATGGGAATTCCGCCTGCGCGAAATTGAACATCGCAAGCTCACGCGCGATGCCTTCATGCGCGACATCCGGGAGCTGACGAAAGACATCGTCGGTAAAGCCAAGCATTTTCATCCCGACGAGCACATGCCCGACACCGAGCCGTTTGGCCAGTGCCCGAAGTGCGGTTCGCCGATTGTCGAACTATTCAAGAGTTTCACCTGCACAAATGAGGATTGTGATTTTACGATTTGGAAAACCATCGCGGGCCGGTTGCTAAGCCGCGAGGAGTTCGAGACGCTCGTCCGCGACAAACAGATCGGGCCGTTGGGCGGCTTTCGAAGCAAGAAAGGGAAACGGTTTCATGCCGCACTCAAATTGAGCGACGATTTCAAGACAGAATTCGATTTCGGACCAAACGGACAAGAGAACGGCGCGACTCAGCAGGTTGATTTTTCTGGGCAAGAACCGCTGGGGAATTGTCCGAAATGCGGCGGGCGTATTTTCGAGCTCGGAATGAGCTACATCTGCGAAAATTCAGTCGGCCCAAACAAAACCTGCGACTTCCGATCCGGCAAAGTCATTTTGCAACGCTCGATCGAACACGAACAGATGAAGAAATTACTGGCGACCGGCAAAACGGATTTGCTTGAACGGTTTATTTCCCGCAAGGGCAGACCATTCAAAGCTTTTCTCGTGTTGACCGACAAAAAGGACGTCGGCTTCGAATTCGAAAAGCGCGAGCCAAAAGCGAGAAAAGAACGAAAACCGAAAGAGCCTGCTCCTAAAATCGATTTCACAGGGAAAGAATCGCTCGGCGAATGTCCAGTCTGCGGCGGAAAAATTTTTGAAACCGACACGAGCTACATTTGCGAGCATTCACAGGCTGATCGTAAACCTTGCAAGTTCAAGCTGAGCAAAACGATACTCGGCCGCGAGATTCCCAAAGAACAAGCGCACAAACTTCTCACCAACGGAAAAACCGACCTTCTCGACGGTTTCATTTCAAAACGCGGACGACCATTCTCCGCCTATTTGAAACTAGAGGACGGCAAAGTCGGCTTCGAATTTCCAGAGAAAGCTGCGTCAGCTCCGGAGTCCAGATAAGCGAACATCAGTTAGTGTGAGGTTCGACCTGTTGTTGTACATGGTGAACCAAGGCTACTGCCGCAATCAGGACGACGGCAGCGATTACTTGGTGCAGGTGGAGGCTGGCATGGAAGAAGCCCCAGGTGATGCATACGGCAGCGAGCGTTTGCATCATTTCGAAATAACCTGCTGTCGATGCACGTGTGAGGTGCAAGCCCTGAAAATAGATTAAGAGCGGAATTCCGCCCGAGACCGACGCGAGTAGAATCAGCCAAACAATTGCCTTCGTGGGATGCGCTTGCGCGGCATCCGGCCAGAGCGCCGCGCTGTTCAGTTTGCCATAGGCGAGGAGAATCAGTGTCATGCAGGTGAGCCCAACGACAATGCGCAGGCTGGAAGCGAGTCGAAGGGACATGCCGATCATGACGCCGCGCCCAGCAACTGTTGACAGTCCCCAAAACAGCCCACAGATCAGTGCGTAGCCGGTGCCCAGATTGAGGCCTGCCTGCTCGAACGAGACTGCGATCATGGTTGGATGCGCAACAGAGACGAAGATACCAGCAACGATAGCGACACCAGCGTAGAAGAAGAATTGCCGCGCAAGCCGGTCACCAAAAAGCAGGAACGCGCCGATAGTCGATATAACGGGCTGGATATTCAGGATTACGTTCACCACGGTCGGGTTCCCGTATTTCAATGCCAACGTGAAAAAGATTGTGCCAACCGCCGAGCCGGCGAACCCGGAGAAAAGCAGGAAGCCCCAAGTGCGCGCGTGGATCTTTGGAATCTCGCGCAAACGCGGGACGAAGATTGGCAGGAACATAATGAGGATGAGCACATGCTCCCAGAAGACGATCACCTTCGCGTCGAAAATCTCATTGAGCGGAATACGCCACGCGCTTTCTGTGCCCCAAAGCGCTGCGCCCAGGCCGACCAGCCACGGGCCACAAGCTGCGCCGCGCGTGTTGCGGTTTTGCATTTCCGAATGCGTTAACGTCGGCAGGTTGCCGCGTCAATACGCTGCCCGCATCAAATCGACACGCGCAAAATGGATGAAAGAAGGATTGACGCCACAACTTATGGTGTGGTAATAAGCCGCCTAACACTATGCGTTGCCCCAAGTGCGGGTCTCGTGATGACAAGGTCATCGATTCCCGTCAGTCGCGGGATGCTTCGAGCATCCGCCGCCGCCGCGAATGTCTGAAGTGTAAATATCGTTTCACTACTTATGAGGAGATCGAACGCTCTGACCTCCGTGTGGTGAAGCGTAATAGAACGCATGAACCGTTCGACCGACGCAAACTTGCTGCCAGCATCGCCAAGGCGTTTGAAAAACGGTCCACCAGTCTTCTTACCCTCGAGGATACGGTTGAGGAGATTGTGCACGACCTGGAAACCGGTGGGCGCGAAGTACTCTCTTCAGTCATTGGCGCCAAAGTGCTCGAAAAACTCCGCGCGCTCGATGAAGTCGCCTATTTGCGTTACGCGTCGGTATATCAACGATTTGAGGATGTCGATCAATTTGTAGACGCCATTCATACGTTGGGTCGTCGCATAAAGCCTAATGCGCTCCAGCGGGAATTATTTCCGCCTGAGACACCACAGAAGTCCACGCAAGGATCGCGCAATCTGCCAATTACCAAGAATCATGGTCGCGTTTAAGGAAGAATTTCCATATCTCCGCACAACCTCAGGGCAACTCTTCGAGTTCAGTCGCGATTGGCTGCACGCTGCGATCACGCGGGCGGCTGATGAAGCCGGTTATCCCAGTTGGTGGCTCACCGACCACGTGACGGAAAGCATTGCTTTTTACCTGCACCTGCGAAATGACGAAAACGTTGTCGCCTTTAACCAGTTTTCACAGACCGTGCGGTACGTCCTGAAAGTGATCGGCTACAAGGAGATCGTCCCTCATTTTGCGCCCTCGCCACCGCCCATTTCCGTTTCCTTACTGGATATCGCCTACCTCGCCGGTACCGGTTATGAACTGGCGTTTTTTGATCTTTTGGAGAAACGAATCAACGCCTTGGTTGCAACCGGCGCTGATAATCTTCAGCTTTGCTCGCTTCAATCTTGCGTGAAGCACCTTCGCGGTGTCAAAACGTGGACGCGCGCCTGCGACGCGCTGCGCGAAGAAATTGTCTGTTTCGTCCGGGAAAGGCTAACACCGGCGACTGATTTTGCGCGACTGAATTGCTCCGTGCATTGAAAGTTTTGCGAGATAGACCGAGACGGTTCCAGCTTTCGGGTTTGAATCAGCGTCAAATTGCGCAGATTTACCTGGATGGACTAATACTCCACCTCTGAAACATCATGACCATTTTCGAAAAAATCATCGCAAGAAAAATCACGGCGAAAATTATTAGGGAGGATGACGACGCGATCGCCTTTCATGACGTCAACCCACAGGCGCCGGTGCATGTGCTGATTGTGCCAAAAAGGGTGGTGTCGCGTCTGACGGATGCGAAGGACGATGACCGCGCGCTGCTCGGCAAATTGCTTCTGGTCGCCCGCGACATGGCGAAAAAGCTCGAGTTATCGAATGGCTATCGCGTCGTGATCAACTGCGGGCCCGACGCGGGTGAAAGCGTGCCGCATCTGCACGTCCATTTGCTTGGGAAACGTGCGCTAGCGTGGCCGCCGGGTTAACAGCGCTAGTCGTCCACAAACGCCCAGTCGATTCCAATAATACGCTTGTCCGCGAAGCGTTTCAGCGACTTGGGAAAAGCGAGATAAGTCGCGCCCTTGCTGCCTTTGAAGTCAACGATTCCAAAGTCCGTCCCGCTCTCGCTCTTTTGAATTGTCATGACCCGACTGTTCTTTATTTGCGCCTGAAGGTGACGATCGGCAGCCGGCTTTTGCCACAGAGTATAAACCTGCGGTCTGCCGCATTTTTCGATCACTTGCGAAAAACGCGCCGTTTTGACTTTAAGCAATTTCATAACTCATGGACAAGCGGGTGACTCCTTCGAGTTCACTCGAGCAGTTTTGGTCACGCCGCACCGAACAAAAGTCCGCCAGAGAACTACGGCAAGAAGGATCAGACTACCGTTGCTGCATTCCTGCCCTGGCGGGATTTGTCAGTCCTTAATCCATAGCCCCTGACGGAAAGCGAATTTTCTCGCAAGAATTGCAGCGCGCAACTCCGAACTCCGAGGCCTTTCGCCGCCGCAGCGCATGAAACAAGAAGCTAACGAGGTTAGCCGAAGGGCAGATTTGCCTTAACTCGAGCCACATCGGTATCGTCGACGCGGGCCGCTTTGCCTAACCGCCGCTTACGCTTCGCGGACTTGGCCGAAAGCAAATGACGTCGCGCAGAGTGCGCGCGCAACACTTTGCCGCGAGCTGTGATTTTAAAGCGTTTCGCGACTGACTTGCGTGTTTTGCTGCGCGCGATTGGCTTCGGCATGGGAGGCAAAAGATAATTCGTGCGGGCGCAATAACAAATTGTTTTGTTTGTAGGGCGTCTGTGTCAACTCGCGAATGCTTTCGGAGTTCACAGAAACGCCCTACAATTTCGGGATGGAAAATGCGTCCACAGGAAAACCGCGCGTCGTCATTGTCGGCGCGGGATTTGGCGGACTCGAGGCAGCGAAAAAGCTAGCCTGCAAAAATGTGCGTGTCACGGTCATCGACCGCACAAATTACTATCTCTTTCAACCGCTGCTCTATCAGGTCGCGACTGCCGCACTTTCGCCTGCCGATATTGCCGCGCCCATCCGCGCAGTCCTGAGCAAATGCAGCAACATAGAGGTGATCCTTGCGGAGGTGGAAGCCGTAGACATCGAGGCCAAAAAAGTGAAAACCGTCGATTCGGAAATCGATTACGACTATCTGATTCTCGCCACCGGCGCACGACATTCCTACTTTGGACATAACGAGTGGGAAAAACTTGCTCCGGGGTTGAAAAGTCTCGAGGACGCGATTGAGCTGCGCCGCCGGATTCTGTTGGCATTCGAATATGCAGAAAAAAGCACAGATGAAGCGGCGCGCAGGGCTGCGATGAATTTTGTCATCATCGGCGGTGGACCGACCGGTGTTGAAATGGCCGGCGCCATCGCAGAAATTTCCCGACACACCCTCGCCAAGGACTTTCGTCACATAAATCCGTCCGAAGCGCGTGTCATTCTAATAGAAGGCGACACACGTCTGCTGGCTGCCTATCCAGAGGATTTATCGGAGAGCGCACGAAAACAGTTGATGGACCTTGGCGTGGAAGTGCGCACAAACACGCGGGCAACAAATCTTACTGAAGCTGGTGTGCAGGTTGGCAACGAATTTATCCCATGCCGCGTGAAAATTTGGGCCGCTGGCAACAATGCGTCATTCGTTGGCAAAACACTCGACGCACCCGTTGACCGCATTGGTCGCGTTATTGTGAACGACGATCTCACTGTTCCCGGACACCCGGAAACCCAGGTGATCGGCGATTTGGCGAATTTTTCGCATCAGACTGGAGAGCCTTTGCCAGGAATCTCGCCGGTGGCGATGCAACAGGGACACCACGCCGCGCGCAACGTACTCGCAATGATACAAGGGGATAAACCGCGACCCTTCCGTTATTGGGACAAGGGAACAATGGCAACGATTGGCCGGAACAAAGCAGTCGCGGATTTAAGGTGCGTGCACCTGAAAGGTCGCCTCGCCTGGCTGGCGTGGCTATTCGTACACATCATTTTCCTGGTGGGCTTCCGCAATCGCCTGCTGGTCTTCATTCAATGGGCGTGGGCGTATTTTACCTTTGACAAAGGCGCACGGTTAATCACGCGCAATTTTCAATCGGAGCAAAGACCGCCGGCGTAATGGATTGCCAAACGCCAATTGCCAATTGCCAATTACTTGCCGCCGCGTACCGCAGATTTGCGCGACGCTGCAAAAATAGCCGTTACCTCCCGCGCTTCCTGTTGCACCTCCGTCAATCGATTCGCGGGCAAAAGGTTATCTTCAGAGATCAGCTCGAGCCAAAACTGGACTTCATCAGCTTCCTCTTCGGCAACGCCGATCTTTGCAATAAATTCCGCGCGCGAACGGGCTTTGCACGCTGCTCTGTAATTTGCGGCAGCAGAGGTTCCCGCACGTGCAATTTGATCCGAGAGCACTCTGCCTTTCAGACCACGCGGAAGTTTATCTGCCAAATTCAGGACGCGCAGAGCGAACTTTTTCGTGCGGGCTTTCAGTTCTTCAGGAGTCATACGTGAATCATTCCAAACAAAGCAGGGGCGCAAAAGCTCCAATTGGCAATTGGCAATTCGCAATTGGCAATCCACCAAAGATCACGGTTCGTAACCTTCAGCGAAAGGTCCCAGTCGATGTTGCTGAGCTCCAAGGATTCACGGTGAAAGTCCTACGTCGCTGCTTGCAGCTCCGAAAGCGGGAACGAACAGAGCTGAGCAAATTGCGGAACATTTTCGTCTGTCTCACTTCCGATCGCCGGATGTCGCGGTTACATCGACAGTTTCTCAGCCAAAGGGGTCCGACTGACGTGCTGACGTTTCAACATGGTGAGATTTTTGTCAGCGCTGAGACGGCCAAGCGAAACGCTCGTGTGTTTGGAAATCCGCTCGTACGCGAGCTCCAGCTGTACATCGTCCATGGCCTTTTACACTTGCACGGATTCGACGATCGAACCCCAGCCGACGCGCGCAAAATGAAGAGCACCCAGAACAGAATTCTTCGCTCGGCATTACAGTCTCAAAAGCGCATTCATGCGTGATTCACGGGGCGCGGGGTTTGAACTGAGAGAGCTGTATGATAGCCTTTCAACATGAGTTGCGGGCCGTCGCAGACCAACGGGGGCGTCACGCAAATCGAAGAAACTAAAGAGCTCAGCAGGATGTGGAACGAGAAGGCCGGGACCATAACAACCGCCGAGCCCACAATCGAAAAAGAAACGCGTTCGGAAGAAGATCTCGATGTTCCCTGGCAGGTCGTGGTCCACAACGATCCTGTGAATTTAATGAGTTATGTGACCATGGTTTTCCAACGGGTCTTCGGCTATCCGCGCGAGAAAGCAGAGAGGCACATGTTGGAGGTACATCACAAGGGCCGATCGGTTTTGTGGAGCGGCATGCGCGAGCGAGCCGAACTTTATGTGCAACAACTGCACGGTTATCTTCTCCTCGCCACTCTCGAGAAGGTGTACTGAAATGGAAATTTGCAGGCGCAAGAACCAGATCGAACTCTCCGAGCTCGACCCGTTCCTGGCGGAATTGCTTCGGCAGATTCCTACCAGCGCAGACCCAGGCGGTGTAGCCGCTGCCGAAGAACGCCTCTTCAGTCCCCCGACAGATGGAAAAGAAGCCGAGATTTGTGCGGAGTGGAAGTTGTATGTGCAACCAGAGCTGCGGCGTCTGTTTCAGACGGCGACGCAGACCGTGGCTGCTGATCTGGAGCAATTAAACGGCAACGAGAAAAGTTTCGTAAACCGCACGCTACGCATTCCCTCCAAACATGCTGACGCCTGGTTGAGCGCGCTCAATCAGGCCCGCTTGATGATTGCCGCAAAAAATAACTTCACCGAAACCGAGCTAAATGACCACTTTCGCTCACCCATCGGATCGCGGCGGGATCTGAGTCTCTTTCAGGTAAACTTCTATGGTTTTCTGCAGGAATTTATTCTCCGAGAGCTGGAGAGTTGAGCGAAGACAGGTCCGAATCGTTACGCTTGCTGCTTTGCTTTAACCATCGACATCAGCCGGTCTTTGATCGCGGTGGAGGCTTTTGCCGGACGCAAGCTCAGCGCGAACGCTTCATGCAACGCATAGCATTTCGTGATGAATTCTTCGCCTTTCTTCCCGAATTTAGTGCGGGCTTTTTCGAATTCCTCTAATTCTTCCGGCTCCAGCGCGCCGATGACATAGAGCCGCGACTGGTTTTGGAATTCGTTAAAGTTCATCTTTCAACTCCTTCAGCCCGTCATAGATTTTTTTGAGACCCAGTTCAAGCCTCGTTTTTACGGTTCCTAACGGTGTATTCGTTTTAGCCGCGATTTCGCGCTGGCTCATACCTCTGAAAAATGCCAGATCAATGGCCTGCTGCTGGGGCGGTGGCAGGCTCTTTATGACCTTGCGAATGAGACGGCGCGTGTCGCTAAGCTCGATTTCCTCTTCGGTGGCATTATGCACCCACGCGTCAGGCTGCTGTTCAGTTTCATTTTGCAGGCGTTCCTCTGCACGCGCATAAGCCTGCTTCTTGCGCAAACCATCGATCGCGCGCCGGCGCGCCAGCGTGACCATCCAGCCAAGCGGTTTACCCTTTTGAGCAGAAAAGTTTTTCGCCTGGTTCCAGATCTCCATGAAAATTTCCTGCAGGAGATCATCGGCTTCCGCTTCGTTGTGAATCACCCTCAGGATAAGCGCCTTTAAGATTCCGTTGTATCGATCATAGAGTTGAGACAACGCATCGGGATCGCCGGTTTGGATTGCCTTCATCAAGTCGAAATCGCTTGGTGCTCCAGGTTCGAGCTGCGGCAGAACAGGGCGCGATCGCGCTCCGGACTTTGCCAGGCGCACGCGTTTCTTCGGCTTGGAGCGCGTGGAAGCCACTAGGTTGGAAGGTTTCATGTATGATCAGGAAGTGCCAGGATTAGAAACAAATCGAGCGCAGGATGCCAATCGCGTGTCTTAAACTGCGCAGGCGACTTCGTCCATCAGTTTTGCGGGCGCGAAATCGGTTGATTGCGCGCAGCGTTTTGTGCGTCAAGAGTTACTCGCATGGCACAGGAACCGGATAACACATCTATCGATCCGCTTTGGTACAAGGACGCGATCATCTACGAGCTGCACGTAAAGACTTTTTGCGACAGCGACGGCGACGGGATGGGCGATTTCCGCGGACTGATGGCAAAGCTCGATTACCTGCAAGAGCTGGGAATCACTGCCATCTGGCTTCTGCCATTCTATCCGTCACCTCTGCGTGACGACGGCTACGACATTGCCGACTATTTTGATGTCAATCCAAACTTCGGCACACTGGATGATTTCCGAGCGCTTCTGGCTGCGGCGCATGCACGCAATCTGCGGGTGATCACTGAATTGGTAATCAATCACACTTCCGATCAAAACCCGTGGTTCCAAAAGTCGCGACGCGCTGTAGCGGCAGCAGCTGGCGGAATCAGCGAGGTCGGTCATGGTGACGACCTTGCCTACAAAGATTTCTACGTCTGGAGCAACACCCCGGAAAAATACAAGGATGCGCGAATCATTTTCAAAGATTTCGAAACGTCGAACTGGGCGTGGGATCCTGTTGCAAAAGCGTACTACTGGCATCGGTTTTATTCGCACCAACCGGATCTGAATTTTGATAATCCGGCCGTCCACGATGCAGTGGAAAAGGTCTGCGACTTCTGGTTATCGATGGGTGTAGACGGGCTTCGTCTCGATGCTGTCCCGTACCTGTACGAACGCGAAGACACCAACTGCGAGAATTTGCCTGAGACGCATGATTATCTCCGCAAGTTACGCGCCCACGTCGATGGGAAGTTCCCGAACCGCATGCTACTCGCAGAGGCCAACCAATGGCCCGAAGACGCGGCCGCTTATTTCGGTAGAGGTGACGAGTCGCATATGAATTTTCACTTTCCACTGATGCCGCGCATGTTCATGGCGCTGCAAATGGAAGATCGCTTTCCGATTATCGACATACTGGACCAGGCTCCGGCGATCCCCGCGAACTGCCAGTGGGCAATGTTTCTGCGCAATCATGACGAGCTCACACTCGAAATGGTCACGGATGAAGAGCGAGACTACATGTATCGGGTTTACGCTACCGATCCGCATGCGCGAATTAATCTTGGCATTCGCCGGCGGCTCGCCCCGCTGCTTGCAAACAGTCGCCGCAAAATCGAGCTGCTAAACACACTACTCCTCTCGATGCCGGGTACGCCCATCATCTACTACGGGGACGAGATCGGCATGGGCGATAATTTTTACCTGGGAGACCGCAATGGTTGTCGCACGCCAATGCAGTGGAGCCCAGACCGCAACGCCGGTTTTTCGAGGGCAAACCC
>Ga0164301_10000624_pt1 | contig 10489 bp, 8 predicted proteins | sample Whisoiple_231_MG_FD_109711 | JGI IMG/M metagenome (GOLD analysis project Ga0164301, IMG submission 109711) | Unamended control soil microbial communities from upstate New York, USA - Whitman soil sample_231_MG | ecosystem: Environmental > Terrestrial > Soil > Agricultural land ... | reverse complement strand
GATCGAGAGACGCGAAAGCCCACATCAAACCCGTACGGTTATCGAAACGGGCGTGCCGCGGCCGCTCTATGCCGGCTCATCGGCGCTGGCGATTCTCGCGCTGCTACCGCAGGACGAGATTCTCTCCGTGCTTCGGAAACGGCCGCTCGAAAAGTTCACGCCTTACACGCCGGTCTCGGTCAATCAGGTTTTGAAAAAACTCGAAGCGGTCCGGCGCGATGGGTACGCGGTGAGCGTTCAAGAAAGATATTCGTTCACTGCCGGCATCGCTGCTCCCTGCGTGCTGGGACACAACGTGTTCGGCAGCATCGCGGTGATCGGCCCCACGGAACGGATCAAGGCAACCGGCGTCCAGAAAATCGGCAGAATCGTCCGAAGCATCGCGTTGGATTTATCTGCGGCTTATGGGGATAAACAAACGTTACGCGACAAAGGCATGCTGCAACGACTGCAAGTGATGAGATAGATGGGCCGACTGGAAAATCGCATCGCCATCGTGACCGGTGCCGGACAGGGGATTGGTAGAGCCATTGCGTTAGGGATGGCTCGCGAGGGAGCGGCGCTGGTGATCGCGGATCTCGACGAGGCAAATGCGGGCGCCATCAAGCGAGAGATCGAGCGCGTCGGCGGCAAAGCATCGGCACTTTATACGGATATATCCAATGAAGGGTCGGTGCAGGGAATGATCGACCACACGCTCAACGAACACGGCCGCGTGGATATTCTCGTCAACAACGCTGGCATTTTTCCCACAAGCTCGGTCGAAGAGATGGCAGAGGAGGAGTGGGATCGCGTCATCGGCACTAACCTGATCGGCACTTTTCTCTGCTCGAGAGCCGTGGTGTCGCATTTGCTCACGCAGCGTTCCGGACGAATCATCAGCCTGACATCCGGGCGCGCCTTTCAGGGGGCGAGGCATGGCGCTCATTACGCCGCGTCCAAGGCGGGGATTATTGCTTTCTCCAAATCCCTCGCTCTCGAGCTCGCGCCCTACGGGATAACCGTCAACGTTATTTGCCCCGGCATCACCGATACTGCGCAGCCGCGCGGACATCAGACCGAAGAGCAAATTTATGTTCAGGGAGAAAGAATCCCGTTGGGCCGCATTGGTCAGCCTGAAGACCTCGCCGGTCCGGCGGTTTTTTTGGCCAGCGATGCCGCCGGTTTCATAACCGGCCAGACGATCCTTGCCAATGGCGGCGGCATCATGTGGTGAATATGGAGAATTTGTTCCAACCAACGGCTTGAACGATTGAACTGCCCCTCGCTACGCGACCGAAGTCGCTACTCGGGGATACGGCTCAATAAATTCCGTCCGCCCTGAGTAGGCCGCTAGGACCGTATCGAAGGGTGGCGGAATCGGAACCAGGATTCGTACGATTATTGAAGGAGATATGGAAGCAAAAGTTGCAATAGTTAACGGCGGAGCGGGCGGCATTGGGCGCGCGGTCGTGCGCCGTCTGGCTGCCGCTGGCTATGCGATTTTTATTCTCGACAAGAATCAGCAGGCTGGCCGCGAGATTTCGGATCAGTTACGTGAACAGGGCTATCAGGCGGAATATCGCGCTTTAGAGCTGACCAACGCCGCGCAAATCAAAAATGTTTTTGCCGAGATTCTCAGCACGACCGATCGGATCGATCTGCTGGTAAATCTTTCAGGTGGGACTTTACATAAACATCCCATCCAGGAGTTTCCGCTCTCCGAATGGCGCGAAGTTATCGACGTTAATCTCAAGGCAACTTTTCTATGCTGCCAGGCGGTCTGCAGTCCGATGCGCGAGCGCAGGTCGGGAGTGATCATCAACACCTCGTCGAATTTCGGTATCACGGGCGGCGCCGGCCGCACGGCCTATGCGGCTTCGAAGGCCTCTGTGATCGCGTTCACGAAATCACTGGCGACGGAAATGGCGCCGCATGGTGTGCGGGTCAATGCGATCGCTCCTGGACTCACAGCCACGGCGCGGGTGATGAGCAGACACGACGAAACAGAGTGGGCAGAGTTAGGTCGATCGATTCCCATGGGTCGCGCCGCCGAACCCAGCGAAATCGCCGAGGCGGTTGGATTCTTAGCAAGCGATGAGAGCGGTTACATCACCGGTCAGACGATCCATGTGAATGGCGGCATGATTTTCAACTGAGGAGAAGACGCATCACAGAGGCACGGAGCACAGAGACCGGGAATTTTTTGAACTCCGCATACTCGCCGTCTCTGTGGTGAATTCTTTCGTTGTGGCTAATTCCAATTTCGGAGGAAGCAGTTATGGCTGAAGCCTATCGGCTCTATGCGGGCACGCAGGCGGGAATGGTCCTGTTTCGCGGCGTCGGCGACATTTGGACTTCGATGGGAGGCTCGCGCGAGTTTGAGCCTTATTTCAAAGACAAAGTCGTCGATTCTGTGTACGGCTGCCGGCAAAATCCGGAAACCGTATTTGCCGGCGTCACGTTCGACGGCCTGTATCGCACGACGGATGCCGGACGCCACTGGCAGCGCGTGCTCGAAGGCGATATCCGATGGGTTACCGTTGATCCGACCGATGAGCGGGTTATTTATGCCGGCACCGAGCCGGTGCATCTCTATCGCAGCGAAGATGGTGGCAATACATGGGAAGAGCTTAAATCCCTCACCGAGATGCCGGCGGAGGTAAAATACAAGTGGTACTTTCCCCATCCGCCCCATCAGGGCCACATTCGCCACATCAACATCGATCCGGAGAATCCGAAGATGATCTATCTCTGCATCGAACATGGTGGCGTGGTGCGCAGCTTCGATCGCGGACAGACCTGGGAGGATGTCAGTGAGGGATTCGAATATCCCGACATTCATATGCTCGTGCGCTCCCCGGGCAGCACGACTAGATACTTTGCTGCTACTTCGCGCGGCTTTTTCATCGCCGACCCGCCGGAAAAAGGCTGGAAGCGAGCTGAAAAAGGCATGGAGAGCGATTACTTTCATGACGTGATCAACCTCCCCGGCGAGCGGCCGGCGATGTTCCTAGCCGGCGGCCACGGATCGCCTCAGTACTGGGATCAGCCTGGCGGTGTTCATGGGCGAATCTATCGCAGCGAAGACGGCGGCCAGAGCTGGCGTCAAATCGGCGCGGGATTGCCGGCTAAGCACGCCGCGATGTGCTGGCAGCTGGCCTACAACCCCTACCACAAAGATTCTATTTTTGCGGCGTTCGGCGATGTGGCCCGCGGCCACACGGCAGGCCCTCCGGGGCAAGGTGCGATTTATGTGACCTACGACCGCGGCGATACTTGGGAAGAGGTCGCGCTCCAAAAGCGCGGCACCAAATGGCTGCAACCGCCGGCCATTCGCGTGTTGTGGGCCGCAGCAGAGGAATAGTACGAAAAATAAATGGAGTACTGGTACGGAGGATCTTGGACTTGCCGAGACATCGCTCCATGACTCCAATACTCCACCACATTCGGGGCATCGAGGTATGAAATGCGACGCTTCAACATAGTCGAGCCACGGTCGATCGAAGACGCCTGCAAGATTCTCGCAAAGGACGAGGAAGCCAAGCTGATCAGCGGCGGCACTGCGCTGTTGATTTTGATCAAGCACAGCATCTTGCTGCCCAAGACTTTAGTCAATCTGAAAAAAGCTCAAGACGCGACAGAAATCACTTACGACCCCGCGAGTGGGCTCAGGATCGGTGGCTTGGCAAGTATTTACAATGTCGAGAGCGCGCCCGCGGTGCGTCAGCATTATCCGCTCCTGGCAAAAGCCTGTCACGTAGTGGCGAACATCCGCATTCGCAACATGGCAACCATCGGCGGAAACCTGGCGCATGCCGATTCACAATCCGATCCCCCCGCCGCGCTGGTCGCCTTGGACGCGAGCGTGGAGCTGACCAAACGGAGCGGAGTGCGAGTCGTTCAACTCGCGGATTTTTTGCTCGGCAGTTACGAGACTGGTCTGGAACGCGACGAAATACTCACGGCCGTACGGGTGCCGGCGCCGCCGGCAAATGCCAAAGCCACTTATCTCAAGTTCACCACGCGTTCTTCGGAAGACCGCCCCTGTGCCGGCGTTGCCGCGTGGGTGCGGCGACCAAATGGCAGTGCCGGCGAAGCGCGCGTTGTAATTGGCGCGGTATCACCCACTCCAGTGGTTTTGTCACAGCCAATCGCCGCCGGTCAGAGTCTGACGGTTGAGATGATGGCGGAGATTTCTCGCAAGGCCGCGGCGGCAGTCGACCCGATCGACGATCTGCGTGGTCCGGCGGACTACAAGAGGCATCTCGTCAATGTGTTGGTGCGCCGCGCACTGAGCGAATGCGTGGTTGTCTGAGAAATGGATGTCGCATGCCTGCATGCCTGAACAAATTAAGACTCGCAAGAGCAGAATGCACCACGAAGGTGACAGAGTTAGTAAGATTCTAGCTTTTGATGACCGACGTTGCTCATGAGCGCTCTCGGCGAAAATTTCTCTCGAGTGGATGGGCCCGCGAAATTGCGCGGTTGGGCGCAGTTTACCGGGGATATCGAGATGCCGGGGATGGTGTATGCGAAAGCGCTGCGCAGCGGCTATGCCCATGCGCGGCTGCTGCGGGTCGATGCCAGCAGGGCAGCAAAGCTGCCGGGCGTGGTCGCGATACTGACGCGCGATGATCTCAAAGGGATGAACAGCCATTTCGGTCCGGTGGTGAAAGATCAGCCGGTGGTAGCGATGGATCGGGTGAGATACGTCGGTGATATCATCGCGGCGGTGGCGGCAGAGGAGAAGGACATTGCGGAAGAAGCGGTGGAGTTGATCGAGGTCGAGTACGAAGCGCTGCCGGCGGTGTTCGATCCGGCCGCGGCGATGGAGCCAGGCGCTCCGATTTTGCACGGTGAGAGCGCTAAGTCCGAGACCCGGCTCGACCGCGATAATTTCCGCTACGAGAAAAACAGTAACGTACTGAGCATCTATCACGCCGAGCAGGGCGATATCGTCGCCGGTTTCAAGGAAGCGGATGAAATTTTCGAAGACACTTACAGCTCGCAAAAAATCCAGCATGCGCATATCGAGCCGCACGCCGCGCTAGCCTACTGGGAGCCCTCCGGCAAGTTGGTTATCTATACGTCGACGCAAAATCCGTCATCGATCCGGGCGCAACTGGCGGAGCTTTTCAATCTGCCGCAATCGAAAGTACGAGTGATCGTGCCCTATGTGGGCGGCGGCTATGGCGGCAAGGTGCATCCGCGTCTAGAGCCATTGACCGCGACCCTGGCGCGCAAAGCACATCGGCCGGTGCAATGGGTGCTCAGCCGCGAAGAGGTGTTCTTGACCGCCCATTGTCACGCCTCGGTCGTCAAGATCAAGACCGGCGTCAAGCGTGATGGAACCATTGTCGCGCGCAAGGTGGAAGGATTTTACGACACCGGAGCCTACGCACTGACCGGTCCTTCAACGACGAAGAACGGCGGTGAAGTTGGTGGCGGGCCGGATCGGATCGCGCATCAGGATTTGACGACGTACTGCGTGTACACCAATACGCCGCCGACGGGACCGTATCGAGGGTTTGGCGTGCCGCAGGTGTGCTGGGCGTACGAATCGCAGATGGACGACATTGCGCGCCGGTTGGGGATCGATCCGGTGGAGCTGCGCTTAAAGAACCTGGTCGAGGAAGGGGATCGGTTTGTCACGGGCGACACGCTGGTGTCGGTGGGGATCAGCGAGTGTTTGAAGCGAGCCGCCGAGGCGGTGGGCTGGCAGAGTAAAGAGGAGCAGCAGAGAAGAGCACTTCAGGGAAAGGTACGCGGGAAGGGTTTGGCGGTGATGATCAAGACCACGATGACGCCGTCAAACTCCTCGGCGCTGGTGCGGCTCAACGCCGACGGTTCGGCGGTGCTTTTGACGAGCAGCGTGGAGATTGGGCAGGGGACGCAGACCTCACTCGCGCAGATTGTGGCCGAAGAACTGGGGATATCGCCCGAGCGAGTGAGCGTCACGTTTCCCGATACGGATGTGACGCCGTTTGACCAGTCGACGAGTTCGAGCCGGACGATTTTTACGATGGGGAGCGCCGCGCGGCAAGCGGCCGGGCAGATCCGCCAGCAATTGTTAGAGATCGGGGCGCATGCGCTAGAGGCGAATGTGGAAGATTTGGAACTGGTGAACGGCAATCTGCAGGTGAGAGGAGCACCGGAGAAGAGACGAACGATATCGCAATTATTTCAAGCCCACTACGGAGCGGCGGTGGGGAGCATGGCAGGGAGCTACGACAACCAGACGCGCGGGGGAGTGGATCCGAAGACGGGCAAGGGGAAGGCGTCGGCGTTTTTCTTTTTATCGGCGTGCGCGGTGGAAGTGGAAGTGGACAGCGAGACGGGGAAGGTGACGATCGAGAAAATCGTTTCGGCGGTGGATGCGGGCAAAGCGGTCAATCCACGGCAATGCCATATGCAGAACGAAGGATCGATGATCATGTCGTTGGGGTCTGCGTTGTTTGAAGAGATGGTGTTTGACAACGGGCAGCCGATCAACGCGACGTTTTTAGAGTACATGCCGCCGTCGATGGAGGATCATCCGCGGCAGTTTCAATCGGTGATTGTGGAGACACCGCATCCGGAGGGGCCGTTTGGAGCGAAGGGAGTGGGGGAAGCGGCGTTGGGGCCAGTGGAGCCGGCCATCGGCAATGCGATTGCCAATGCGTTGAACGGCTTACGAATCAAGGATCTACCGATCCGGCCCGATCGGATTTTTAAGGTGGTGCAATCGGCAAAGGAAGAGAGCCATGAAAATTGAGTTGCGCACAGTGGTCAACGGGCGAGAAATCGAAACGTCGGTCAAGGCGAACCAGACTCTACTGGAGTGGTTGCGCGACGATTTGCGCCTGCGCGGCAGCCGAGAAGGTTGCGGCGTCGGGGTCTGCGGCTCGTGCACGGTGTTGGTGGATGGCAGGCCCGTTAGCTCTTGCCTGATGTTGGCGACCAACGCGGAGGGGAAAGAGATTCAAACGATCGAGGGTTTGGCAAAAGGGGACGAGCTCGATCCGGTGCAACAGGCGTTTTTGGATCAGCAGGCGTTTCAGTGTGGCTATTGCACGAGCGGGATGATCATGGCGACCAAAGCGCTGCTTAGCAGCAATCCCACACCAAGCGAAGAAGAAGTACGGGATTACTTATCGGGCAACATCTGCCGCTGCGGCACCTACCAAGAGGTGATGGCAGCAATCAAAACGCTGGCCGAAAAAAATCTTGCGAATAGATAGCCAAGTCTGCTGATGGGATAGTCGCGCATCATTCGAGGCGTGCTGAGGCTAGAAAGATGAGGATGTCTGATCGCTCAGCAATCCTGAAAGTCGCCGCTTTAGTGGGCCTGGTTTGTCTCGCGTGCCCGCTAAGAGTCGTGGCACAGCCGCGTTTTATTCATGCATATTCCGGCACGAGTTCCGCGCAGCTAGCGATCTGGGCGGCGAAAGACTTGGGGCTGTTCGCGAAATACGGCTTGGATGCGGATTTGGTTTTCATCTCGGGAAGCACGCGCGCCATGCAGGCGCTGCTCGGCGGCAGCATTCAGGCCGCCGACTCGGACGGCATCGGACCGATCAACGCGATACAGCGTGGCGGCGATCCGGTCATCGTGGCCGGCCTGATCAACAAGAGTTTTTTTAAGTTCGTTGCGCAGAAAGAGATCACCGCGCCTGCTCAGCTGCGCAACAAACGGATCGGCGTGGCCAATTTTGGCGGCTCCAATGAGTTCGCCGTTCTGCTCGCGCTCAAAGAGTGGAACATTCCCAAAGAGGCGGTGACCCTGGTCGCCGCCGGAGGCAGCGCGGTACGGCTTGCCGCGCTGGAGAAAAAAGGTTTAGACGCTACTGTTTTGCCCTACGATCACGCGCTGGCCGCAACCCGGATGGGGATGAAAGTTTTGGCCGATATTCCGGAGCTAGTCCCAGCGTTTCCGGACAAAGTGATCACCATGCGCCGCTCTTACCTGGAACGGGAGCGCGATTCGGTAAAAAAATATCTCCAGGCACTCACAGAAGGGACGTATTTAGTCAACAACAACCGGGAAATCAGCGCGGGCATCCTGCGCAAGCGCTTGGGTTTACAGGATAACAAAGTCATTGAAGAGAATTTGAATATCTATACCGGTGTATTCAGCCTTCCAGCGCGCGTCGGGCGCGCCGGTTTGAGCGGTGTTTTGGAGCAGATGCAGCAGTAAAGCGGCGGTGCCAAAAGCGACTTTGAGATCAAGCGTTATCTCGATGAAAGCGTCATTGACGAATTGGAGCGCGAAGGGTTTTTTAAAAAGTTTCCGGTCAAAGAAGTTCGCAAATAGTGAGTCCCGTTATGACTGATCCTGGCGAGACCCATTGGGATGAAGAGGCCGATGTCGTCGTGTTGGGCTGCGGCGGCGCCGGCGTGGTAGCGGCGATCACGGCTAGGGATGCGGGCGCTCAAGTCGTCATCGTCGAAAAAGGGCTCGGCGGCGGCAACACCAAACTTGCAACCAACGCGTTCGTCTGCCCGACCGACAACGCTGCGGCGCGCGCGCATATCAAAGCGCTTTCTTTTGATCTCGTCTCCGAGGAGATCATCGACGTTTATGTCCACTGGACGGCGCAGAACATCGTCTATATCAAGCAGCTGGGCGGCGAAGTTGAAAGCTGTTTCCCCGGCGCGTCGTTTCCCCAGGTTACGGGAGCGGAAACCATGCTTCGTTTCCGCGTCAAAGGCAAACACCCCAACGAGCTGGGTGGGACATCTCTCTGGAATCTTCTCTCCAATAATCTTGCGCGGCGAACGATTCCCATCTACCGCCATGCACGGGCACGGAAGATTCTTCGGTCGGGCGATCAGGTCATTGGCGTACTGATCGAAAAAGAGGGTCGACCCTATTATCTGCGCGCGCGCAAAGGAGTCGTGCTCGCGACCGGCGGATTTGAATACAACGAAAAATTGAAACGAGAGTATCTCGCTGGTTATCCGACTTTCGCCTATGGCAATCCGGACAATACTGGCGACGGCCTCAAGTTGGCGCAAGAGCTGGGCGCCGATCTGTGGCATATGCGAGCGGTGGCGGCGCCGATGGGCTACAAAGTTCCCGGGTTTGAGTCCGCTTTCAGTATGCGTCTATTGGGTGACGGTTACATCATTGTGGATCAAAATGGCGAGCGATTCTGCAATGAGACCGGTTTGGAACATTACAGCATGTGGATGGCGGTCACTGCCTTCGACATGGAATCGGTGCGCTTCTCGCGCATTCCGTCCTATGTCATTTTCGATGAACCTACTTGGCTGAAGGGCCCGATCACACGGGTCGGTCATGGCGCCAATCGTAGTTATAGATGGAGCGAGGACAACGGGGAAGAAATCCGCAAGGGTTGGATCGCTTGCAGCGATAGCGCCCTGGACCTCGCCGGTAAGCTCGGCATCAAAAACGGCGCGCGCTTGCATGAGACAGTCGAATCCTACCGGCGCGCCTGCGGCGCGGGAGTCGATGAAAAATTTGGCCGTGCGCAAAAGACGCTTGCCGGATTGGAGGGCAGGCTTTACGGCATCGCGCTCTGGCCTTGTTTGCTCAACACTCAAGGCGGTCCGAGGAGAAACGTGCGGGGAGAGATCGTCGATGCCGCTGGCAATTCTATCAAGCGGCTCTACGGCGCCGGCGAGCTCGGTTCCATCTGGGGATTTCTCTATCAGAGCGGCGGCAACCTGGGCGAATGTTTGGGGCTCGGCCGCATGGTCGGGCTGAATGTTGCGGCGGAACCGACGTTGACGTGATGAAACCGTTGGCGGAGTCATTACGAGCGTGGCCAAACGAGTTGGAAAGGAGCATTTATGCGGGCTAGTAAGATCCGCGGATATTCGGTCTCGGTGTTTCTCTCCTTATTGATGCTGTTGATGCGGGCCGCAAGCTCTCAAGCGGACTCGGTGGCGGACTTCTATCGCGGCAAGCAAGTGCGTTTCATTACGGCATACTCGGCAGGTGGGCTATTCGACACCGCGACACGGATTTTTGGCCGACACATCGGGAAGTTTATCCCAGGTAAACCCAATGTATGGGTCGATAATATGACTGGCGCAGGCGGATTGATCGCGACCAATTACCTGGCGAACAGCGCGCCGCGCGACGGATCGGTGCTGTTGAATCTAGACGGCGCGCTGTTGCGCTTGCAGGCGCTTGGCAATCCCGCCGCGAAATTCGATGCACGCAGATTTAACTGGCTGCCGTCCCCTGGTCCGGACATTCAAGTTTGTTGGGTCGGTAAACAGAGCACCTGGCAGAGCATCACCGAGGCCTTTAGCGGCTCGAAGGAACTGAAGATGGGCGGCCTCGCGCCGGGAACCTTTCCGTCGGATAATGCCCGCGCTCTTCAAGCCGCGCTCGGCATCAATCTCAAAATCGTCGACGGCTTCAAAGGCGTCACCGAAATTCGCCTCGCCACTGAAAGCGGTGAAGTGGACGGATCCTGCTCTTCCTATGAAGGCGTCGTTCGTTCGTTTCCCAAGGAACTCAAGGACGGTGATATTAGAGTCATCGCGCAGATCG
>Ga0164301_10000623_pt1 | contig 10497 bp, 10 predicted proteins | sample Whisoiple_231_MG_FD_109711 | JGI IMG/M metagenome (GOLD analysis project Ga0164301, IMG submission 109711) | Unamended control soil microbial communities from upstate New York, USA - Whitman soil sample_231_MG | ecosystem: Environmental > Terrestrial > Soil > Agricultural land ... | reverse complement strand
GATCTGCGGGATGGTGACGTGGCTCTCGTCGGTGAAGACGAGGGCGTTGTCGGGCAGATATTCGAACAAAGTCGGCGGCGGCTCGCCGGGGCGGCGGCCGGTGAGATAGCGCGAATAGTTCTCGATGCCCTGGCAGGAGCCGGTCGCCTCCAGCATTTCGAGGTCGAACGTGGTGCGCTGCTCGAGGCGCTGCGCTTCGAGGAGGCGGCCGGCGTTGTTTAGTTCGATGAGGCGGGCGCGCAGCTCGTCCTTGATGCCCTTGATCGATTGCAACAGCGTCGGGCGCGGCGTGACGTAATGCGAGTTGGCGTAGACTTTAACGAAGGCGAGCTCCTGCGTCGACTTGCCGGTCAGCGGATCGAACTCGGTGATCGATTCCACCTCGTCGCCGAAGAAGCCGATGCGCCAGGCGCGGTCCTCGTAATGGGCGGGGAAGAGCTCCAGCGTGTCGCCGCGGACGCGGAACGTGCCGCGCGAGAAATCCATGGAGGTGCGCTTGTATTGCAGGGCGACCAGGTCGGCGATGAGCTGGCGCTGGTCGAGGCTCTCGCCGCGCTTGATGCCGAAGGTCATCGCCGTATAGGTCTCGACCGAGCCGATGCCGTAGATGCAGGAGACGGAGGCGACGATGATGACGTCGTCGCGTTCTAAGAGCGCCCGCGTCGCCGAGTGGCGCATGCGGTCGATCTGCTCGTTGATCGAGGATTCCTTTTCTATGTACGTGTCGGTGCGCGGGACGTAGGCCTCCGGCTGGTAGTAATCGTAATACGAGACGAAGTACTCGACGGCGTTGTTGGGAAAAAAGCTTTTGAATTCGCCGTAGAGCTGCGCGGCGAGCGTCTTGTTCGGCGCGAGCACCAGCGCCGGGCGCTGCGTCCGCGCGATCACCTGCGCCATCGTAAACGTCTTGCCGGAGCCGGTGACGCCGAGCAGGACCTGATCGCGTTCCTGCTCGCCGACGCCTTTGACAAGCTCTTCGATCGCCTGCGGCTGGTCGCCCTGCGGTTCGTATTCCGAGACAAGCTCGAAGCGCACGCCGCCTTCGGATTTTTCCGGCCGCGCCGGGCGGTGCGGCGTCCACGGCACGCCCCGGCGGACGTTGGGATCGCCGCGCTCGAGGAGGTCGCGCAGCGACAGCGCGGTTGCGGTCGAGCCGGTCGGCTCGAACGGGCTGCCGCCTTTGCGGCGGACGGCGGGCGCCTCCGCCGTCTCCAGCCCGAGCTTTTTGGCGAGCCGCGGGTCGAGCCCGGTCACCGGGCCGGAATCGAAGCCCGCCTGCGGCGCCTCGCCGAAGCCTTGCGGCGTCGGATAGGCGTCGCTGCGGTTCTCCTCGCTCAGCGCCGGGTTAAGCAAAGCCGCAAGGTGCTCGCCGAGCGGCTTGACGACGGGTTTGGCCGCCTTGGACTTGCCGCGCGGGCGCGGCGTTTCGGGCGGCTTCGGCGGCTTTGGCATCGCCCCAATATGGGCGCGCTCTTCGGCGGCGGGAAGGCGCTCGCTAATTCGTCGCGAAGCAATAGAGCAGGCGGGCGCCGCCGGTGCTGATCAAACCCGGCTGGCTGCAGCCGCGGGTCGGATGCGACGAATTCCACGATTTCTGCCGCGACTCCTTGCGTAGCCCGGTGCGGTCGGACTCGGCGCCACTCTTCGTCCAATTGCCGCAGGTCTTGTCGCATGCACGACATTCTCACCGGCAAGCAGCCCGACGGAACGGCCTTCGGGCCGGAGAGCGCATGGCGCAGATCACGCCGCTTGCGCCATCTCGCTGACGCGACTCCATGTCGTTGCCTGCATGCTTGCACGCCTGTTCATGCGATCGAGCCAGGCGAGCAGGTTCGGCTTGTTTGCGGTCAGCGGCGCCCATTCCGGTGTGCCGGCGAAGAAATCGAGCTGCGGCGCGACCATGAGGTCGGCGAGCGAGAGCTGATCGCCGGCAAAACATGGTTGCGATCCGAGCAGCTGCGCAAACTCGCCGAAGACGACATACGCCTGCGGCATCGCCGCGGCGATCGCCGCTTCGTCGGGGGCGACGCCGAGAAGCCGCGGGCCAATGACCCGATGGAATACAATGACGTTGGCGACGCCCTGAAACAGGTACCAATCGTTGATGTTCATCACCTGATCCATGCGCGCCGCTGCTTTGGGATCAGCCGGCGTCAGCGATGGCCCCGGAAATATCCGGTCGATGTAGCGCAGGATCGCCTGTGTCTCGTAGAGCCTGAAGCCATCATGCTCGACCGCCGGCATTCTGCCGAAGGGATGTCGCGAGAGATGCGGCTCGCTCTTGATGCCGGCAGGCGCCAGCGGCGACAGCCGGTAATCGACGCGTTTCTCCTCGAGCGTGGCGAGGACCGCACGGGCATACGGGCTGCCGGGAACGGTATAGACAACAAACTCAGACATGACGTTTTCCCTCACATGTTGGCGTTGGCGTAGTCGGCGAATTCCCTGAGATGGGTCGGCCAGCCGCCGCGCAGTTTTTCGGCGTGGCCTGCGGCATCGGCACCGAAGCGCTCGAGGTCGCGATGCTCGAGCGTGACGAGGGTGCCGCCCTCATCGTGCGGAGCGAAGGTCAGTTCTACTTCGGTCAGCAAATCGGGGTCATAAGCCCAGCCGGTATTGACCTGCCAGCCGAGCAGCAGCCGCCTCGGCGGATTCCAGTCGAGCACCTTGCCCCAATTGGTTTCGTTGCCGTCGGCATCACGTTCAAACCAGCGGCCGCCGGGCTTCTGTTCGAGCAAGATTGCGACATGCGGATTCTTGCCGATCGTACGGCCATGCGGCCACCAGGCTTCCATGCGATTGACGAAGAGATCGAAAGTCCGCGCCGGATCCGCCTTGACCCGTACGCTTTGCACCACTGGCGCGATGCTCATAGCGAGTTCTCCTCGTCATGTTGGTTGTCGGCGAAATCCTTGAATGCATCGAGGGCCGCGCTCCAATGCGCATCGAGCCACTCGCGCATCGCGGCGATGCCGCGCGGATCGACGCGGTAAATGCGACGCGTTCCGGCAGCCTCTTCGGTTACGAGCCCGGCTTCTTTGAGCACCCGCAAATGCTGCGAGACGGCGGGGCGGCTGACCGGCAGGCCACGGGCCAAGTCGCCGACCGGCGCAGCTTTTTTTGCCACCCGCTCGAAGATCGCCCGGCGGGTTGGATCGCCGAGGGCGGACAAGCCGTCGAGAGCGCGCGCTGTGTTAGCCATGGCTTACCGTAAGCCATGGCTTACGGAGAGTCAACCGCCTCGTTGGCTTAGGAAAGGCAGCCTCCGCTTCACACCTCGCTCGCCAGCACCACGTTGCGCAGCAGCGGATAGATCTGCGTCTCCCATTTGCGGCCGCTGAACACGCCGTAATGGCCCACGCCGGGCTGCATGTGATGGCGCTTGCGATAGGGCCGCAAATTCTTGCAGAGATCGTGCGCGGCGACGGTCTGGCCGACGGCGCAGATGTCGTCGCGCTCGCCCTCGACGGTGAACAGCGCCGTCTTGCGGATCGCGGCGGGATTGACGCGGCGATTGCGCCACATCAATTCGCCGCGCGGCAAAAGATGGTCCTGGAAGATCATCTGCACAGTCTCGAGGTAAAATTCGGCGGGCAAATCCAACACCGCAAAATATTCGTCGTAAAAGGTCTTGGCCGCGCTCGCCTTCTCGATCTCGCCGGCGACGAGGTGATAATATAAATCCTGGTGCGCTTTCACATGCCGGTCCATGTTCATCGACATGAAGGCCATGAGCTGCACGAAGCCGGGATAGACACGGCGGCCCGCGCCTTTGTAGCGCCACGGCACGCGTGAAATCAGGTTCTTCTCGAACCATTCGATCGGCTTCGTCTTGGCAAGCTCGTTGACCTTGGTCGGCGCGATCCGCGTATCGATGGGCCCGGCCATCAAGGTCATGCTGCGCGGCAGCGCCGGGTGATCCTCTTCCGCCATGACGGCGGCGGCGACCAGAGTCTGCACGCAGGGCTGACAGACCGCAACGATATGCGCGCCGGGCCCGATTTTTTCCAGGAACAGAATGAGGTGCTCGACATATTCGTCGAAGCCGAAGCGGCCGTCGGCGAGGCTCGCCTCGCGCGCATTGTGCCAGTCGGTGATGTAGACGTCGTGCTCGGGCAGGAGCACTTTCACCGTGTGGCGCAGAAGCGTCGCGAAATGGCCGGACATCGGCGCGACGAGCAGCACGCGCGGCTGCACCTGCGCGATGTCTTTCTTGAAATGCAGGAGGGTGCCGAACGGCGTGGCGAACGCCGCCTCTTCGGTGACCGCGACCTCCTCGTTGCCGACCGTGACGCTGTCGACCTCATAAGAGGGGCGGTGATGCGTCAGCCGGAAGCGCGCGACCATTTCCAGCGTGGCGAGGGCGTGCCGGCCCATCAGCTGGCGCGAAAGCTGCTCCCACGGCCCCTGCAGCACGTTGAGCGCCGCCTCGGCGAAGAGCCGCAGCGGCGCCATGAGGTCGTCGCTGGTCTGGTAGACGGAGTACAGCATCGCCACCGCAATCGAGGGACGGTGCGGCTCGCCATGCAATGCCGAGTCCAGCGGCCGATGCTGCACTGCGGCTTGGCACATGATTTGGAAGTGAGGACGAAAGGGGCGCATTCGCCGGCCGCTTTGCCCAAAGTTTGGGCGCGTCTAGCGGCACGCAGGAGAGGTCATGACAAGCACGACGCTCACTATCTCGAGCAAGACCTACTCGTCCTGGTCGCTGCGCGGCTGGCTCTTGTGCAAGATGGCCGGGCTCGAATTCGAGGAGCGGGTTCTCTCGGCCGACGATCCCTCGACGCGCGCCGAGCTCTTGCTCTTGTCGCCGTCCTTCCTGGTGCCGTGCCTCGAGCACGACGGCACGTCTGTCTGGGATACGCTGGCGATCGCCGAGTATCTCGCCGAAATCAAGCCGAAGGCGGGCCTCTTGCCGAAGGACCGCGCCGCGCGCGCGCATTGCCGCGCGATTTCCGGCGAGATGCATTCCGGCTTCGCCAATCTGCGCTCGGCGCTGCCGATGAATTTAAAAGCCAGGCATCCCGGCTTCAAAGTGTGGGCCGGCGCCCAAGCGGACATCGACCGCGTGATCTCGATCTGGAAGGGCTGCTTCATCGCCTATGGCGGGCCGTATCTGTTCGGCGCCAAGCCCGTCGTCGCCGACGCAATGTATGCGCCGGTCTGCACCCGCTTCGATACCTATGACGTGAAGCTCGATCGCGACTGCGCGGTTTATCGCGATCTGATGCTGCACCATCCATTCATGCAGGAATGGCGCAACGCGGCGCAGTCGGAGGAGGACGAGCTCGAAGAGCTCGACGTGGAGTTTTAGTCATTGCGAGCGCAGCGAAGCAATCCAGGGGCAAACGCTCGATGATTGCAGAATTCGCCCCTGGATTGCTTCGTCGGCTGCGCCTCCTCGCAATGACGGCGTGTGCCTAGGCTAATACCCCACAGCCAGCGTGCCGCGTTGCCGCGTATCCGCCGCACCCATGATCCAGCCGTCGCGCATAGTGATCGTCGCGGTCGACCCCATCGCGTTTCCCTCGACGACGTTCTGGCCTTTGGCGCGCAACAGCCGCAGCGTGTCGGGTGACAGTCCGCGCTCGACGCGCAATTCGTCCGGCTTCCATTGATGATGGATGCGCGGCGCGTCCGTCGCCTCGGCGATGTTCATGCCGAAGTCGATCACGTCGAGGATCATGCCGAGTACGGTGGTGATGATGCGCGGGCCGCCGGGCGAGCCGGTGACGAGCTCGACCTTGCCGTCTTTCATGACGATCGTCGGCGACATAGAGGAAAGCGGCCGCTTGTTCGGCCCGGGCGCGTTCGCCGCGCCTCCAATTAACCCGAACGCATTCGGCGCGCCGGGCCGCGCGGCAAAATCGTCGAGCTCATTGTTTAAAACCACGCCCGTGCCTTCGGCGACGAGGCCGAGGCCGTAGGAGAAATTCAGCGTGTAGGTGTTGGCGACCGCGCTGCCGTCTTTGTCGACGACGGAGAAATGCGTGGTCTGGTCGCCTTCGCTCGGCGCCGGGTCGACGCGGCGCACATCCGCCGCGGGGCGCGCGTGCTCCAGCGAAATGCCTTTGCGCAGTTCCGCCGCGTATTTCTTCGAAATCAGCGATGACACCGGCACATTCACGAAAGCGGGATCGCCGAGATACTCGGCGCGATCGGCGAAAGCGATTTTCATCGCCTCCGCCTCGATCTGGATGGCGTCGGCGGATCCCGCGCCGAGCGCGGCGAGATCGTACGCTTCAAGCACGTTCAAAAGCTCGATCAGATGCACGCCGCCGGAGGAGGGCGGCGGCATCGCCAGGATCTCGTGGCCACGATAGCTGCCGGTGAGCGCCGGCCGCTCGGCCGGCCGGTAGCCGGCGAGATCGGCCGTCGTCATGCGGCCGCCCTCGTTGCGCACGGCCTTGACGATGTTTTCGGCAATCCTGCCTTCATAAAAGGCACGCGCCCCGTTTTGCGCGATCGCTTCCAGCGTATCGGCGAGATCGCGCTGCACCAGCCGCTCGCCGCCTTCGAATGCGCTGCCGTCCGGGCGCAGGAAGATCGCCCGCGAAGAGGCATAGCGCCTCAGCCGGGTGCTGCGCGGCAGCGAATCGGCGAGATCGTCCTCGATCCTGATGCCGTCGCGCGCCAGCGCGATTGCCGGCGCGAGCAGGTCGGCGAGGCCGAAATGGCCGGAGCCGTAATGCGCATGCGCGTAAGCCAGACCTGCGACCGTGCCGGGCACGCCCACGGCCAATCCGCTGTCGCGCGATTTATACGGGTCGGCGAGACCCTGCGGGTTGAGGAACACGTCAGGCGTGGTCGCCGCCGGTGCGGTTTCGCGATAATCGAGCGCAATCGTCTTCTCATCTTTAGCGAGGCGGATCAGCATGAAGCCGCCGCCGCCGAGATTGCCGGCGCGCGGCAGCGTCACGGCGAGCGCAAATCCGACCGCGACCGCCGCATCGACGGCGTTGCCGCCGCGCCTCAAGACGTCGACGCCGATCCGCGCCGCTTTGCCTTCCTGCGCAACGACCATGCCGTTCTTCACCAGAACCGGCAGAACACGCGCCTGGCCTTCGATGATCGGCGGCGGCGCGTTGTCGGCGCGCGCTGCGGGCGCGATTGCGAGCGCGACGGCAAGCGCCAGCGAGAGGCGCGCAAAAGCAAAACGCATCATTCGCCCATGCGCTGGCGCCAAAGCATTTCGCCGATGTAGCAGGAAACGCGCGGCTTTTCCGTCGACGCATGCCGCACCAGCGGCTTGGTTTGCGGCGCGCTGGCGATGTCGAGGACGAGCTTCGTCCGCGTGCCTTCGAGGAACGCCTCGGTTCCACGCACCGGAATCATGAACGCGCCGGGACCGCCGATGACGCAATCCTCGTAATACCAATCGAGATTTTCGATATCCATATAGGCGATGCGCACCGGCCGGATGAGCAGCGGCAAACCGTTGATGGTGATGCCTTGCGTCAGCGCGTCTTCGCGCGCCTGAGTCACCGGGCGGCCATTATTATTCGGCCCGTCACCGGAAATGTCGATGACGCGGCGTACGCCGTCATAGCCGTTGCTCTCGAACAGTCGCATGGCGCCGTCGATGGCGCCGGAGATCGACGTGCGGCTGGCGCGCCGATAAGGCGCGTTCGCGAGTTGCGTGGCAAAGGCCGCCGCACTCTCGGGCCCATCGATCAGCGTCCAGTTGACGACGGTGCGTTGATCGTAAGAGCTCGCCCACTCCATATACGCAACCGCGATGCGGCCATGCGTCCCCGCCTGTAACGCTTTCAGAAACTCCTGCGATTTCAGCGCCTCGATATAGCCTTCGCGCTGTAAATGTTGCTCCTCCTCGTCCATCGAGTAGGAAATGTCGACGGCGAGCACCAATTCGACATCGACCGCGTTCGGGCCGCTCTTGGCGTCGACGCCGGCGAGTGGAAACCAGGCGAGCGCCGCGGCGATGAGGCTGATTGGGATGAGACGGGACGCAGGCATGACGCTCGGTACGAAGGAGACGCGCAGTTTGACATGGGGCGAGCGGCGGCGAAAACGAGAATTTGACACGCCCACACGCGGCCTGTGAAGGGCAGCCATGCCGAACAACGATCTCGCCCGCCTTTTCGAGGCGGCGCTCACGGCGCAGCGCGCTGCATATGCGCCTTATTCCGGCTACCGGGTCGGCGCCGCCTTGCGCACCGCCTCTGGCGCGATTTTTTCCGGCTGCAATGTCGAGAACGCGTCCTTTCCCGTGGGGATATGCGCCGAGGCGGCGGCGATTTCCGCCATGGTGGCGGCGGGCGAACGCGTCATTACGGAAATGCTGGTCCTTGCCGATGGCGAGGCACTTGCCACGCCCTGCGGCGCCTGCCGTCAGCGCATCCGCGAGTTTGCCGCGCCGGAGACGCCGATCCATATCGCGGACGCGGGCGCAGTCCGCATGAGTTTCACGCAATCTTCACTGTTGCCGCATTCCTTTGGCCCTGACAATCTCCCGCCGACGCGGCGGGGGTGAGGGCCATTCATGACGACGCAGCCGGAAGCGGCGGTCGAGGTGCTGCGCTCGCGCGGCATCATCGAACCGGTGGAAGTCGGGATCAGCGTCGGTCCGCAACTCGGCGCGCTCGCCGAGAATCTGGAAAATGCGGTTGGCGTCCCTTACGCCGACCTTCCCGGTTTTCCCGTGATTGAACGATCCGCGGGCGAGGGGCGGCTCATCGTCGGCATGCTGGAGGGCACGCGCATCGCCTGCTTGCAAGGCCGCTCGCACTTTTACGAGACCGGCGATCCGACTTTGATGGCGACGCCGCTCGAGACGCTGGCAATGCTCGGCGTCTCCAAGCTTTTGATCGCATCGACCGCCGGCTCGGTAAATGCCGAGGCCTCAAGACGAAAGAGGAGGATTGGGGCGCTCGCCTGCGGCGTGACGAAACGCGCTGATGCGGCCGATCTGATCGCGTGCTGATTCAGGAAATCATTCGCCGCAAGCGCGACGGAGCGGTGCGCGAGCCGCACGAAATCGCGCATTTCGTCGAGGCTCTGACGCGTGACAAAGCGAGCGACGCACATGCGGCGGCGTTCGCGATGGCTATTTTCTTCCGCGGCCTTTCGCCCACGGAATGCGCCGCGCTGACGCGCGCCATGGCGGGGTCCGGACGGACTCTCGAATGGGCCGAAATCGAAGGGCCGATCGTCGACAAGCATTCGACCGGCGGCATCGGCGACACCGTCAGTCTGATCCTTGCGCCGGCGGTCGCGGCTTGCGGGCTTTATGTCCCGATGATCGCGGGGCGCGGACTCGGCCACACCGGCGGCACGATCGATAAGCTCGAATCCATTCCCGGATACAACACGGCGCCCGATGCCGAGACGTTCCGCCGCTGCGTCCGCGAGGTCGGCTGCGCCATCATCGGCCAGACGCACGATCTCGCGCCGGCAGACAAGCGGCTTTATGCGGTGCGCGACGTCACCGCGACAATCGAATCGATTCCGCTCCTTACAGCCTCGATCCTGTCGAAGAAGCTTGCAGCGGGATTGGGCGGGCTGGTCTTGGATGTGAAGACCGGCTCGGGCGCGTTCATCGCGCGCGAGGAGGGAGCGCGCGAGCTGGCGCGCTCGCTTGTCGACACTGCATGCGCAGCCGGCCTGCCGACGATTGCGCTGTTGACCGATATGAACGAGCCGCTGGCCAAAGCGGCAGGCAATTCCGTCGAAGTACAGGTCGCGATCGATCATCTCACGGGTGCAGGCCGCGATGGGCGATTGCATGAGATCGTGCTGGCGCTCGGCGCCGAGATGCTGGTTGCGGGAAGACTCGCGGGCGACATAAACGACGCGCGGCAAAAGATTGAGCGAGCGTTCGACAGCGGCGCGGCCGCGGAGAAGTTTGCGAGAATGGTGCACGCGCTTGGCGGACCGCGCGATGTCGTTGAGCGGCCGCAGGCGCATATCGCGCGCGCGCCTTACATTGGCGTTGTCGAGGCGCCAAACCCGGGTTTTGTGACGGCGATCGATGTGCGCGCTCTCGGACTCGCGGTTGTCGCACTCGGCGGCGGACGCAGCGTTGCAGGCGCCGCCATCGATCCGGCTGTAGGCCTGACGGAACTCGCCGGGATCGGGGAGCACGTGGGTCCCGATCGCCCGCTTTGTCGTATTCACGCGCGCGATGAAGCGGATGCGAAAGCTGCTTCAGCCGTAGTGCAGCGGGCCTACATGATCGGCGAAAAGGCGCCGGAAACCCGTTCGCCAATCATCGACCGGATAAGCGCCTCACTGCCGTGACCGCGCCAAAGCTTTTGGCGAGAATGCGTGCCCGCGCTTCGGCGAACGGCTCGCACGCCACCAGCATGTGATGCGCATTGGCATGCAGGAGCGTTCGCTCGTTGCTCATGATGCCGACATGGCCTTTCCAGAAGACGAGATCGCCGCGGCGCAAATCCATGGACTCGCTCACCGGCAACTCGGTGCCGATCTCGCGCGCTTGAACGTCGGTGTCGCGCGGCGCTGCAATTCCGGCCG
>Ga0164301_10000620_pt1 | contig 10511 bp, 10 predicted proteins | sample Whisoiple_231_MG_FD_109711 | JGI IMG/M metagenome (GOLD analysis project Ga0164301, IMG submission 109711) | Unamended control soil microbial communities from upstate New York, USA - Whitman soil sample_231_MG | ecosystem: Environmental > Terrestrial > Soil > Agricultural land ... | reverse complement strand
GAAGCATCATAATTTAGAAGAATTATATCACGAGGCTTTGTAGAAAACATTCTTTTGAACCAGTCAAAGCTTTCTAGGAGTGTAATCCAATATAGATATTGAATGGGTATAATAAGAGGTAGAAGGGGAAGATGATATTGCTGCAGCTGCAGTACTACTACGCTTGTCAGAGATTGTCATCGTTGTCGTATTTGCTATTGTAAATAACTGCATACCTATCAGCTGTGTTTAGCAAAAGGTGTGCATTTATCCGATCCTTCCTTGCCGACTGAGCCGTTTCCAAGTAGTCTTTTTATACATCCTAGTGTTATTGCAACAAATTGGATATTGCAAAGGCAAGAATTTCAAAGATATTAGCTCCAATAGATGGATCAGAATCATCACTAAATGCTGCGGATTATGCAATATCGATAGCTAAAAAGAATAATGCTCAACTTACTGCTTTGCATGTTATACGACCAGAGGAATCATATCAATACGCTTCTGATCTTGCACTTATGACAACACCGACTTCTATAGATTCCATGGTACAGACAGTCAAGCAAGATTTCCAAAAATGGTTCGATATAGTAAAGCAAAAAAGCGATGCAAATAATGTTCAATTAAAGAAAACAGACACAATAGTGAGCCCCGGGTCAGTTGTAGGAACAATTGTTGACTATGCAGAGCGAGAAGGTATTGATTTGATTGTAATAGGTACAAGAGGAAGATCAAGATTCAAAAAGCTCTTGCTTGGCAATACAGCTTCTGGTATTATATCTTATGCGCATTGCCCTGTAATGATAGTAAAGTGAAAAAGACATAGTAATAGACGTCTTGAACTCATTTATTTAAGTTTGATGCTCCTGAATAGATTGGCTGTCGTATTTCCTTGCAAGATAGGCGGTATTATTGTAGAAAAAGTGCCATTTGAAAGTGTGCTCCAAATTAAGTTCATCTTGTTGCGTTGCCAATCTGCATCCTGGCAGCAATAAATGAAGCGTTAGCATCTGATCTTATTTGCAAGACTGATAATTTTGGAGGCAACCAGAAAGTCGACAGACGGATAAGGATCGAAGCTATGAAGCTAATAGACCAATGCCAGAAACGCAGAGATGGTCTATTGTCCTTCATGGCATCCCATAGCATTAATAGAACATGACTATCAGAATTGGATTCAAATAGGCTACCAGTACCGAGCAAAAAGGCGCAAATAATGAAGGGCAGCATGAATGAAAATGCAAAAATCTAAACTTCACATTCTGGAACGGAGGCGAACAATATCTAAGCTACTAGCGCAATCTATGAGTGAAACTGAAATAGCCAGACACCTAGGAATCCACGTGAGCACTGTTTCTAGAGATGTTAAAGTATCCAAAATATCAAAAATAATATGTACCTATTAGTAACCAGTAAACTCTTCATATCTTACCAATCAACAGTCGGCTGAGAGATGCAGACTGAAAGCTCAAGCCATGAAGTAGCTCTGCTTATTTTTAATAAAGTTTTGAATCATCTGTTAATCTTTCTGCTGATGATGGGTCTTTATCGGCATAATATCTAACCATGCCCAATTTGAGTACTTTGAGTGAAAGTAATGCGCATTTTATTCTTGCAGGTCCTAAGTTCATCAGGCCAATATTTTCTAAAATATCTTCCTTCGTTAGATCTTTGACAGTAGTCAAAGGTTTGTCCATTATCATTTCGGTAAGCATTGAAGCGCTTGCCTGGCTAATTGCACATCCTCGTCCTTCAAATTTTATATCCTTAACTTTCTCTTCTTCAATCTTCAAATGAATGTCAATTTCGTCGCCGCAAAGTGGATTACTGTCATGTATACTTACATCTGCATTTGATAATTTACCTTTATTTCTAGGATTTCTATAATGATCCAAAATAATTTCACGATATATATCATCACTCAAATCCTAAACAATCTCCTTGCTTTATCCAGTGCATTTATGAACGTATCAACTTCTTCTTTTGTATTATAGATATAAAAACTTGTACGAGAGGTTGCAGCCACATCCAATCTTTCCATAAGTACCTGTGCGCAATGATGTCCAGACCTGATTGCAATCCCATGATCATTCATTATAGTAGCAAGATCATGTGGATGGATATCGCCAATATTAAATGATACTACACCACCTCGGTGATTTGAATTAGAGGGACCATAAATGCTTACGCCCTTAACACCGGCAATAGCCTCGATAGCATAATTCGTAACATCCATTTCATGTTCCCGTACCTTATCCATACCGATTTTGTTAAGATAGTCAATAGCAGCCCCAAATCCAATCACATCCGCAATATTTGGAGTACCACCCTCAAACTTGTACGGCAGGTCATTATATTTTGTTTCATTTTTGTGGACTTCCTTTATCATATCCCCTCCTCCAATAAATGGAGGCATTTCGTTAAGTATCTCCCTTTTGACATACAGAACACCTACCCCTGTGGGTCCTAACATTTTGTGGGCAGAAAATGCCATGAAGTCACAATCCATATCTTGCACATCCACCGGCATATGGGGAACAGATTGAGCTCCATCCACTAATACAGGAACACTTTGATCGTGAGCCATTTTTATAATTTCATTTATAGGCACTATCGTTCCAAGCACGTTTGACATATGGCTTACTGAAATTAGTTTAACTTTATTGCTTTGAAGGTGTCTTTTGTAATCTTCCATATTTAGATATCCGTTATCATCAATACCGACATACTCCAGTATAGAGCCTTTTTCCAGACTAAGAATCTGCCAGGGGACAATATTGCTATGGTGTTCAATCTCAGTGAGCACAACCTTGTCGTCTTTCCTGATGTTCGTACGAGCCCATGAATACGAAATTAAGTTAATCGCTTCCGTAGCATTGCGCGTGAAAATTATTTCGTCGCTAGAACGAGCATTAATAAATCTGGCAATCTTTTCCCTCGTTTTTTCATATTCAAGAGTGGCTTCTTCTGCTAGCTGATGGACTGCTCTGTGAATATTTGAATTGTAATTCATATAATAATTGCAGATAGCATTAATTACGGACATTGGTTTTTGGGTAGTAGCCGCGTTATCAAGATAGACAAGAGTTTTGTTGCCATTAATTTTGCGTTTCAATATAGGAAAATCCTGCCGGATTTTGGAAACATCAAGAGCAGCCTTCTGCATTACTTTTATAATTCACCCGTTAAGATATAAACCCAGTTGTCTTGTATCTTTACCTTGTAAGTTTTTAGAGGCTCTTCCGCAGGAAGATTTTGGGGAATACCATCTTCTAATTTAAAAACTGACATGTGTAGTGGACATGTAATCGTTTTTTCATTCTCGTTCATAAATCCTGTGGATAAATCGGCATAAGCATGAGTACAAATTCTATCCGTTGCATATATCTTGTTTCCCGCTTTGGCTATTAAAATAGTTTTATCGCCAAAATCAAAATCCAAAAGATCGCCATTTTTCAATGACTTTATGTCACAGACCTTTATCCATTCAGGCATACTAGATCATATGAATTATTATCTATATTTGTAATGTTTTTCGAAAATGTCTTGAGCTTCCCTGTACCTAGACTTTTCTACTTCCATGATTTGGTTCATGGCCTCATCGGTCTTGAGCATAAGAGGTTTACCTGACCATTTATTTTCAATTAGATAATTAACCCATGCTCTGATAGTAGGACCCATCTTTCTTGATAATGGTTCCAAGAATCCATTCACTATTTCTCGTTTGGCTCCTTCTCTACTTAGTGATCTGCACATTAGATAAAAGATCTGCGCCTCGTCCAACTGTGCAACTGAGGCGGAATGCGTCGCCTTTACCTCATTAGTTTCAATTTCAAGTCCTGGAATTGCATCTGATTTAGCACCTTTATCGAGCAGAATTGCGTGACCGGCAAGATATGACTCTGCTGCTTTGGCTTCCTTCCCAATCTTAATCATTCCCTTAAATAAGGATTTAGAAGTATCTTTCAATACAGATTTCACTAAGACTCTTCCTCGTGAATTCTGGCCATGATGTATTAGGTTAGATGTAACATCAAATGACTGATTACCTATTCCGAATATGATTTCTACATCTTCTGCGGAAGAGCCGGGACCTTTCATTATGCTATCAGTCTTATATCGCGATAGCTGTGTACCAAACATTCCAAGATACCATGACATTTTTCCATCTCTCTCAATGAACGCCCTTTTGTTAGAGAAATTCACAGTTTTTGCGCTCATTGCTTGTAATGTTACCATTTCAAGGTGAGCAGTCGGGTTAATATGACATTCAACCAACTCAAAGTACGCCTGCTGGACATCATCCCTATTTTCTTTTGATGGAGAATATATCTCCTGGACTACGGTTGCCTTTGAACCTACATCACTGACAATCAGATTTCGTGTTATCGAAGAATTCCCATCATCTGCCAAAGAGTTAACAATTCTAATTGGATCTTCAATTATAACATTTTTTGGAATATAGACAAAAAGACCAGACTGAAAAGCAGATGCCTCCAATGCAAGAAATCTGTCTTCATTGTAGTTAAGCTGGTTTATAGTCAACTGTTTTTTAATAAGATCCTCATATTTTGTTACTGCTTCTCCAAGGTCTGAAATAATAACTCCTTGCTTTGAAACCTTATCGGGAATGAATATTCGATTTATTGAAGAACCAATTCGTAAGACACTGGTTCCTTGTTCTAGCTCATCAAGTCTATCCTTTAGATCTTCATATGGTTCAGACTTTATAATTCGATCTGGCAGGTAGATAGATTCTGGTTTTAAACGATTGACATCTGAATATTTTTTATAGAGCGGAGAAATCTCTGAAGGGAGATTTGTATACTTCGAGAAGGCGTTCTCTCTTATTTCACTGAACCAGACGGGTTCAGTGGTTTGATCTATTAATGATTTAATATAATCATCGTTAATAGAAGCTAAAACCACCAAATAACAGGCACCTTCTCTAAATAAAAAAAGTTTTTAGTATCTATCCAACTGAACCTTCCATTTCAAGCTTTACAAGCCTGTTCAGCTCGACTGCATACTCCATTGGTAACTCCTTTGTAAATGGCTCCATGAATCCACCGACTATCAACGATAGTGCATCAGACTCTGAAAATCCTCTACTCATTAGATAAAAGATTTGCTCCTCACCTATCTTTCCTACAGTAGCTTCATGCGAGATTGTTGCATCCTCTTCGTTTACTTCAACATATGGATAGGTATCTGTCCTTGAATTTTCATCTAATAGTAATGCATCACATCTTACATTCGACTTTACACCTGTAGCACCCTTTGCGACATGTAACAAACCTCTATAGGTTGTTCTACCAGCATCCTTGCTTACTGATTTACTCGTAATTCTAGATGTTGTATTCGGCGCTAGATGTACTGCTTTTGCTCCTGCATCTTGATGCTGGCCTGCACCAGCAAAAGCGACTGATACAACTTCAGCATGAGCACCTCTGCCCAGCATATAAACGCCAGGATACTTCATAGTCAACTTGCTACCTAGGTTTCCATCGATCCATTCAACCGTAGCATTTTCATATGCATAGGCTCTTTTTGTTACCAAGTTATATACATCCTTACTCCAGTTCTGTATTGTAGTATATCTAATTTTGGCACCCTTCTTTGCAATCAATTCTACAACTGCAGAATGCAGAGATTCAGTAGTATAAACTGGTGCAGTACAGCCTTCAATATAATGAACTTCAGCACCCTCATCTGCAATAATCAGAGTTCTTTCAAACTGACCTATGTTTTCAGCGTTAATTCTAAAATATGCCTGAAGTGGAAGTTCAACCTTTACATTTGGTGGAACATAAATGAAGGAGCCACCTGACCAAACAGCACTATTCAACGCCGCAAATTTGTTATCTTCTGGTGGAATGACCTTCCCAAAATGCTTCTTCATAAGTTCTGGTTGCTCCTTGATTGCAGTATCAGTATCAATAAATATCACACCTTGCTTTTTCAGGTCTTCGTTTAAATTGTGATAAACTACTTCAGACTCGTATTGAGCACCCACACCTGCAAGGAATTTTTTTTCTGCCTCTGGAATTCCAAGTTTATCAAAGGTCTTTCTTACGGACTCTGGAACATCGTCCCAATTCTTACTTTGCTTCTCAGAGGCTTTTGCATAGTAATAAATATTCTGAAAATCAATCTTTGACATATCGCCACCCCAATTGGGCATTGGTTTGCTCATGAAAACATCATACGACCTCAATCTAAAGTTCCTCATCCAGTCTGGTTCACCCTTCATCTTGCTAATTTCTTCAACAGTGCCCCTGGATAGACCCTTCTTGCTCAAGTAAACATACAGCTCAGTAGAGTCCTTAAAGTCATATTTACTGTAATCCATATTCAACCCTTCAGTAGTCATATATTGTATAACGCCGTTATGTTTTATATAAACTTACAGGCCACAAACACTCGAAATATTGTCGGTTTAAGCAAATCTACCGTTAAATACATTGTCTTGACATGTTTAATAAAACATCCCATAACTTCATCAAACATAGATTCAATACTAACATTATTCTAACAAAATTTGTGATATTTTAGCAGTACTTTAATATCAATGGAACACTTTTTTAAAACCAGGTGTAGTTCGTGCATTAATTAGCGTAACAGATATAAGCTTTTAAAGTATTAATGCCCTATTTATAGTGATATTGGATTTTTAAGACAAGATTAATCTATTTTTCACGCAAAATAATTTTTGCTAGTTCAAATGTCCCTCTTATGGTATGTTCTTTTGCTTCTAATGATCGAATATTCCTCTTTCCCAACTCTCCATTAGTAAAAGGACCAATAGATATTATGGCATCAACGTTGTTCAATAATGAGTTGGTATTGCTTCCTGTCAGTCTCTGCATAATTTCAAAGAAAGATCTTACCGTAGACGCACTTGTGAAAATAAGAGCATCCACCTTTTTCTGTTTCAATAGAGAAGTAAAATCTTTCCAACTACTATCGATGTTAGAAGTTAATACATTATAGAGAAATAATTCATCAACAGACATGCCTAGATCAGAGAGAGCCTTTAGAACGAATTTTTTCGAAGCCTCGCTTCTAGGAATAATGATACTTTTTCCTTTTACAAAATCCATCTTTGAGAAATGCTCTATCAGTCCTTCGGACGAGTACTTTTCTGGTACAATCTTGACATCTATTCCATGCTTTATAAGACTCAGTCTAGTCCTAGGTCCAATCGCTACAATAGTTCTTGAATTTAATGCAGAAATAATCTCACCAGTTTTGTTTATTCTTCTTGCAAGATTAAATAATACCTCAACTGCCTGGGAACTCATAAATGCACAATAGTCACACCTTTTTTCCTTTACAGTATTGATAAATTCGTCAACAACTTTTGGATTCTTTGGCTCGATATCGATAACAGGTAATGAAATAGTCTTACCACCCTCTGAACTTACGAGTTGTATGAACTCTTGAGCATCAGGATCTTTCCTTGTTATTGCCAATATCTTATTATCCAAACTTGCAGTCAACAAAACTCACTTAGTAAACCAGCTAAGCTTTTCCTGTAAGGAAACAACCTTCCCAATTATTATGATTGCAGGTGGTTTTATTTTTGCTCTCTTGACTCTCTCTATAATATCAGACAGGGTTCCCTTAATTGCCCGTTGCTTTGTAGTAGTTCCGTTTTCAATAACGGCTATCTCTGTTTCTTTGCACAAACCAGCTTTTATCAAATTGTGTGAAATCGATTCTAGTCTTTCGATTCCCATTAGGATAACTATTGTATCTACGGTTTCAGCCAATTTATCCCATTTTACAATTGGTTCATTTTTTTCAGGATCTTCATGACCCGTAACAATGGCTACAGAAGATGCGAAATGCCTATGTGTCAAAGGAATCCCCGCATAAGCTGCCGATCCTACTGCTGATGTAATCCCAGGAATTATTTCAAATTCAACGTTGTGTTCAACTAGATATTCAGCCTCTTCTCCCCCTCTTCCGAAGATAAATGGATCACCACCTTTGAGTCGTAAAACTATCTTCCCCTCTTTAGCCTGCTCTACCATCAGATTATTAGTATTATCCTGATGAGCTGTTGAATCACCTACAGACCTACCGACATAAATCTTTTCAGCTGTATCCGGAATCTGATCGATGATTTCTTTACAAACGAGTCTATCATAAAGTACCACATCACAGTTGTTCAAGGTTTCCATAGCTTTGAGTGTGATTAATTTTGGATCACCTGGTCCTGCACCACAGATGAAAACTTTCCCATTTTTTGTCATAATCTCTTGTTCCACTCTTGTACAGCGTCACGCCAGCCTTCAGCCAATTTCATAGTGCCGCCTTGAATAAGCAAGTTAGCAACCTTAATTCCAAGTCTATTTGGTTCTCTGCTACTTCCAGTTTCTTTTACTTTAATCGATTTTGTACCGTCTGCCGAAAATACATTAGCATGAAGTGTGATTCTAGATGAGTCATTACTACTAATAGCACAAGTACCCACAGGAAATCTACACCCTCCTTCTATTTTTCTGAGCATCGAACGTTCTGCATTGATTTCAGTCCTTGATCTCCAATCTTCAATTCTCTTTAAAATCTTGATTAATTTTAGATCATCCTTTCTGCATACGATCGCAATTGCACCCTGCCCTGGGGATGGCAGAAAATCTTTGATACCAAATCTTTCGACAATAACATCTCTCATGTTAAGTCTAGTTAGGCCAGCTTCAGCAAGAATCAACGAATCATATTCCCCTGTTATTGATTTTTTGACTCTTGTCTCCACATTTCCGCGAATTGGCCTGACGTTTAGGTCAGGTCGTTTATGTAATGCTTGAATAGCACGTCTTAAGCTACTAGTGCCTATTACCGAAGCTGAAGGAAGATCTGCGAATTTAATTTTTTTTCCATTTACCAACACATCATTTGGTTTACCCCTTTTTGGAATACAGGCAATAGTCAGTATATCCGAAAGAGTAGAAGGAATATCCTTCAAACTATGAACAGCAAAATCAACATCCCCAGTAATTACAGCTTCATTTACCTCTTTTTCAAAGATTCCTTTTTCATCCATTGTAAATAATGGTCTTTTGTCTACATCCCCTTTCGTACTAATTGTAATGAGTTCAAAATCAACAGAAGGGTTTGCTTTTCTCAATGCACCCACCACAATTTGTGTTTGAGCTACGGCTAGCCTACTTCCTCTTGTCCCAACCTTTAACTTTGTCATAATATTTCCTTCACCTTACGTAATGCATCATTGTAGGATTCAACAGTTTTGTCAGCATCATCTTCACTATGAGCATTAGAAACGAAGCAAGTTTCAAATTGTGATGGAGGTATAAAAATTCCTCTTTGCAACAATTCATCGTACAGTCTTTTGAACATAACCAGACTGGATTTGTTTGCTTTTTTAGCATTATCTACTTTTCCAGAAGTAAAGAATAATTGGTACATCGAGCCGATAGCATTTAATGTAAAGTGTAGATTTAACTCTTCTAATTCATCCTTAATTCCATCAACTATACGATCGCATGTCTTAGCAATCCGTGGATAGAGATCATTCTTTGCTTCCATCAACATTTCAATTGTTGCGATACTTGCTGAAACAGAAATCGGGTTGCCAGCGTACGTACTTGCTTGATATACTTTTCCCCCTGGAGCGAATTGCTGCATAATCTCTTTCTTTCCACTAATTGCTGCTATAGGAAATCCGTTTCCCATGGCTTTGGCAAATGTTGCCAAATCCGGTTTGATTCCGAAGAATTCACTTGCACCTCCTAGGGCAAGTCTAAAACCAGTAACAACCTCATCAAATATCAATACTATATCCAGCTGTCGAGTTATTTTTCTTATTTCGTTAAGATATTGTTTGTCAGGTATTATAAGACCCATATTCGCTGGTACTGGTTCTATAATAATGCAAGCGATATCCTCATTCCTTTTGACGATTTGTTCCAATTCTGAGGCGTCATTGTAAGGGACTACCAACGTTTGCGATGACACTTCTTCAACTGCACCTTCAGAGGTTGGAACCCCAACACCATCAGAACCAGGGCTCACAAGAACATAATCATGGGCTCCATGATAACATCCTTCAAATTTTATAATTTTCTTTTTTTTTGTAAATGCACGTGCTAATCTAATAGCATTCATGGTAGCTTCTAAACCGGTGCTTACCAACCTTGTCATTTCGGCACATGGAACAACTTTTGAAATCAATTCAGCCAGTTGCACTTCTTTTTCAGTTGGAACACAAAATAGACTCCCATTGTCAATTTGTGATTTTACATACTCCATTACTTCAGCATAAGCGTGACCAAGTAGGAGAGATCCATATCCCATACAATAGTCAATACAATTTACATTGTCAGCAGTAACAATTCTACTGCCTTTGCTTGAAACCGCAAAGAATGGATATGGTTCGTAAAAACGGACTGGACTATTAACTCCTGAAGGAATAACTTTCCTCGCCCTCTCAAACAAGAACTCTGACTTGCTAGCCATATATCAGTAAATTTTGTGTACAGGAATATATCTATGTTTAAGGTTCT
>Ga0164301_10000618_pt1 | contig 10540 bp, 11 predicted proteins | sample Whisoiple_231_MG_FD_109711 | JGI IMG/M metagenome (GOLD analysis project Ga0164301, IMG submission 109711) | Unamended control soil microbial communities from upstate New York, USA - Whitman soil sample_231_MG | ecosystem: Environmental > Terrestrial > Soil > Agricultural land ... | reverse complement strand
TTCGATTTCCTGCAACAGGTCCGCCATAGATTCCTCGCTCTAGAAACTTTTCTCCAATGCTGCCAGAGCGGCCCGCACGCTGCTGTCATACACATCGCTGCCCACTTGGATGCGCATCCCGCCGATCAGCTCCGGGCGTTGGGCGAAGGCGGTGGTGAGTCCTGGACCATACCGATGCGTCAGGCCGGCCTCGATGGCGGCCTGCAAATCCGGCGGCAAGGGCACAGCGCTCTCGACGGTGGCTGTACGCCGGACAAGTTCGAGTTTCACCAAGCGCTTAAAGTGCGAAATAATGACCGCCGAATTGCGGCGGCCCATGGCGACGACGTATTGCACGACGCTACGGACACGGTTCTCATCGAGCAAACCGTTCACCAGACAGTAGCGGAACAGTTGCTTGGCTTCGCGTTTTGCCTGTTTGGTGATTTTCACGTCTAACCTGCCATTTGCTTGGCCGTCTGTTCCGCCAGGCGACGCTGATCTTCCGCGGTCAGAATCTTCCCGGTCACGGTCGCGGTAGCTTGCACCACCAAGCGGCCGACCTCGCGTTTGAGCTCGGCAAGCATCCGGTCATGTTCCTGAGCAGCGGCTTCGCGCGCCTTGATCATGATCTCTTGCGCCCCGGCGATCGCCTTCTGCGTTTCCTGCTCGCGCAGGCGGGCGGCTGCCGCACGCGCTTCCTCGATGAATCTATTGGCTTGGACATTTGCCCGGGCCATCACTTCTTGGCGTTGCACTTCGGTCCGGGCTAACTCGGCCTTTATTTGCTCGGCATTGGCTAGCCCCTGAGCAATTTGTTGACGCCGCACTTCCAGCATCTTGAGGATGGGTCGATAGGCGAATCGGGAGAGAATAATGCACACGATGCCGAAGCTCGCGATTTGAGCAAGCAAGTGAGGCCAGTTGATGCCGAAGGTCGTCACAATCCGTTCGATCGGTCCGCTCTGGCTTGCTTGCGTCGCTACTTCCGTCATCAATAGAAGAGGATTCATAAGCATATACTCGCATTCTGCAGAACTTCGTAGGCCTTCGAAGGTTGTGAACGTTACAACGGATTCGCTTCGGCTCCTCTGCTTGCACCCGCTCCTGGACAGCGTCCCTTCTGGAGTTGTCCGATTTCTCTCGATCACACCAGGAACAGGACGTAGAACACGATCGCCTCGGCGAAGGCGATGGCCAGAATCGACTGCACCAAAATCTGGGTTGCGGCGCCGGGATTACGTCCCACGGCATCCGAGGCTGCCATGCCGATCAAACCAACCGCTATAGCCGCGCCGAGCGCCGCCAAACCAATATGTAGGCTGCCGGTCATATCATTCCTCCTTCCTTTCCCCGCGGCCATCAAGGTTAAATATGTCCACGCCGCGGAAACATCCTCACGCGTGATTGCTCGCGGGCCTTTCCGACTCATGATGCTGGCAAATCAGCAGAGTGAAGACAGCGCACAACAACATGAAGACCAGCGCTTGCACCAAACCCACCAGCAATTCCATGAAGTAAAACGGAATCGGCAAGAGCCAGCCGAGGCCGGGGACCATTCGGGACATGGTTTCCAGCATGTTTTCCCCGGCAAAGATGTTGCCGTATAGACGAAAACTCAACGACACCGGCCGAAACAGAATCGAAATGATTTCCAACCAGCCGGCTGCGAAGAACACGATGATCATCAACACCTTCAATAACCCGGCGCTCTCGCCCTTGGGTGCAAATAACTCTTTGAGAAATCCAACTGGACCGACTTCCTGAAGCGCCCAGACAATCCAGCAGGCGAAGAAAACCAGCGCCATAGCGAGGGTTAAGTTGAGATCGGCATTCGCTCCGCGGAACAGCGGTTGATCGACGACGAAACCGTGGGGGGTCTGATGTCCCCACCCGACGGTGCCAACCCCGGGGATGAGTCCGATCCAATTCGCGGAAAGAATGAAAATAAAAACTGTGGCAAAAAACCAGAACGTTCGTTTGAGCAGACGCGGGCCGATGATTTTTTCCAGGAAATCGTAGAGTCCCCCGACGAGCCATTCCAAAAGATTCTGCGCTCCGCCCGGGACACCTTTCATGTCCCGTGTTGCCACCCGGGCGAAAATGATCAACCCCAGCGCCACGAGCCAGCTCACAACCATTGAATTGGTTATCGGGAAACCCAAGGGCCGGGCGATTTCGACTGCCTTTTGAGAGAGGCCGTGTTCTTGCCTTTCGGCGATCGCCGCTGGCGAATTGCCGTTTTCGGTATTTCGATTTCCGACCAGCTGATTGGCCGAAGCGGAGGCCAGCCGCATCGACTCCTGCTGCGCGAAACTCAAGGGAGCGTTCACGGTCATGAACCACGTTGCAAAGATGAATAACGCGAGCTTATTGCCGCGTTTGAGCCGCGCCGCTTGGCCAAGAATTTTATCGATGACGATCATTTATTCCCTAGCAAAGCCTTCTTTGCCGTTGCGAGTTCTTTTAATTTGCTGTCGCTGACTTCCGGATATTTCAGATCGAGCGAGTCCAGCGCCTCGATCACGGCTGCAGCGACAATGACGCGCGTAAACCATTTGTTGTCGGCAGGCACGACATACCATGGCGCCGCTTTGGTGGCCGTATTCCTAATCATGTCCTCGTACGCTTCCATGTAATCGTCCCAGTATTCACGCTCCTTGGCGTCGTTGGCCGAAAATTTCCAGTTTTTCTCCGGCTCCTCGATGCGCTCGAGGAAGCGCTTCTTCTGCTCTTTGTTAGAGACGTGCAGAAAAAACTTGCGGATCAGGACACCGTTACGCGACAGATAACGCTCGATGCTGCGAATGTCCTGAAAGCGTTCCTTCCAGATGTCTTTGGTAACCAGATCGGCTGGCAGCTTCTGCTTCTCTAAAAATTCGCGGTGCACCCGCACCACCAGGGTCTCTTCGTAGTAGCTGCGATTGAAAATACCGATACGGCCGCGCTCTGGCAGGCATTTCATGCAACGCCACAGGTAATCGTGGTCGAGGTCTTCGCTGGTGGGCGCCTTGAAAGAAAAAACCTGGCAGCCCTGCGGGTTGACGCCAGACATCACATGCTTGATCGCGCCGTCCTTCCCCGCGGCGTCCATCGCTTGGAAGATCAGCAGCACAGCCCAACTGTCTTGGGCATAAAGCATGTCCTGAAGCTCCGCGAGCACGTCGATCCCCATGGCAAGGGCTTCTTTGGCGCGCGGCTTGTCCTCTGATGACAAGTCGAGCGTGTCGTTGGGATCGATATCCTTCAACCGAAATCGGTCGTCGGTCACGCGGAAGGGCTTGGCAAATTGTCGCGCGTTCTTAACCAGGGCTTTCATTTCTTTGTTGTTCACAAGATCACCTACTCCCTTTGCTCCTCACGCTTATCCCTTGGACCGGAAGATTTCGCCGGTTTGAACCACAATGTTTTTAACCAAGCACGAAAGGCTTCGCTATTGGACCTTGGTCCAACACAGTACCCGCAACAATCTGAAGTAAACGGCAACGCAATGGCCGAAGCCGTTCAAAACAAAATACCGCCGGACGCTCGATGCTATCTCTCGAACGCGCTTTCAGTTGATCGAGCTTTGCAGCCCGGCTTTGGCGACACTGATAAACGTGATGCCGAGATTAGCGCGGCGTCAGCGCTCGAAGGTCGGAAAATATTTTTGTGGGCGAGACCGCGGGTTGCGCCGAAAAACCAATCGGTCGGTGGTTGCTTGATTTATTGTCTTCTCCGTTTCGGCGTCCTATCTGACCGACAGGCGTGAAGAGTTTTGGGCTCCGGTTCGTCCTGGCTCGTTTTTAGCCGCCGGGACGGCAACCTTTTCGCTATCGGGCGAAGAAGCGGGCAGTTGATCTTGTTTGGAGAGGAGTTCCATTCCGGCGGCGCTTACATCCTTCCGAACTAGCCGACCATCTTTATAATATGCCCAGAGGTCCACCACCCCGTCACCGTTGAGATCCCGTTCTTCCTTCAAGACAACCTCGCCGTCTGCGCTGGTGTCATAGTAGATCCAGTGATCAATTTTGCCGGTGCCGTTGCTGTCTTCCTCTAGCTTTGCTCGTCGACCTTTTTGATAGAGCACCCGGGAGGTTGCATAGCCGACGCCGCGTTCATCACGTTCTTCTCTCACCATCTGATCGTTATCGTAATAATAAACCGTGTCGGCGGCTCCGCTGTTTTTGGTATCGACTTCGCGTCGAACCAACTTTCCTTCCTTAAAATAGCTCCAGCTGTCGACCTTGCCGTCCCAGTGAGTGGACTCTTCCTGCCTGACGATTTCGCCAGGCTTGAGTGGGTTATAGTAAATCCAGAGGTCTGGAATGCCGTCGCCGTTGATATCTTTGACCTCGACATTTTTAAATGGTGCGTTCAGGGAGCTGCCAGCCGGCAGCTTTTTCTCCAAGGCAGCTAGTGCAACCGGCGACGATTTTTCGTTAGCGGGCGGGTTCGTGCTTTTGACCGCGTCTGCGGTAGCTCTCTGGGGCGAAGGTAAGGATGATGGTTCTACAGGATTGGATGCGACACTACTCCCGACTAGATTTTCGAGTTTTCGTTGGCGTTCCAGCTCCTCTTCAACCTTGGCTTCGAGGTCTTTATCTTTCGCTTGTTCTGTCTGAATCTGATTGTTGAGCTGCGCCTCCTGTGCACTCGCCGTGAAGAGTCCGGTGATCAAACCGAGCACCAAACCACCTCCCGCACCATAGATTCCACCAACAGCGCCGCCCATCGCCATGCCTTGCAGAGCTTTCTCCCAGATGTATTCGGTGCGTCGTGACTGTGCAGCTGGAGATTGCGTCGACCCGGGATAAATGCCGTAGGGTTGACTGCCCACTCCAGAGCCAAGCTGAGGCGGGGGATAGGAATTGGGATTGAACGCGGACTGCATTGATGCGGACTGCATTGATACGGGTTGGCATCCCGCCAAGAGAAGGTAGAGAGACAAGTACAACTGCAATTTCCCTGTGCTCATCTTTCCTCCCGGTCGCTCGGTGAGCGACTTTTTAGTTGCCGCGACTGATGCGTCGCTGCAAGTCCATGCGAACGCTTCCGGTTATCGCACGCCGTCAGACGGATCATCGTCCTACCAGCTCCCGCCATCCTCGTAGCAGATCATCGACCATTTTCGTCGCTTCATCACGATAGCGTTTCTCCAGCCTCGTCGTCGCGCCAAGTATTCGCTTCCGGTCGTATGCGCTCAGCAGCACCGTCTGATCCTGCAATCGGCCCGCGCCTAGTTGTATGCCAGAATCGTATGCAATGGCAAAGAGATCGCTGACCGATCTGAGGTCCGTCAAACTAACCTGACGGTAGGACGGATCCAAGCTACGGATCCACCAGTCCTGTAACCGCTCGCCGCGGGCCATCACCTCAGGAACGGCTAGCTCCGGTCCAGCCGCCAGTATGTTGTACCTCAGCCGACCGAGCTTTTTGCTTCCGTCTATGACGCGGAGCGTTGGTTGTATCGTCGACGTCTTAAGGCAAGGCAGGCCGCCGAGATCCCCGATCTTTTTTGACTCGAGGAGCTCATCGTCGCCTGGATCATCGGACGGCCCCCGGACACGGACGATGATTTTTGGAGTAACGGCACTACCGACGCCGCTTTGCACCCAGCCAGCGCGAACCACGCGAAAGTATTCCGGCACAAGGTCGGGCCGCTCACGCACCATGATCGACGCGAAAGCTTGGACTGCCGCAAGGACAGCCTTCATCGACGGATCCGCCAGCGGTTGCATATTGCTCTCGCCCCACGCAAGAAATGCCGTGCGGGTGCGTGGCGCCTGGGCGCGTAGCCGACCTACGATGTCGGGCGGCGGAGGCAGATAGTTAGGTTCGATAAGACCTCTTTTGTAGCCTTCGACAAATCGATTGAACAGCCTGTCGCGATCGTTTTCCCAGGAACGCTGCCGCGTCACGAGATCGATGGATCCCAAGAACCGCGCGATATCGATAATCGCCGGCCCTCGAGCGGAGTCATCGAAGTCATCGAGGCCCCACGCATCCTTTGTTACAGCGAACTGTTCGACATGCGCGTCGCCATGCAAGCGCACGACTGGCAATTCTTCCAGATCTTTGCTGAACACCTCGCAGACACGCGCGATCCACGAGCGGTTGACGAAACGAAAATAATCGTAGGGGTTAGCTCGGAGTCGCTCCATCAAGCGGGGCGCTGCTTGTTCGAGAGATTGCGGCTCGGCTCGGATCGGCTCGGAGCTGCGCGCAGCGCCGATGGCCGAAACAGAAATCAGGGCCAGCACAATCGCCCACTGGCGCGGTCGCAACCCACTCACTGTGCAAATCTCCTAGTCCACGTCTTGGTCCTGGTCTTTCCAGACGTGATCCTGTTTCTGCGGTCTCGCCCCGGCGATGCCGGGGCTCGTCATCTCGAACGGGTCGAGGATTGCGTCCAGTTGCTCTGCGGTAAGTAGTTTGTCGCGCAGGACGATCTCACGCACCGGAGTACCCTCGACGATCGCTTCGCGTGCGACGCGAGCCGCTGTTTCGTAACCCACGTGCGGGTTGATGGCCGTGATGACACCGACGCTGCCGTCGACATAGGCTCTCATGCCTTCGACGTTGGCCGTGAGCCCTTCGACCAAATACTTGCGGAAGACCGCGAAGACGTTGGTCATGATGCTGATCGACTGGAGCAGATTGAAAACCAGCACCGGCTCCATCACGTTCAACTCGAACTGGCCGGCTTCCGAAGCGAGGCAGATCGTGTTGTCATTGCCGATCACCTGGAAAGCTACCTGGTTCACCACCTCAGCCATCACGGGATTGACTTTGCCGGGCATGATGCTCGAGCCTGGCTGTCGTGGCGGCAGGTTCAGCTCGTTCAGCCCGCAACGCGGTCCCGATGCCATCAACCGCAAATCGTTCGCGATCTTCGAAAGATTCATCATGCAGACTTTTAACGCGGCAGAGACCTCACAATAGCTGTCGGTGTTCTGAGTAGCGTCCACCAGGTCCTCGGCGCTCTCCATCGGCAATCCGCTGAACTCCGCGAGGTACTTCACGACGGACTGTATGTATCTCGGGTCGGCGTTCAGCCCAGTGCCCACGGCTGTCGCGCCAATGTTGACCTCGACGAGATGGAGACCAACGCCCCGGATGCGCTCGATATCTCGGCCGATCACGCGCCGGTAGGCGCCGAATTCCTGGCCGAGCCGAATGGGCACCGCGTCCTGCAGGTGCGTGCGGCCCATCTTAATGATGCTCGTGAACTCCTTCTCCTTTGCGGCAAAGGCTTCGTGCAGCTGCCGCAACTCTGCCATGAGCTTTTTCCCCAATTCGAGCGTGGCAATGTGGACGCCCGTCGGAAACGCATCGTTGGTGGATTGAGCCATGTTGACGTGGGTGTTCGGGCTAACGATCTCATATCGACCCTTGGGCTCGCCGAGGATTTGGAGGGCGCGATTGGCGATCACTTCGTTGGCGTTCATGTTGATCGATGTTCCGGCGCCGCCCTGAATTGGATCAACGATGAATTGGTCGTCGAGCTTTCCGGCAATCACATCATCGGCGGCCTGGGCAATCGCATTCGCGATTTTGGAATCGAGGTGGCCGGTGTCTCGGTTAGCGAGCGCCGCGGCTTTTTTCACGATGCCCATGGCGCGGATGAGTGCCGGATGAATCCGGTAGCCGGTGATGGGAAAATTTTCGGCGCCGCGCAGCGTCTGAACGCCGTAATAGGCATCCACGGGCACCTCGCGCTCGCCAAGAAAATCATGTTCTATGCGGAATTGCGTCGATGTCATAATGAACTCCTCTCGTTCAGCGAACAGAATCGGGCACCGCTCACCGCATAAACAACATCCAAGGCACGCCGATGACGAGGAACGCGACGAAAAAGATCACGCCGAAAATCGCCCCGAGACGCCAATAATCGCCCGCCGGCAGATACCCGCTGCCGTAGTACACAGGGCTCGGGCCGCTGGCGTAAGGCGTGAGGATGCCCATGATACCGAGCTGCAGGCAGAGCCCGAGTGCGAGCGTATGCATGTGGATCCCCGGAACCGTCGACGCGACCGCGAGCAGCACCGGGATCATGGCGGTGACGTGGGCGGTAACGCTCGCAAACAGGTAGTGGCCGAAGAAATTAATAAGCAACAGCATCGCGACCGCCGCCTGGGGAAAGACGCCTTCGAGCTTCGTGGCGACAGTTTGCGCGAACCAGTTCACAAATCCGACGCGGGTTAATCCATCGGCAAGCGCGACCAAGGTTGCGAACCACACCAGCGTGTTCCACGCCGCAGAGTTTTTGATAATGTCGGTCCAGGTCACCACATTGGTCAGCAGCATCAATGAAATGATGATGAGCGCAGCTGTGGTGGCGTTGACCTCATCTCCCCGAAAGATCCAAAGCACCAGCGCAATCACCACCAGAATAGCGAGCATGATCTCACGCCGGGTGAGTGACCCCATCTTCTCCAGCTCCTTTGCCGCCCAGGCCTGAACCTCCGTTCCCTCCTTCACCCGAGGCGGATAGATCCAGTAAACCAACAGCGGCAACACCGCGAGCAGAAGGATGCCCACCGGAGCAAAATACATGAACCAGTCGAGCCACGTGATCTCGATTTTCGCGGTTTTTCGCACTAGTTCGACAGCGAGCAGGTTAGGCGCAAGCGCGGTGAGAAACATGGAGCTGGTCACGCAGACGGCGGAAATTCCCACCCACATGATGTAGGAGCCGATCCGGCGCATGGACGGATCGTCGGGTTTCGAATCATAAAGCGGCGGCAAATTTTTAATCACCGGATAGATCGTCCCGCCGCTGCGCGCGGTGCTTGAAGGAGTGAACGGTGCCAGGATCGTATCCGCAATAACCACCGCGTAGCCGAGAGTGAGCGTCTTTCGCCCCATCGCCTTCACCAGTATTAGCGCGATGCGCTGCCCCAGCCCGGTTTTTTCGTAACCGAGCGCAAACATGAACGCGCCAAAGATTAGCCAGACCGTGCTATTGGAGAACCCCGAAAGCGCCAGCTCAAGGAGGCATTGAGTGGATTAAAACCCGGCTTTGCGAGTTGCTCCGGCGAGAATAGAACGTACTCGGATAACCGCGCGACCAAAGTTACCCCGATTAAGCCGATGGCTCCGCCGGGCAGGGGTTCAAACATCAAACCGACAATCACGGCGGCGAAAATGGCGAAGTAATACCATGCATACTGCGGCAGTCCCGCCGGTGCTGGAATAAGAGCGATAACGATCCCCACCACGATCGGCGCAAAATGTTTCCAGGTGATCTTGCTAGAACTTTCTTTTTTGGCATTTACGGCGGGCGTTATCGTCCCCGTTTCCACCTTACTCATGGTAGCCTCCTTTTTCCGCCGTTAGTGTGCCGTTGTTACACCACCGACTCGCACATTATTTCCATCCCACCGAAACCATTTTCCGTCGCAGGAACGCGATCTGCGTCGCCAGCGGCAAGTCCTTCGGGCATACGTCGTGGCAGGCCATGAGCGACATACAGCCGAAAACGCCGTCGTCATCGCCGATCAATTCATAGTAGTCGTCATCCGAACGGCGATCGCGCGGATCGAGACGGAAACGGGCGATTTTGTTGAGGCCCACCGCGCCGACGAAATTTTCCCGCATGCGCGCTGTGCCGCAGCCGGCCACACAACAGCCGCACTCGATGCAGCGGTCGAGCTCGTAGATTTTCTCCGCCAGTGCCGGCTCCATCCTTTCCTCCAGCTTGGTCAGATCGGCTTCCGGTTCTCTCATATGCAGCCATGTTTCCAAGCGCTCGCTCATACCGCGCATCCACTTGCCGGTATCCACCGATAAGTCCCCAATCAGCTCAAAGACCGGAAGCGGAGCCAGCGAGATTTCGGTGCCCAAATCTTTCGTCAAAGTGCGGCAGGCCAGTGTCGGCCGGCCGTTGATCATCATCCCGCAGCTGCCGCAGATCCCGGCGCGGCAGACAAAGTCGAACTGCAGCGAGGGATCCTGCTTCTCGCGGATTTCGCTCAGCGCGATAAACAGCGTCATGTTTTCGGCTTCTTCCAGCTCATAGGTCACCATGCGCGGGACGCTTTCCGGATCCTGCGGATTGAAACGCAGAATGCTGATCTTCAGTGTGCGGTTCACGGGTTCATTTGGCATTTTCAATCTCCTTCATCTCGGATTCTTTTGTCATTTCCCGAGCGCAGCGAGGAATCTTGCATTGCTATTACATGCGAAGAAAAGATTTCTCGGCCTCGCCTCGAAATGACAATTCCGACACGCTCTCCTCTCGGCAGTATGATCTGCGTATTATTTCCAACATGGGCAAACATCACATGCCCGGCTTGATCATTTCTTCGGGCTTGATCCACCTGTCGAAGTCCTCCGGTTTGACCAGTCCGAGCGCCAGAGCAGCTTCCTTGAGCGTGGTGCCCTCGGCGTGCGCCTTCTTGGCGATCTTGGCCGCGTTGTCGTAGCCAATGTGCGGATTGAGTGCGGTGACGAGCATCAAGCTTTTCTTCATCAGCTCGTCGATGCGCGGTGCATTCGCCTGAAGGCCCGCAATACAATGCTGCGTGAAGCCCTCGACTCCCTTGGACAAAAGTTTCGCCGAGTGAATGAAGTTGTG
>Ga0164301_10000617_pt1 | contig 10569 bp, 9 predicted proteins | sample Whisoiple_231_MG_FD_109711 | JGI IMG/M metagenome (GOLD analysis project Ga0164301, IMG submission 109711) | Unamended control soil microbial communities from upstate New York, USA - Whitman soil sample_231_MG | ecosystem: Environmental > Terrestrial > Soil > Agricultural land ... | reverse complement strand
GAGCCGAGCTACGAGGCGAACCTCTCCGCGACGTAGTCCCAGTTGACGACGTTCCAGAAGGCGTCGAGGTATTCCGGGCGCTTGTTCTGGTACTTCAGGTAGTAGGCGTGCTCCCAGACGTCGGCGCCGAGCAGCGGCGTGGTCCCGTCGGAGATCGGCGAGTCCTGGTTCGGGGTCGAGATCACCGCGAGGCCGGACGAGTCCTTGACCAGCCAGGCCCAACCGGAGCCGAAGCGGGCGATGCCGGCGTTTTTGAACTCCTCCTTGAAGGCGTCGAAGGAGCCGAAGGTCTCGTCGATCGCGGCGCCGAGGTCGCCGCTCGGGGCGCCGCCGCCGTCGGGGCCCATCATCTGCCAGAAGAGGCTGTGGTTGTAGTGGCCGCCGGCGTTGTTGCGGACCGCGGCCTGCTTGTCGCCGGGCAGGGCCGAGAGGTTGCGGAGGACGTCCTCGACGTCGCGGTCGGCCCACTCGGTGCCCTCGAGGGCGGCGTTGGCTTTGTCGACGTACGCCTGGTGGTGCTTATCGTGGTGGATACGCATCGTTTCCTCGTCGATGTGAGGCTCCAGCGCGTCGTAGGCGTAGGGCAGGTCAGGTACTGAGAAAGCCATCGGAAATGCTCCTTTTCTCGGTTTGGAAGTCCGAGCGGAGCCTAGCTATTCAGCGCTGCCGATCCGGGGGACCGTGTCGGGGTCGCCGCCGGTCCATTCGTTGAACCGGTACCAGGCGGGCTTCGCTTCCCGTTTTTCGGTCAGCAGCCCGGCCGAGTGGCAGAACACGCAGCCGCCGCCTTCGTCGGACCAGGTGAACCACCAGACGCCGTTGACCCGCCAGCGCAGGCGATTGGCGGAGAGCATCGCGAAGGCCTTGGAGAGCTGGTTTGCCTGGCCCCAGAGGCCGCGCTGCCAGCGGGTCGGGCCGCTGTCGGAGCCCCAGCCCAGCTCGGTGACGAAGAGTGGCGTGGCGCCGTCGCCGTGGCGGCGCATGATCCGCCGCAGGTTGGCCAGCTGCGCCCCCATCGCCTTCGCGTCGGCCACGTAGGGGTGCAAGCCGACGCCGTCGAAGTAGGGCTTCACGAACCGCGCCCGGTAGAAGCGCGAGAGGAAGTCGCCGGAGGCGACGTTGGGCGGGATCTGCAGCGGCCGGCCGAAGAGGCCGCCGAGGATCACCTTCGTCCCGGGCGCTTCGCGGTGGATCACCCGGCCGGCTATCCGGATCAGCTGGGCGAAGCGCTTCGGTTCGGGGTCGGTGGAGAAGGTGACGATGTTCTCCTCGTTCCAGATCTCCCAGCGGCGCATCGGCAGGTAGGGCAGGTCTTCTTCTTCCCGCCAGAAGCTGCCACCGACCCCGTAGCGGCGCACCGCCGCGCGCAGGAACGAGGCCCAGGCCCGCCGCTGCCAGGGGCTGGCGACCGGCAGGTCGATCCCGTTGGTGGTCACCCACGGCGGCGAGGCGGTGATGAAGGGGAAGACTTCGATGCCTTCGCGCGCCGCCATTCGCACGTCATGGTCGAAGAAGTCCCACTGCCGTTCCGAAAAGGCGGGGTTCTCCGGCTCGACCGCCCCCCAATAGAGCGGCAGGCGGACGCTGTAGACGCCCGCTTCCTGCATCAGCCGGTAGTCCTCGACGTTGCCATGGTTCTGCGGCGAGACCCCGATGTAGCCCGGCGGCAGGTAGGCGCGAGCGGCCGCCGGCATCGCCGCCAGCAGCAGAAGAAAGACGATCGGAATAAGCCTGCGCATCATGGTCTCCGTCTGGGAACCCCCTCCCCGCCCAAAGTAGCGGCACGGGCCTGCCCGCGCCCGCCCCCCGGCGTCTGGGATAATCGAGCCCTCTCGGGGCGTGGCGCAGCCTGGTAGCGCGCACCGTTCGGGTCGGTGAGGTCCCCGGTTCAAATCCGGGCGCCCCGATGTAGATGTTCCTGGCTGCTTTGAGGTCGCAGATTGCGACCTCAAACATCGACCGCAGCGAGCATATGGATATGCCCGACCCGCACGGATTCAGCTACGAGGTCCGCGGCACCGACGTGATCATCTCCCACCACGGCAAGCACGCGAGCACGCTGCGCGGCACTGCTGCCGCGCGTTTCCTGCGCGACGTTGAGAACGGCGACCCGCAGCAGCTGATGGCACGGGCGACGGGCAACTACAAGCGCGGCAACGAGCGGATGGGCAAGTCGCACCCGCGCAACCGCTGAAGGCTTGGAGGCCGGCTGGGGACAGCGCTAGTGTCTCCCCAATGCCTGCCGCCCCCGCCTTCGAGGTCCATGAGGCGAACCTGCATGGTCACCGCGCGGTCTACCGGACCGTCGGCAGCGGCCCGACCGTCGTCCTGATCCACGGGATGATCAACTCCTCCCGGCACTGGGAGACGGTGGCGCAGCGGCTGGCCGGCTCCTACCGGGTGATCGCGCCGGACTTGATCGGCCACGGCGAAGCGGCGACGCCCCGGGGCGACTACTCGCTGGGGGCGCACGCGGCGGCGATCCGCGACCTGCTGACGACGATCGGGGTCGAGCGGGCGACGATCGTCGGGCACTCGCTCGGCGGCGGCGTCGCGATGCAGTTCTTCTACCAGTTCCCCCAGCGCACCGAGCGGCTGGTCCTGATCTCCAGCGGCGGCCTCGGCCACGACGTCAGCCCGCTGCTGCGGGGCGCGGCCCTGCCCGGCTCGGCGACCCTGCTGCGGATGGCCACCCGGCCACGGCTGGTCGGCGCCCTGGCCGCCGCCGGCGCCAAGCTGCGCCAGCGCGACATCTCCACCGGCGTCTACCTGCAGGCCGTCGCCCGCGCCCTCGGGCCCCTGCAGGACGACGGCTCCCGCCGCGCCTTCCTGCAGACGCTGCGCGCGGTGATCGACGTCCAGGGCCAGAAAGTCAGCGCCCGCGACCGCCTCTACCTGCTGGGCGAGATGCCGACCCTGATCGTCTGGGGCGAGCGCGACCGCACGATCCCGCTCCAGCACGGACTCGAGGCCGCGGGCTCGATCCCCAACTGCCGCTTCGAGGCCCTGCCCAAGGCCGCCCACTTCCCCAACCTCGAAGACCCCGAGGGGCTGGCCGACATCCTGGTCGACTTCCTCGCCTCCACCGCGCCCGCCCACATCGTCGACTCCGAGTGGCGCGACGTGATCGCCCAGCGCGCCCGCCTGCGCCGCGTCGCCTAGCCGACTTACACCACACCCTGGTGTGGCAAATCTCGGCTGCGGTTATTCGACTTCGGCGATCGCCGCTTCGACTTCGCTCAGCGAGGGCGCTTCCTGCAAGGTCACCGTCCCGCTCGGGCCGCTGACGACCATCCCCTGGCCGGTGCGGATCTTCAGGTCGCGGCCAAGCTTCTCGTAGCCTTCCAGTCGCTTGTCGATCGCGCCGCCGGAGGTGCCGTTGTCTTCCAGGTCCTTTTCCCATTCCTGGATTTCGAGCTCCTCGACGCCGCCGGCGATCGAGGCGAGGAACTCCTGGTCGACCCCGAAGCGCTCGCCTTCGTCCTGGTTGCGGAAGAAGAGGTAGATGTACTGCCAGCCGTAGCCTTGGTCGGCGGCCGCCTCGGCGCCGTAGAAGCCGAGCTGCTCGGGGTTGATGCTGTTCGAGTAGTGGCGGTAGAGCAACTTCACGTCGCCGGGCCGGGCATAGCGTTCGGTCAGCTCCGGGATCGTCGAGAGGAAGTCGTCCCGGCACTCGCTGCACTGGAGGTCGTTGAAGACCTGGATCGTCACCGGCGCGTCTTCGGAGCCGAGCCGGTCGCCTTCCTGCGGCACCCCGCCGAACAGCCCCTGCGCGTCGGAGATGCCGTCGACGTGGACAACCGGGTCGCCCGGCTCCTGCGTCGACATCTCGACGATCGTGTAACCGAGGGCGAACAGGCCGAGCGCCAGCAGCGCGACGACCCAGAGCCTGCCCCGTTGGGGCAGCGGCCTGGAGGCGACTTCAGAGGTCATTCGCCGTGCATTATCGCGACCCGGGCGCTCGGGCGATTCCGCAAGCTGCGGATCTTTCCCGTTGACGGCGTCCAGTCCCGGCGGTACATATGGGGATACCGATTTTCAACGACCCCCTGGAGGTCATCTATGGCTCATCACCTGACGCCCGCCGAGCTCGCCGACCAGCTGCAGATGGAACGAGGGGAGGTAATCGGCAAATGCGTCCAGATGGGGGTGCCGATCTACCACGGCCGGATCGACAGGACGTTGTTCGAAAGCTCGCTCCGCAGCCTCAGCGCATCCTCCGCGAGGCAGGCCACGCCTCGGATGCAGCACTGAACTAGACTCCCCGGCCAGATGTCGGGGAGAGGTACCAATTCGAAGACGGTCGCCGACCTGCTGCCGAAGGCTGCGGAGCTTTACGGCCCCAACGTCGCCGTCAAGTACAAGGACGGCGACCAGTGGCTGAGCAAGACCTTCGCCGAGGTGCGGGAGATCGTCATGCCGCTGGCGCTGGGCCTGGTCGAGCTCGGAATCCAGAAGGGCGACCGGGTCTCGATCCTCGGCAACACCCGCCCCGAGTGGACCTACTTCGACTTCCCCGCGCTCTCGATCGGCGCCACGGTCGTCCCGATCTACCAGACCAACTCGCCCGAGGAGTGCCGCTACGTCCTCGAGAACTCCGACTCCAAGGTGGTCGTCGTCGAGGACGCCGAACAGCTGGAGAAGGTGCGGGCCGTACGCGACCAGCTGCCACAGCTAGAGCAGATCGTGCTGATGACCGGCGAGGCCGAGGATGCCCTCTCGATGGACGCACTCGCCGCCAAGGGCGGCGGCGACGCGAGCCGCTGGGAGCAGCTCTACGAAGCGGTCACCCCGGCGGACATCTGCACCTTCATCTACACCTCCGGCACCACCGGCCCGCCGAAGGGCTGCATCATCAGCCACGGCAACTACCGGGCGATGCTGGACATGGTCAAAGAGACCAGCGTCATCGAGGAGGGAGACCTCACCTACCTCTACCTCCCCCTCGCCCACTCCTTCGCCCTGCTGATCCAGCTCGGCAGCTACGACCTCGGCACGGCAATCGCCTACTGGGAGCGGGATCCGCTGAAGATCCTCCCCAACCTGGCCGAACTGAAGCCGTCCTATTTCCCCTCGGTGCCGCGGATCTTCGAGAAGATCTACACCGCCGCCACCAGCGCAATGGAGAAAGAGGGCGGCCTCAAAAAGGCGATCTTCAACTGGGCGATCAACGTCGGCGCGAAGATGCGCGAGGTCGAACGCTCCGGTCGTAATCCCGGCTTCCTGTTGCAGCGCCAGTACGCCTTCGCTGACAAGAAAGTCCTGTCGAAAATCCGCGGCCTGTTCGGCGGCAACATCCGCCTCGCCGTCTCCGGCGCCGCCCCGATCAATCCCGAGATCCTCCGCTTCTTCGACGCCGCCGGCGTCCTCGTGCTCGAGGGCTGGGGGATGACCGAGACCTCGACCGCGGCGACGATCTCCTCGCCCGAGGACTTCAAGGTGGGGACGATCGGCAAACCGTTCCCCGGCTGCGAGGTGAAGATCGCCGACGACGGCGAGATCCTCGTCAAGGGCCCGAACGTCTTCCAGGGCTACCACAAGAACCCCGAGGCGACCGCCGAGACGATCGTCGACGGCTGGCTCCACACCGGCGACATCGGCGAGATCGACTCCGAGGGCTTCATCAAGATCACCGGCCGCAAAAAGGACATCATCATCACCGCGGGCGGCAAGAACATCACCCCCGCCAACCTCGAGGCGGAAATCAAGCAGCACCCGCTCGTCTCCCAGTGCGTCGTCGTCGGCGACCGCCGCCCCTACCTGGTGGCGCTGGTCACCCTCGAACCCGAAGAGGCGGTCAAATACGCCCAAGAGCACAACCTGCCGGAGGACCTCGCCCAGCTGGCAGCCAACCCCGACGTCAAGGCCTCGATCGAAGCCCACGTCGAGAAGATCAACCAGAACTTCGCCCGCGTCGAGCAGGTCAAGAAGATCGCCATCCTCCCCCAGGACCTCTCCCAGGAGAACGGCGAGTTGACCCCCACGCTCAAGGTCAAGCGCGCAGTCGTCGCCCAGAAGCACGAGGGCGCGATCGAGCAGCTCTACGCCGCGTAGGGCTTAAGAAGCCTCGCCGGACTGACGAAGCAGCACGGACGTCGTCTGCTCCAGCACGCGGCGCCAGGCGGAGGTTTGCTCTGGCTCCTCCTCGGAGGCCTTCGCCACCACGTTGCGGACGCGGCGCTCGGAGATTTCGAGGCCGTGTTTCTCGGCGATCTCCTTGTAGCGGTCGTAGTCCTGGGCGAGGGTGGCGGTGACCGATTCGAAGCCGTGGCGGGCGATCTTCAGGCGGCGCGAGTAGTCCATGATCGGCGTCCCGAACATCAGCTCGTCGTTGGGCTGGGGCTCGAGCAGGACGATGTCGACGCCGGGGTACTTCTCCTGCCACATCTCGACCGCCTGGTGCAGCCGCTGGTGGGCGATCAGGCGGAAGGTCTGGTTGGCGATCGCCGGCAGGCCCATGTCGGAGACGCGGCGCACGCGGCGACCGAACACGGTCGGGATCGTCTTCTCGAAGTCGTTCACGTAGGGAACCAAGGGGTTGACCACGACGATGAACTTGGCGCCCTTCTCGACCGCGATGTCGACGTTGGTGGTCGAGCGGATGCCGCCGTCGACGAACTGGCGCCCCTTCAGGTCGACCGGCTTGTAGACGATCGGCAGGCAGGTCGAGCACTCGACCGCTTTCGAGATCGGCACGTCGGACCAGCCGTCTTCGCCGAAGACGATCCGCTCGCAGGTGTCGAGGTCGGTGGCCGTCAGGTAGAGCTCGGAGTCGAGCAGGCGGAAGTCGTTGACCCGGCCGCCGTCGCTGAGCGCCTCCTCGACGTAGTCGGAGAGGCCGGAGCCGGAATAGATCCCGGTCGGCAGCGCCTCGGCGAGGCCGACGCCGATGTCGATCGCCGAGAGCTCACCGATCCGCGCCAGCGAGCGCAGCAGCTCTGCCGTGCGCAGCGGCAGCGCCGCAGCTTTGCCGAGGAAGCCGAGGTAGTTCGGTTTCAGCGCCTTGCTGAGATCGAGGTCCTCGAGCTCGGAGGGGTCCTTCGAGTTGATCACCTGCATCATCTCGTCGGGGGTGACGCCGTTGGCCAGCATCGAGGCGACGAAGGAGCCGGCGCTGGTGCCGACGTAGACGTCGAAGTTGTTGACCGTGCTGTTCACGGCCAGCAGGTCGAGGGCGCGCAGGGCGCCGATCTCGTAGACACCGCCGGTGAAGCCGCCTCCGCCGAGAACCAGCGCCGTCTTCGACGGCTTCTTGCGGCGACTGGGCCGTTTCCGCGGTTTGGACTCGATGTCTACGACTTCACCCATACGTGCAGTATTCCAGGGCGAGAGGTCATCTCTGGCCGCTACCTTGCACCTCTCGCGTGTTGGATAACCCGATGAGACGCGGCGCAAGCCTCCTTTTGGTGCTCTCAGCAGGCCTTTTCCTGCTGCTGGCCGGCGCTGCCCAGGCAAGCCCCAGCTGCGACCAGATGCGCGCCTGGCTCCACCAGGGCGGCGGCTCGGCCAGCGGGCTGCTCGTCGTCGACGCGGAAACCGAACAGGTTCTCTGCGCTAGCGCCCCCAGCCGCTTCCGGCCGCTGGCCTCGAACATGAAGCTGTTCACCACGTCCACGGCCCTCTCCAAGCTCGGCCCGGAATACCGGATCCCGACCAAAGTCTTCCGCGACGGGCCGATCGACGCGAAGGGCGTCCTCCACGGCAGCCTCTACCTGCAGGGCGGCGGCGACCCGGCGTTGGGCACGCCCGCCTTCTACAACGCTTACTTCGGCGGACTCGGGACCAACATCTTCGCCCTGGCTCCGCAAATCAAGGCGGCGGGGATCAAGTCGATCACCGGGCGCCTCTACGCCGACGACACCGTCTTCGACCGCCGCCGCGGGGTCGCCGACTCCGGCTACGCGACCAGCCCCTACATCGGCCCGCTCTCCGGCCTCGCCTTCAACTCCGGCTTCGCCGGCGCGACCAGCACCAGCGGCTTCTCCTCTGACCCGGCCAAGCTGGCGGTGACGAAGCTGGCCCGCTCGCTGGGCGGCATCGTGCCGCCGCAGACCGCCCTTGCCCCCACCCCGCCCGACGCCGAACGGGTCGCGCTGGTCCGCTCCCCCACCCTCGACCGGATCGTCAACGCGACCGACGTCTACTCGAACAACTACTTCGCCGAGATGTTGATCAAGCTGCTGGGGGCGCGCTTCGGCGGCGCCGGCACCACCGCCGCGGGGGCCAGCGTTGTCGAGGCCTTCGCCCGCGCCCACGGCTCCGCCGTCAGCGCCGTCGACGGCTCCGGTCTGACCCGCTCCAACCGCTCCAGCCCGCGAGAGGTCGTCGACCTGCTGCTCGGCATGCAGGAGGACCCGGCGGGCGAAGAGTTCATCCAGGACCTCGCCCTGGCCGGCCAGGAGGGCACCGTCGCCAGCCGCATGGAGGGCAGCGCCGCCTACGGTCGCTGCCGGACCAAGACCGGGACGATCAGCGGCGTCAGCAACCTCTCCGGCTACTGCTTCAACCGCAGCGGCCGGGTGATGGCCTTCTCGATCCTGATGGCGGGCGTCGGCAACCTCACCCAAGCCCACCTCGACCAGGACCGGATCGCGGCAGCCGTCGCCGGCTACTGACCGACCAGCTTGCGCAGCCCCTCTTCGTCGAGGACCGGGATCTCGAATTTCTCCGCTTTGGCGAGCTTTGAGCCGGGGTTGTCGCCGGCGACGACGTAGTCGGTTTTCTTCGAGACCGAGCTGGTCACCTTGCCGCCGGCCGACTTCACCATCGTCGCCGCCTCCTCGCGGGTCAGCTCCGGCAAGGTGCCGGTGAGGACGACGGTCTTGCCTTTCAGCGGCCCGTCCGCCTGCCGCCTTTCGGAGGCGTCCGCCTCGAGGCGCAGCCCCTTCTCGCGCAGCTTCTCGACCAGCGCCCAGGTGGGCTCGTCGGCGAGTGACTCGGTGATCTGCACCGCCATGATCGGCCCCACCCCCTCGACCTCCTCGATCGCCTCCGGGTCGGCCTCGTGCAGGGCGTCGATCGAGCCGAAGTGGTCGGCCAGCGCCTCTGCGGTGACGTAGCCGACACCGGGCAGCCCGAGTGCGTAGAGGACGCGTTTGAAGGGCTTCTGGCGGGACTGGTCGATCGCGGCGATGAGGCTTGCGGCGGATTTCTCTTTGAAGTTCTTTTTCCCGACCTTGCGCCCAACCAGCTCCTCCTCGCGCAGGTCGTAGATGTCGGCGACGTCTTCGATCAAGCCCTGCCCCAGCAGGTTCAGCGCCAGCTCTTCACCAAGGCCTTCGATGTCCATCGCGCCCTTGCTGACGAAGTGCTTGACGTGCTGAGACGCCTGGCCCGGGCAACCCGAGCGATTCGGGCAGATCGTGAAGACCGAGTCCGGAGGCTTGATGGTCGGCGTCTGGCACTGGGGGCATTTCTTCGGTGGCTTCTCTTTGCGGGCCCCTTTCTTCTTGCGCGGCAGCTTCGGCGAGACGACCTGGGGGATCACGTCGCCGGCGCGCATCACCACCACCTCGTCGCCTTTGCGGACGTCCTTGCGGGCCAGGTCCTCCTCGTTGTGGAGGGTGGCGGTGGTGACCGTGACGCCGCCGACGTGGACCGGCTCCAGCATCGCGAAGGGGACGAGGTGGCCGGTGCGGCCGACGTTCCAGACGACCTCCTTCAGCGTCGTCGTCGCCGTCGTCGGCGGGAACTTCCAGGCGATCGCCCAGCGCGGCTCGCGCCCGACCACGCCCAGCTCGCGCCAGAGCGCCTTCTCGTCGACCTTGACGACGACCCCGTCGATCTCGTAGTCGAGCTCCTCGCGCCGCTCCTCCCACCAGTGACAGCGCTTGACGACACCCTCGACGCCCTGATGGTGGTCGGTGTCGGGGTTGACCTTGAAGCCGCGATCGCGCAGCCATTCGACCTCGTCCATATGGGTGGCGAGGTCGACCCCCTGCACTTTCCCGATCCCGTACATCCAGGTCGAGAGCGGCCGTTCGGCGGCCAGCGAGGGGTCGAGCTGGCGGATCGAGCCGGCGGCCGAGTTGCGGGGGTTGGCGAAGGTCGGTTCGCCCGCCTCGGCGCGGCGCTCGTTCAGCGCTTTGAAGGCGGCAATCGGCAGGTAGATCTCGCCCCGGACTTCGATCAGCGCCGGCGCCTTCTCGATCCGCAGCGGCACCGAGCCGATCGTGCGCAGGTTCTGGGTCACGTCCTCGCCGACCCGCCCGTCGCCGCGGGTGGCGCCGCGAACCAGCACCCCGTCCTCGTAGGTGAGGGTGACGGCGAGGCCATCGATCTTCGGCTCGGTCGTGTAGCTGAACTGCGAGGCGGTGATGTCCAGGCGCTTGAGGTAGTTGGCGATCCGGTTCTCCCAGCCGCGCAGCTCCTCCTCGTTGCGGGCGTTGCCGAGCGAAAGCATCTGCTCGAGGTGCTCGACCGGCTCGAAGCGCTCCAGCGGCGGCGCCCCCACCCGCTGGGTCGGGGAGTCGGGCGTGCGCAGCCCCGGGTTCTCCTCCTCCAGCGCCCGCAGCTCGTTCAGCAGCTCGTCGTACTCGTCGTCGCCGATCTCCGGGTCGTCGTGGAGGT
>Ga0164301_10000616_pt1 | contig 10577 bp, 9 predicted proteins | sample Whisoiple_231_MG_FD_109711 | JGI IMG/M metagenome (GOLD analysis project Ga0164301, IMG submission 109711) | Unamended control soil microbial communities from upstate New York, USA - Whitman soil sample_231_MG | ecosystem: Environmental > Terrestrial > Soil > Agricultural land ... | reverse complement strand
GGCTTGCCATCGGACACACGGGCAAAGGTCAGCGGAGCACCGGATGCAAAGCGCAGCAACGCGTTGGCGTTGCCAATCAGGCCGCGGTCCAATTCAGCCGCGTCGGTCATATAGGCGAGGACGAGCCGGTCGCCTGGAATCGGAGCGCTATACCACCATCCGTTCTCGACCGTCTCGACCAGAACGGCCCGCGTTTGCTCGCGCTGCCGCGCAAAGGCGAGCCATGTGACGAGTCCGACGAGGTCGTCGAAAGATTGGCGCCGAGCACCTGAGGCTCGCGCGATGGCGCAGCGCCGCCCAGTGGCATCGATGATCTGCCTCGCCGCGATGTTTGGCGAATGCCGTCCTTTCAGCTGTATTTCCCAGACGCCGGAGGCGCGGGTGCTTCGTGCAATTTCGGTGTTGCGCAAAACGCGAATGCCGGCGCGCTCAACAGCAGCTGCGAGGTCCGCATCGAACGCGGCCCTGTCCAAGAGCCAGCCGTGACCGCCGGCACTAAACAGAAATTCGCGGCTGACCAGATTTGGCGCGCCCCATGCCGCTATGTTTGCGAAGGCCGGGAGATGTTGTCGTTCCGAAAGGAGTTGCTCGATTCCAAGATAAGCCAGGAGGGGAGCAATTGCGCCGGAGACGCTTTCGCCGACGCGTGTGCCAGAATACGCCGAGCGCTCGATCAAAACGACGCGCCGTTTCGTATAGCGGCGCAGCGCAAGGGCCGCGGCGCAGCCCGCGGACCCGCCGCCGACAATGGCGATATCGAAGTCAGTTCGGCCGGCGGCCACGGGTGCGCGAGCTCTCGAAGGCAACCATCGGCTCCGCCTCGGACGGCGCTTCCGGTGCGCTCATGCTGAACATGAGGTCGTGCACCGACTCGATGCTGGCGGCAATTTCCGCGATTTTATGAGCGGACACGACGACGAACTTGTCATGCGCGCGCTCCCGCTCGGTAAAGTAGGGGAACAGATCGCGATAGGGGCCGGTGCTCTGGTTGGCAATGAAGCCCAAATAAGACCAGCGTTTGATCATGTCGCCGAAGCCGGTAATGCCGCGGCTGTACAGAACCTGCGAACCCACCGGCTCGCCGCGTTCGGTTGCGACGTTGGGATTCAGTTCGCCGGCAATCACCTGCCATGGACTCTGCGGCGGCCACCAATAGGTGTAATAGACCGGCGGCTTCTGCCAAGTGTCCTCCGGATTTTTCGGATCCTTCTCGTTATTACGCGCGGGGTCGGTGAAGTTTATATTTTGCACGGAACATTGGTAGAAGTCCGCTTGCCAGGGAATCGCCATTCGCTTGGTTAGATCGCCCGGCTCGCAGCCGTCGGGCCGTTCCGTCTCGTCGCGTGCGGGATCAAGCCCGGTATTGGCGTAATCGGCGCCGTCGCGATGGCGAATGCTCCACGGCTTTTCGTAGATATTCGGATTGCGCGTGGTCCACGTGACCTCGATTCCGGGGCAGAACGGATTGCCGACGCAATTGCCCATGCTCGCACGCGTGAGGCGCACATGAACCGGCTCGGCCGGACTTGCGCCGGCCTGGAAATTGCCGTCGGCCCACTGCTTCAAGAAGAAATATTGCGTTTCGGTCAGCCCGGTAAACTTGTCGACTTTGTTGTTGTCGACCGAATTGCTGCCGGCATTCAGCGGCATCAATGGAATTCCCATATTTGACCATAGCTCGTTGTGGCTCAGCGCGAGCGCGTTCTCGGGTCCTGGATCGCGAAACAGCTGGAAATAGGCCTGGCGCAGGGGAGCGGTTGCCGCGGTTTGATCGCGCGGATCGAAAGGCGGCGGCGAAAACGAATTCATCGACGGCACGTTGGCGACCCAGCGGTAGGTGCCGGGCCGGTCGAGAATCGGCCGGATCTCCGTCTCGAAATCCGCGATATAGCCGGGATTGAATTTTCCCGTGCTGCAAATATCGGGCCGCGCGTCGAAGTGTCGGACCGCGACGTCGAACATCGTATCGTCGAGCGTGCTGATATTGACGAGCTCCGGCGCAAATTTCGGCGAGCCGACGATGCACCAGGCTTTGAGCGCGACGCGCTCGCCGGATTTCAGGTTGACGACGCAGGAGACCGGCCCGTCGGCGATGTCGTCGTGCCAAGTATCGGCGCCGCCGAAACTCTCGAGCGCCACATTGCCTCCGGAGGTGCCGAACCCGCCCAAAACAAGCAGCCGTCCCGAGGCATCCGTGCGGATTTCGCCGATCGTTCCGATCTGCTGGCCGAACTTGGGTTTATCCGGAAAACTGGCAAGCTTATAACCGGCGGGGACATTCGCCTTGTCGAATGACACATGCTTGCCCCGTCCATCGAGCGTTCGCGGTCCCGGATCGACGATCAGCTTTCGCCGCGAATCGTTGCCTTTGATCTTGGCGTTGCGCGGGTTGACGCCCTGCTTGGCATAGCTGTTTTGCGGGCCGTATAACAAATTGCCTTGCAGTTGCGAGAATTCGTACCAAGCCGCCTTTTTGTTGGCGAGGTGGACGGTCCAACTGATCGATTGCACGTCCGAATTATCGAGCGTCACCTCCGCTTCCGTGCCGTCGCTCTCGACGGTAAAAATGCGAAACCTCGCTGCCTGCCGCTTTACCGCGCCTTGGCCGTCTTTGAATTTCGTCACGAAAACCGGGCCCGGTTTGGCATTTCCCGCGGCGTCACATTCGAGCGGTAGCCCGCCGATAGTCTCAGGCTCCAGATAGAATTCGCTCTTGCTGTTGCCCAGCCGCGCAACACCGATCGAAGGTGCAATCACGTAGGTCTTCGGCAAAGCAGCCTCCGTTAAAATACAAACGACGCGTCCGAGACTTCTCTGGCGTGCAAAAACCTGAATTGATATCAAGCCATCAATTGCGTTCGCTCACAAGCGATTTCGCAACCGCCGCGGGTCCGCTCCGCATGCGCCGCGCTCACCTCTGGCAGACGCTACAGAAGAACGTCGAGCGAGCGGATTGCACGATGCGGCGGATCGTGCCGGAACAGCCCGGCGTCGGACACGGTTCCCCCTCGCGATCGTAGACGCGGAAACGGTGCTGGAAATAACCAAGCGTTCCGTCGGTCTGGCGGTGATCGCGCAACGATGAGCCGCCGGCCGCGACCGCCTCGTGCAAAACCTGCGGGATCACCGCGGCGAGACGATGCGCGCTGTCGCTCGGCGCGCCGTTGCGGCGCGACAGCGTACCGGCGGCGCGGCGCGGCGACAGTCCGGCGCGATGCAGCACCTCGCACACATAGATATTGCCGAGCCCGGCGATCAGCCGCTGATCGAGCAACGCCGCCTTTAACGGCGCGGCCTTGCCGGCGAAAAGCCGCGCCAGCAGCGCGCCATCGAGCGCATTGCCGAGCGGCTCGACGCCCATCCCGGCAAACAGCGGATGCGAATCGAGCGCGGCGCGCGCAACGATCAGCATGAAGCCGAAGCGGCGCGGATCGTTGTAGACGATGCGCGCGCCGTTCGACATGTCGAAGACGATGTGGTTGTGGGCTGAGGCCGCGGATCGCGGGTGATGAAACTTGCCGGGTTTACGGGAGCTACCCCGCGTCTCGATGCGAAAAGATCCGCTCATGCCGAGATGCATCACGAGCACATTAGCGTCGTCCAAGTCGGCGAGCAGATATTTGGCGCGGCGGCCGAGCCCGACGACGCGCCGGCCCTCAAGCTGCGTCGCAAAGCGATCGGGCAGCGGAAAGCGCAGATCCGGCCGGTTTTGCTCGACTTTCCGGAACGACGCGCCGACCATCGCCGGCTCGAGGCCGCGGCGGACGGTTTCCACTTCGGGAAGCTCGGGCATGGCCTCTCATGCGGCTTGCGTGGTTCTTCTGCAACAGCGAGCCGGTTGGCTGCGGAGAAAGGGTATCTGCCCACAATTCCGACGCAATTTGCCAACGAATCTCGCCGCCGCACCTTGGCAAGTCCGTTTCGGGTGGGGTGGCGAATGAGTATTTTCGAACCGGTCCAGGTCGCTTTGGCCGAAGGCTATTGGCGTGTGAAGGTCAACGTAAGTTCCGAGGCCGCCGAGTACATCTCGCACGATCGGGCGCTCAGCCTCGCCGAGGAACTGGAAGCCGAGGGCTGGCGGGAATGCGCCGCGCAAATTCGCCGGGCGGCGGAGACGGCGCGGCGATTTCAAGCCTACGCCCGTCCGTAGAGGGAGGACGACTCCCGAAGCTGAGATACGAAGCCGGCAAAAAAGATCGGCTCGTTCTTGACGACGAATGCCGGGACTTGCGCTGAGCCAAAAAGCTATCGGGTGCTTGCCGCCATTAACCTAAGGGGCAGCGTTGCTCACTGCCTGTAGCACAGCCCGCTCGCCTTATTGGGCGGCCCCTCGGGGCCAATCTGCACTTTCCGATTTCCGCGGCGGGTGCAAACAACCACGCGCGGACAGTGATTGGAAGGGCGTCCCCGTTGGGGCGCCCCGAATTTGGGGGAGACCAAGGAACTCCCTAGAAGGACGCCACGTCGAGATGAAGCACAAGCGCAACAGCGCACTGGCGGCGAAATTGAGCCCCGCCGGGTCCTCATGAGCTCCGCAAAAATCTTTAGCTTCCGACCGGCGTAAAAATGCCACAGCAGATTAGCGGGACTCCATTGGCGCTAGCACTGCGTCAGCTTCCGGCAGAAGGCGTTGAGGCTGATCGGCGCGCAGAAATAGCGGAACAGATTACTTCCGGCTCTCTGACGGGCATCGGTCCAACAACATCAACAGATGGCCAAGCTGATCCGATTGTTCATCGGTGACGGGCTCAAAGAGCCGTTGCAGGCTATAGCCAAGGCGCGTGTTTGTTTTAGTCTTGTCCGGTTGCCGTGGACCGTAACCGGCATGTCGCGGTCGACCGTTTCGAACGCCCGCTCAGAAAGCATCTGATCGTCCCTGCCCAGGAGGCAAATGGCCAGAGCAGCTGATCGTTCCCGCTTTCGATAAACATATGTTAAAATGATCAGGGTCAGAGGGTCCCGGCTGATCGCGCCATTCGTAAACTCGACGGCGGCGGCTTTGGGCCGTCATTCGCTAGTGAGCAATCTCTGGCGACGGCTTGGCGCTCTGCGCGGCTAAGCCGCCACACGCAATAAGTCGGATGCGCACCAGGGCTTCGCAAGAAACTTCGCGCCAGGCGGAAGGTCTTTCCCGTAGTCCCCAGACGTGACGATCACACGAAGCTGTGGATGCTTACGTTTGGCAACAAGCGCCAGCTCCAATCCGTTCATTCCCGGCATTCGCAGGTCCGTGAACAATACATCGATCTTGTGTTCAGAATTGTTGAGAGCCTCAAGGGCTTGAGCGGCATCGCCGGCTTCCATCGTTTCGAAACCTACATCCGAGAGGATGTCCACTGCCAATAATCGGATAGCGGGATCATCTTCGACCACCAAAACGCACGAGCGGCCTCCGGGCAAGAACTCATTCCGCATCTTATCCAGCCTTCCTCTGACGCGCTGCCCGCTTGGCCAGCTCTTTTGTCTTTTCTTTGGCGGTGGCTTGCCCGCTATTGGTCACCAAAGGAGGGCTTCTGGCGAGGTGCGGGGCCGGTGGTCAGTTTTCATAGGCCCAGGTGTTCGGACACGACAGTCTGCTGCCGCCTTGTGGGTCCAGCTCTCAGGGCAGGGCCGACGCAAAAGTGCTTCAAGACCCCTGGCATCGCAGCAACTCATGCGTTGTAAGCTGAGTGCGTGGGCGTTATCCGCTATTCACCGCCACACGATTCTCGTTCCGTCGCCTCAGTATTTCCTCCTTCCGTCGATCTTTTTAGCGCTCCCTCTTAGCTCTTCAGTGTACAGCCATGCGTATCCTTCTCCTCACCATCTCCGCGGTGATATCACTAGCCACGGGTGCGGTCTTGTTGCTTCCGGTGGGCCGTGTGCCGGCAGCCAGCCCCCCAGCAGTAAATCAGGCCATACCCGCAGTGGCGGCGCTACCGGCCCCCAGCCAAGGGGGCCAGGCCTCAACATTTACGTCAGCGCCGGCGGACGATGGGACGGTAGCTCCAGTCATTCGAGTAAAGACCGTTCGGGTGGACCCCGAGGGCGTAGAAGTCCAGGAACAGCGGCCCGCGCCCGAAGCTAGGCAGCCGGAAACCAGTATGGTCGACCCGTCTACCCCAAGTATCGCGGAGGAGCCGGCCGCCGCTTCTCCGCGTCGGGAGACAGATCGGGCTTCTGCAGTGCCGACGCGCATCACGAAGAGCGCCCGCACCACACGAAGGGTGGCCAGCAGCAGGCGTTTTGCCACAAGAAGAAAAGCCAGACAGCTATCGGGCGAGGCGAGTGCGAGTGACGGCGCTCTGAGCTATGCCCCGCGCCAGCCGGGCCTCGAGTCTCTGAACCCATTCGACCGCCTTTTTTCTAGGTGAGGGAAGGTCTCGGCACGGCTTCTGCCGGGAGTGAGACTTCCGACGTCGCCTCAATTCTTCCGATTTTCCTCGATTTGCTCAGGAACTCGCTGGGGCGCGCAGAGGTGATATGCAGCAGGGGTGATCTATGCGTAGCCTTGTCCTGACACTAGCGGCGGCTTGCATGGTCGTCTCGGGAGTCGCCTACTCGCTTCACGCGACCCTATCCCCCTCCTCACAATCCTCGACCATTGCCCATGAAACGACAACCGTTGGCGAGGTTGACAGCGTCGCCGTCGTGCAGCCTGAGCCGCCGCAGGCGGCCATGCCAGCAGCGGTTCTGGCGCCCTCCATTGAGGCTTCTCAAACGAACTTTCTGGCGCTCTCCATTGAAGCTTCTCGGACGGACTCTCTGGCGCCCTCCACGCAGGCTTCTCCGACCAACTTTTACCAGGTCGCGGAGGAGGCTTCAGACGACCGCACGGCCGCTGACATAACCTCGGGACCGCCGCCTGTTGCAGTGGCCGCACGGGTGGAGCAACCGGTTGATCAGGCGTCGTTAGATCAACCCGCGCCGGCTCCAAAAGCGCCCAAGCAAAAGAACCCGAAAACGATAGCCAAGAAGCCGGTCTCACGGGACCGCGCGAATAAGGACCAACATCACGCGACGGCAGTTGCGGCACCAGAGGCGAAGGACCAGGCGATAGCCAACAATCAGGAGCCCGCCACCGCCGACGTGCAAGTGGCCCCAAGCGCTGCCACCTTCCCCAACCCGATCTCCAAACTACGCGAGCTTTTCAGCGCGCAGTAACGACACCTCAGAACGATATTACCTAAGCCCCACCTCCAGCAGCCAAGGCACCGTCCTTGAGACGGGTCACGGGCCGCGCTAGAGGGCTAGCGGGGCAACACGTTCGCGGCAGATTTCCGAGCGACTGCGTCGGTGGCTCGCCACCGCGGTCCGCCTGCGCAAACGCGCTGAACAGACCCGCCCTCAACCCTTGCTCTTGGCGAAAGTTCCGCACCTGCGAGATACGAAGCTTGGTAGTACGCGAACGCTAGACTTTATTTGGCCCTTTGCATTGCCTCGCCGTCGCGGCGCAACTTATTAGCTCCGCTCACGTTACTGGGGTGGATCGAAACGGTGTGATTGGAGAGCCGGGTGCTTCAATACGCCAAAGCTCGCCCAGTGCTGGCCATCATTGCGGGCGTGTTGTTCGCCGGCTCCGCGGCGGCTCAGGGCGCCAACCCGTTTGCGTTTTTTTGGCGGCGCGCCGCAGGAAGGTCGATCCGCCTACTCGCCGTCCCCGCCTTACGCCCGGCCGGAGACCATACCCGGATATTCGTCTCTGCCCGGATTTTCCGATCCCTCCATTTATGAGCCTCGACGCCTGCGGCACTCACACCCTCGGGCTATCTATCACGAACAGTCCCGCCCCCACCGGCGCGCGCATCTGCGGCCGCTTGAGCATAAGGACCACGGGCAATCTGCAAAGGAAGTCATGGCAGCGATTGAAGCGGTGAAGTCCGGCAAAGGCCCGCTCGGTCCCTTCCTTAACGATCCAACACTTCGGGCCGGAGATATCGTGATGACGACGCACGGCCTAATGGTCTTTCGGGGCGCGGGATCGCCATTCTCACACGGAAAGCGAATTTGTGAGCATTGCGAATGCATCCCGCTTGATCGAGGCAAAGAAAAAGATGCTGATTTCGCTTCAAACGGCAAGCCGGCTCACCCCGCAGAAGCCACTCAGACCGAGAACGTTAGCATTGCCTGCGCCTGCTTCTGAAGTTGTGAGTTCCGCAAAAACGCAGTCGGACGGAAATTGAGGTTAGGAGTGCGACGCGAGGCAGCGGGCTTGGAAGCCGCCATATTACAGCTACCTGTCCAATGCGCCGCCTTCGAACCTTCTGACCCAAAGCGGAGATCTGCAGTGGCGGGGGGTGGCTTCTTTCAGGAACCGCATTTCGATCGCCGCAGATGAGCGCACCCAGCGTCGATAGGAGCGAGGCATTGAACTTCGCTTAGATGCGAGCAGATCGATGGCTCGCTTCGAGCTGCTCTCCCTGGCTTCCATTCCGAACTGCGTGTATCCGAATTTCTCGCGTTCACCATGCGCACTGCATTGAAGAATCACCATCCGGTCGCAACTACGCCAATTGCCTGGCCTTCCGAGTCCGCGAAGAAAGGCAAGTTAGGCTTCGCAATGAGCAGGCCCAGATGAACTGGAAGTTCCCAGAGGCTTTAGACCCGCACCTGGCGAAGCGATGCGCTCCCTTACCGCTGGAGCTAGCCGTGGCGAGGAAAGCTATCGTCCTGTCAGTATGCTGTGGCATGTTCTTTACGGCTTCCCTTGCTTGCAATGCGCAGACGTTCGGCGATGTACGCGTCGTCAATGAGCCTCGAAACCTCACGCAGGGTGCACCAGACCCAGCGATCAGCAGATGGTTGATGACTCTACCGGCAGACGAGAACTCCGTTGAACGGAGTAGCGCAGACGCGGGATTAAGGGGGGCGATGCTTGACGATAATCCTATTGGGGGAGAACTCCAAGGACTGATCACCCCGGCTCGATCTAACGAATCTGCAGAACGTTTGTTGGCGGCAGGTGGCGCTCTGATCCTCGACCCTCATCCTATTGGCGGCGAGGTTTACCACTTGAGCAGGCGAATCCTCACCAGGCGGCCGGCTCGGGATGTGACAGCGGGTATTCCCAGGCGTGAAAGGGGTATTTCGGTTGGACACCGTTTGCGTGGCAGCACGGACAACCGCGAAATCGCTGACTCAGGAGCCGTAAAGGCTGGACATAGAGCCGTGCCTTTGGGCTCCCCGGCGCGAGGGATCCATTCGACACGCACGCGGGGCAGCAGCCGACCTTTAGTGGCCGTTCGGACGCGTGCAGCGCAGACGCGTGCCCCCAGTCCAGCTCCGGTTACTACCATTCAGCCTGGCTACCCTTACTACTGGCAACCTTGGGACTGGGGTTATCCTCAGCCGCCGGCGCCACCGGCGGCCCACTGACCCGACGCTCCTGAGCGCCGAGCAGCGCCTCACAGTTGATTTATCGACAGCACCTTTTTGCCCGTCCCCGATATTTTGGCACGCCGCGATCCCGCGTCATGAACATGGCGGGGAGCTGATCCGAGAAATGGAAGCCGTAAGCGCTGGCGCCGGTTGCTGCCGCCTTTACTTTCGTAAATGCGCTCGCCCGCGCTCATCCGATAAACGGAGGGGATGAACGCGTTGGCTCGTCTCGAAGATATTGAAGCCGATATAACGGAAGCCGAGCGGCTAATGACCGCACTTCGGCTCAAGATGGCGGTCAGAAGGAGCGTGGGCGAAGACACGACTACAGACGATGGCCGTCTCTTGAAAATGATGCAAGCTTGGATGCTGCTGCAGGATCAGCGGCAAAGCGCTCTCGAGGCTGATCTGGCCCAGGCGGCGGCCTCCGAGAGCAGAGAGTCATTCCTTTCGCCTCTCTGCCTAGTTCGTTGTTCCAGCTCTATCAGCAAATGACCGAAGGGCTCAGGCCGCGCGCCGGGCTCTCCTAAGTCTAAGTAGGATGGTTCGATTATGCAGGTCTATTTCGAATACAATAAACCTATTTGGGTGGCGTTTCAGGTGGTTCTCTCCGGCGAATGGACACTCGAAAGTGATTAGAATTTGAGTAGCCATTTTCATCTGCCGTTGAACCATTGCAAGGCAGCTTGCTTCCGTCTCGCTCGTGGCCTCTGGCGGGGCAGGCAGGGACCGGACCCGCCGCTCTAGTCCGGTCCCTGCTTCATCCGCACTCGTGAATGCCTCTCAAACGCACTCCGAACTCACCGGCGCGTTTTTAGGCTCAGCCTCTCCTTGGAGCAAATAAGTCGCGCGCGCACGGAAGCCTCTAAGAAACAAACGCATTGGGCTCGGTTTTCACCTGATCGAAACGCCAACAGCGTGGCTTGCTCAATGACACCAACCGTCGGTCCGCGTTTACGAGAAATTATGGTATTGGGAAGGCAGCAATCGAGCGCGTGCGTGAGGAAGACCCAGCAGCCTATCTCCGCGCCATTGTCAGCGTTCTCCCGAAAGAGCTCAAGATCGACCGCAGGCCGCTCGGTTTCCTCACGGGTCAGCATCGGGTGAAGGTGTGTCGCCCGTCCTGGGTGGGCCGATCTGACGCTGGATAAGCAGATCCTGACGGAGGCGGCCCGGGGAAACTACTGAGCCCCGCGCGCCGGCGCGCCTGCATCGAGCAT
>Ga0164301_10000613_pt1 | contig 10600 bp, 10 predicted proteins | sample Whisoiple_231_MG_FD_109711 | JGI IMG/M metagenome (GOLD analysis project Ga0164301, IMG submission 109711) | Unamended control soil microbial communities from upstate New York, USA - Whitman soil sample_231_MG | ecosystem: Environmental > Terrestrial > Soil > Agricultural land ... | reverse complement strand
GGGCCCGATCGGCGTCGTCTCCAAGAGCGGCACCCTGACCTACCAGATCGGCAACGAGCTGAAGCAGGCCGGGACCGGCAACTCCTCGATCGTCGGCATCGGCGGCGACCCGATCGTCGGCTCCGACTTCATCGACATCTTGAAGCTGTACGAGGCCGACCCCGACACCGAGCTGATCGTGATGGTCGGCGAGATCGGCGGCGACGCCGAGGAGCGGGCGGCCGAGTTCATCGCCTCCGACATCAGCAAGCCGGTTGTCGCCTACATCGCCGGCTTCACCGCGCCTCCGGGCAAGCAGATGGGCCACGCGGGGGCGATCATCTCCGGCTCCTCGGGCACCGCCCAGGCGAAGAAAGACGCGCTCGAAGCCAAGGGCGTGCGGGTCGGCGAAAGCCCGACCGAGACGGCGGCAATCGCCGCCGAGATGCTGCGCTCGCTGTAGCGACGCTCGAAGCCGACGCGTTGCTAGGGTCGAGAGCCCATGGCCGGCGACACGATCTCATTCGCGCGCGGTGCTCCGAGCGCCGACATCCTTCCCCACGAGCAGGTGCGGGAGGCGGCGGCGCGGGCGCTTGCTTCGGACTGGGAAACGGCGCTCTCCTACGGCGTCGGGATCGGCCATCCCGGCCTCTGCCAGTGGGTCGCCGAGCGGCACGGGGACCTCGATCCCGCCCAGGTGATGATCGCCAACGGCTCGCTCGAGGCGGGGGCGATGCTGTTCCAGCACCTGCTCGGGCCGGGCGACCGGGTGGTCGTCGAGCAGCCGACCTACGACCGCACCCTGCTGCTCCTGCAGCAGATCGGGGTCGAGCTGGTGCCGGTCTCGCTGGAGGCCGACGGAATCAACCTCGGCGAGCTGGAAGCGGCGCTGGGGGAGGGGCCGATCAAGTTCGCCCACCTCATCCCCAACGCCCACAACCCCGCCGGCTGCACGCTCTCAGTTGAGAAGCGCCGGCGCCTGGTCGAGCTCGCCGCCGAGCACGACTTCTGGATCTTCGAGGACGATCCCTACCGCGAGCTGCCCTTCGAGGGGGAGCCGCTGCAGACGATGCTCTCGATGGACACGGCCGACAAAGTCGTCCACGCCTCCTCCTTCTCGAAGACGGTCAGCCCCGGCGTCCGGGTGGGTTACCTCGCCGGCCCCGCCGAGGAGATCAAGAAGCTGGCGAAAAAGGCCAACGAGACCTACATCTCGCCGAACATGCTGGCCGAGTCGATCGTCCTCGAGCTCTGCCGCAGCGGCGAGCTCGACCGCAACATCGAGTTCGTCAAGGGCGAGCTGAAGGCGCGCTGCGACGCGCTGGTCGCGGCCCTGGGCGAGCAGATCCCCGAGGCCGAGTTCGTCGTCCCCGACGGCGGCTACTTCCTCTGGCTCGACCTCGCTGAGGGCACCGACAGCGTCGCCCTGCTGGCTGAGGCGAAAGGCGAGGGCGTCTCCTTCGTCGCCGGTCCCGACTTCATGATCGAGGGCGGCGCCAACAGCCTCCGCCTCTCCTTCGCCCCGGTGCCGGCCGACCGCGCCGGCGAGGGCGTGCGGCGAATCGCAAGTGCCTTGGAGCGCTTGCGAGCCGGCTCGCCCGCTTAGCTCGTCAAGTCCTGACCCCGGCCAGTCGCTCGACCAGATCGACGTCGAGGGCGGCGACCACCGCGTCGGTCAGCTCTTCGAGGGCCGGCTCAAGAGCGTCGGCCTCCGGCTCAGTGCCGAGCAGGGCGGCGAGGAGCTCCGGCCGCTCGAAGACGCCGTGGGGCGCGATGCCGAGCACCGGTCCCGCCGCCCAGCCGAGCCCGGGTTCGAGCGCCGCTGCGGCTCCCTCCGCGGTGGTGCGGCCGTGGCGGATCTCGTAGCCGTCGAAGGCAAGCCCGGATAGCGCGTGCCACGGCCCCTCCAGCTGCGGTGAGAAGCGGCCTTGCGTGCGGTCGACCAGCTTCTCGGCCTCGAAGGTGGTGACCAGCGGCAGGAGGCCAAGCCCCTCGGCGCTGCCGTCGACCCCGACCGGGTCTCGCAGCTCGTGGCCGAGCATCTGCATGCCGCCGCAGATCCCGAGCAGACGGCCGCCCCGGGCGATGTGATCGCGCAGCGCCAGCTCGAATTCCCGCTCGCGCAGCCACTCTACGTCGGCGGCGACGTGTTTCGAGCCGGGCAGGACCAGCAGGTCGGCCCCGCGCAGCTCTCCCGGCTGGCAGCAGAAGCGCAGGTCCGCGACCGCCTCGAGCGGCTTCAGCTCGTCGAGGTTGGAGGCGGTCGGGTAGAGGACGACGTCGACCCGCGGTCGGCCGGCGCCGGGCGCTGCGGCCGGGGCGGCGACCCCGTCCTCGTCGGGCAGCGCGTGGCGCAGCCACGGCACCACCCCGGCGAGTGGGACGCCGGTCAGCTCCGCCAACCGTTCCGGCGCCGGCGGCAGCAGGCCCGGGTCGCCGCGGAACTTGTTGAGGACGAAGCCGCCGATCCGCTCGCGCTGGGCCGGCTCCATCAGCGCCCAGGTCCCGTAGAGGTGGGCGAAGGCGCCGCCGCGGTCGATGTCGCAGACCATCAGCACGCCGGCGTCGGCGGCCTCGGCGGCGCGCAGGTTGGTCATGTCGCACTCGGCGAGGTTGATCTCGGCCGGGCTTCCGGCCCCCTCCAGGACCACCAGCTCGTACTCGCCGAGCAGCGAGCGCAGCGACTCGGCCACGGCCGGCCAGAGCAGGTCCGCCCGCTCGCGCCACGGCACCGCGCTCAGCTGCGGGTCGGCGACGCCGTGGAGGACCACCTGGCTGCGCGTCTCCGCCTCGGGCTTGAGCAGGACCGGGTTCATCCGCACCTGCGGCTCGACCCGGGCGGCCAGCGCCTGCAGGTACTGGGCGGTGCCGATCTCGCCGCCGGCGACGACCCGGGCGTTGTTCGACATGTTCTGGGCCTTGAAGGGTGCAACCCGCACTCCCCGGCGGGCGAAGTGGCGGCAGAGGGCGGTGGCGATCAGGCTCTTCCCCGCCCAGCTGGAGGTCCCCTGGACCATCAGGGCGCGCATCGCGATGACCCTACCCGTGACCTTCAGCCGTCGTGCGGCGGCGGCGCGGCGGCGCTCCGCAGAGCCCCGGCGGAGGCGACGACCACCAGGCCGATCGCCAGGATTTCCACTGCGTCCAGGCCCTGGGAGAGGGCGAGGAAGCCGATCGCGGCCGCCACCGCCGGCTCGAGGCTCATCAGCACCCCGAAGACCGCCCGCGGCAACCGCCGCAGCGCCTCCATCTCGAAGGCGTAGGGGATCGCGGTACTGAGGACGCCGACCGCGGCGCCCGCGGCAAGCACGGCGGGGTCGAGGAGCTCGCCGCCGCCCTCGGCGATTCCCAGGGGCGCCACCATCACGGCCGAGAGGACCGCTGCCATCGTCGCCCCGCCGACCCCCGGCGCCAGCGCTCCCACCCGGTCGCTGAGGACGATGTAGGCGCCCCAGAAGAAGCCGGCGGTCAGCGCCAGCACGACGCCGAGCGCGTCGACCCCCTCGCCGCCCCCGTCGGAGAGGAGGAGGATCCCCGCCGCGGCGAGCACCACCCAGACCACGTCGCGCGGCCGCCGCGAGCCGATGATCGCGACTCCGAGCGGGCCGACGAACTCGAGGGTGACGGTGATTCCCAGGGGCAGGCGATCCAGGGCCGCGTAGAAGAACAGGTTGACGCAGGTAACCGCGACCGCCAGCAGGAAGACGTCGCGGTGCGGCCACTCGCGCGTCCGCAGCGGCGCCCCGCGGCTGAACGCCACCAGCGCCAGCGCCCCGAAGACGGCGCGGAGGAAGACCGCGCCCGCCGTCCCGACCTCGTCGAAGAGGCTGGTCGCCAGGGCCGAGCCGCACTGGACGGCGACGATCGAGGCCAGCACCAGCAGCGCCGCGCCGCGCGCCCTCGCGCCTGACTCCGGGTTACCCGCGCTCGTCGCCATCGCCGGATTCTGATCCACCCCTCCGCGCTCCCCGTAGCTGGGGTCATGGAAACGAACCAGGAGGCGAATCGAGATGGCTGAGATCAAGGACCTCGCGGGACCGCAGTCGCGGCGCCGCTTCCTCGCGGTCGGCGGCGGCTCGGCCGGGCTGGCGGCTTTCCTCGCCGCCTGCGGCGACGACAGCGGCACGACCACGACCACTTCTATGGGCGGCGGCGGTGGCGCTTCCGAAACCGCCCAGTTCGGCAAGGGCGACGTCGGCATCCTCAACTACGCCCTCACCCTCGAGTATCTGGAGACCGCCTTCTACGCCGACGTCGTCAAGAGCGGCCTCTTCAAGGGCGCTGACCTAGAGACGATCCGCAAGTTCGGCCAGGAGGAGGCAGAACACGTTCAGGCCCTGACCCAGGCGGTGAAATCGCTGGGCGGCAAACCGGCGCCGGAACCGAAAGCCGAATTCCCGCTGAAGAGCGCCAAGTCGGTGCTGGAACTGGCGGGGACGGTGGAGAACCTCGGCGCCGCGGCCTACCTCGGCCAGGCGGCGAACATCCAGAGCCCGGAAGTGCTGGCCTCGGCCCTCGCCATCCACAGCGTCGAGGGCCGCCACGCGGCCGTCCTCAACACCCTGCTGGGCGAGTCGATCACCCCCGACGGCGCCTTCGCCAAGCCCGCAGACGTGAAGACCGTCCTCAAGTCGGTCGAACCCTTCATCGTCGGCTGAGCCGGCGCCAAGCAAAGGAGAAGAGCATGAGCAACCAACTCAAGAATCCCGAGCTCGCCGCCGTCCAGATCGACGAGGACAGCGCCGACCTCTCCCGCAGCGACGTGCTGCTGAAGGGGGCGCTGGCCGCCGGTGCCCTCTACGGCACCGCGATGGTCGGTCCCTTCGTCCGCCGCGCGCTGGCGATGTCCGGCGGCAGCGACGTCGACATCCTCAACTTCGCCCTCACCCTCGAGTACCTCGAGTCGACCTTCTACGCGGAAGCGAAGATGCGGGCGAAGCCGAGCGGCGAACTGAAGGCCCTCGTCGACCTGATCGCTTCCGACGAGCAGCAGCACGTCGAAGCGCTCGAGGCGACGATCAAGAAACTCGGCGGCAAGCCGGTGGCGGAGCCGAAATTCGACTTCCCCTACAACGACACGGCCGGCTTCCTCAAGCTCGCCCAGACCTTCGAGGACACCGGGGTCAGCGCCTACAACGGCGCCGGGCCGATGATCAAGTCCAAAGAAGTGCTGGCGGCGGCGGGCGGCATCGTCCAGGTCGAGGCCCGGCACGCGGCGGCGATCCGGCTGCAGACCGGCGAAGAACCGGCGCCGGAGGCCTTCGACCCGCCGCTCGACGAAAAGCAGGTTCTGAAGGCGGTCGAACCGTTCCTCGCCTAGCGAGGAGCGCAACGGGGTAGCGCGAAGGGCAGACGAAGATGGCGGTGCGACGGGAGAAGGCTGAGCGGTTGGCCGACGAGGAGCTGATGCCCCTCGTCGGCCGCAAGGACCCCGAGGCCTTCGAGGTTCTCTACGACCGCCACGGCGGCGCCGCCTACTCTCTCGCCTACCGGATCGTCGGCGACCGCGCCGCCGCCGAGGAAGTGACCCAGGAGGCGTTCATCTCGGTCTGGCGCAGCGGCGCCCGCTTCGACTCGACCCGCGGCAGCGTCCGCTCCTGGCTGCTGAGCGTGGTCCGCAACCGGGCAATCGACTTCCTCCGCAGCCGCGCCGGAAAAGCGCCGAAACTCGACTTCGACGACGACGCGGTGCTGGAGCAGCGGCAGGCGTCGGAGCTGACCGAGGACGAGGCGCTGCGGCGCGAGACCGCCGCCGAGGTGCGCGGCGCTCTGGCGGAGCTGCCGGGGGAGCAGTCGAAGGTGATCGAGCTGGCCTACTTCGGCGGCTTCAGCCATTCGGAGATCGCCCGCATCCTCGGGCTGCCGATGGGGACCGTGAAGGGAAGGATGCGGCTCGGCTTGGAGAAGATTCGGGGACAGCTCGCGGAGGGACTGGCATGAACGACTCAGACCACAAACGCTGGAGCGAGGACCTCGCTGCCTACGTGCTCGGCGCGTTGGAGGCCGACGAGGCCGCCGCGCTGGAGCGACACATGGACGGCTGCGAGCGCTGCCGCGAGGAGATGCGCTGGCTGCAGCCGGCGGTCCAGACGCTGCCGGAGTCGGTCGCGCGCCAGGAGCCGCCGAAGCAACTGCGCCAAAGCCTGATGGCCGAGGTGCGGGCCGACGCGAGGGCGGAGGGGCGCAGCCCGAGCACCTCGCGCTGGCGCTCCCTCTGGGCGGCGCGCGGGATGCGGGTCGCCACCGGGTTCGCGGTGGTGGCGCTGGTCGCCGCCGCGGTGGTGGGCTACGAGGTCGGCGACGGCGGCTCGGGCGAGAGCTCCGGCAGCACGGTCGTCTCGCGCCAGCCCGGCGGGATCACGGTGAAGATGGTGAGCGAAGGCGACGGCGGCAAGCTGCACCTCTCCGGCGTCGATCCGCTGCCCTCCGACAAGGTCCTCGAGGCCTGGGTGGAACGCGAAGGCAAGGTCGAAGCGGTGCCGGCCCTCTTCGTCCCCGACCGCAACGGTCAGGCGGAGACGACGATCGCGGACATGACCGGCGTGAAGACGGTGATGGTCACCAAGGAGCCGAGCGGCGGCAGCGAAACGCCGACCGGCGAGCCGATCGTGACGATGAGCGTGCCGCAGTAGGGCTAGCGCCCGTAGCGGTCGTTCGAGAGGACTAGCTGCTCGGGGATCGCCGCCCGGGGCGGCGGGGCCGGGTCGGCGCGGACCGAGACGGTCTCGGCGACGCTGCGGCTGACCTCGTGCTTGCCGTCGGCGGAGGCGATCACCACGCGCTCGTCGTCCGAGGTCTCGACCTTGCCCTCCAGGCCCGGGTCCAGCCCGGCGGCCTTCAGGTAGTGCAGCAGCTCCTCGGCCTCGTTCTCGAAGCGCAGGACGACGACGTCGGCGCCGAGCTCGACGTCGGCCAGCAGCGAGCCGGTCTCGCGCACCCCCTCGACGATCGGGTGGCCGTGGGGGCAGGTGGTGGCGTCGCCGATCGCCGCCCGCATCCGCTCCTCCAGCACGGGCGACATCGCGTGCTCGATCCGCTCCGCCTCCTCGTGCACCTCGTCCCAGGGGATGTGGAGGACGTCGGTGAGGAAGCGCTCGATCATCCGGTGGCGGCGGACGATGTAGCTGGCGTGCTCGCGGCCGGACTCGGTGAAGACCAGGGTTTTGTCGGGGTTGCGCTCGACGTAGCCGTCGTCGATCAGCCGGCCGATCATCTCGTGCACGGTCGGCGGCGAGAGCTGCATCGCGCGGGCGACGTTGGCGCCGGTCATCGGCAGCCCGGCCTCCTCCAGCCAGAACATGATCTCGAGGTACTCCTGCTCCGCGACGGTCGCGTTCTCAGACGACACAAGCTCTCCTTTTAGGACCGGCGTTCCATCAGCGAGGAAACGACGGCCTCGTAGAAGCCGTCTCCCATGCTGCTTTCAGTGACCGTCACATTGTCCCAATTCGGCAACGCGGCCCGCAGGCCGGCGTCGTGCTCGGGGCCGTTGGCGACGAGGAAGAAGCGGCCGACCGCGGCGGCCACCTCGAGGTCCTCGATCGAGTCGCCGACGGCGATGCACTCGCGCGGGTCGTAGCCGCGGGCGCGGGCGTGGCCGGCGACCGCCGCCGCCTTGCTGACCTGCTTGGGGACAAGGTGGTAGGCGTGGGTGCGACCCTCGACGGTCGGCATCGGGCGGCCGATGGCGCCGTTGTCGAGCAGGCGCAGGTCGCCGTCACCGCGCTCGCCCAGCAGCGCGTTGGCCTCCTCGACATCGACCTTGCCGCGGAAGAGGTGGGAGAGGACGCGGCCGTGGTGCCAGGGCGAGTGGTACTCGAGCCGGCCTTCGAAGTGCTCGAAGAGCAGCTTCGGGATCCCGCGCTGCTCGATCTGCTCGTAGATGGTGCCGTCCTCGCCGGGCGCCATCTCGCCGGTCATCAGCGTCGTCTCGCCCTCGATCGCGAACGCGCAGCCGGCCTCGTAGATGTAGGAGGCCTGGCCCATCAGCCGTGCCGCCTCGTGCACCTGCGGCTCGCGGCGGCCGGACATGATCACCACCTCGGCCCCCGCCCGGTGGCAGGCCTCCAGCGCCCGCGCCTGCGCCAGGCTGAAGCCGCCCTCGGCGTCGCGGAAGAGCGAGCTGCCCTTTCCGAGCAGGGTCCCGTCGAGGTCGGTGTAGACGCAGCGGAGCGGCATCGGCGCGGTCGCTACCGTAGCGGGGAATGACGTGGAGGCTGGCTGACCGGACCCTCGACCTGGCGCAGCCGATCGGCGCCGGGATCGTCAACGTCACTGTCGACTCGATGTTCGAGGGCGCCCGCAGCGGCACCCCCGAGCAGGCGGTCGCCGACGGCTTGGCCCTGGCCGAGGCGGGCTTCGAGATGCTCGACGTCGGCGCCGTCGCCGCCAAAGCCGGCCCACCGGTGCCGCCGGAGGACGAGGCGGCGGCCCTCGTTCCGGCCGTCCAGGGCCTGGTGGCCGAACTTCCGCATCGTTTCCACCATTTGGGCCCCTATAGGGGGGAAAAGGGTGGAAACGATGGTCAGCCGCCGGTGTCCGCCGACACGTTCTCGCCACAGGTTGCGCGGCAGGCGCTGGCGGCAGGGGCCGCTGCCGTCAACGACATCTCTGGTGGTTGCGAGGAGATGTTCGGGCTGGTGGCCGAGACGGGGTGCGGTTACGTCCTCATGCATATAGAGGGGCCGCCGCGGGTCGACCGGCCGTGGCGCGACTACGGCGACGTTGTCGACCACCTGCGCGCCTGGTTTGAGGGGAGAGTCGAGCTTGCCCGGAGCTTAGGGGTGGCGGAGGAGCAGATCGCCATCGACCCCGGACTCGACTTCGACCTCAGCCCCGAGCAGGACCTGGAGATCCTGCGGCGGCTCGGAGAGCTGCGCGGGCTCGGCCTGCCGCTCTACGTCTCGCTCTCGCGCAAGGATTTCATCGGCGCCGTGCTCGCCGGCTCGTGGGACGACCGCCTGTCGGCGGGCGAGCGCGAGTGGGGGACGGTGGCGGCGGTGACGCTCGCGGTACGCGAGGGCGCCGACGTCCTCCGCATCCACGACCGTTCCTCCCTGCAGGCGATGCGTGTCGCCGGGGAGATTTGCCGCGTATGAGCCGCCGCGGCGGCAGCCTGCTGGCCTCGGACTGGGCCGTTGCAATCGATCCCGCACGGCGCGACGGGCGGATCGTCGCCCAGTCCTCCGAAGAGGAGCGCCACTCGCGGCCAGCACCCCTGCCGTCCGGCCTGGACCCCGGCCTCGCCGAGGCGCTCGGGCGGGTCGGGATCGACTCCCTCTACACCCACCAGCTGCGCGCCTACGAACTCGCCGCCGAGTCCAACCTGGTCATCACCAGCGGCACCGCTTCGGGCAAGAGCCTGGCCTTCAACCTGCCGGTGCTGGACGGGATCGCGGCGCGCCCCAAAGACCGGGCGCTCTACCTCTACCCGACCAAGGCGCTGGCCCAGGACCAGGCGCGCGCCCTCGCCCGGCTGCGGCCGCCGAACCTGCGCGAGGCGATCTACGACGGCGACACCCCCCGCGAGGAGCGCCCGGCGATCCGCCGCCGCTCCAACCTCGTCCTCACCAACCCGGACATGCTCCACGTCGCCGTCCTCCCCAACCACAAGAGCTGGGGCGACTTCCTCGCCAACCTCGAGTGGGTGGTGGTCGACGAGGCCCACACCTACCGCGGCGTCTTCGGCTCCCACGTCGCCAACGTCCTGCGGCGGCTGCGGCGGCTGGCCCGGGTCTACGGCTCGGAGCCGCGCTTCCTGCTCGCCTCGGCGACGATCGCCAACCCCGAAGAGCTGGCCGAGCGGCTGGTCGGGACGCCGTTCGAGCTGGTCGACGACGACGGCGCCCCGCGCGCCGGCCGCGAGATCGCGATGTGGAACCCGCCGCTGATCGACGAGCGCACCGGCACCCGGCGCTCGGCCCTCTCCGAGGCCGCCGACCTGCTGGCCGAGCTGGTCAGCCACAACGTTCGCACGATCTGCTTCCTCAAAAGCCGTCGCGGGATCGAGCTGATCCAGCGCTTCGCCCGCGAAAACCTCGAGCGCCGGGGGAAGCCGGAGCTGGCGAAGCGGATCGCCCCCTACCGCGGCGGCTACACGCCGCAGCAGCGGCGGGAGATCGAGGCCCGGCTCTCCGGCGGCGAGCTGCTGGCGGTCGTCACCACCGACGCGCTGGAGCTGGGGATCGACGTCGGCGAGCTCGACGCGGCGATCTGCGTCACCTTCCCCGGCACCGTCGCCAGCCTGCGCCAGATGTGGGGGCGGGCGGGGCGTCGGCGTCGCGGCCTCGCCGTCTACGTCGCCGGCCAGGACGCGCTCGACCAGTTCTTCTGCCGCCACCCGGAGGAGTTCCTCGGCCGCCCGGTCGAGGCGGCGATCCTCGACCACGCCAACGAGCAGATCGCCGCCCGTCACCTGATCGCCGCCGCCTACGAGCTGCCGCTGACCGAGGAGGACGACGAGGTCTTCGGGCCGGAGTGGCGCCAGCGGGCCGAGCGGCTGGTCGCGGCGGGGGAGCTGCGCGGGGTCGGCGGCAAGCTGATGCCGCGGCGCAGCGAGTTCGTCGCCAACCGGATCCCGCTGCGCTCGGCCTCGGCCGACTCGGTCGCGGTGATCGAGGCC
>Ga0164301_10000611_pt1 | contig 10603 bp, 8 predicted proteins | sample Whisoiple_231_MG_FD_109711 | JGI IMG/M metagenome (GOLD analysis project Ga0164301, IMG submission 109711) | Unamended control soil microbial communities from upstate New York, USA - Whitman soil sample_231_MG | ecosystem: Environmental > Terrestrial > Soil > Agricultural land ... | reverse complement strand
CTCAGGAATTTGAGCTTGAGCCAGAGCCAGAAGCATCTCGTGATGAAGGATCTCAGGAATTTGAGCTTGAGCCAGAGCCAGAAGCATCTCGTGATGAAGGATCTCAGGAATTTGAGCTTGAGCTGGAAAAGGATGACAAGATTGAAGCATTTGCTACCAAATTACATGAGCTCTCTGGCCGTACTTATGAATCAGAATTCGAAGAAAACTCTGCAATTGACAATCTCTTAAATGAAATGCAACGTGAATACTTTAGCTTTGGCAGTGTATTCAAAAAACTTACAAATGCAGGAAAAGGTCTACTGAAGAAAGTCGCGCCAAAAATATTAGGCAAAGTACCTATTTGGGGAGATGTATACAAGGCGGCGACCGCTCTAGCCAGCGGCAATTTCAAAGACCTTGTTAAGCAAATGGCCAAAGCAGGTATACAAGCTTATCTACCTGGAGTTGGAACGGCAGCAACTACTGCAGCAAATGCCCTGGGTTTTGAGGTGGGACAAGAAGACATCAATAATGAAGCATGGAAAAGATTTGTCTTAGTAAACAAGGAAGGATATGATTATCTGGCAAGGAATCTCACTCCAAAAGCAGATGAGCCAGCTGAAGCTTCTAGACTTGCGAGTAATGCATTCCGGTATGCGTTACAGAAATATACCATCCCTCAGCGAAGTACACGAGGACCAACGAGAACTGTGCTGCCGATGAGGAGAAAGAAGAAATATACTGTTATTCGGATAAAGCCCGGCCAAACATTAGTCATCAAATGCAGAAACTTTTAATGAATTCTCAATCCGAACACAAGAGACGATTTATATCTCTTGTAAGAAAGATAAAGATACTCACATCTTTAAGACAGACAGTGTGTCTACCACAGTCTTATGACATTACCGAGCGTCAGTGGTACGTACTTGAATCGCAACTTTCTGTTATTGCCAACCGCCTCCTATCAAAACTTAAGAATGAAGGAAGACTGTATCTACAGAGAATCAATGAACCAAGTTCTTCCAAGTCATTAAACAACTTATACGGAGAGATAGAGATCGAGCTGGCTAAATGCTTCCAATTTTATGACACGTTTATGGACATTCTCACGCAGCGTTGCTCTCCCCTCCTTGGTACACTATTGTCTGGTTGTGATGTGCTTGCTTGGGACGCTCTATATAAGAATCATCCTGCTTTAGCCATTATCGAACCGCCAATAGTATTTTGTGATAGGGGATTTGGAGCTTCCATTCTTAGAGAAGGAGTACCTCTTTATGGTAATGAAAGAAATCCTCTACCAACAATCCAAATCCCATATTCAAAGCTCATGGAACAGTATAATCTCAGTTCCATCCTTCATGAAGCTGGACATGAAGCGATGGTTAGACTTGGGTTGGTTTCAGTTCTGCCTAAATGTGTGAGGGCTGCCCTTGATAGCGTTTCAGCTCCCGATTCAATTATAGATCTGTACTCGATGTGGATGTTTGAGATTGGACCTGATTTCTGGACTTTTTGTAACTGTGGTATGGCCGAAGCCGCTACTATAAAAGAAATATTATCTCTTCCTACAAAACTGGTATTTCAAGTTTCACCAACCGATCCTCATCCCAACCCTCTTGTCAGAGTGTTACTCTCTTTTCAGTGGTGCAAATACCTCTGGGGCAGTGGTTTGTGGGATCAGTGGGAAAACATGTGGCTCGAGGCATACCCTATAGAACACGCCCCTGAAGAATCTCGAAGAATAATTCATATGGCCACTAAGTATATGCCGATAGTAAGTAAGACACTTTTTAACACAAGATTTAAAATATTAAATGATATGACTATTCCATCCTTGTTCGACCTCGATGTGTTGAACCCTTGGAAACTTCGAAGAATAGTTGATTCCCTAAGCTCTGGTACAATGAAACTTACTGGGCTTTCACCATGTACACAACTCGCAGCCTTCAGATTATTACGAGATGCAGGGAATCATGAAGAATCAGTTATTTATGACCTAATGACACGATGGCTTAAAGCCCTCGGTAAGCGAAAGTCTATTTTATTGAATCAATGATGCTATGAATCTCATATGAATAAACCTGATTTACTTAAGAATTGGTACTACCATTCTGATTGATTTATACGCTAATGGTAGCGAGAATTATTCCAGAACTCAAAATGCTTAAGGAATCGTAGGTTTGATTGTCCTTCTTATAGAATCCTTTTTACGGTTTTGGCTACTACATACGATATATTAAACGATATTAAATGGAATTGAGCCTTTTTACATTATTAACACCTAATTAAAAAATTTTGGTTCACATCCATATTAATACATCAGATTACTTACTGCATAGAGCTAAAGCTATCCAGGCAGCGCGACGTCTATGCTTAGTGGTTAGTCTCCGGTAAGCATCTACGTCGAAATTATAAATATGACGAAAGACGGCTTAAGTTTCACTAGGTCATCATTTTATGACAAGAATTATCCTACCGTATTTTCCCAGAAGGTCTGAAAGTGCAATAACCGAGTCAGCATACACTTTTGCTCTTCAGAAATACAAGAAAACATGATAGTACTTGTGTACTCAAATCTATACCTGAAAATTCTGAAAACTATAGCTTGGATCCATATTCGAGATGAAGATCTGCCAGCAATATTTGATCATATCCTAATTGCAGTACTCGAGGTATAGAAACTTATTTTGTATTGGTACTAACAATACTAACGTACAATGTAATACATCTGACGAGCTCAAGTAGACTTGGAGGAACTTACCTCTTTGGAGATCTGTATCGAGTAGCATAATTATAGATAACGTTGAGCTGCTGCACTTGATAATCTTATAAAGAGGTTTCAAATTAGAAAGAAATCATTGATATTCGATCTGCGGCACAGCCAGAGATTTGAATAGATCATGTCTCCCATAAAATGTGGTAATTGACTACTCTAAAACCTTTTCAACGAGTTTTACCTTGGTTATATATGCGAGAGAGAGCCACATTTGAAAGTGAGATCTCGCACTTGCTTTCGCGGCCTTCTTATGAGAACCCACAAAGTCAAGGTAACCAGGTGAAGGGAGGAGGGGCTACGCCTGGCTCTGGGCAAGGAATCGACCTAATATTTATAATGAAACCACTTCCCGGAGAAGAAGAGGAGGACCAGTTTACTAAGGATTTGACTAAATACGTAAAGACCGTCTTGAGAGGACAACAAAATAAAGAAATCTACAATGTGGATGATATCATCGATCATTTAACATGGATTATATGGAAGTCGCAAGGTCGGGAAAAGGTGCGCCGAATAAGAATCGTTGCACATGGTCAAAAAGACATGGGTGGTGTCAAAATGGCACTTCGAACGACAAAACCTACCGGTGGGCAAAGCGCGAAATTAGAATCAGAAATGAAGTTTGTTCTTCCTAGCGATGTATTAAAGCAATTCATGAATGAACCAAATCGACAAGTTGTTAGAGCCGTAATGACCAAAGACGCAGTGGTTGAATTCTGGGGCTGTTATATAGCTGGCGTTCCTGAGGCAGGATCAGCTTGGTCAAGCATTTTTGAATCTACGTTCAGAGCAACATCAGAAGAAGTCATGACAGGATATCACTATTATACTCTTCATAGACGGACAGCGTCGCTATCACAGACTCCACCGTCGGATCGCGTGCATAATACAAGTGAAATTGACAAACTTAACAAAAGGGTACAAGAACATTTCAGGATTTGGTTATTGGAACGTTATCGCGAATTCGTGAGAAATGGAGATGTCCTTCCCGTTAGAGGAGAAAGTAATCAAATAAATCTGATGAGAGATATTTTCGATAGTTCAGATGGGGATCTTAAATATCTTGTTGTGAACATTTATCTTCGGGGGCGTAGATTTCAGCCAGGAGTAGGACGTAAAGTTCGTCCTGGTAATCCAAATTTCTGGAGCAGAGTATGGAAGGATTTTACCTTCTCAATCTAACGATAGCGATATTAAGCATCTTAGCAGCATTTCGCGATAAGCCAAACGTGCTTATCTGTTTACGAACACTATTTTTTATAAGGTTATTGTTAGCGGCTTTGATTGATACTGGTGAGGTTCAATCCCACCGTGGAGCAGAATGGTAAGTGAGATTGAATATGATCAGGTAGTCAACAACAGCCTGCCCACCAGTACATGTCTCTCGTATGATCCCTGGCAAAAAATGTTTTTAATGGTTTTCAAAACCGAAGGGGCGCGCATCTTAATGACTGTAGCTTATGATTTACATCATTGTCCTACATAGCTGCAGACTCGCTTATCGCATTTCCATAGTATCGACCAGCAGTTGCGAAATACCTTGTTGGTCTTGTCTAGAGAACGACAGATTGTCGTTCTTCTTAAGCCTAGTCATATTCTTCCATCTAGCTGATCGCGATCTTAATCTAAAGGATCATAACTAATTGAGAGATAAACTCGATAGATCAATAATAGAGTACTGTTACAGTCACATTATTTTTTATCGTGACAGACAACTTCGGTACTTTTTAGAAATCCGATATGGTCCATATCGGAAATAGCGTCTTGGTGGAATACTACCTCAGCCGCAGTCAAGAGAGTTTGAGCAATGGAAAGACTGGGTAAACAGAGGTGCTCCTGGCGCACCACATCATATCCTCAATTTTAGATAAATTGATATTAATCTTGATGGTTTAAGTTTCAATTACGAAAGTTGTTCCTTCTATGCCTGCGCTGCCTATCACGAAAGTCTGAATATGATTTAAACTCATTCTCATGCTTGTGAAAGTATTCATTCATTGAACCGAAAAATGATTTTTTAGGTTCACCTGATTCAGTTGCATCCATCTCTGGTTCATTTGGATCTACTTTAACATCATGCAGGTTTGATCTACCTGATCTGCTGCCCCCGTAACACATTAGTGCCCCTATAGCTATACCTACGAGGGAAAAAGGAAAAGGAAGAAGCAGCATACTAGACAGTATAGTTAGAATCCCAAAGAACCAACCCACTATCTTTAGCGCCTTAACCATATTACTATATTGCCTCCTCGTATAGTGTAATTTCCATAATGAGCGGTATTATTCAATCAAAAGAAATTATAAAAGATTTTGGTTTGAACCAATTCTTTACTTATATAATCTATAACCACTGGAAGAGAACTGCGTTTCAACAATTTAGTAGATTAAAAGTTGACCGCAAGTTCAATTGTATCTAACTTCTACAATAGCATTAAAATCTGAGAACTAGATGAGAGGACAAGCAAAACAAAAGGTAGCCTAGAGAGTATTAATTCATCTCTTTAGCGCATTCTTATCTATAATTTTCTCTCGGTTTGCCTGTTCCCTAGAGGTAAATCCGAGTTCATTTAGTTTACCAATGGCCTCTACTGCATTATCTCGATCAAGCTTGGAAATCGGTGTCTGTACGCACTTCCATCGCGAGTGAGGTTCACTGTAAATAATCCATGCTCCTCGAAATAGTTAAGAATCTCTGTGGCTAAATCAGGCACAGATAAACGACTATCTTTTCCTACTCTTCTTCCGACGACATTATTAAGCAAATCCGCTATCTGGTCAGCCAGTAATAAAGCATGTGGTCCTGTAAAACTCTAGTATGCATTGCGGAATTTAGTCACAAAGAAGTAGATAAGATTTACACTGAGACAGGCAATTACATAATAAAGTTTTTGGGATGAATTAATTGTACTCTAGTATACATATAGAACGCTCGATCTTCAAGATATCTACATAATCCTTTCAACTTTAAAATATGCACTCTTAATTCAACAATACAATTATTACATCAAATCGAATTATCTTTTATACCATAACAAGATATCGTTTCCCCACTATTTCCAATTCTCCAAACTCTTTTTCAGTTGTTCAGCAGCTTCTTCAGGAGTATATCCATGTTCATTCAGTTTGTTAAGTCTATTTTTCGTGTTTCTGCAGCATCAATATCATAGATCAAATGCAGAGCACTCTACCAGGAGCAGTCACAGCCATCACAGCCGTCATACCAGTTGAGTCTAGAATCAATATTGTAAATACACAGACTTCTCTTTTCTCCCATAACAGATCTTCAACAAGCACAGTCGACCAAGTCCGAACCAATTCATAATGCTGGAGAGATACCTTCAGGTCTGGTGTTGGACTGTACATTATCGACGAACTTTTCAGATAACTAACCAACGAGCCAGTAATCAACTATTCATAGCAAATTTGTTATCCTTATCTTATTATAGAACAAGATGCATAGTAGCTTCTAGCTTTAATTCTGTAGCTAATATAAAAACTAAAGCTCATCTATTTGCTGGCAGGATGGGTATTTGGCTTCTAGGACTTGGAAAGAAGTATAAGCTTCGGATTAGTAAATATTCCAGTAGGAGTATATCTTGCTACAAAAAGTGCAGAATTCTCCTTTAACCAATTATGCACTAATGGTCATAGAATTCGTTATAAAAAATGTGCCCTGATGAAAAGCGAGAGGTAACATATTCAGAAATAAAAAAGGGTTACGAAATTGCAAAGGACCAATATGTCGTAATTGAAAAGAGAGACGTGGAGACAATAAAGCTAAAATCAACAAACACTATAGACATTAAGGAATTTGTAGACGAAAAAGAGCTTGACCCAATAATGATTGAAAAAAGATATTTTATAGTTCCTGACAATAAGAACAAAAATGATAAGGCATATTCACTGTTTGTAAAAGTACTAACCGAAACTAAAAAAATAGCGTTAGGAAAAATAGTGCTTAGGGATAAAGAGCACGTTGCTGCTCTTAGGCCATATCAGAGAGTAATAGTAATGCATCTGCTTCATTATATAGACGATATACGACGAGCTGATGAAATTAGCGAGCTTAAAGACATGCAGCGTGCTGCTATTGAAAATAAAGAATTATTAGGAAAACTACTAGTTGAAAACCTGTATAGCGAGCATTTTGACCCAAACAAATTTTCACTGAATATGCAGTGGTAAAATCTAGATTAATAAAGCTCGCGTCAGCAGTTGATGCCAGTTTTATATTATGATTCTATCATATCATACACCTTAGTAATAACTTTAAAGAATTTAGATAGATGATATTTCCCTATTCCGGCTGGTTTCAAATAAAATAAAATTGGGCTGGTTTATAATAAGTCTCAAATGGTCCAATTAGATATTAATTAATTAAAAATTAGGTATAATAAAGCTGCTCTTTGCCCCACAATTCCCACAATCCAATCTTATAGGATCCTTTCTATTCAAACCACTAAATATCTTCCTGTATTCAATATAATCCCAGATAACAATGCTTCCCAATTTACAATTTTCACAATCACCTTCCAAAACTATATTTTCATAATCATCCCTATGGTTAAACCGCTCTCTTTCATAGCTTCTAGAAAGATGTCTTTTCTTAATTTCAAACCTCCTTTCTGCAGATAGTTTCATTTGATAAAGAACTAATTCTTTGACTCCAGGTTCTAGTTCCTCAATGGTTTCATGAAATAAGTTTAAAAAATCCTTACGATCCTCATTATCGTTGAGTCCGAAATCTAGGAGTATTAGATAAAGCTGTTCCATACTCTGTATTGACAAATTGGAATTACAAAGAAGAATAATATGGTCAACCAACTTCCCGAAAAGGCCCTTCTCCTTTATCTTCTTAAATAAGTCGTTGTAAAAGACATAGGCATAGGGATAATTTTCCCCTATTTTTAGCATAGAATCAAATAATTCATAAATAGTTTGGTTATTATTCTCTAAATCCTTCTGATAGTTTAGTATCTTATTTTGATCTCCTTTTTGTTTTTCAAGAGAAAGCAATTTCTTTAGATTCTGGCTTTTAATAACTAGTGCAAGCAATATTCCAAACTTTGTATATGCATACAAAGGAATATCTACATTAACCTTTTCAGCCTTTGTAGTTCCACGAATATATAATAATCTTAATTTAATTAAATCCTCGAATTTGCTTTTAATTCGTTCTTTTCTATAGGAAACTCGCTTACTTTTAGGAATATTTCGTGTAGAAAGATCTTTGTAATACTCTACGATTTCATTACTATTTTGCACCATCCAGTTTTGTAATTCGCTTAGGCGAAAAGGAACCTCGTTGAAGATTGAGGGGTTGATCGTAAATGAATAATTAAGGAGATCGTGGTAAAATGAAGCGTCTTTAGTAAATGAATGATTATCTGCAGTCTTCTCAAAGATTTCGTCGATATGGTGTATTTCTCTTTTCAAATTCACTATATATTGTAAATTTGAAAACCTAGACTTCATTAAAGTTTGTGTTTATTCATACAGTATGAGTATTATTGAAAATACATGTGACAACCGGATCGAAATACGAAAGCTACAGGCATTAGTAGGAGAGCGTAGCCTAACTTTCGTTTTTCCAAAACAGTTTGCAGCTGAGTTAGGTGTAAGAAAGGGTGATTTTTTGAAATGCAGTGTTGACGGTCGAAGGTTAGTGGTAGAAAAGGTGGAGGCCTAATGGGTGTACTGAAAGTCAAAGCTCAATCCGAAGGTAACTGCACAAAATGTGCACGTAATCAAAAACAAATTGCAAAGTGGAAAAAGGCATTCATAAAGGCCGATGATGAAAACGTGCACCGCTGCATGAAGTACGAAGAAAAAATCTTGGAATTAAAAGCCGAAATAAAGCGGTTAAAAGCTGAACACAGTTTAGGAGGTCAAAACAAGAAGAAGGTGTTAGAGAAGGTTGGGCAACCAGAGTCTAACACCGCTTCGCGCCACTTCCTTTAAACCCAGAGGTTAAAGAAAATGACTACCAATGAAATATTATCTGATCTTGAAAATAAGGGTTTCTCCGAGATTGTTAATAAAATTAAAAAATTGATTGCAACAGATCAACTTAATTTAGAACTGGGTTGGACAGATCTTCTTCAAGACTTGGTTAATTATGGGAATAATCACCTACTGAAGAGTTTTCGACTTTGGCTAGATTTGGAAGAGGTTTAGAAGTAGATGGCAATAATAACAGAAGATAACAAGCTACAGTCAGTTAATATTAATTTAGTACTTGATGTTATAGCAAAAGAAGTAAAACAAGAAGACAGGCTATGCCGACAAGTCATCTATACACTTCTGAGCATGTATACAAAAGATCCTATTAATCTGGCTATAAATGCGCCCACAGGTGAAGGCAAATCCTACCCAGTAAAAAAAGTAGCAGAGATATTTCCACGATCGGATGTCATATTTCTAAGCGCCATGTCAGATAAAGCATTATTTCACAGACCCGGTGTACTTGTTATAAAAAACGATAAGGGAGAATATCAGCCTGTAGAGGATAAGGTAGCAGAAATTGACTCTGAAATTGAAGATAAAAAATGCGAATTTACCGCAGCCCAAAGTCTTGATTTAAAGAAAGGTCTTAAAAGTCAAATTAAGAACTTGCAAGACGAGAAGGAAGAACTGACAAAGGATGCAATGAAGCTAATCGATCTAAATCACAAAGCCCTAATCTTTTTGGATACTCCAAACCACACACTGTTAGAAGCAATAATGTCTCTTCTTAGCCATGATCACCATGAAGTAGAGTACCATTTTGTAGATAACTCTAATGGCATAAAAACAAAGACTAATGTGCTGCGCGGATTTCCAACCGTGATATTTACGGCAGCAATAGATTACAGTAAGTATCAACGATGGCCAGAAATTCAAAGGAGATTTATAGTAACTAATCCCAAGATGACACCCGAAAAATACAAAGAGTCCATAGAGCTCATGAGTGCCAAGAATGGTTTACCTGATTTTGTATATAATGCAACAGTAGTTTCTGAGTCTGAAAAAAATCAAGCAAGGGAGATGATCAAAGAATTAAAAGAAAATATATTGTATGTTTCTGAGCGAAATGGTTTCGACTCTCGAAATGTATTCATTCCATTTAGAGAATCTATAGAAAAATCACTGCCAACAGACAAAGCTTCTGATATGACAACTGCTCAAAGGCTTTACAGCTACCTAACGCTGTTACCTATAATAAATATTGATAAGCGGCCTAGACTTGTTACTCGGCGTGAAGGCGATCCTATATCGAAGATATGTCCCTTTGCTACCTTCGAAGACTTACAAGAATCAGCTTATCTTATGGAGTACAGCAATGGCGTTAGACCGTATGTGCTAGAGTGGTATAACGAGGTATTTCTGAACAGGTATAGTGAAATAAATCACGCGACTATAGACAATGATGGAAGTACAGGTTTAACAAGTCGTCAGTTAGCGGATGCCACATTTCAAATCAAACAACGTAGATCATCGTCAAAGCAGATTCTCGAAAATTACATAGAACCTCTCGTCAATGCAGGCTATATAGACAAAGTAGAGAATAAAGAAGATAGGCGCAGTTATCTATTCTACCCAGTATTAAACATAAAAATAAGGAAATTATTCGATTCGACCCAATCTAGTAATTTATCTCAACAAAAGATAGTTAGTATTATAAATCCTACAATATTTCCAGATAGAAATTATCTAATATCTAAAATTCAGGGGGTACTGAAATATTCGTCTGAGATACACAAAATAACAAAATTAGAAAATCATGAGGGTAGTGAGATAACGGCTGAGGAATTAGTCGATCAGTACTATAAAGATCCAGACAAATACTTTGAAGTTAATGGAAATAGT
>Ga0164301_10000609_pt1 | contig 10640 bp, 21 predicted proteins | sample Whisoiple_231_MG_FD_109711 | JGI IMG/M metagenome (GOLD analysis project Ga0164301, IMG submission 109711) | Unamended control soil microbial communities from upstate New York, USA - Whitman soil sample_231_MG | ecosystem: Environmental > Terrestrial > Soil > Agricultural land ... | reverse complement strand
CGCTTTAAATAACATGGAACAAGGGATTGCAAACGCTTTCGATGCTACTACAGGCGGCGATGTTACAGGGCGTATAACATGTAATTTGGAATCACATTTTTCAAATGGTGCTTATACTGACCCCCGTGTAGGTACAGGCGCGGCGATTAAAGCGAGCGGCGGCATTGCCTCAGATAATTTTTATATAGGCGATTCGAAGTGTTTTGTTTCAAGAGATGTAAATTCAGGCACACTTTTCGCACCGGCGGCAGGCGAAGGACGGTATGTATTTTATGTCGATGGTGGGAATTATTTTACTTTAGATGACGCTTTAGGTGTAATAGGTATTTGGGGAGGACTAGTTAGACTTCTTTTCCATACAGGCGACCCTACATTTCGTATGGAAAAATTTGACGGAACTGGGGCTAATTTAGTTGTAGGCACAGTCAATGGTTCGTCCGATAGAACATTAAAAAAAAATATAGGCGAATTCAAAGAAACAGCTTTAGACCATATTAATGCTACAAAAATTTATGATTATCATTTTAAAGGTGAAAATGAATCCGAACGCAAAAAAATAGGCATTATGGCAGATGAAGCGCCTCCATGCGTAGTAGGTTACGAAGGAAAGAATATAGATATGTATTCTATGATATCGGTCGCATGGAAAGCGATTCAAGAACTAACTGAAAAAATAAATGTCCTTGAATCCAAAATAGCCGAGTTGAGTGCAGATGGTTAATTGGCTTATTCATCAATTCGAAAACTTGAATGTTTTGATGTTAGTTATTATGATTTTTTTCGTCACCGCGTTAAGTAAGTCAAATAATCAAAAAATGTTAAAAGAACAAAGCAAAGAAATTTATAACGACATTGAAGAATTAAAAGATGAAATTTGGCGAGCGCAAAGGAATGAAAAATAATGAATCAATTAACGTATTCGGTTATTGAGGTATTCATATCACTTGTCGTAGAAAGCACCATTCTCGCAGGACTTTTTTCTTATTTAGCAAATCGGGCGAACGAAAAGCAAGAAAAAAAATTACAAGTTGAACTTACAAAAATCGAGCAACAAAATAAATTAATTTTTAAAGAAATCACCAGTCAGTTGAATATCGCCCGAAACGATATAATAAGTCAAATTAAAGAAAGCGCAAAAGATGCCGGACTTAGTTAGTTATGTCGGGCAATTTCTGCATACAGATACGCCTTTCATGCTGTTATTCGTTAGCCTTTTTTTCTACATTATCAAAACAAGTCGAGAACGCGAGATAATCAACAATAACGAAATGCTTACAAAATTGGACAAAATAGATGAAGAACTAAAAGTTATTATAAAAGTTTGGAAAATCTTACTTGAAAAAGAATTGGAGGCAAAAAAATGAACATTGACTTACCTCAAATCACTACAGGCGTAGCTGTAATTGTGCCTGTTATTGTGGCAATCGTACAAGCTATCAAAATGACGGGTCGCGTTCCAGATAAATACGCCCCTATTGCTTCAATTTTAGTTGGAATTATTATAGCTTTTGTTTCACATGGAACTGCAACAACGATGGGACAAACCATTTTAAGCGGTGTTATGTATGGTTTAATGGCTTCTGGACTGTATAGCGGAATTAAAACAACTATGCCTACTCCTAGTCCAACAGCACAAGCCAAAAAAAAGCAAAATGATTAATTGAAATCGTCCAATATTTTCACAATATAATAAGACAAGCATAGGATAAAATAAGCTTACTTTGGAAGGAGGTCAAAGTTTGACACTAAAAATTACACTAGATGCAGGTCATGGTGGCACTGATTCAGGCGCAATCGGAAATGGAATCTACGAAAAAGATATCACACTAAAAATAATTCAGGCGATAGATAATAAATTAAAAGCGTACAAAAATGTTGAAACCTTACAAACTCGTCCGAAAGATGTTTTTGTTGGTTTAACTGAAAGATGTAATCTTTCGAATAAATGGGGCGCAGATGTTTTTCTATCCTGCCATATTAACGCGGCGACTGATACAAACGCCCGAGGATGGCAAAGTCATATTTACAACGGTCCTATTGATTCTAAAACGGTCGCTTATCAAAATGTAATCCATGAAAATGTGATAACCGCAATTAAAAGCTTTGGTATAATCGACCGAGGCAAAGAGCGAAATGATTTTGCTGTTTTAAGGCAGACAAATTGTGTGGCAATTCTCACTGAAAATTTATTTATCACAAATTCAGTTGATGCCGCATTACTAAAACGTGATGATTTTATAGATGCCGTTGCTTCGGGTCATGTTATCGGTCTGGAAAAATTCTTGGGACTTCAAAAAAGTTTGCCTCCTCCGACTGAATCACCAACTAATACAGGCGACTTGTATCAAGTAATTGCCGGAACATTTAGCAATTTAGATAATGCAAATAATTTAGCCGCTAAATTAAAATCTCAAGGGTATGAAGCGATAGTAAATAAGAAAAGCTAGTAATGTACGGGTAAATTTATAGTTTCCAAACTGAAGTTTACACCTCCTTGAAGTCGCCTGAAAAGGCGGCTTTTTAACGATTAAAAAATATTTTAATCATTTCATCAATCCATCGTATTAAATAAAATGTTAAAAAGCCTGCTAAAAACCAAAAAAGCATCTCTAATAATAATTCGCGATTCACTAATAAATTCCTCCATAAATTAACATCTTTAATTTATTAGTATTACGAAAAAGCTAAAGGTACATACCCTTTTTGGGTATTTAATGGGCTATAGCCTAAAAATGTTTTGTGGTTTCTTCACCAATAGAACTGTATTGAATTTGATTGTGTTCTCTCTATGCTACGGTTTGTCATGGATTTTCCTCCTTTTTAGTTCGGCAATTCTTTTTAAAGACTTCCACTGAACGGAATAGGTGGGAGTTTTTTTGTTCTAAGGTTCTTTCTTATTTCTTTGTTGGTACAGGAAAACTTCGTTTTCTAAAAAATCCCTCACAAATTCACTTAACGAGCATCCATGTTCCTTCGCTACATCATCGGCTAGTTCTTTCAAAATTGGTCCAATTCGAATTTCCAGTCTTTCCGTTTGCTTTTCTTTTATTAACCTCATTTTGTCCTCCCATTCGTCCGTACTTTTCAGCAGCTATGTTTAAAAAATATGAATTCGGCTAAACTGAAAATAGGTGAATTCCTATTCCTAAAATTCCAACATTTCTCTCCTGAAAGAACGTTATTTTTCTCCTGACAGTCCACCGTACAAAAGTTAGTACGGTGGACTTGTTATTTTAATCTTTATTCTTTAACGACTTTAAAATTTCCTGCAACTCGGCTTTTTCTTCGTCCGAAACTTCACTATGCTTTTTAACGCCCGTATTAGGCTCTTGTTCCTCGTCAAACCATTCAGGCAGTATTTCCTTGTGAATAGGGTGTTTCGTCTGAATTTTAGCCTTGTAGACTTGTTTCGTACGAATGTAATCATCAAGTCGATATTGTAATAAGGCTTTATATTGTTTTGCTGTTTTTAAAACTACTTCGCCTTTATCGGCATCTTCTAATAAGTGAGCTTTTATTTCATCGTAAGGAAGTTCTGTAAATATACTTTTTAATAAAGTATCAGTCGAATCCATATCAAAACTTAAATTTAGTCTAGCTAGACTAAGACTATTTTTATTTATAGTTTTTTCTAGTCTAGTTATCGAGTGTCCACTGGACACCGGTTTTGGCTCAACTGGTGTCTGATGGACACCGGTCTGGTGTTCATTGGACACTGGTGTCTGTTGGACACTGGTGTCTACTGGACACCGGTCAGGACTTTTGTACTGGTGTTCATTGGACACCACTTCATTATTAATCTTCTCAGCTACCGCGAAATAATCATTTAAGGCGTAATTATTAGATTTGCCTGAATGTCGTTCAACTTCTATAAATCCTAAATCTTCAAGTTGCTTTATTATTTTCGTTGCATGTTTCTTTTTACAGATAATCGCCGCCGCTATTTTTTCCATGCTAGGAAAAATCTTTTCGCATTTTCCGTAAGAATATAAATATAAGTAACAAAGTTTTTGATAAGGATTTTCGAATACTGTTTCACCTTGAATCAATTCGTTTTTATAAGTTGTGTAAGGCTCGATAAAATTGAGTTTGAAATTCGACATTTTAAAATTCTCCCTTGTTTATGTACTAGACAAAAGGAAGGAAGCATATTATACTGAAAGTAATTAATCAATTTAATTTACTCCTTTGTGAGTTTTTAGTGTTTAGAAGCGTATAGGCTCGGAAAAGCCGGTTTGCTTCCTTCCAACCCTGACCTTATCTCTATGGTTCAGGGTCTTTTTTTGTCCGTAATTCCATTTTAGGCGAAATACCTAAAACTATCAAGGAATTTTTTTCCTTTCTTTCTGCACGCCCCTATGGTAAGATGAAATAAATCATAAAATTCTGTCTATACTGTAACTACAATTACTAGGGGGAATATTGTGAAAGAGAACATTGAAAGGCTATTTAATGAGGATATACGAGAGAAAAGAAAAGCAGGAAGCGGTAGCTTTCATCGTAAAGGTCATGGAGTTAAGCATGGTATGTCAGGCGCTTTAAAGACCCCATTTTTTTATATGAAAACAAAGGAGAGAAACAAATTGAATGGAGAAGTAGAAGTAAGTAATATGTATTCGACTATTTTAAATTGGAATGAATGGAATTTGAAAGATAAAGAAACTCAAAAAACCTTAATGACTAAGTGGCGTGAGGTTTATTCAAATTCTCAAATTATGGAACAATTACAAATCGGACGAGCTAAACATTTTAATGCTCAATCTTTTGCTGATATCGTAAATGATTTAGGCTGTCCTGCTAAAATAAGAGGCGGTAGCAAGCCAAAAACGGAAAGAAAAACAAAAGCTGCGACCGCTTCTATTACGCCTCAATTGGAAATGTTAGAATTTGAAACGCCTGAAAAAGAAATAAAAACAGAAACAGTCAAACAAATTTTAATTACGAACGGTCTACATCTTGAATACAATGGAGAATATGACCAAGAACAATTATCTAAAATTTTCACAAAACTTCAACTTTTAATAGAGGGAGAGCCGAATAAATTTAAAATTTCTTTAAGTTTGTCTGAATGTGATTGAATAGTTGGTACATACTAACTTCACAACCACGAGAATTCCACCAAGAATACTCAGTAAAAGCGCCGAAAGGGTAATAGCCCTAGTAGGCGCTTTTTTTATTTTTTAGGTTTATGATTCGCCCGAGTTGTCCAAACTGCTACTACTACAATCGGTCACATGATAAGTAGTAAGCTAATCTAGGTTCGACACCCTTTGCCGACCTAGAAAGCATTGAGGCGAGCCTTTTGATACCCGATGTTCGGGAATGGAGACTAGGGATACTATCATCTGAGCCAAGACCCTTACGAAAAAAATACTTTAATCCGGAGTATTTTCTTTCTTTAACAAAGCAAAAAACCCGTCCTGTATAGAGATGCAAGACGGGTTTTTTGCGTTTAGTGCTATGCGATATCTACCAAAGAAAGAGAGGATTACCCTTTTGGCGTGAGAGTAGGACACAACTTAGGATATACTAAAATTAATTTATTAATTCATCCGAAAGAAGGGGCTTATTATAAACAGAGCAACTATTTTCGAAAAGATAGAAGTTGAAAGAGATAGGCAAGAAAAACTCCATCCAAAACCAACTATCAAAGGAAGCGAATCGCCCGAAATAAAAGCAATGACGCATTATTTATGGTTAACAGATATGTTGGCTGTTTTGATAGAAGAAGTAGGCGAAATTGGAAAAGCATTACAAGGCGAAGGCGATTTGGAGGAAGAATTGATACATGTTGCAAGTGTTTGTTGCCGATTCTTGGAAAATCTTAACTAAAAAAACGGCTGAATAGTTCAGCCGAATTGCGGAGGATTAACACATGTAACGCATATGAACCTCAAAACACGGAACAAGAAATATTTTTAGAGAAAAGGATGAACATAGTTATTCTTTTCCCAAATTTGCTTCGTTATACTTATTAAAACAATTGATAGCTTTTTCATAAACATGTTGGTCCTCTTTAATATTTTGATAAACAGTAAAAATAAAAATCGTTTTTTTTCGATGTTTTACTATTTCGGATATAATCAAATCTTGCAATTTAATTCGGGCGATTGCAAAAGCATGTTTTCGATAATAACCTTCTTTTCGGGCGGCACAAAATTCTTCGATAAAAAAACGGGAATAGCGTTCGTACAATCGTCTGTACACATCGTTTTGTTTATGTATCACAGTCAATTTGATTCACCCCTACTCTCACTCTAAATTTCAACAATATTGTACAATGATTCAGGCGAAGTCGTTCAATTTCAGGATATTCAACAAAACTGGTATCAGCCTCGATACATTCGTCTATAATTTTTTGTAAATCTTCATAAGACCCATTTATTCTATAAGTTTGAACACCATCTTTTATTCCAAAGTTGCCTACAATAACTCCTTTCATCTGGACCCTCCTTTTAAATGGTTAATACACTATATTCAACGCCCTTTGCGTATAGTCCTACATATATGATAAAATTAATCCGTTGTTTTGTCGTTGATTCTTTCCATCCTGCATGCAATACGGACGGAGCAATGTTCATACTCACACAAAAAACCCCGTTCGATTTGAACAGGGTTTTTTAGCTTGGATTAAAGGGATGGATAGAAGAAAATGGGTCTGCAAGGGAAAATAGCCCAACAGTACAATTATATCCTGTCCGAAAATAAAATATTCTTTTTAAAGTAATAAGACAACTTACAACGGGCGTATAGTGGATAATGGCTATAGCCGAAAGGAGGGATTTATGACCCATACGCCAGTTATGAACCATCTTGATTTCGTAGAGGCAGAATCGCGTTCTTTCAGCAAGTCATTCAAACGAAATATCCTGAAATATCCTGAGTTTAAAATTAAAATATTCAAACCGCCTGAATTTGACACTAAGCTTTATGATTATTATTACTACACAGAAGTATATAAAATCGACTAACTCCCAAAAATAAGCAAAAAAATAAACCCATGATGAATCTTGTCATGGGTTTTTTAAAACGAGTGGTGGTGAGCCAATGGAATCTATTCAATCCATAATGGATGAACTAAAGAACATCAAAGATATTGATATTGAAAAAAATCCTCTCGCTTCAATTCCAAAGCCTGCATTAAAAAAAGCTTTGAATTTACTTGAAGAATTCGCCCGAGAAAATTTTACACCTGACGACTTATCATAAGTTCAACATGAGCTTTTAATAATTTGCATTGTTTAGCTGTTATTTTTGTACGACCCCATAAAATAGATTCGCCTGAATTTAATAAGAGCTTTAAGTTTTTGTTCAAACCTTTTTTTGAATATACATCTTGGAATTGTAATTTGCTATCGCTTCGACCGAAAAGATAATCGAGCGACACATCATAAAAATCAGCTAGAGCTATCATGTTTGGTAAAGATGGATAACGATGATTAACACTATTTTCAGGCGCTTCATATCCTTGTAAAGATGAATGACCTATATTAATGCCGAGTAGTTTTAATTCTTGGACCACTTGGGTAGCACTCATTTTTTTTGCGTTGCGGCACTCTTTTAAACGCTCATTAATAGGTAAATCGAATTTAGTGCGATTCATCGTTTTCCGGAAGCCGCTTTTGTAAAGGCGTTCGTTTTCCGCTTGAATTGCCTGCATTGAGCAAAGCCTCCTTTCAAAACTTCTTACATTAATTCTAATATGAATAAGTCCAAACAGCAAGAAAAAAATTCTTGCATTGTCGGCAACTTGCTGTTATAATAAAAGAAGTTCAAATAACCACAAAGGAGAACGAGCCATGAAAGAGAAAAAAATAAAAGCAATTATTTTAGAACCAAATAAAGTCCCAGAAGTAAAAGTTATTCAAAACGAATTAGATATTTTGCAAACAATAGTTGGAGGTTATATAGAAGTAGTTCGGGAAGAAGGCTTTGATATTATCATTAATGAAGAAGGGAAGCTTGAAGATTTAGAACCAAACTTTAAAATTTATGGCGGCAATGATTATATAGCAGGAACAGCAATATTTGTAGGTGTTGATTATGAAAATGGAGAATTTGCGAGTTTGACTGACGAACAAATAAAGTTTATTTTATCAATATTTGCAAATAGATTCGATTCGATTAAGGCGGCGGCACAGAATATCGAAAAAAATATTTAAGAGAAGGTGCGCTTTACATGATGGTTCAACCGATTAACCCCATAAAAAGGGAATGGTTAAAAGAACTTAGAGACGAAAAGGAATTAAAAACAAGGGAAATAGCCGAAATCCTCGGCATTTCCTTCCAACATTATAATGATGTTGAAACAGGGCGTAGAAATCCGAGCATAGAGCTTTCTATGAAATTAGCCGAATTTTTTAAAGTGCCGTTAGAAAAATTTTTTGATGAACGAACGAAATTCAAGCAAAAAGGAGAATTGTGATGTACATTTATTTGCAGACGGAAAAATCGCTTTGGACAGTCGGATTTTATAGTCCGGACGATGAATTTGTGCCTGAAAGCGATTGGGGAACTAAAGACGAAGCTGCGCAACGAGTTCATTATTTGAACGGTGGAAATTAACAATGATTTATATTAAAGATGAAAAAGGAAAAGTTTTAACCTTAAAAGAAATATCTCAAAAATATGACGTACCGTTATCCTTAGTACAAGGTCGATATAATTGTGGGAATAAAGATTTAGCCGAACTAATTAAACCTAAATGGGAAAGGAAAGGAGATAATGAATGAATTAGGAACTTTTTTGCGAGAACAAAGAAAAAAATCCAATTTGAAAATAGCTGATATTGTTGAACGTAGCGGATTGTCACAAGCATTTCTTTCACAAGTTGAAACAGGAAAAAGAAAGCCATCAATGAAAAACTTGGAGAAAATCGCTAATGCTTTAAAACTTGAAAAAGTTGATATTCTTGAACACCAAAAAGATATAATGATTATTAAAACTAATAGGGTTAGTGATAATGTTAAGATTCATAAATTGGTCGAAAGATTAGAAAATGCCGATTTACAAGAACATGAATTAGATTACATGATTGAAGTTGTTAATTTAACACTGGAATATATATTAGGAGGAAATGAAGATGAATGAAGTATTAACAGATGGACCAATGACAGACAAAAGACAAAAAGAAATCGACAAACAAAAAGAGTATGAAGAATATTTGAATTCGCCCGAATGGAAAGAGATTTTAAGAAAAGCTGAAACAGCCGTAAATCGTGATTACACTATTATTTATCGTGATACGGACGGAGAACTAAAAGAAGCTTGGCATTATTTAAGTGATGATAATATTGACTATGTGACAGAAACATATAAAAAATTAAAGAAACCAATTTATCATTTCGTCGAAAAAGATTTGCCTTATGGTGAATACCTAAAAAAAGTTAAAGGGAGTTCAAAAACAAAAATAGCCGACTAGGGCTATTTTTTTTTGACCAAAATGTAAGCAAGGAGGTGAAAACATGAAAATACTTTTAGACAAAACAGGAATGACCGAAACAGATTGGCAAGAATACAGGCAAAATCAACAGGGCATCGGAGGCTCAGATGTAGCTGTAATTATGAATTTGTCGCCATATAAAAGCGCTTTCTCGTTATGGCTCGAAAAGACGGGTCAAATTCAGGCGAAACCAGTCCAAAATGAATTCGTGGAATGGGGAAATATCTTAGAACCCGTTGTCCGAGATAAATTCAGGCGAGAAACAGGGTTTAAAGTGCAAGAAAATCCCTATGTAATGCAACATGACCAACATGAATTTATGGTAGCGAATATTGACGGGGAATGTTTCGACCCCGAAATGCAAGAATGGGGTATATTGGAGATTAAAACGACAAGCGAACGCAATAAAGGCGAATGGGAGAATGGACCGCCAAATCATTATCATTTGCAAATACAGCACTATCTCGCAGTTATGGGCTACAGTTACGCTTATGTAGCTGTTTTAATTGGTGGTCATCACTTTAAATATTTTAAAATTCTTCGGGACGATTATGTTATTGACAAAATCATTTCAGCCGAAATGGAATTTTGGCAGCTTGTTAACAAAAAAATCCCTCCTGAAATTGTTTCGGGCGATTCAGAGGCAATTGCGGAAGCTTTTCCGTTAGATAACGATGAAACGACTTTAATGCCGCCTGAATTGGAAGAACTAGCCGAACGGTACTTAGATGTTCAAAAAGAAATTAAAGCCTTACAGGACGAACAGGATTGGATTAAAAACAGGATTAAATTCGAGGCAAAAGAAAATAAGCATTTGAGAGGCGTTCGGTTTAAAGTCTCTTTGCCAACAATTACTAAAACTCTTTTTGATAGCAAAAAGTTCGCTCAAATTATGCCGGAAATGTACGAACAATATAAGACGAAAGAATCTAGTTATAGAGGCTTTACGGTTAAATTAGTAGAAGAAAAATAAATAAAAAAACTCTTGCAAATTGCCGACAACATCGTTATAATAATATATATAAAGAGTAACAAAAAAACTTTAGGGAGTGAGGAGTTTGCAAGAGAAAAAAATAGAAAATCCTATGAAACGGATAGCTTGCCATTTAGCGCATCAAATGGATGATGAAAGAAGAATGTATTTTATATCCATGCCGGAATGGAAGATGGACGAAATAAAAGAGTGCGGCAAGCAATT
>Ga0164301_10000608_pt1 | contig 10645 bp, 10 predicted proteins | sample Whisoiple_231_MG_FD_109711 | JGI IMG/M metagenome (GOLD analysis project Ga0164301, IMG submission 109711) | Unamended control soil microbial communities from upstate New York, USA - Whitman soil sample_231_MG | ecosystem: Environmental > Terrestrial > Soil > Agricultural land ... | reverse complement strand
CGGCTCTGCGAGCTCGCGGGCGATGCGGCCGGCCTCCGCGGCACGGAGCGAGTCTTCGACCTCTACTGCGGCATCGGGACCATCGGCATCTCCCTCGCCAAGCGGGCCGGCGAGGTGTGGGGCGTGGAGACCGTCCCCGAGGCGATCTCCGACGCCGAGCACAACGCGAAGGCGAACGGGATCGGCAACGCGCGCTTCATCGCCGAGAACGTGCGACTCGGCGTGCGGCCGCTGCTCGAGCAGGCCGGCAAGCCCGACGTCGTGATCGTCGACCCCCCGCGCGCGGGGCTCTCGAAGAAGATCGTGCGCCGCGTGATCGAGTGCGGCGCGCCGCGAATCGTTTATGTCTCCTGCAACCCGACAACGCTGGCGCCGAACGCAGCTCAGCTCACCGAGGCCGGCTATAGGCTCCGCCAGGTGACGCCGGTGGACATGTTCCCGCACACGCCGCACGTCGAGTGCGTCGCGGTCTTGGAGCGATGAGCGACCGCGGATTCGGGGTCGCGGCGGGGCTCGACCCGGAGGTCGCGACCCCGCTGGCGGCCCGCTGCGAGGAGCTCGGCTATTCCTCGATGTGGTCAAACGACCACCCGGGCGCCAATGGGCTCGAGACGCTGGCCGCCTTCGCGCAGGGCACGACCTCCCTCGACCTCGGAGTCGCCGTGATGGCCCTCGACCGCCACGACCCCGCAGAGATCAACGAGCGCATCGAGAGCCTCGGGCTCGACCGCGGTCGCCTGCGGATCGGCGTCGGCGCGGGATTCTCTGAGCGCCCGCTCACCACGATGCGCGAGGCTCTCCCCGCGCTGCGCGAAGCGATCCCGGGCGTGCGGCTCGTGCTCGCGGCGATGGGGCCGAAGATGTCAGCGCTGGCCGGGTCGGGCTTCGACGGCGCCTTCCTCAACTGGATGACCCCCGAGTCGGCCGCCACGTCGCGGGAGAACGTCCACGGCGGCGCCGCGAACGCCGGCCGCGAGCCGCCACAGGTGCTCGGCTACGTGCGCACCGCCATCGGCGAGGACGCGGCCGAACGGCTCGCGAAGGAGGAATCGTTCTACCGCGACCTCCACGACGGCTACCGGCGCCAGTTCGACCGGCTCGGAGCGCCCGAGGGGACGGTCGGGGTCGCTGCGGCGGACCGGGACGGGGCGCAGGCGGAGCTGGAGCGCTATGAGGCGCTCGACGTGATCGTGGTCCGCGGCCTGGCGAGCGCGACGCTCGAGGACATGGGCGCGGTGGCTGCGGGAGCGGCGCCCGCGTGAGGCGCGCGGCGCTGGCGGCCGTCGCCGCCGCGTTCCTGGGAGTGACGGCCCAGGCGTTCGCCGGGGTCCCGGCGCAGCCGCTCGGCCACGACGGACGTTGGATCACCGACGACCACGGCCGCGTGGTGCTCATCCACGCCGTGAACATGGTCTACAAGCGCCCTCCGTACTACCCGAAGGCGATCGGCTTTGGAAAGGACGACGCCCAGTTCCTCCACCGCCACGGCTTCAACGGCGTGCGGCTCGGCGTGATCTATGCCGGCGTGGAGCCGAAGCCGGGGAAGTACGACAACGCCTACCTCGACCACATCGCGGCCACCGAGCGCACCCTCGACAAGAACGGCGTCTTCTCGCTGCTCGACTTCCACCAGGACCTCTACAACGAGAAGTTCCAGGGCGAGGGCTGGCCCGACTGGGCGGTCCAGGACGACGGCCTCTCCAACCCTCGCAACGGCTTTCCCACCAACTACCTGACCAACCCGGCGCTCCAGAACGCCTTCGATCACTTCTGGGCAAACGACCCGGGGCCGGGCGGGGTGGGCCTCGTCGACCGCTACGCCGCCGCATGGCGTCACGTCGCCGGCCGGTTCCGCGACACCGCCGGGGTCCTCGGCTACGACCTCCTGAACGAGCCGTGGCCCGGCTCGAACTGGCAGCCATGCATCAACCCGGCGGGCTGCCCGGCCTTCGACACCGGCTCGCTCGCTTCGATGATGCGCAAGACCACCGATGCGATCCGCAAGGTCGATCGCCGCCACCTCGTCTGGCAGGAGCCGAACGTCCTCTTCAACTTCGGGCCTCAGACCCACCTGCCGAAGATCGGGTCGAATTCGGGCTTCAGCTTCCACGACTACTGCCTCGACAACAGCGCCCCCAGTTGCCCGACGACGGAGGGGCTCACCTTCGACAACGCCGACCAGGAGGCGGTCAAGAGCGACCGCGCCCTGATGCTCACCGAGTTCGGGGCCACCAACCAGCACCCGCGGATCCAGCACATCGTCGACCTCGCCGACCAGCACATGGTCTCCTGGATGTGGTGGGCCTACTGCGGCTGCGACGACCCGACGACCAGCGGCCCCGGAGACGTCCAGGCGATCGTGAAGAACCCGAGGAAGCCGCCGAAGGGCTCGAACGTCATTCGCAAGAAGCTCGCCCTGCTGGAGCGGCCCTACCCGCAGGTCACCGCCGGTACGCCGACGTCGATCGACTACGACTCCGACAGCGGCGCCTTCAGCTTCAGATACTCGACGAAGACCCCAGACGGCAAGGTGCTACCGCGGCGCTCGAAGACGACGGTCTACGTCCCGCGACGCCACTACCCCAACGGATACGACGCGCAGGCAAAGGGCGCCGCTGTGGTCTCGAAGCCCGGCTCCCAGTACCTCGTGCTGAAGCGGCGGGACGGCGTCTCGAGCGTGAAGCTGACCGTCAGCCCGTCGGGCGAATAACTGCGGCGGCTTCGCCGCCTGACGGCACATGTTGCTGCGGCGACAAAGTCGCCGCACCTCACAACTCCTCCTCGTCACCTTCGGAGACCGCGTCCATCTCGGTCGCGCAGATCGTGCAGAGCGCGGCGCCGGCATCGTCGTCGAGGATGCGCTGCTTCTCGGAGTCCGTCAGTGTGGCGCCGCAGTTCTCGCAACGCTCCGGAAGATCCTCGATGGTCCGTTCCTCGAGCGCCATCCGGCAGCAGTGTAGATCGCGCCGCGGCTCAGTAGGGCGGCAGATCGGCGTACCACTCGCCGAGCATGCGGAACGCGGACCAGAACTCGCGCTTGGACTCCTCGGAGTCGAGCGACTCGTCGATGTCCGGCACGAAGAGCGCGTCGATCGTCGGGGTCAGCTCCTGGATCCTCCCGGTGTCGGCCCCGAGCTCTCGCGACAGCGGGACATCCACGTCGTTGAGCACCTCGAGCGCGCGCTCGCCCATGACGACGACGATCTTGGGCTGGACGATCGCGATCTCCTCGACGATCCGCTCGATGCACTCCCCCCCGGCCAGCGACGGGTCGGAGACCGGGCACTTGACGCAGAGCGTCCCGTAGACGACGAGCGGGTCGATGTTCAGCCGCCGGAAGCTCTTCCGCAGAGCGTTCCCGGCGCGGCCGTAGAACGCGACCCCCTCCTCGATCTCGGCGGCGGTCGGCGCGAACTTCAGGAGCATGATGTCCGCCTGCGGGTGGCCCGAGCCGAGGACCGGCATCAGGTTGCCGCGCGGGCAGTGCGAGCACTCCTGGAGCCGGTGCGTGAGCTCGTTCAGCTCGCGGATTGCCCGCTCTAGGTACTTCTCCTGGATCTCGTCGTCCGTGGCCGGCAAGTTGACTCCGTCTCTGGCAGCGATGTGGGGTTTCTTTGACGGCCCGGACGCCGCTCCTCCCGCGTGCATCAGTGCGTGCGCCGCGCGGGCCGCCTGGCGCCCGCCCCGGATCGACCGGTCGTCTGCAGCAGCTTGAGCGCCTGGACGTAGATGAGGTTCTTGTGCTTGCGGACGATGTCGGCGTCGCGCATCGCCTCCAGGAACTCCTCGGGCCCGTCGAAGTCGTGGACGCGGATCATCACGCTCCCGAGTCCCTGAGCGACGTGGCTGTCGGAGCCGGCGCCCGGGACGATCCGGTACTTGGCGGCGAAGCGCTCGGCCTCCTCGTTGAACGCGGTGAGCGCGACCCTCGGGTTGAACACCTCGAGGATGTCGATCTCCTCGACCATGTCGAGCAGGTGCTCGTAGTCGGGGACCGAGTGGAGGCGGTCGAAGGGGTGCGGGACGTAGACCAGCCCGCCCTGGCGGCGGATCTCGGCGATCGTCTCTGCCATCGTCATCCCCCGCGGGATCTTCTCCTCCAGGAACAGCCCGATCACCTCGCCCTGCTCGGCCGTCTTCACCTCCTCCGCCACGATCACCATCACGTCGCCCCTCTCCTCCGCCAGCTCGCGCGCCGCCAGCGCACCGGAGACCTCGTTGTGGTCGGTGATCGCGATCGCCCCGAGCCCGCGCTCCTTCGCGGTATCCAGGAGCACGTCAACCGGGGTCGCGCAGTCCGGCGAGTGGTCGGTGTGCATGTGGAGGTCGACGTGGATCGACGACCGATTCGCGAGCCGGCGCCTCACGGCCGGCTTGCCGGCGGGGTCGCGGCGCCGCGCGCAGACGCGCCGGTACGTCTCCTCGACCTGGTCGACCACCACGTCCCAGTCGCGAACGGCGCCCTTGGCGCCTTTCAGGAGATCCACCCTCAGGCCGGGCTCGGCGATCAGGCGCTGCACCTGGCCCGCGAGGGTGAACGCATCCCCGGGCGGGAACAGCAGACCGCGCTCGCCGTCGCCCACCAGCTCCCTGTAAAGCGGGAGCTGCGAAGCCACAGGCACGGCCCGCGACGCGAGCGCCTTCCGCAGGAGGCCTGGCGCGGGGCGCGGCCCGCCGGAGGCCGCGCACAGGACGTCGGCGCCGGCGATCAGCTCCTCCGGCGTCGCCTGCCTCGGCCCCAGGACATGGACCCGGTCGCGCAGCCGCCTCGCGAGCCGCACCTCGGTGGCGCCCGGGGTCCACACCGCCGCCTCCCAGCTCATCTCGAGGGGCAGGCGCCGCAATGCGCGTAGGAAGAGGCGAAGCGCCCCGCGCTCCTCCTCGAGGCAGAACGCGATCCGTACGGGCCTGTCGTCCCCCGGTTCGCCGTCGCCCGGCCAGAAGCCCTCGACCCCGGTATCCGCACCGGGCTCCATCAACTCGTAAGAACCGGGGAAGAACCGCTCGATCAGCTCCGACGTGGCGCGGGAGGTGACCGTGCGGGCATCGAGCCGCCCGAAGAAGATCTCCACCAGGGGCCGGGCTACCTGCGTCGACAGGATCCGCTCCGTGGGCTCGTGGAAGGTGCCTACGTTCAGCGAGCGCGAGTGCCGAAGGGCGACCGCCGTCGCGCTCGGCGCGAACGGATCATGGACGTGGACCACGTCGAAGTCCACGCCGCCGAGCAGGTCCTCGAGCGGCCGGCTGAGGTCGATCGGGACCGGAGCCGCCCGCGGTCCGGGACCACGGGGCATCGAGATGCTGGAGCCGACCGCGAGGACTGGAGGGCCTCCGTCCCCACCGGCGCGATCACCCTTCCAGGCGCCGTTGAACAGCGCCGCCGGCCGCCGGCGCGCGCTGTCGATCGCCCGGCGTGACTCGCGCACGGCCGCCCGCGAGCCGGACGGCGCTGCCACGACGACCTGATGCCCTCGATCCGACAGTCCTGCCGACACGCGATCGACGAACTCGTTGATCTCGTGTGTGACGCCCCAAGGCTGCGGGCTCACCTGGACGATCGACATCGGCTCCCGGGCCACGCCCGGAGCATAGAAGCGGAGGCGCTGCTTGGGCTAGGGCTACTCGGTCGCGGCGGGCTCGGTCGCGAGCTCCTTGGCCCGCTGGCCCGGCGCCTTGCGCGCGTGCTCGGCGATGAAGTCGTCGGTGAGCTCCCGCGCCTCGTCGTCAGGCCGCTGGGTGTGCGGCGACTTCATCAGGTAGCTCGACGGCCCGTCGAGCTGTCCGGCGACGCCGTCGTTCAGCGCGAGCTTCGCGATGCGCACGGCGTCGATGACGATCCCGGCCGAGTTCGGGGAGTCCCAAACCTCGAGCTTGACCTCGGCGGTCAGCGGGACGTCGCCGAAGGCGTTGCCCTCGAGCCTGATGTGGGCCCACTTGCGATCGGTGAGCCAGGGCACGTAGTCGGACGGACCCACGTGAACGCTGTCAGCCGGCAAATCGTGGCCCATGATCGAGGTGACGGCGTTTGTCTTCGACTCCTTCTTCGAGGCGAGCCGCTCGCGCTCGAGCATGTTGTAGAAGTCCATGTTGCCCCCGACGTTGAGCTGCGAGGTGCGCTCGAGCCGCACGCCGCGGTCGTGGAACAGCCGCGCGAGCTGGCGGTGGACGATGGTCGCGCCCACCTGCGACTTGATGTCGTCGCCGATGATCGGCAGCCCGCGCTCCTCGAAGCGGCGGTCCCAGTAGTCCTCGCGGGCGATGAAGACAGGCAGGCAGTTGACGAACCCGACCCCGGCCTGGAGCGCCTGCTCGACGTACCACTTGGTCGCATCCTCGGAGCCGACCGGCAGGTAGCAAACCAGGACGTCGGCCCTGGTCTCCTTGAGGATCCCGACCACGTCGTCGGTCGACCCCGGAGCCTTGGTGATCTTCTCCTTCAGATACTTGCCGAGGCCGTCATGGGTCATGCCGCGATGGACCGGCACCCCGAGCTCGGGGACGTCGGCGAACTTGATCGTGTTGTTCTGGCCCGCCCAGATCGCCTCGCCGAGGTCCTTGCCGACCTTCTCGGAGTCGATGTCGAAGGCGGCGACGAACTCCACGTCGCGCACGTGGTAGCCGCCGAGGTCCACGTGCATGAGGCCCGGGACCTCCTCGGCGGGATTGGCGTCTTTGTAGTAGGTGACGCCCTGAATAAGGGAGTTCGCGCAGTTGCCGACACCCACGATCGCGACGCGGACCTTGCCGTCGTCGATCAAGTGGCCGTTACCGGCTGCGCCGTTGTGCGATCCGTCCTCGGTGCTCATTGCGTCGGAAGTCCTCCTCGCGGCGGGTGGGAGCCTCCTACTACGCCGCACTCGTGTGCCGGTTACACCTCGGGCTCGTCCAGCGCCCGCAGCTCACCGCGTACGTGCCAAACGCGTTGGACCACCGTAATCGCGGTGAGCGCCGTCATAGCGTAGATGGCCGGGGCCAACAGCTCAACATCAAAAATCCCAGCACCCTTCGCGAATACGAGGCCGATCGAGAGGATGACTACCCGCACGGGTCGCGTGGCAATCCCGACCTTGCACTCGACGCCCAGCGCCTCGGCGCGGGCGCGCGTGTACGAGACGATCAGCGAGCCGAGCACCGCGAGCACGCATGCTGCCGCCGGGATCGCGTGCCCGGTGTCCGCGAAGTACCACGCGACGGCCGTGAGCACGACCCCCTCCTCGATCCGGTCGAGGGTTGAGTCGAGGAAGGCTCCGAACATGGTGCCCTTGCCCGACATCCGCGAGTAGCGGCCGTCGAGCGTGTCCATCACCGAGCCGACGATGAACGCAAGGCCTGCGAGCACCCACAGGCGCTGCGTCACGAGCACGGCGGCGACGACGTTCAGCACGAAGCCCGTGAGCGAGATGGCGTTCGGCGTCAGCCGCGATTCGATCAGCCGCCCGCGCGCATACGCCCGGAACTCCTGGCTCGTGCGCACATCGCGAAGCTGGCCACCCGGAACCTCCGCTGCCACGGGTCAGACGGTATCTGTCTGGATCAGGCCGGGGCTTCGTCGACGCCCTGGTCGCGCCACGACCAGGCGTCGGGGCGGACCCGCGCGAGCTGGTGCGCGGCGACCGCGGCAAGGCAGGCCACCATCGCGCCGCACGCCGCGTCGAACCAGAAGTGGTTCGCAGTCACAACGATGACGAAGAAGACCGACAGCGGATAGATCGACCAGAGGATCCGCGCCCAGGCGCTGCGGACCAGGTTGATCGCCGCGACCGCGACCATCAGCGAGAAGGCGATGTGCATGCTCGGCACCGCCGCGTACGGGTTGACCAGGAGGCTCGTGAACGACGAGTCCTGGTTCGTGCTGGTGAAGGCGGCGATCGTGTCAGTGAAGCCGTCCCCGGGGAACATCCGCGGCGGCGCCGTCGGGTACAGCACGTAGCCGATCAGCGCCAGGCCCATCGCCACCAGGAACATGTTGCGGACGAAGTTGAAGTGGTCGTTCCGATAGAGGTAGAGCCACACCAGGAACGCGGTCGTGACCACGAAGTGGCTGTTGAAGTACGACCAGTTGGCGAGGTCGATGATCCACTGGTGGTTTAGGAACGCCTGCTGGAACGCGGGCTCGAAGAACGCGCCGAGCGACTGCTCCAGGTGGATGATGTGGGTGCCGTTCGCGAGCGCCGTCGAGGGGTGCGAATCGGCGATCCCCCGCACCACCTGGTAGCCCTGGTAGGCAGCCACGAACAGGACGATCTGGCGAAACAGATCGGTCCAACCGTTTGGCAGCCTTCTGCCTACGCTGTGGACGACTTGGGGCACGGGCGGATTCCGCGGGATTGTAACCGTGGTGCTTCGACCGGCTCAGCCCGGACCCTGCAATCGACGTAAGGCGCCGGACCATATGCTCGGCCCATGAGCGAGAGCGGCTGGAAGCGGCCTTCGAAGCGCCGCGTGAGGGCGATCCGAGACCGGTTGCGCGACCTCTACGGGCGCCCCGTGAACGACCCACACGGCCATCCGATCGCGGAGCTCGTCCGGACCGTCCTCTCCCAGAACACAAACGACACGAACAGGGATGTCGCCTACGACCGGCTTCGGGAGCGGTTTCCCACCTGGGAGGAGGTGCGCGACGCGCCGACCGACGAGGTCATCGAGGCAATCCGCCCCGGAGGCCTCGCCAACACCAAGGGGCCCCGCATCCAGCAGATCCTCCGCGAGCTCCAGGACCACCCGGATCTCGACTGGATCGAGGACGCTCCCCGCGACGAGGCGGTCGAGTTCCTGACGGCGCTCCCCGGTGTCGGGCGCAAGACGGCCGCCTGCGTTCTCATCTTCGCGTTCGACCGGCCGGAGATCCCGGTGGACACTCACGTGTACCGCGTGGGCGGCCGGCTGGGGCTGTTCCGCGAGAACGCCTCGTTCGAGGAGGCGCACGACGAGATGCTGCGGATCGTCGATCCCGAGGACGCCTACGAGTTCCACATCAACCTGATCCGGCACGGCCGAGAGGTCTGCCGGCCGCGGCCGCGCTGCGACGAGTGCGGGCTGCGTCGGATGTGTCCCTACTGGCGCCGCCTCAAGGCGATCACCCCCGGCTAGTAACTGGCCCGGGCAGCTAAAGGTTTAAGGCCACGCAACCGATGTAGGATGTGGGTGTGTGTGCCCTCGCTTGCCTAGGGAAGGGCTCGCTCGCACGGATACTCAAATCGAGGGAGGCCTCTTGAACTCCAGCTTCGCCCGTCCTGTCGATCGTCGATTCCTGTTGGCGATCGGATTGCTCGCCCTGCTCGCGATGGTGGCGGTCGCGATGCTCGCCGCCCCGGCCCGGTCGCAGGCCGCCGGGAATTCGAAGGTGAGCGTGATGACCCGCAACGTGTACCTCGGCGCGGACCTGTCCCCCGGCATCGCGGCCCAGAACTTCAACGAGTTGAAGGATGCGGCCGGGACCATCCTCAACCAGGTCGACCAGAACAACTTTCCAGTCCGGGCAAAGGGCCTGGCCAAGGAGATCCTCCAGAAGCGCCCGGCGCTCGTGGGCCTGCAGGAGGCCGCCCTGTGGCGGACCGCGCCATGCGGATCCCCGTTCATCCCGCCGCAGGCCACCACGGTGCGTTACGACTACATCCAGCTCCTGCTGAACCAGCTCAACCGAACCGGGCCCAACTACCGGCTCGTGGTCAGCCAGCCGGAATTCGACTTCGAGTCGCCGGCCAATACCGATCACAGCCCCGATCACAGCTGCGACATCAACGCGCGGCTGACCATGCAAGATGCGATCCTGGCGCGCGACGGCTCGGACGTGGCCACGCGTAATCCGGGGGCCGGTCACTTCGACACCCTGCTGCAGGAGCCGGTTTCGGGCGTCCCGGTGGACGTCACCAGGGGCTGGACGAAGGTCGACGCCAAGGTCGGTGGCAGCGGCTGGTTCCGGTTCGTCGACACCCACCTCGAGGCGTTCGACAACCAAACGTCGAACCACACCAACCAGAACACGGACGTCGGGAATGGCCAGGTACGGCTCGCGCAGGCCCAAGAGCTCGTTGCCCCCGGTGGGCCGGCCCGTAGTCAGCTGCCCGTGGTGCTCGTCGGCGACCTCAACTCCGACGTGAAGACCGCACTCAAGCCGGGCGACGGCAAGGCGGACCAGGCGCTGCTGCAGAACGGATTCCGCGAGCGGAGCACGAGCGATCCGCTGAGCTGCTGCCTGAACACCGCGGTCCTGAAGGCCCCCGGCGGCGGCGGCCAGGTCAGCGACTTCGACCACAAGGTCGACCACATCATGACCAACGACCCGCACCACGTGGGCCTAGTCGACTCGGCGGTCACCGGACTGCAGCCGATCAACGGCTACTGGGACTCCGACCACGCGGGATTGTTCAGCACGCTCCTGTTCCACTAGGCGCGGCGGCCGGCGCGGGCTGCGCGCCGAGTGCCGCTGAGGTTGATGACTTGCCTCCTCCAGCCTCGGTGCCTCGGCGCGGAGCCCGGCCGGTCCGCCGGCCGGTCCGCGCCGGCGGCTGGTTAGTATCTCGGCGCCGACGCCGTCCGGAGCGGTGTCGCCCAAGCGCATGAAGCGGCCCATCGCCATTTTCATCGTGTTCGCGGCCATTTGCCTGGTCCTGATCCCGTTCTGGGCGCTTCAATCGAAGGGCGG
>Ga0164301_10000607_pt1 | contig 10656 bp, 14 predicted proteins | sample Whisoiple_231_MG_FD_109711 | JGI IMG/M metagenome (GOLD analysis project Ga0164301, IMG submission 109711) | Unamended control soil microbial communities from upstate New York, USA - Whitman soil sample_231_MG | ecosystem: Environmental > Terrestrial > Soil > Agricultural land ... | reverse complement strand
CATCTCGAAGAGGTCGAGGATCTTGTCGCGCTCGCGGAAGCAGTACCAGAGCATCGAGATCGCGCCGAGGTCGAGCGCCGTGGTGCCGAGCCAGACGAGGTGCGAGTGGATCCGGTTGAGCTCGAGGAAGAGGGTCCGCAGGTACTTGGCGCGGGGCGGGATCTCGAGGTCGATCAGCCGCTCGACCGCGCCGCAGTAGGCCTCCATCTGGAAGAAGTAGGAGACGTAGTCCATCCGCTCGACGAAGGGGATGACCTTCCAGTAGCTCTTGTCCTCGCAGGACTTTTCGATCCCGGTGTGGACGTAGCCGATCACCGGCCGCAGCTCCCGCACCATCTCGCCTTCGAGGTCGACGACGAGGCGCAGCACGCCGTGGGTCGCCGGGTGGTGCGGCCCGACGTTGACGGTCATGATCTCGCGGTCGCGGTCCGGCGCCTGCTCGGTCGGGAGGGTCGTCTCAGTCAAAGCGCTGCTCCGAGTAGGTGAAGGTGACCGGCTCGCCGCCGACCGGGAAGTCGCGCCGCTGCGGCCAGCCGACGTAGTCGTCGGGCATCAGGATCCGGGTCAGGTTGGGGTGGCCGCGGAAGACGATGCCGAAGAAGTCGAAGACTTCGCGCTCCTGCGCCTCGGCGGTGGGGAAGAGCTCGACGCAGGAGTCGATCTCCGGCAGCTCCTCGCCGCCCGGGTCGCTCAGCATCGCTTTGACCCGGACGCGCTCGACCCGGTCGCGGTTGATCAGCTCGTAGTGGATGCCAAAGCGCGGCTCGGCCGGCAGGTAGTCGGCGGCGTGGAGGGAGGAGAGGAAGTCGTAGCGCTGGCCGGGCTGCTCGGCGAGCCAGCGGAGCACGTCGAGCACCCGCTCGGGGTCGACGATCAGCGCTGCCTGGGCGCGCTCGAAGGAGGTCGCGAGCACGGCGTCGGGGCAGTCGCGCTCGATTTCCCCCCGGATCAGCTCCAGTCCGGGGGCGTCAGGCAAGGGACAGCTCCCGCGCTTCCCGGTAGGCCTCGGCGGCCTCCGGGCTGGGTTGGCTCCGCGGCCCGCCGCGCGCCCACTCCTCGGTCCCGTAGGCCTCGTAGCGCTGGCGCCAGCCCTGGTCGGGGTTGCCCATGATCTGGCGCTGCAGCTTGGTGAAGCCGTAGAGGACGGCCTCCGGCCGCGGCGGGCAGCCGGGCACGTAGATGTCGACCGGGAGGAACTTGTCGGCGCCCTGGAGCACGGCGTAGTTAGCGAACATGCCGCCCGAAGAGGAGCAGGCGCCCATCGCCATCACCCACTTCGGCTCCAGCATCTGGTCGTAGAGGCGGCGGATGACCGGCGCCATTTTCACCGAGACCCGGCCCGAGAGGACCATCAGGTCGGCCTGCCGCGGCGAGGCGCGCCCCGCCTCGGCGCCGAAGCGGGCGATGTCGTAGCGGGCGGTGACGGCCGCCATCGGGATGCCCTCGATCGCGCAGCAGGCGAGGCCGAAGGTGAGCGGGAAGATCGAGTTCGCCCGGGCGACGTTGAGCATCTTCTCGAAGGTCGTCGTCAGGACGCGCTCTTCGACGTAGCGCTCGAGCTCCTCGCCCTCGAGGTCGCCGCGGAGCAGGTCGCGCGCGGCGAGCTGCTTCTCGCGCAGGCTGCGGCGCTCTACTTCCAATCCAGGGCCCCCTTCCGCCAGACGTAGACGAAGGCGACCAGCAGGAGGACGACGAAAGTGATCAGCTCGCCGAGGACGAAGACGCTGTCGGCGTCCTTGAGGATCGCCCCGATCGGGTAGAGGAAGACGACCTCGATGTCGAAGAGGATGAAGAGCATCGCGACGAGGTAGAAGGTCACCCCGAAGCGCAGCCCCTTGGTCGGCTCGACCGGGATCCCGGACTCGTAGGGCTCGCCCTGGCGTTTGCTCGACGCGGTCGGGCGCAGCGGCTTCTTCGGGCCGAGCAGGTGGTTAAGCATCGCGAAGACGCTGCCGACCGTGAGGCCGAGGAAGGCGAAGACGAGGATCGGGAGGTAGGTCTTGAGCACGGGGAGGTGGTGTTTCTGCTTTTGCCGGGGCGTCCCCGGTGCACCTACCCGGGTTTGACGCCTGTAGCCCCTGTTATATACCGACTTTGTGACAACTTGCTACATAGTGCTTTTCCGCATCAGCAAGCCGAATCCCGACCCTTTTAGGCGGAAATAGACCCTTGGTTGGCCTCCACATAGCGGTCGGCGTCCTGCTGATCACCCTCAACGCCGCCGCCGGCATCGTCGGCGGCGTCGCCTGGTACCGCGACCGGCCCTCGATCCCCTTCTGGTACCTGCTCCGCGCGGCGCAGGCCTCGGTCTTCCTCCAGGCGCTGATCGGCGGCCTCCTCGTCGTCACCAACCACGAGCCCGAGGAAGGTCTCCACTACCTCTACGGAATCCTCCCCCTCTTCGTCTCCTTCATCGCCGAGGGCGCCCGCCTCGACGCCGCCCAGCGCGAGGTCGGCGACCTCGACCCCGAGTCCCTCAGCACCGACGAGCAGGAATCCCTCGCCTTCGCGATCGTCCGCCGCGAGATGGGGATCATGGCCGTCAGCTGCGGCGTCATCTTCTTCCTCGGCCTCCGCGCCGCCGGCACCAGCGGGCTCTAGCTCTACCTAGATCGTCGACCTGAAGTATCGAAGTTGCGATTCGACACCCAGGAGGTGCTCAATCGCAACTTCGATCAGCCGGCAGCCCGAGTCTCTGGATGCTGGCGGTCCTGCGCCATCTGGACCAGGGCAACGAGGGAGAAGAGGACGGCGGTGGCGAGGTGGAAGATCGCGTCGTTGACGTTGCTGGGGAAGGTGAAGACGTATGCGGGACGTTCCTCGAACAGCGCCCAGATGCCGGTGATGTAGAGGGCGCCGGCGATGTAGAGCACGTAGTAGAGCGCCCAGTCGGGACGGCGGCAGAAGTAGAGGGCGGGGCCGAAGAGGAGCAGGCCGGAGAGGGCGTGGACGCCGTTGAAGTCGACCCAGAGGACCTTCTCGGTCGGCGCTCCGGCGCCGAAGTGGAAGCTGGGCTCGGCGACGAAGCCGGCCAGCGCCCAGAGCAGCTCCAGGCTGGCGAGGATCAGCAGCGCCCTCTGGGCAAAGGTCCAATCGCTCATCGAGGTTGCAGTTTGCCACCCGTGAGGTGGGTAAATGCAGGTTCGAATTCCAGTTAGCCCAGGGGGCGGTACTCGCCGCCGTGGAAGACGAGCGGGTCGCCGTCGCGGGCTTCGAGGGCGCGGACTTCGCCGGTGACGATCACGTGGTCGCCGGCGGAGATCACGTCGCGCAGGTCGCAGGCGATGCGGATCAGGGCGTCGTCGATCGCCGGGACGCCGTCGCGCTCGCTCCAGGCGACCCCGGACCACTTCTCCGCCACCGGCGCCTTGGTCGCGAAGGCGCGGGCGATCTGCTCCTGGCCGGCGTGCAGGACGCTGACGCCGAAGCGGTCGGCGGCCTGGACGGCGAGCAGGGTGCGGGAACCGCGGTCGAGGCAGGCGAGCATCATCATCGGCTCGATCGAGAGCGAGCAGACCGCGTTGGCGGTCGCTCCGGCCGGGCCGTCGGGGCCGTCGGCGGTGACGATCGTGACCCCGGTCGGGAGTCCCGACATGGCGCTGCGGAAGGCGTCTGGATCGGGCTCGGTCATCGTCAGGAAGGCTGGATCGGCTCCAGACAATATGATGCCCGCCGCATGCGTCCAGCGCTGATCATCGGTTTGGTCCTCGCCGCCGTCCTCGGCCTCTCGGCCTGCGGCTTCGGCGAAGAGAAGATCTCGGTCTCCCAGGACGACCCCAATTACAACGGGGCGGTCCTCTTCGCGACCCACTGCTCGGGCTGCCACACGCTCACCGCCGCCGGCACCCAGGGCAGCGGCAACCGCGGCGAGCGGACCCAGGGCCCGAACCTGAACCAGCGCACCGAGAGCGCCGAGGACGCCCTCTACGCGATCCAGAACGGCGGCTTCTCCGGGGCGATCATGCCCCAGAACATCGTCGTCGGCGACGAAGCCGAAGAAGTCGCCCAGTTCGTCGCCAAGTACGCGGGCTCCGAAGCCGAAGAGTCACCGCGGCCCGGCGAAACCGCGACTCCCTAGCCGGGGCGCCCGCATGCTGGACCTGAAAGCGATCCGCTCCGAGCCCGAGCGGTTCAAAGCGGCGTTGGCGCGGCGCGGCGCCGCCGAGAAGGTCGACGAGCTGCTCGCGCTCGACTCCCGCCGCCGGGAGCTGCTGCCCGAGCTCGAGAGCGCCCAGGCCGAGCGCAAGACGCTCTCGAAGCAGATCGGCGAGCGCAAAGGGGCCGGCGAAGAGGCCGAGGCCGAGAAGCTGATGGAGGCCGTCGCCGAGCTGAAGCGGCGGATCGAGTCCGGCAAAGCCGAGGTGGAGGAGGTCGACGCCAAGCTCGGCGAGCTGGCGCTGACCCTCCCCAACGTTCCCGATCCCGACGCGCCGGAGGGCCTGACCGAGGAGGACGCGGTCCTCGTCCGCGAGGTCGGCGAGCCGCCGCGCTTCGAGTTCGAGCCGCGCGACCACCTGGAGATCGGCACCGAGCTCGGCCTGATCGATATGGAGGCCGGGGCGAGGCTCTCCGGCTCCCGCTTCGCCTACCTGAAGGGCGACCTGGTGCTGCTGGAGCTGGCGCTGGTCCGCTTCGCGATCGAGACGGTTCGCGCCGAGGGGCACGAGCCGGTCGTGCCGCCGGTCCTGGTCCGCGAGGAGGCGCTGGAGGGGACCGGGTTCCTGCCCGGCGACCGCGACCAGATCTACGAGATCCCCAAGGACGACCTCTTCCTCACCGGTACCTCGGAGGTCGCCCTGGCCGGGCTGCACGCCGACGAGATCCTCGCCGCCGACGCGCTGCCGCTGCGCTACTGCGCCTTCTCCAGCTGCTTCCGGCGCGAGGCCGGCGCCGCCGGCCGCGACACCCGCGGCATCTTCCGCGTCCACCAGTTCGACAAGGTCGAGATGTTCTCGTTCGTCGAGCCCGACGCCTCGGGCGAGGAGCACGAGCGGCTGCTGGCGATCGAGGAGCGGATCCTCGGCGAGCTCGAGATTCCCTACCGCGTCGTCAACGTCGCGGTCGGCGACCTCGGCGATCCAGCGGCGAAGAAGTACGACTGCGAGGGCTGGATCCCGAGCCAGGGCCGCTACCGGGAGCTGACCTCCTGCTCGAACACCACCGACTACCAGGCCCGCCGCATCGGTGCCCGCTACCGCCCCGCCGAGGGCGAGGCGCCGCTTCCGGTCCACACCCTCAACGGCACCGCCTGCGCCGTCGGCCGCACGATCATCGCCCTGATCGAGAATCGCCAGGAAAGCGACGGAGGTTTCACGCTACCCAAAACTTTGCATCCGTACGGAGCGCCTGAAAGAATCGGCCCCGCATGAGTGCGAGCGTCCGGGATGCCAAACGGGTGGTGCTCTGCGACGACCACGAGATCGTCCGCGAGGCGATCAAGTCGCGCATGGCGAACTCCCCCATCGTCGAGATCGTCGGCGAGGCGGGAAACGGCCGCGATGTCGTCAACGTCGTCAAGGAACTCGAACCCGACGTCCTGATCATCGACGTCGAGCTGCCCAAGCGCGACGGCATCGAGGCGACGAAGGAGGTCCTCAAAGTCCGGCCGCGGACGAAAGTGATCATCTTCACCGCCCACGCCCAGCCCGACCTGCTGGCGCTGGCGCTGCGGGCCGGCGCCTCCGGCTACGTGCTCAAGTCGGCGCCGGCGGAGGACATTGCCAAAGCCGTGAAAGCGGTGACCGGCGGCGGCACCTTCCTCGGCGGCGACTTCGCCGGCGGCAAGCCCTCCGAGGTGGAGAAGCTGCTTGAGCTCTCGCCCCGCGAGCGGCAGATCCTGGAGCTCTTGGCCGAGGGGCTGCGGGTGAAAGAAATCGCCGACCGGCTGCAGCTGAGCCCGGCCACCGTCCACACCCACGTGCGCAACGCGATCGCCAAGCTGGAGGTCGACACCCGCACCGAGGCGGTCGCGCTGGCGGTGCGCTTCAGCTACCTCGGCGCCGGCGGTGGCGCGCTCTAAAAGCGCGCGGGCGCTTTCGCGCCCGCGCAGGGGTCACTTCTTCTCCAGGCTCAGAGCGCAGCCGTTGATGCAGTAGCGCTTGCCGCCCTTCTCGGCGGGGCCATCGTCGAAGACGTGGCCGAGGTGGGCGTCGCAGTGCTTGCAGACGACCTCGGTGCGGCGCATGAACAGGCTGTTGTCGGGCCGCAGCTCGACGTGCTCCAGGTTCGCCGGCTCGGTGAAGCTCGGCCAGCCGGTGCCCGAGTCGAACTTGGTGTCGGAGGAGAAGAGCTCGGTGCCGCAGCAGACGCAGCGGTACATCCCCTCGGACTTCTCGTCGACGTAGGGGCCGGTGAAGGCCCGCTCGGTGCCAGCCTTGCGGGTGACCGCGAACTGCTCCGGGGTGAGCTGCTCGCGCCACTCCTGCTCGCTTTTCTCAACTTTCGTCGCCATCTTTCTCCTTCTTTCGCCTGTGAGAAAGAGTACGCCCCGGGTATTACGAGCCTGTGACGTGGAGGCGCCGCACCCTGATCGCCGGGACCGCTTTTGCAGCCGCGGCCCTGCTGGCGATCCTCGGCGCCCGGGCGGGCACCGCGAGCGCCGCCGGCTGCCCCCACCAGGGTGACGCCGGCGCCTCCGCCGGTGTCCAGGAGCGGGCGATGCTCTGCCTCGTCAACCGCGCCCGCGCGGACCGCGGTCTCGATCCGCTTGCCGCCCCCGCCTCGCTCGCGCGGGCGGCGGACCGCAAGTCCGCCGACATCCTCCGCTGCGACGAGTTCAGCCACGAAGCCTGCGGGCGCCAGTTCACCTACTGGATCGACCGGGTCGGCTACCGCTACTGCTCGGCGGCGGAGAACATCGCCTACGCCGCGGGCGGCTACGCGACCCCGCGGACGATCTTCGGGCTCTGGGTGCACTCCGCCGGCCACCGCCACAACATCCTCGGCCCCTACCGGGACATCGGCATCGGCCTCCGCGTCGGCGCCCTAGGCGCCACCGGCGCCCACGTCTGGACCCAGGAGTTCGGCAGCCGCAACTGCTGACCGACGTGTCTGAGTTTCCCCGACATATACGGGGGGAAAGCTCAGACACGTCGGCCGGGGACCTAGGATGCGGCTCGTGTTCGAGGCGTTTTACGAGCGGGACGGGGACCTCTTTCGGGCGACCGAGCTGACGCGGGGGCCCTGGGACCCTGGTGCCCAGCACGCCGGGCCGCCCTCGGCTCTGCTCGGCTGGGCGATCGAGGGGCTGCCCGAGAGCGAGGAGTTCCAGGTCGGCCGGGTCACCTTCGAGATCCTGCGCTCGGTGCCGATCGCGCCGGTTCGGGTCGACGCCCGGGTGGCGCGCCCCGGCCGCCGGGTGCAGATGTTCGAGGCCGAGCTCAGCGAGGCCGGGGGGGAGGTGTTGATGCGCGCCCGCGGCTGGCGGATCCGAATCGCGAAGCTCGACCTGCCGGGGGAGGCGCTGGTCGCGAGCCAGCCGCCGCCTCCGCCCGAGGATGGGACCGATGCCGGCTTCTTCCCGACCGGGGAGGAGCACGGCTACCACTCGGCGATGGAGATCCGCTTCGTCGCCGGCGGCTTCCTCGAGCCCGGCCCGGCGACCGCCTGGCTGCGGATGCGCCAGCCGCTGGTGGCCGGGGAGGAGCCGACGCCGCTGCAGCGCACCCTCGTCGCCGCCGACGTCGGCAACGGGATCAGCGCCGCCCTCGACTTCCGCCGCTTCCTCTTCATCAACGTCGACCTCACCGTCCACCTGGAGCGGATGCCGAAGGGCGAGTGGATCGGCGTCGACGCCGCCACCCTGCCGCGCCCGAAGGGCGTCGGGACCGCCGAGTCGACCCTCTTCGACGGCGGCGGCCGCATCGGCCGCGCCCTGCAGACGCTGCTGATCAGCGAGCGGTAACGGCGCCGGCCTTCGGCCGGCAGGGCTTATCGGGAGGGATGCAGGCGGACGAAGGTCAGCAGCGCCGAGGCGAGGCAGACGACCGCGGCGAAGATGAACGCCCCCTCGTAGCTGGTCAGCGCCGCGACCACCCCGGCGATCGGCGCCCCCAGCCCGACGCCGGCGTCGAAGAAAGCGGTGTAGGTGCCCATCGCCGCGCCGCGCGCCTGCTGCGAGACGCGGCCGAGCGCGATCAGCATCAATGAGGGGTTGAGCAGGGCGAAGGCGGCCCCCATCGCGACGCCGCCGAGAAGGGCGACGGGGAGGCTGTGGGCGACGGCGATCAGCAGCAGCCCGAAGGCCTCGCCGATGGTCGCCGCGATCGCCACCGGCGCCGCCCCCATCCGGTCGGGCAGGTCGCCGAAGACGAGCCGGGTGAGGACGATCATCGCCGCGAAGGCGGCGAAGACGGTGGCGCCGTGCCCGACCCCGCGCGATTCCAGGTGCAGGACGATGAAGGTCGCGACCGCCGCGTAGCCGAAGGAGGCGAGGCCGACCGCGAACCCGGGGCCGACCGCCTCCGGCGCGATCAGCGGGTGCGGCTCGGCGTGGGGGAGGGGGACGAACGGGTCGCGGGCGGCGAGCGCGATCAGGGCGCCGAGCACCGGCAGCGCCGCGGCGACGATCCAGACCAGGTGGTAGCCGCCGGCGTCGAGCAGCACCTCGCCCAGCAGCGGCCCGACGCTGAGCCCGCCCCAGACGGCGAGCCCGTAGAGCCCGAGCACCCGCCCGCGCCGTTCCTCCGGCGCCAGGTCGACGATCCAGGCCGAGCCGGCGGTGTAGACGGCGCCCTCGCCGGCGCCGAGGATCAGCCGGGCGACGATCAGGCCGGCGATCCCCAGAGCGGGCAGGTAGAGCAGGCCGCTGAGCGCGACCAGCATCGCTCCGACCAGGACCGTCGGCTTGCGACCGCGGGTGTCGGCGAAGCGGCCGGCGACCGGCCGCAGCAGCAGGCCGGTGACCGCGTAGGCGCCGATCACGACCCCGACCGCGACGTCGCCGGCGCCGATCGGGCCGTGGATGTAGCGCGGCAGGACCGGCAGCACCGAGCCGACGCCGACCAGGCCGCAGAAGGTGACCGCGAAGACCCCGGCGAAGTTGAGCCCCGGCCGCTGCCCGGCAGCCGGGTCGGCCTCCGTCGCCGCGCTCACGCCAGCAGGCCGCTGAGGTTCTCGAGCACGAAGTCCGGGGCCGGGCTCGCCGCTTCCGCCTCCTCGCGGCTGGTGGTGCCGCTGAGGACGAGGATCGTCTCCAGCCCGGCGGCGCGCCCGCCGGCGATGTCGGAGCTGATCCGGTCGCCGATCATCGCCACCCGCCCGTTCGCCTGTTCCTTTTCGTTGCCAGAGCCCGAAAAGGAACAGGCGAGCGAGTCCAGCGCCATCTCGAACAGGTGGCGCTCGGGCTTGCCGGCGATCTCCGCCCGCCGCCCGGAGGCGGTCTCGACCGCCGCCAGCACCGCGCCGGTGCCGGGCAGCTCGCCGCCCGGGTAGGGCATCGTCGGGTCGTGGCTGGTGGCGAAGAGCGTGGCGCCGCGTTCCAGCGCCCGCTTCGCCGTCACCAGCTCCCCGTAGTCGAAGCCGCGGTGGCCGGAGACGACGACCGCCTTCGCCTCCCAGGCCTCCTCGCCTTCCAGCAGCCGCGCCCCGCTGGCCGCGACCATCTCCTTCAGCGCCGGGGCGCCGATCACGAAGGCGCCGCCGCCCTCGCCCGCGGCCTCGCCGGCCAGCCGTGCCGCGACCATCCCGGCGGTGACGATCTGCTCGGCACCGACCTCGACCCCGAGCTCCCGCAGCCGCTCGGCGTAGGCGGCCGGCGGCCGGCCCGGGTTGTTGGTGACGAAGACGATCCGCTTGCCCGCCTCCAGCAGCGCCCCCAGGGCCTCGGGCGACCCCGGAACCGGCTCGCGGCCGATCCAGACGACGCCGTCGAGGTCGATCAGGAGTCCGTCGAAGCGATCTGCGAGGGCCACGACCGCAGGCTATTGCCCGAGATCGATACCGTGCCGGGCAGTGAGCGCCAACGGACCAGTCGTCGTCGCCACCGACATCCACCGCCGCTACGGCGAAGGGGACACCGCGGTCGACGCCCTCGCCGGCGTCACCACCAGCTTCGAGCGCGACCGCTTCACCGCGATCATGGGCCCCTCGGGCTCGGGTAAGTCGACCCTGATGCACATCCTCGCCGGCCTCGACAAGCCGACCTCCGGCACGGTCGAGCTCGACGGCGTCGACATCACCGGCCTCGACGACGGCGAGCTGACCCAGCTGCGCCGCGACAAGCTCGGCTTCGTCTTCCAGTTCTTCAACCTGCTGCCGGTCCTCACCGCCGAGGAGAACCTGGTCCTGCCGCTCTCGATTGCCGGCCGCAAGCCGGACAAGGCCTGGGTCGACCAGCTGGTCCGCACGGTCGGCCTCGAGGACCGTCGCACCCACCGCCCGGCCGAGCTCTCCGGCGGCCAGCAGCAGCGGGTCGCCGTCGCCCGCGCCCTGGTCAGCAAACCGGCCGTCGTCTTCGCCGACGAGCCGACCGGCAACCTCGACTCGAAGTCGAGCGCCGACGTGATGCGGCTGCTGCGCCAGGCGGTCGACGATTTCGGCCAGACGGTGGTGATGGTCACCCACGACCCGGTCGCCGCCGCCCACGCCGACCGGCTGATCACGCTGCAGGACGGGAAGATCGTCAGCGACGCCGCCCCCGGCTCGGCCGACGACGTG
>Ga0164301_10000606_pt1 | contig 10661 bp, 11 predicted proteins | sample Whisoiple_231_MG_FD_109711 | JGI IMG/M metagenome (GOLD analysis project Ga0164301, IMG submission 109711) | Unamended control soil microbial communities from upstate New York, USA - Whitman soil sample_231_MG | ecosystem: Environmental > Terrestrial > Soil > Agricultural land ... | reverse complement strand
GATAAACGAGCGGTGAGGGCGGTTAGCTCAGTTGGTAGAGCGCCTGCTTTACACGCAGGATGTCGGCGGTTCGAGTCCGTCACTGCCCACCAAGTGTCCGCTCATGGTCCGAAGCGGACCCTTCAACTCGCTAATTTGAATCGATACGATGCCTCCCCTGAGCCTTGGGGCGGCAATGCGACGGCGCGAGTTCATCACGTTCCTTGGTGGCGCGGCAGCGACGTGGCCGTTTGTGGCGCGCGCGCAGCAATCGGCACTTCCGGTGATTGGTGTTATCGGTGCCGGAGAGCGCTCCGCGTTCTCCGAACTTCTGGCGGCATTCCTTCTCGGCCTCAAGGATTCAGGTTTTATCGAAGGTCAGAGCTTCGCGATGGAGTATGCGTTTGCAGGGGGTCGGTTCAATCAACTTCCCCAGCTTGCCAGCGACCTCGTACGGAGACGGGTCGCGCTCATCGTTTCTACCGGGGTTGGTTCTGGGCTTGCCACAAAGGGCGCGACCTCAAGCATTCCGCACCTTTTTCTTAGTCAGGACGATCCGGTCAAGCTGGGATGGGTGACAAGCTTGAACAAGCCAGGCGGCAACTCGACCGGAGTCAGCCTGTTGACCACGGAGTTGACTGCCAAGCGGGTTGAGGTGGCGCGTCAGCTAATGCCAAAAGGGGCACCGCTCGCCTATCTCATGAACCCGCCCGCTCCAGAAGCGCCGCGATACTTGCAGGAGATCGAAGCAATTACACGAGGGCTTAAGCAGGAGCTTATTGTTGTCAAAGCCAGCAATCCTGAACAAATCGATGCCGCCCTCGCCGAAGTCAAACGACGGCAGGCCGGAGCACTCATCGTCAGTATTGACGGCTATTTCATTGGTCGCCGTGAACAGATAGTCACGTTGGCTGCACGCGATAGAGTTCCCGTAATTTATGACCGGCGTCTGTATGCCGCCGCGGGCGGACTTCTCAGTTACGGCGAGGATCTTTCCAGCGCGTACCGCCAAATTGGAGTTTATGCGGCGCGGATACTGAAGGGAGAAAAGCCAGCCGACTTACCCGTCGTGCAGTCGACAAAGTTCGAATTGGTCGTCAACTTGAGAACCGCGAAGGCGCTTGGCATCGATTTTCCGGCACAGGTGTTGGCACTCGCCGACGAGGTCATCGAATAAGATGACGTCGCTATTGGGCCTTGGCAGACAATTGATTTGTGTATCGCGCATATCGGTTTTCGCAGGCAAACCGGATACTCCGACTTCACGCGCGGCGACCTCATCCGCAGGCCCGGTTAAAATCGCTAGATTCGGGTTCATAAGTGCCGACGGAGAAGAACGATGTCCGAACCAACGCGCCGCTTAAGCCAGTTCGCCTCCGATCTTCACGCGGAGCTGAGGCACCTCTCCGATTCAATAGGAACGCTGCTGGTCGACACGTTTCACTATCTGGCGCTGTTCGCGCTTGGTGCTACGACCGTGTGGTCTGCGGTCGATGCTTTCCTGGGCATGATGCATCGGGGGCACGCCGGACTTGGCGACCTCCTGCTCCTGTTTATCTATCTCGAAATCGGGGCGATGGTTGGAATTTACTTCAAAACGACAAGGCTGCCGGTACGCTACCTGATCTACATTGCGATCACCGCTTTGGCTCGCGTTCTTATTGAGCTCGTTAGCGCAGAGCATCGCACCGGGATGGATATCCTCATCGTTTCGGGCGCAATCCTTTTTTTGTCATTTTCCGTTTTGGTTCTGAGATTTGGATCAAGCAGGTTCCCATCGAACGGATCGTTGGCTGATGCAAAACCGGGTAAACGTGCGCATCGCGGTGCGTTAGCGTCCGCTAGATCCGGACAAGACGAAGTCTGATCCCCGCCGATAAGGCAGCATCGCTTCCCTAATTTGCTTTCTGGCCGATTAGACCTTCGGGCAATTTTTTCATCGGCTTCGATGACGCAGAATCCAGCTCGTGCCGCTCGCGCGCACGACGGAACATCCCAAGTGCCATCGTGTTCGACGACAAGCTCCAGACAGGCGACCGGAGATGAAAAGGTTGGGGAGGAAATAATGCAAAAGATCACACGTTCGATCATTCAGGCGTCGCTTCTCTTTGTGCCCATCCTGATTTTTAGCGCTCAGTCCGACGTTGCCCAGGCGCAAGACGGCTCGAAAAGAACGCGGGCTGCGACTGCCTGTGGCAAAGCGATCAAAAAACAATGCAGCGGGGTTCCCGTGCAGGCGAACAATGTCTTCGAGTGCTTTCAAAAGAATCAGGACAAACTTTCGAAACGATGCGGGGCATTGGCACTTAACGTTATTCGGACGTGTGACAGAGACGCGAGCATGCTTTGCCAGGGCGTCGTCGCGGGAAATCAGGGAAATATTGTCGGTTGCCTGACCACCGCCAAAAACAGGGTTTCCGCGCAATGCAACGCGGCACTTGATGCCGCTGGCCTGCGCTGACGAAAATCACGGCGATCAAACGGCGACTGACGCACGGAGAAGAGTCGTGGAAAAGACGAGGAGGCGGCTTCTGCAGGGCATGGCGGCAACAGGTTTTGCGGTTGGAGCCGGGGCGATGAATGTCGCGAGAGCTCAAGGGACGCAGCCCGATCTCATTCTCCGCAACGGTCAATTCACGACGCTCGACCGAAGTAATCCCCAGGCAAATGCCGTAGCGATTAAAGATGGACGCTTCGTCGCGGTAGGGCAGGAGCGAGAGGTTATGGCCCTCGCCGGGAGCGGCAGCAAAGTCATTGACCTGAAGGGACGTCGCGCGATCCCAGGCCTGATCGACAGCCACACTCACATCATCCGTGGCGGGCTCAACTACAACATGGAATTGCGCTGGGACGGCGTACGTTCTTTGGCTGACGCCATGAGTATGCTCAAACGTCAAATTGCGGTGACCCCGCCACCGCAATGGGTGCGGGTCGTAGGAGGTTTTACCGAACGTCAGTTTGCCGAAAAGCGTCTGCCGACGATCGAGGAACTCAATGCCGTTGCGCCGGACACGCCGGTGTTCATTCTGCATCTTTATGATCGGGCATTGCTGGTTGGCGCGGCCCTGCGCGTCGTCGGCTACACCAAGGACACTCCAAATCCCCCTGGCGGTGAGATCGTCAAGGACGCTGTCGGCAATCCCACCGGGCTGTTGTTGGCGCAACCAGCCGCAACGATTTTGTACGCGACGTTGGCCAAAGGTCCGAAGCTACCCCAGGAATACCAGGTCAATTCAACCCGGCATTTCATGCGCGAGCTCAATCGCCTTGGTGTGACTGGCGCGGTCGATGCCGGCGGCGGCTTCCAGAATTACCCCGAGGACTATCAGATCATCGATCAACTTCACCGCGACGGCCAATTGACCGTCCGCATTGCCTACAATCTGTTTACGCAAAAGCCCAAGGGTGAGTTCGAGGATTTTTCGAACTGGATCAAGATCGTGAAGCCCGGTCAGGGGGACGATACTTATCGCGCCAATGGCGCCGGCGAAATGCTCGTGTACTCAGCGGCCGATTACGAAGACTTCCAGGTCGCGCGCCCCGAAATGCCGGCCGACATGGAAGCTGAACTCGAAAAGGTCATCCGCGTGCTCGCGGAGAACCGCTGGCCCTGGCGTTTGCACGCAACATACAACGAGACGATCGGGCGCGCGCTGGACGTTTACGAGAAGGTCAACCGCGATATTCCGTTCAAAGGCATCAACTGGTTTTTTGACCATTGCGAAACCATTGACCGGCGCAACATCGATCGTATCGCGGCACTCGGCGGCGGCGTCGCGGTCCAGCATCGGATGGCCTACCAGGGCGATTACTTTATCGAGCGCTATGGAGCAAAGGCCGCGGAGACAACTCCACCCATAGCCACGATGTTGGCGGCGGGTATTCCGGTGGGCGCCGGCACGGACGCGACACGCGTTGCCTCATACAATCCATGGGTATCCCTTGCCTGGCTCGTGTCGGGGATGACTGTTTCAGGTACCCGGCTTTATCCGCCCGGCAATCGAGTCGATCGCGAAAGTGCGCTTCGGCTATGGACCGAGGGCAACACCTGGTTCTCAACCGAGCAAGGCAAGAAAGGCGCCATCAAGAACGGGCAGCTTGCCGATCTCGCGGTATTGTCAGCCGATTACATGTCAGTGCCGGAAAGCGATATTGCGGACATTGTTTCGGTAATGACTCTGCTTGGCGGCAAAATCGTCCATGGCGATCAGGAATACAAAGAGGAGGCGACCGCATTGCCTCCACCGATGCCCGACTGGTCGCCGGTCCGGACTTTTGGTGGCTATCAGCAGCGTCGTGCGGATGCAGTCGCGCCGATGAAGTTTGCGGCAAGTTGTCAATGCGGGAGTGCGTGCAACGTTCACGGACACGCCCATGCGTTCTCTTGGGCATCGCAGGCACCGACATCTGACCTCCAGAGTTTCTGGGGTGTGATGGGTTGCTCCTGTTGGGCGGTCTAACGCTTGAGAAAATCGCCTGTGCCACAAATCGAAGCAACAATTGCAAGTCTGCTGGCTCAGCGGTGGTTTTCACTGCTGGCGCGGATCGCGCTGACCTCGGCGTTCTGGCTCAGCGCCGTCGGCAAGGCCTTGCACTTCCCTGGAGCAGTTGAAGAGGTACGTCATCTCGTCGGCGTGGAGCCCGCATGGTTGCTGGCGCTACTGGTTATTTTGGTCCAGTTCGGCGGCTCGGTGCTTGTAATCTGCGGCGGTCGTTGGGCCTGGCTTGGTGCCGGAGCCCTCGGTGTCTTCACGGCTTTGGCGACACTTCTCGCGCATTCATGGTGGACCAAGACCGGTATCGAGCGCTTCCATGATTTCAATACGTTTTGGGAGCACGTTGGTCTCATTGGCGGTTTGATGCTTGCCGCGGTGTTGGCGGCGCGGGACCGACGATAACGCGATGAGGAGCTTCAGCTATGGTTGCGAATACTTCGTCCAATGATGTCGACCGTGATCGCCGCCACTTTGTTGGTCTCGTTACTGCGAGTATCGCTGCTGCCGGTGCCGCGAGCATACTTTCCACAGGGCTGGCCGCGGCGGCGGGTGATGACGCAATTCGACCTTTCCGCGTCAATATTTCCGAGGAACAGCTCGTCGACCTGCGCCGACGCCTTAACGCAACCCGCTGGCCTGACCGGGAAACGATCGCGGATCAATCGCAAGGCGTGCCACTCGCGAGGTTGCAGGAACTGGTGCGCTATTGGGGTGCGGACTACGACTGGCGAAAGTTTGAGACAAGGCTGAATGCTCTTCCGCAATTCGTGACGACAATCGATGGCGTCGATATTCACTTTATTCACGTGCGCTCCCGCCATCCGAATGCGCTACCGGTCATCGTGTCTCACGGCTGGCCTGGATCGATTGTCGAACAGATCAAGATCATCGATCCCCTTGCCAATCCGGCCGCGCATGGAGGCCGCGCTGAGGATGCTTTCGATGTCGTGATCCCGTCCTTGCCGGGCTATGGTTTCTCCGCCAGGCCGACTGGCACGGGCTGGGACCCCGACCGCATTGCGCGCGCCTGGGCCGTACTGATGAAACGTCTCGGCTATGCCCGCTACGTCGCCCAGGGCGGCGATTGGGGCGCGCCTGTGTCCAGCGCAATGGCGCGCCAGAATGCGCCCGGGCTGGTCGGTATCCACATCAACCTGCCGGCGACAGTGCCGCCCGAAGTAGCGGCAGTTCTCGGTGGCACCGCCGTTCCGGCCGGGCTGTCAGAACAAGAACGTGGAGTTCTGGACGCTCTCAGGATGAACGCGAAGAAAGGCAACGCAGCATATTTCACGATGATGACCGCGCGGCCGCAGACGGTCGGCTACGGCGCGACGGATTCGCCGGCGGGCCTTGCGGCGTGGATTCTCGTGCACCCGGGCTTCGCGCAGTGGACGTTCGGCGCGGACCCCAAACAGTCTCCGACGAGGGACGACGTCCTGGACAACATTTCGCTGTACTGGCTGACAAATACAGCGGCTTCTTCAGGGCGCCTTTATTGGGAGAATGGCGCACGAGGCAGTGTGATCGTTGCAGCCGCGCAGAAGACCGACGAAATCTCACTCCCGGTCGCCATTACGGTCTTTCCAGATGACGTCTATCGCGCTCCGGAGTCGTGGGCGCGGCGTGCCTATCGCAACCTGATCTACTTCCACGAGGTCGACAAAGGCGGACATTTCGCCGCCTGGGAGCAGCCGGAGCTTTTCAGCGCCGAGCTTCGAGCCGCGTTCAGGCCACTGCGTAGTCCGTGAGTCGAATTATTTTGGAGAGAAATATGAATCGGATCGTTTTCACGCTCGTTGCTGCTGGGGCTCTGGCGAGCATGGTCGCTTACATGGCCCCTGCATCTGGACAGGCCGACGAAGAAATCGCCCCTATCTACGGAATTAAAATCCCTCCGGGGTTTCGCGACTGGCGCTTGATCTCCGTCAACCATTTGGCCGGAGGCAATTTGAAACAAGTGCGCGCCCAATTGGGTAACGACATTGCAATAACGGCCTTTCGGGAAGGAAAGCTGCCGTTCCCGGACGGAACAATCATCGCCGCGCTCCATTGGAATGAAGCTTCATCGGACGAGAACAATAAAGTCTTGGCCGTTGGCTTTCCCAGCGCAAACCTCCAATCCTCCGTCGCCGAGTCCGCCCAGAATGTTCAGTTCATGGTGCAAGACTCAAAGAAATATGCCGCAACTGGCGGCTGGGGTTTTGGCGACTTCAAGAACGGAAAACCTGGCAACCAGGCATTGCACGAGACGTGTTTCCCCTGCCACCAGCCTGCCAAGGATCGCGACTACGTCTTTACGCGATACGCACCTACGCCTTAGAGATCGTTGGACGCACAGCAATGTCCGCTTTTGACCCAAAGCGGACGTTTTGACGCGGGACCAAGGTCCAACTCGATTGCCGCCGGTTCTATGTTTATCGTCACCTCCGAAATCATTCACCTACGTTCGATACCAGTTCCCTCGAGGGAGAATGATTATGTCCGCACAATCTTCATCCGCTACCCGGCTCAGGACCACCGCAGTTGAACCCGACGAGATGGTTCCGTCGCGCTACGCGCAAAAGGTCGGCGCGGTTGACGTGCTGGTTATCAGCGACGGTGTGCTGCCAATTCCAGCCCGGACTATTGCGCACAACATCGAACCGGCCGTCCGGACGGCCTGGCTGGAGCACGAATTCCTGTCGCCGGAAATGCTCGAGTGGCCACTGAACGTGGCCGTGGTGCGGAGCGGCGGCCGAACCATCCTCATTGACGCTGGGATTGGGATGGACCCGGGTTTGAAGTTGCCGCAAGCCGGCCGGTTGATCCGGCGACTGGAGGCTGCCGGCATCGATCTCGCATCCGTGACCGACGTGGTGCTGACCCACATGCACATGGACCACATCGGCGGACTACTCATCGACGGAGTGAAGGATCGGCTGCGTCCGGATCTGCGGATCCATGTCGCAGCCGCCGAGATCAAGTTCTGGGAGTCGCCCGATTTCTCGCGTGCCGTCATGCCTGAGGGATTCCCGGACGCGTTGCGGCGGGCGGCCAAGCGGTTCGTAAAGGACTATGGCAGTCAGCTGCGGCCGTTCGAGGAGGAACACGAGGTGACGCCGGACGTCGTTGTCCGTCGCACCGGCGGCCATACCCCCGGACACAGCGTGGTCCGTCTCGCCTCGGGCGGCGACCGGATGACCTTCGCCGGCGACGCCGTGTTTCAGGTCGGGTTCGATCAACCTGAGTGGCAAAATGGCTTCGAGCACGATCCCGAAGAGGCGGCCCGCGTCCGCGTCAAACTCTTGCGGGAGTTGGCGGCAAATCGCGAGCTCCTGGTGGCCACTCATCTGCCGTTCCCGTCCCTCAGCCATGTGGCAGTCGATGGTGACACATTTCGCTGCGTACCGATCGTCTGGGATTACTGAACTGTTATGGCGAGAACCTATCGTGACATCGCAATAGAGGACATGCTGGGAACCGTCCAGGAAGCCATGTCTCAAGTCGTTGATTGGTGGGGAGACCTGCCGCCGCCGATGAAAGAAGCGATCGAACAGTTTCGAATCGAACTTGGGACAGCAATTGATTCCGTAGAATTTGTTAAAAAGGCACTCAGCAGACAAGTACACGAAACTGACCGCGGGGAAGGCCCTCCGTGATGACCGCACAAGGCGGTCTCTTTTTCGGACTGATCGCTGCGTTCACGAACAACTCGTAGTTAGCTTTTCTATTCCTCAAAAGGCGCGTTCATCAAAAGATCGACTGCCGACACGACCTTGTACCCAGGTACAAAACGTTCGCCAAAATCACGCAAGAAATTATCCGAACTTGTTTCTGGCCTCATCTGGATGACATGACAGCACGCCTGTGCAAATTTCTCCTTCATCTTAAGGCGCGGAAATGCGTTTAAAATATCGGCCATCTCTGCCGTCGGGATGGCGTCGATGCCAAAGCCTCCCCAGTCCAACCCGATACCCATAGTGCCGACCGCGACTTCCGGCTCTTTGTAAAGCGCTATAGAGACCGTCGAGTTTAGCGCGACAAGATCCCAGATCAGCTGCGCACGCCGATCCGATAGACCGCGCTCGGTAACAAACGCTCGCGCGGCGTCTGCACCATTGACCTCGAAACGTTTGGGACCCGTCACGCTATCCGTAAGTCCGATGTCGTGAAGGATCGTGCCGATCGCCACGACCTCCGGGTCATAGTTGATGTTCTTGGCCCGCGCGATGGTTATCGCAAAAAGCCATGACCTAACGGCGTGATTAAATAAGTAAGGCTCAGAGAGGCGCTGCGCATAGGCAAGCGCGTCGGCGATTATTGGAGTATTTGGCACGCTGATGCCGGCGACCAGTCCTGATCCGAATTGCTCCATTTCGGTCTCCCGTGGCGGTCAACGCCGTTGTAGACGCGTAGTGTGTCCGCTTTTGGCCCATAGTGGACTGGCCGCGGAGCACCATAACGATCCTCTCAGACGTGCAACCGATTGAGATCGATCCCGGCCCCCTAAGAAAAGGCTACCAGCGCGGCTGGCGGTCCCAACTATTTGACTTACATGATCAGCATGACGCAACGCGGAGACATATGAATGAAGTGGCTTTTTATGGCGGTGGTACTGGTTGTTATGTCTAACCATTCTGCACGCGCCACAGACTTGGGCTGCGTTAGCACCACGTTTAAGGCACTTTCTCCGAACGACAAGGTCTGCGTTAGCGTGTTTGAAGACCCGCAAGTGCCCGGCATCGCGTGCGATATTTCTCAGGCGAGAAAAGGCGGATGGGGTCAGCCCCTAGGTTTGAACGAAGATCCCTCTAATTTTTCGGTGGTGTGTAGACAAATTGGTCCGATAGACGTCGACCTATCAAAGCTAGGCGAAAATGAAGAGGTGTTTAGTCAGAAAACAAGCATTTTTTTCAAGACAACTCGGATTTATCGCATGGTGGACAAACCTCGGAACACGCTCGTCTACGTCGCTATCAGCACGAAGATAATCAATGGTTCGCCGGCGAATGCGATCAGCGCCGTTCCGATCATGCAGTGGCAACGCTAAACGGATTCGGCAGCGCACAATGTCTGCTTATGACCCAAGCGGACATGCCACTGAAGAACGTGTGTGCCCCTACAGAGCGATGGTTTATTGGCGCAGGATAGCGTCAGCTATCGCTCTGCCGACCTGTTGATCCAAGCTGGCAATTCCGTATTGGACCACTGTCCAACTCGATTTACGGCAGTTTTACGCTAATTTTCCGCACACAAAATTAGGCGTCCCCGTCAGCAGCATTTCTCTTTTGGAGAATGATCATGGCCGCACAATCTCAACGCAGTGTTTCCACCGCAGCCGAAGCTCATGCAATCCGACCGTTCCGCGTGAACGTTCCCGAAGCCGACCTCGCCGACTTGCGCAAACGCATCACCGCGACAAAGTGGCCTGATCGCGAACAGGTGAACGATGCAACACAAGGCGTCCAAATGGCGACGATGCAAAAGCTCGCGCAGTATTGGGCGAACGAACACGATTGGCGCAAGTGCGAAGCCAAGATCAATGCGCTGCCGAATTTCATTACCGAGATCGACGGGCTCGACATTCATTTCATTCATGTGCGTTCAAAGCATGAAAATGCGCTGCCGATGATCGTCACGCATGGCTGGCCTGGCTCGATCATCGAGCAGATGAAGATCATTGAGCCGTTGACGAATCCGACGGCGCACGGCGGGACAGCGGGCGATGCTTTCCATCTCGTGATTCCGTCACTGCCTGGTTACGGCTTCTCGGCCAAGCCGACGACACCCGGATGGAATCCCGTGACCATTGCGAAAGCGTGGGCAACGCTCATGCAACGTCTTGGATACACAAAATACGTGGCGCAAGGTGGCGACTGGGGCAATGCAATATCGGAAGTGATGGCTCTGCAGCAGCCACCAGGACTGCTCGGTATTCATACCAATATGGCTGCGACGGTTCCGCCCGATGTTTCCAAAGCGCTTGCCTCTGGCGGCCCGCCACCTGCGGGCCTTTCGCCAGAAGAAAAGCACGCGTGGGATGGACTGGATGATTTCTACAAAAACGGCCTGGGCTACGCCAATGAAATGGCGCTTCGTCCGCAGACGCTCTACGGAATCGCCGACTCGCCAATCGGCCTTGCTGGCTGGATACTTGATCACGACATTCGCAGCTACCAGATGATCGTTCGTGTTTTCGACGGCAAG
>Ga0164301_10000604_pt1 | contig 10667 bp, 14 predicted proteins | sample Whisoiple_231_MG_FD_109711 | JGI IMG/M metagenome (GOLD analysis project Ga0164301, IMG submission 109711) | Unamended control soil microbial communities from upstate New York, USA - Whitman soil sample_231_MG | ecosystem: Environmental > Terrestrial > Soil > Agricultural land ... | reverse complement strand
CCGGCGTCGGAAGGTTGCGTGAGAACACGACCGCGACACGGCGCGACGTCCAGCTCCACCCCGGCGCTGAGAGATCGTACCAGCGAAGACAGCGCACTACACCGCGTTTAAAATACGGCATCCGTTTCGCGCCGGCATTGGCCTGACGGCTCCGGTTCCAGGTGGCGCGGGCACAGTGCTTTGCGCAGTTGCCGATCCGGCATATGTCGCGAATGCGAAAGAGGTGACGAGGGCGAGGGTAAATGAACTCATGATGATGCTCCCGTTTTCTGGAGAGAAATTTTAAACCACCTTTGTTTATCGTTAGCGCGCCGAGCCTGTTCAAATACAGCCGAATTGAGTATGGGGTTGCGGCCTGTTCTTTCCATACATGCAACGCGCAATTACGTTCATGGCCGGAAAAAACAAAAGGCCCCTCTCTCCAAGGAGCCCTTTGAAACCGTCAGCCTAGGACGGTCTTTGTTTTTCGAGTCCGCAGTATTACGCAGCCTTGGACTCGATTGTCTTGCCGACCTCGATTTGAATCGGGATCTTCCTCCCAGCAAGCTCAACGGGCAGCGGCACCACTAGCTCAAGTACACCATGCTCATAGTGTGCGGTAATTTTCTCCCCCTTTACACCATGGGGCAATGTCACTGTGCGCTCAAACTTGCCATAATAAGTCTCCCGATACTCGGGCCCTCTCTCTTCCGCCTTTCGCTCCGCTTTGATCGTCAACAGCTCGCCTTCCACATGGACATCCAGGTCTTTCGGATCAATACCAGGAAGGTCAACCCGCACGACGTAATTGCCATCCTTCCTGTATGTCTCCATTGGAGGCACTCCACCGATCCCGCGAAGTTCAGAGCGTCCAAAGAACCGGCCAAACAGATCGTCGATATCGCGATGCCAGCTGGACAACTCTTCGTCAAACGGATTCCATCTAACCAGTTCGTTCAACATAACCAGTCCCTCCTTTCTTTATTATAAATTCCCGGGGATCTCGCTTTATGTATGGGCAAGAAAAATGCCACCGACTGATTGATAATTCTTTAAGAATTTCCACAGCTGTCCAACCGGTATTTCGTAACTTTAGGAAAAAGTGCACTAAAGCATGTGCGAAAATGACTCTGGCCAAATCACAAGCTCCAAGCCATCATTCATTTCTCGAATCACTCCGTCGTTCGTAAAGCCAATCATCGACGAAACATCGAAAACGATAAAAAGCGCAGAGGTTTTCTTATCCTTGCAGAAACTCCGCCGCTCACGTTGAACGAGAGCTAAAATGAAACTCGCGATAAGCTTATACAAATGACCCGCCATTTCTTTTGGAATGACTGTTGCGGTCATAAACAACTAAGTCTCGATGAAAGTCGAGCGCAGAGATTGGTTAAATCCAGTCGCAGCTTGCTTGGTTTAACATTAGCCCGGACTGGATGCGTCCAGCCGGGCTTTTTTATTTAGTACACAGGAGCAATGAGGAGGTCAGTATGTTTCAGCACATCTTAATTCCTAGTGATGGATCTGAGCTATCCGAAGCTGCAGTTCAAAAAGGAATACAGCTCGCGAGAAGCCTCAAGGCTAAAGTGACCGGATTTCATGTGATCCTGCCATTTCATGTCTTCACCAGTAGGACAGAAATGCTAGAGGATACGAAGGAGCAGTACGAACGCGAGTCAAAAATTCAGGCCGAGCAATTTCTCGGTCTTATTAAAAAGGCGGCAGAAGAAGCTGGCGTAAGCAGCGACTCAGAGTATGCAATATCAGACCATCCATACGAGATGATTATCAAAACTGCTGAGAATAAGCGGTGTGATCTCATCGTTATGGCATCCCATGGGCGAAGGGGTGTTCAGGGCGTGCTGCTCGGCAGCGAAACGCAAAAGGTTTTAACCCATAGCAAAACGCCCGTGCTGGTGGTTCGTTAGCTCCCGGCGGTCTTATGGGTATGCATTTGAGTGATCATTTCTCGTGGAAGATGAGGGAACGACTATGTTTCTGACCCTAGTGACATTGGTGGCACTGACTATTGTCCTTGCAAGGGCAGTCAAGTCTTATATGAAATGGCGCGGCACGAGAGTGATTATATGTCCCGAGTCCAGGCAGCCCGCCGGGGTTGAGGTCGATGCAGGACATGCGGCACTGCTTGCACCGATACATTCAAGCCTTCGCTTGAAGGATTGCAGTCGCTGGCCCAAGCGGAGTGATTGCGGCCAAGAATGCTTGCATGACATCGAAGCCTCGTCTGAGGACTGCCTCCTCCGAAATATACTGGCTAAGTGGTACGAGGGGAAAAAGTGCGCTTTATGCGGCAAACCGTTTGGTGAGATCAACTGGCTAGATCGGAAACCGGCATTGATGGTACCTGGCAAGCCGAGCTGTGAGTGGGGCGAGATTCGTCCGGAAGAAGTATGGAACGTGTTAGCTATCGCTACCCCGGTTTGCTGGAACTGCCATATCGCCGAAAGCTTTCGACGCCGCTACCCGGAGTTAGTGGTGGATCGTCCATGGAAACCAGGGGAGGCGCACCGGGTTCTTTAGTTGCAGGGAGGTGGTGGTGGGTGGTCTAATGATTTCGGATTCCGTGTCGGACGGCACGCCGTGACCGGCACTGAGTCCTAATGCAGAAGTAGCGATTATTAGTTTTGGATCGCGCGAAATTTTGCATTCAGAAACAGGTTCACAGGTCATTAGCGGCAGCCGCGCCGGTAAATAAAGTGGTACACCAGGGTCACCATTACGCTCCCGCCGAAAATATTGCCGAGAGTTACCGGCAGTAGATTTGACCAAAGAGCGAACCATGAAAGATTTTCTGCGATACCCTGGCCCACCTGGTTTTTCAACAAAATTCCCAACGGAATGAAGTACATATTGGCCACGCTGTGCTCGAATCCGGCGGCAACGAACGCCGAGATCGGAAAAATAATGGCAAAGACCTTGTCCACAACACTGCGTCCGGCTAGAGCGAGCCACACGCCCAAGCAGACCAGGATATTGCATAGGACACCCTTGAAGAATGCTTCCCAGAACGGGAGTGCCGCTTTGGCGGAGGCAATCTTCACCGCCGTAATTCCGACGCCGTTGGAGTTCATTCGCCATTGTTGCGACCAGAGCACTAACAAGACCAAACCAAGCGCGCCGACAAAATTCGCCAAATAAACGATGATCCAATTGCGGAGCAATTCGAACGTTGTGATCCGCCCGCCTGCGCAAGCCATTACCAACAGATTGTTGCCGGTGAATAGCTCCGCGCCAGCGACCACGACCAGGATGAGTCCAAACGAAAACGCGACTCCGCCCAGAATCCGACTGGCAGCAAAACCCAGGCTTGCATCGCTCGCAACGATTGTGAAATAAAGTGCTCCGAGGCCGATGAAACCGCCTGCCAATAACCCAAGGGTTATCTGCGATAGAACCGGCAAGCGAGCCTTTGTGACCCCAATGGTCTCGATTTTTTCGGCGATCTCTTTAGGAGCATAGACATCAAACCCAAAGAGCTCATTCATATTAGAATTTTTTCAAAGTTTGTGCGTGTGAATTGGCGGAATTTCACTATCAGTGAGTAAATCGAACCGCAGTTTCATTCCTGGATATATTCCAAATAGAAAGATCTCTTTCTGAAACTTCTGCGCCTGAGTTGCGGCATTGATGGAACCTCCTTTCCGTCCCCCAGGGACGTTAACGGCTTGCAGCGGGCAACGAAGAAACCGGCGAGCCATCGTCGGAGAGAGTGTCCGGCACTTGAAGATCTGCATATTCTCCGCCGGGTATGAGAGTCCTCCACAGATCCGGCCAAGTTCTACGTAAAGACTCAACGGTCGCATCAAGGTAGGGCAGAATTCCTTTCGCACAAGTCTCGACACTTAACCGAGTGCAGTATTGGACTAATGAGGTCAGATATATTCCTCGACCGCGTATATCAAAACTATCATAGGAAAGGGTCGTAGAAATCGCGCTTGCCCCCGTATCCTTATCGACATTGATGGTTGCTAGATAAGCCACAATTCTTGGAAAACTCGGTGCCACTTCGTCATAAACAAAACGAAACGATTTAGATCCGCGAATAGCCTGTTTTAGAGCCGCCGCTACTTGCTGACCGACTTGATCATTACCTCGATGGTTGACTGAAACGGCAACCCTTGTGTCCTGCGCGATGGCTAACGACGAAGCCAGTAACCAGACTGCAATTGCTGCTAATATTGTTTTCATTGTTCCTCCCCTTATGCTGCCTCGCGATGTTCAATGGCAGGCTGCTGTGGCTCGGGTTTCTCGACACAGGCCCAAATTAAAGCGGCGACCCAACCGAGCACCGTCCAGCCGAATAGAAGATTGACCCATGTAATAGCGGTCGCGTGCTCGGCATCGCGCATATCGGCAATGATCGCGGGCAGCAAGTAGAGGAACATGCCCAAAATGAGGCCGAGTACGAACAACCCGTAAGCTACAACTTGCATAAGACCCCTGGTGTGCTTCCGGGCGTTTTTAGGCGCATAACTCGTACCACGGTCAAGCGGACGCCCGGCGCGACGGAAATCTATTCATTTCAACAGCAACCGCGCCGCCGCTCTGTCACTAATGGAAAGTGTTTTGGGCGAGATTAGCAGCGATGAGAAAGTCTGCACGAGCGAACGGAAGACTCTTCTGAATCGTTATCCAGTCTCACGTCGGAAAAGCTCGAGCGCTTTGTTCATGGCCCTTTTGAGAGTGGCGGGATGATTTCATTCTTCAGCGCCTCGTGGCCCGGCCGGTACAAAAGGAATCTCTGCTAAACATCGCGCGCATAGGTTACTGCATTCAATAAGTCTTCAACCGCCGCGTGAGGCAGGCAGAAAACGATCTGTCAATTCGCGATATTACAGCGACAGATGAGCGGCCTGGCGGTGCTTACCATCGGCTGCGACTTGCCTGAAAATGGGAAGAGTTACAGCCCCCGAGTTCACCGAATAGCGCGGCCCTGCACGAGCAGGGGAATGCGGCGGGTGGTAGATAGCGGGCCGGCAGATGGTCAAGAATGGCGATTACCTAGCCGCCTATCCCAGCGTCGCATGGGAAGGACAATGCCGTGGCTTCGTATAGTGCGACTTGAGCGGCGGGAAATAGGCTCTGACGAGCGGTTAACTGCTGCAGCATTCCGTTTGGAGTTACTGACGGCGGGCGCTCTTTTTTCTGTCTCTGTTGATTTACTGACCCATTCCGACAGCCAAGCGATTTCTTTCGGGTCGTCGGTCCATGAAAGCATCTCCGTTTCGCTGTTGACCGTAAACCAGGTCTTTGAGTCTCTAATGTATACCAAAGCGGGCGTGTTTCCCCCGTTTAGCCATTGATTCATTTATTCTCCTCGAAATGGATTGAATTGCCGCAATATGGACCCAATTGGGTAAAAAAGCAAGTTTTATATCGAAATTTTACTCTACAAAACAGGTATTCACCTAAGCCTTTCTCGGCCTTGCCGAACTTATGAGCGTAATTCGACCGGGCTGATCCGCGGTCAGCAAGGTTTCTTTCAAAAAGAGTTCTCAACTGATCAATAAGCGCTCGAACATGTTCTTGCCAGCAGGAAAGCGGCAGTTGAGGCTGGGATAGAAAGAGACTGCGGAGAGAGCATCGTTGCGAAAGTTTATTGTGATGACTTCAACTCAGTATCTGAAGCGGGAAAAAGGAGAGCGTTAGATCTGGGGCAACCCTTGGTTAGGCCCATTGCAGCCAGCTAAACAACAAAAGGCTGACGGGAATCGCCGTGCGGGTTGATCTACAAACGAATGCCAAACCAGAGAAAGGCTACCAGCAATAGAACCAAGAACAGCAACACAAACTCGCCGATATCTTCTGTGTCCATCGTGTTCGCGGTCAGCATTGTAGAGGCACAAGCGGGCGCACGCCAAATTAAATTACGTGGTCGGGAGCGGCGGCAAGGTCCTAATTTCTGTCATGTGGTGTGTCGGCCTCTTCATCAGCGAGCAGATCGGAAATTGATTTGATCTCTGACCGCCGCTCTAGCCTAGCTGACCCAAGTGGCGGGCCAGTGAGTCAGCAATCGACTGACGCTCACGCAACCAGGCGGGTACTGAAGCTCCGGCAACGGCTCGCCCGGCTTTCAGCAAAATTCCTGACCCGAGTTCGCAGCTCACGAGTGGCCTGCTGCTGACGCCACCGTATTGTTCTGCTACTGGAACGGACCGTAAGGTTACTGTTACGACCCTCCGAGTCCTGTCGTCCTGAGCAGCCTAGCAAGTTTTTCTCCCACATATTCACCGGCGATTTTATTTCCTAGATCGGACAGATGAGTATCGCCCATGCGGTACATGTCGGGATGCCCCCGCAGCACGTCCACGACGTCTATTATCGGTACATTGGGAAGCGACTGATAGACAAGTGAGTGCAAGGAATCGAGCGGGGCCATTTGCTTCGCGTAAAGTTTGAGCCGCAGCCGAAGCTCAGAGTCTGCGATTACACGATCTGGAAATACGATGACGATAAAAGGAATACGCAACTTGTCAGCCTCGGTCTTCATAGCGGCCATGGTATTGATGAACTCTTGTTGTGCGCGTTTCGACAGCGCCACCCGTTGACTTCCCGCCAATCGCTGTCGAATGAGTTCATCCAGTGCGGGGGAGACCTCGCCATGGCGCTTTTCAGAGAAGATACAGTTTCCCGCCTCCAACGAGAACTGCTTTTCCTCCTCAGCCGAGAGAGTACCCATGCGCCAGACCAAAAGGGCGTACCGAAAAAGATAGGAATTGAGCGGATGGAACGTCCGCAGAAACCATGAATGCGGAACTCGAAAGATCATTCCGCCAATAATGCGCCGGTCAGTGTTGGGGAGATTGTCCGTGAAGTCATTCTCCGTAAACAGGTTGTAGATCAGTGCGTCGAAGCGATAGCCTTGCTCTCGCAACAGCTTTAGGAGGTTCAGTGTATCCACCGGACCGTAACCTGCAACGCCTGCGTTCATGACCTCCGCGTCCAGTAGCTGATCGCGAAGGACCTTCTCGACCACGCTCGGGTAATTACAGGCCCTCGCGCGCCCACTGCCTTCCGTATAGGAATCTCCCAGAAAAAGAATGCGGCGATGGTCGGGCACAAGCTTGTATGGATGATCTGCGCGAAAGCCGAGCGGTGAGCCGGCGTGCCGTTTCTTGAGAAAGACCCATGTCCCATCGCTCGTTCTCCTCTCGTAGTAAGGTCCTCCCAGCGAGCTTTGCGCATTTCGGCTCACCAGTAACCGATCCAGGCCACCGATAAGTAGTTCCGACGCCACGAGTAAAAATAAGCCTCGCCGCATCGCAGCTGCGAGACGCCATCGTCCGGCCCGCCAGGCTTCAGCAAGCAGGGTCACGAAAATCGCGGATATTACTATCAAGCAGGCATTGGCGACCTGAGCATGGGACTCGCGGGCCGTGTTGAAGAGTCCCAGGGGAAGAACTCCAGTGTGATCTTGAATCACAAGCGACAGGAGGATTGCGAACACGAGTGATAGAGATCCCACCCTTACACTCAAGTGCATGATTCTCTCATATTTGTTGTTCATGGATTTTCCCGATTAACTTAGAACAACGCGATTACGGTATCCCCTCAAGGAAAATGCCGGATAAAACACAGGCGACACGCCCGCCAGGTCTGCCCCGCTACTACACACGGAAACGATAAAGCTAGCGGGCCGTCACTCTTGAGGGTTTGCTTTTTTCTTCCTCAGCCCGAAGTGATAGGGGGCTAATGAACCGTGGCGATTGGCGAACCGCATCCCAAGTGGGATTCTTTGATGGCGTTGACACTAGCTTGCTGAACGCCGAAGCTCGCAAGAAGATACCGCATGAAGAAAGCCCCTCTAGATTCATTTACTCTGCCCGAAGCATTTCGAGTTAGAGGTGGGAACCCTAAGACGCAACGAAGATTAGAACTAGCCCAGCTTGATCACTCCATAGGCGACCAAGGTAACGAAAATGATAATAACAATGGCAACGCCGATGACGACTAAATCTATGTTTTCCTTCATGCTGCGCTCACTGTCCTTTCAAGCCACTGTAATCTGAGAATCGTGACCCCCGTAGAACACCGGGTATCTGCTTGTTAGATTTGTTGAGTGGACAGGTCTAATAGCAGCTGCAGACATAAAGAGTGTGCAAACTGCAGCGCTATTTCGCTCCCGCCACAAGACAGCCGCTTTTATATTTGCTGCAAGTGTTTCGATCTTCATCCACGAGAAACAGCCGGCAGGGGCGAGCGCTAGGGCCCACGTCTCGTTTATTTGCTGCTTACCATGTCGTTCCGATCTTTTACACTTGCTTTATTTGCTCGTCCAAGCCTAAGCTCCTTTCGCTTACCAACCGTTTGAGCTTATCTTTCCGGGGCCACAGGACTGGGAGCCCGAACGCTAACCTTGAGGGTCGGCCATGTCACAACTCATATCGCGACGGTTTTTGAATACTCTTCGAGTAATGCAGGAGGAGTCTCGCAGATTACGTGAAGCCAGTGAAGTGACACAAAAACAGTTGGAGAAATCAAAACAGCTCGTTGAGCTTTCTAAAAAGGTCACTCAAGCCGTTGAATCAGTTCGCCGTAAGAAGACGACCGTAGAACCCCTGTGAATCGGTGTGGTTGAGCTGACTGTGGTGTAATGGGGGTTCGCGACGGTATAGCTTGCTTAATTCTGAAAGTTGAGAAGAACCTCACTTTTGATAAAAATGAGAGATTTATTTTTTTGTGCCCGAAGCATTTCGGGCGAGGTCTAGGCAAGCTTACGCCCGACAGAGATAAGGCCAGTTGAGACGCACCCAAAAAGGGGCCTGTGATGGAATTTCGATATGACGCTGCCAGCAATGTTTGGCATTGTTGCGCTACGTGCGAGAAGTGGCCAAACGAGTCGTTCAACATCATTCGCTTAGAAAACCTTCCGGCAAATTTTACACTATGTCCCCGATGTAGCGCTCTGAAGGAAACGGACGAGCGCAAAGAAACCGACTCCGATGACACGACGATTGTCCCCCTTCAGCGCTGCAAGACGAGCATCGGTGATATGGCCGGGTTTTTGTAAATTGTCGGGGTATAGCATTAGTCTGGGCGGCATATTTTTGCTGCTTTGGAGCTTGCTAAGACACAGCATATTAGCGTCAGGATCGCTTGTCTTATTGGTCGGATTCGTTTTAATCCTAATCCGCAATATCATCTGGTAATGCGTTGTTTGCCTCTCAAAATCTCAAATCATCGCTGGATCGGTAAGCCGTCGCATAACGCCTCTGCCCGCTTGATGATCCATGCGTCCTGCCAGCACTGAGTAGCGCAGAAGTTTTACCCCGGTTTACTCAAACACAACGTCATACAGCGGCTGTGATAAACGGCGTTGCCCTTCAGGAGGCCTATGCTTCCCGTTTGTCCAGTTTAAGCGCTGGCAGGATTGCCGCGGTGGGCACTGGACGGTTCATTGCATAATCCGCCTTCCCGTTCATCCAGCAGGTTTGGCGGGCCGGGGTTTTGCATTTAAAGTTTGTAATGGCTGCCACCGTCCTTATCGTTGATGACAACCCAGATATCAGAAACGTCTTAGCATCTTACCTGTATCGCAGTGGTCATCAGGTCCTGGAGGCGGCAAACGGCGCAATGGCGATCCAAAGGGCGACTGCAGAATCTCCCAACTTTGTTCTGTTGGATTTATACCTGCCCGATATGAACGGCCTTGAGGTCGCCCGTACACTCCGTAAAACGCCGGTGACCCAGCATATTCCAATCGCTGGATGGACCGTTGATTGTCGTGCAACGATGTACCGGGAAGCGCTAGCTGCGGGATACATTGATTTCTGTCTCGACAAGCCCGTTTCGGTAGCTGTCATCGAGGCGCTGGTCGAACAACACGCCAAACAGGAATGTTGAACCTTGTTCACTTCTAGCAATTGATCGATCACTGTCGGTTGGCTTGCCAGCACAACTCCCATTGGGGGCTTACTAGGCCTGACTCATACCGGAGTTGTGACAGGAATATTAGATATGCATGAATTGGTTGAGGACGGGGTAGGGTGCCGATGATCTCGAAATTAAGGGCGCATTTGTGAGTGTGAGTTCCGTGGTGCGGGAGACCGCTCGGTCTTTGCTACCCTCCGTCCAATAATACCCCAGTTATTTGCCCTTGCTGGTCGTTTCCTTCCGCTGCGGGGATTTTGCTTTCCAGGCAAAGGAGAGAATGCGGGCAAGGTTGCCGGAGCGAGCCAATCTTTTTGCTTCCAAGAAGTCGCTGCGATCACTCTTATCTTTCTTGGAGTGTAACGGCACACCGTATGCTCAAGTTTTACGCCAATCGGGGCAAACAAAGCCGCTCCTTCCGTCGCAGGCTTTCAAGGCTTTGCCCCGCCGCCGATATGACATTGAAGATTTTTCTGAACGACAAAAGCTTTCATTGCCTAAAGCAGGCGATCCCGCCAAAATCTCTATCAAAAGTAATTGTAGAAGAAGCGGTTCATTTGAATTTTTTCGGCAGCAACACCGTTCTCATTTGCGACGAAGCTCAAGCTCGGAATCTATTGCTTTATGTCGCCCATTGCCCAGGCGTCGTAACCTCCATCCATAAAGCTCTTTTATCGGCAGGACTGGCACTGGATTCCCCCGTGCCGGATCAGTCGATTGATTCTCGCACCCGCCATCCGATACCACCGCACGGGCCGCGAAGAACATGAGGCCATTTTCTCTCCGGCTCCGTTCGG
>Ga0164301_10000601_pt1 | contig 10674 bp, 10 predicted proteins | sample Whisoiple_231_MG_FD_109711 | JGI IMG/M metagenome (GOLD analysis project Ga0164301, IMG submission 109711) | Unamended control soil microbial communities from upstate New York, USA - Whitman soil sample_231_MG | ecosystem: Environmental > Terrestrial > Soil > Agricultural land ... | reverse complement strand
TGTATCGTGTTCGACTTGTAGGTCTCCCACAAATCTTGCGAGAGTTCTTGGATCTCAAGGCTTGCGCTCTTCATAGCACCGGCGCGCCAGAAGCCCAACGCTACTGTCTTGCCGATGGGGTACTCTCCAATCGCACGTATGAGCTCGTGATGGCTGATAACTTTCGTATCGTCGTAGCTCTTGATAACGTCGCCAATCTTAATACCCGCCACGTCCGCCGCGCTTCCTTTCCTGGCCAGTTGGTTGCGTATGCTCTGGCGCGTTTCCAGCCCACTCAGGCTGGGTGGGGAGCGCAGTTCGGGGAAATCGGGTGGCCTGCGTCCGCCGCGCAGGTGGAGGCTGCGATGGTCACGCCACCGCGAACGGCCTCGCGGGCTATGTTCATGAACAAGCTTGGCCATTTGACAGCTAAAGCCTTGCGCGTGTGCTGCTTCGCTGGACGTTCTAGTGGTGGGCGCGCAGAGTGTACTTACCACGTCAAGCGGGAAACGCCCGCACTAACGGAGAGCGCCATGACGCATGCCGTCCTCCATCGTCCTCGCCCTCGTGAGAAAAGCGGGCCCATCAGTCACCGACACGGCAATCTGCGTGTCGGAACTTTACGGAAGATATACGGTCATTCGTTCGCCGCCGGTCAACCGCTCGATACCACCCTTTATGAACTCTTAGAACTGCCCGGCTCACATAACGTCAGCGATTTGCATCTCGCGATGCTTCAGCAGGACTACGACGATGGCTTACTTGAACGTAAGGTCAAGAAGGTTATCTGCCGGAAGTGACCGGCTTCGAAAGATGATGCCGTTCATGCTGTTTCTCTCCGGGTGGACTCCGGGCTCAGCACAGGCGCAATTGGTCGAGCAAGACGTATTCACTACTGCTTCCTATGACGTTGAATGTACGTTCGCGCGCTCGGGCGGCCCTGAGCTTTCCTGCGACCGCTTCGTTTGAAAGGCACCTGCGCTTCGTTCTTGGTGCCACGGGGCATGCACATATGCTAACCGTTGCATCCACTGAGGGATGCTGTTCGACCGAGAAGGTTCTGGAAGCTGGAATGACTTGGTCACGAGGGCCGTTTGTCTGCCGGTACGTCCGCAATGAACTGACTTGCGAACGAGAACAACACGGTTTTCGCATCGGGAGGAAAGTCGTGGTGGCGTACTGAAGAAGCCGCGACGCCTCAAATCTTTACCGCCTGATGGTAGAGCTAATGTGACGAGGCGGCCGTCGAAGCGGCGCTCCTATGGTCGAATCGTCACGCGGTCGAGGTGTGGGAGCGCGAGCGATTTCCGACTTGCCTCGATCCGAGCCTGCCAGACGTAGGTAAGCGATTGGGCTGAGCGAGGTGCGTAGGTCGATGCGAATCTAGCGGGGCGGGGGCAAGCCCCCTAGGGACGCCGGCGCCGGCTGGTTCTGTCAAAGACGCAGCGGGATAGTCACCCACCTCGCATCATTCACGCCTCCGACATACAGAACGGCGTTTCTCTGTCCTCGCTGGTGCATTTCTTGGAGCCGTTGCTCTAGCTCTGCTCTTGAGGCCACGTCATCCATCAGCACTTTTTTGATCAGATCACCGCGCCGCAGCCCGGCTTGGCTCGCTGCCGTGTTATCCGCCACCACCGTCACGACGGGGCCGGTCGTCTGGCTTTTGAAGTGGAACAGGGCCCGTAGCTCGTCCGTCACATCTGCCACCTCGAAGCCGGCGTCGGTGATTTTTGAGAACACTACGTCAGGGTCCGCCGCCTTATCATTTTTGTAGGATACCCAGGGACTGTCCGGAAACTCCGTAACAGAAACCTCAACCACCCTAATCTTGCCAGCGCTCCACACGCGCACCGGAATAGTTTCGCCCCGAGACCTAGAAACAATCTGATCGATGGTCCTATAGTCACTGACCTTTTTACCCTCAATGCCAATCACGATCTCCCCGGCTTTCAAACCGGCTTCCGCCGCAGGACTGTTCTCCGCAACATTCGCGATGATAGCACCACCGGGTTCTTTGAATTGCAGACCTTCCGCCATCCTTGGCGTCACCGTCTGTACGCGTACTCCGATCCATCCGAGGCGGGGGCGTCCGTATTGAAGAACGTGGGTCAATATGAATTGAGCGTCATTCGACGGAATTGCAAACCCCAAGCCAATTGAGCCCCCACCCATCGTGTCAGACCAAATCTGATTGTCGATGCCGATCATCTGGCCCTTCATATTTATGAGAGGGCCACCAGAATTCCCGTGATTGATCGAAGCGTCGGTCTGAATGAACTCGTATTGCGGCAGACTTTTCATGCTGCGATGTACGCCGCTGACGATGCCAGCCGAAACGCTGCTGGCAAGCCCGAGAGGGTTTCCTATTGCGATTACTTTCTCTCCCACTTTGACTTCATCACTGTTGCCAATTGCTATCGCAGGCAGCGGACGGCCAGCATCAATTTTCAAGATTGCAAGATCGGTTCCACTACCAGCCCCGAGCAACTGCCCTTTATAGGTGGCGCCATCGGAGAGTGTAACGTCGATTTCGTACGCGTCCTTAACAACGTGCCTGTTCGTAATGATAAGCCCGCTGGGATCTACAATTGAGCCAGCCCCGACGTACTCCACCACATAAGTGGCATAGGCTAAATCGCCTCCTGATTGTTCGAGTTTGACGCGCTGGCCCATAGCCTCGATCGCGATATTCACAACGCTAGGCATGACTTTCGCGACAAGATCGGTGAATTCCTGCTCGGCTCGGACGGAGGAGGAATACGCAATCAGTGAAAAGCCGAGAACCGCTAAAATTGAAGAACGCCGCTTGTTCATGGTTTTCGCTCCTGAAGCAAACTTTCGCATGGCTAAACGCACGCCACGTCCCTGACTTCGCCTGTGGCTGTCAACGAACAATACTGAAATGTTGCGCTGTTGCATATTGTGCGAGAGTCGATACCTCATTCAACGCGAGTACGGTCGCCGCCAAGCTGAGCTATTCTGGCAGCCTCAAGCGGACCCGGCACAAGACCACTGCGGTAATGCGCCGGGAGCAAGGCAGCTGAGTATCGGCATTCAGCGCTCGGCCGGGGAGGTCGAAGGACAGGATGTCTCAAAATACTGGCGGGATTTTTGCTGGGTCGAAAGGCGAAAAGCTTACTCTAGGCTGGCGGGCTTTTGCGATTCTTGACGTGCGGTTCCAACCAAGGTGGTAGCCTTGAATGCCCGACTGAGTCCTACAATGTGCTTTGCCGCACAGATAAGAGCTAACCTTTGGGTCCACGTTCACTCTGCTGTTATAGGCGGCCGAGGGAGAGTACCATGATGGTGGCCCAAAAATTCGCAAGTTTTCTCACGTCATTGCGAAGCATTGCGCTTTCGCTTCTGCTCATCATCCTGTTCGCCTGGAACTTCGGGAGCATCAACACCTCTGCGAAGGATGTCCTTGCGATGGTCCCACGAATCCAGCAGTTCGAAGCGAGCGGCGTGAAAGTGGTTCTCCACGACGAGATCAAATTGAAGGCTTCATTGGCCGGAATGGTCGACACCGAGCTGTCCCAGCAGGAGAGAGGCGCAACAATCGACGCAGTGCAGAAGCTCACCGGCTCTCAAGTTGATCGCCTTTTCACCATCGTAGACGGGCAATCGCATTGCGATTACACTCTCGCTACCGCCAAGATGAGGCTGTACCTCAATAGCGACGCGGCGCTGGAAGACTTGCAGCTCGTAGAAACTAAGGCCGATCCCGTTGGATTCGAGGAAGAGATTGCGCGGATTACTGCTGAGGGATCCGATATCGGCATGCCGCGGAGTTGCTACACCATGAAGCTTTCGCAGCGAGGCTATAATGCAAAAAGCGCACTCGTGGGCGTCATCCGGCAGGCGCTAAATTAGCAATGAGCGGCGCTTTCTGCGGGATCCGACGGCCTATTCGCGCGGGGGCTCCCTGACGCTTTGTGCGGATGCGGCGGACGTTCTCGGCAAGCGGGTTCTCTTTTACGAGAGTGTGGTCCTTGCCGAACTTGAAAAGGACGCCGAGAACGGCAACGCAATAGTTCGCCCATCCAGCGGCGGCCGTGCTTCCTGACAAGCCGCTCGTCGCGGATCGCAAGGATCGCCGGCCGCGTCAGCTGATCGACGGCTCAATCAGCTGCGCCGGCCTCTGTTCAGAGCATCGGTAGCAGGTCGGTGCATGGGTGGTTCGCGCCGTCTGTCCAGTTGAGAATGCGAGCAAAGGAACCATCATTTGTTAATAAGGCGCTTTGTCGCGGCTACTGGTTTGGGGCGAACCATTTCTTAGGTTTCGGTCCTTTCCCGAAAGGACAGACACGTGCAGGTGAATGTAACAAATGATATCCGGCCGCCAGACAAGCTTTTGCTGGCGTTGGAGGGGGGTCGCGCTTTGCTGGAATACCAGGCGACGTTCGCAGCACTGCCAATTCTGCGTTCCGCGGCGCAAGGCGACGGCCACTCCGTCCTGATCTTCCCCGGACTTACCGCGTCGGATGCCTCAACGCTTACGTTGCGTGAGTTTCTGCGTACGCAGGGCTACAAGGCGCACGAATGGGGGCTCGGTCGTAACTTGGGACCTCGTGAAGGCGTCTTAGACGCATGCCTCGATCGCGTGAAGAAGCTACGCGCCGAATCCGGCCGGAAGGTTTCGCTGATCGGTTGGAGCCTCGGCGGCATCTATGCACGCGAAATGGCGAAGGCAGTGCCGGATGACGTTAGATGCGTCATCACCTTGGGTACGCCGTTCAGGGGCAACCCGCGTGCGACGAATGCATGGCGGATGTATGAGTTCGTGAGCGGCGAGCGGGTCGACAGCGTAGAGGACGGGCGATTTGCCTCGCCTCCGCCGGTGCCGACGACATCGATTTTTAGCCGGACCGACGGCATTGTCGCTTGGCAATGCAGTGTTGAGCGCGAGACCGCAACGGCGGAAAACATCGAGGTCGAGGCAAGTCATATCGGGCTCGGCGTAAATCCCGCGGCAATCTACGCGATCGCCGATCGTCTCGCCCAGCCTGAGGGAGCGTGGAGGAAGTTCGATCGGAGGACCGGGTTGCGCCGGCTCTTCTACAAAGATCCCTTGAGGCACGAGCGGCGGCGCGACTGGGCGCCCCGGCTCCGGGAGTCTGTTCGTGATCGTGGTCGACCGGGGTTCGCGCGCCGCAGCCATTGCGCATCCGGCTGAGTAATTCGTGCTTGAAAAGTGCGTGAAGCGGTGCCTATCTCAGTTTCATGCGACTCCCCGAATAGGTTCTCTCGCCATTGAGGGTGAGGAGATAGCCTAATTTGCTGTCCATAGAAACGGTAACAAGCAATGGTCAGGGGTGCCAAAATCACCCCAATAACGGAGTTGCCCGGCGTGATCTCATCATTGACTTACTGCGGGGCGTTGAATGGAAATGGCTAACCAGAGCGCGGTCAAAGTGGATCGAGCTGACGGGTGGTACCGCATGATGATGCTGTTTGTTGCGAGCCTTGCGTTCGGCTCGCTCGCTCAGGCCGACGATAACCGGGGACTAAGGCGCGGCGGCGATCCCCACCAGGTCAGCATTTCGGGCTTGTCATCCGGCGGTGCGATGGCGTTGCAATATGCAGTCGCGCATTCCGGTTCCATAATCGGCGTCGGGTCAGTCGCGGGGCCGGCCTGGAACTGTGCGGAAGGGGATCTGGCTCATGCCATGCAGGTCTGCATGAACAAGCAAGGCACGCCTCAGGCGAAAACTGATCTTGCACGCCAATTCGCCGCTGTCGGCAAAATCGATAGCTTGTCTGGAAACACCACGTCGACTCTGAAGCGATCGTTTGTTTTCCAGAGCCCGCAGGACGAGGTCATAAATCCGCGCTCGGGCCAGGCTAACGTGGATTTCCTCGCCGCCTTGACCGGGGTCGCACCTAAGGTCGACCGGGGGCACGCCGATGACGGCAGCGAACGAGCCGGTCACGGCATCATATCTCCGGACGGGACCGACTCGTGCAGCGGCTTGGGCAATACCTTCGTCCGCCGCTGTGGGGCCGAAGATAATCCTGCCGAAGTCCTCAGCACCATCTACGGCGGCGACCCCGATCCGACCAAACGCAAAGAGGTACCTGATGCGGACGTTTGGGAGTTCGATCAGCAGCCCCTGATCGACGCCGTGAAGAACGAGGGAGCGTCCGTTTCAGGCGACTACGTGTGGTGGTACCAGGGCTTGCAGAGCACCGAGCGGCAGAATCTCGACCTGGCCCCGACAGGTTACATCTATGTGCCGACGGCGGTGTGCGGACAGGACCAACCGCCGTGCCGGGTCCATGTGGCGCTGCACGGCTGTGCTCAGGACCCGAAACTGTTTGCGCGAAAGTCAGGTTACAATGACTGGGCTGAGCATTATCGAACCATCATTGTTTATCCTGCAATCAAAGCCCGCCACCCATGGCCGTGGGACTATCTCTTAGGCGCAGAGCCCAACCCGCTCGGCTGCTGGGATTGGTGGGGCTATCTCGACCCGGGCACAGGCGGCGACCGCTACCTCACCAAAGACGCGCCGCAGATGAAGGTTATCAATCGGATTATCGCCGAAGTGACGAAGTCGCGGCCATGATCTGACCGACCCATGGTACGCACGACCCCCAGTGGGATGGCAGCCGGGGTGAAGTAGCTGTTCTAAATCGTGGCGAAATCGATCTCAGGCCAAAGAATGCCCCCAACTTCCCCGCGGCGCTGGCTGCGTGAATGAAGTCAGGCCAGCGCGCTGCCGAGTAAATGGAGACGACTTGCAATCTGGGTCGGTGTCAGCCCTCAGCAACGAGCCGCCGCAATTCCTGACCGTCTATAGAAGGCTTGCGGCCGCGATAGACGCCACTTGCCTTGGCTTTCGCGATACCTCCCATCTGCCGCTCGCGTCGCAGGTTCGTTTCGAACTCTGCGAAGATGCCGAGCATGTCTAGATACAAGATCGTGCGCGTACATTTCAATGACGGCTCTTGGGTTCGAGGATCAACCGCTCCGAAGTGTGGCGCGCCCGCCGCACTTGAGGGATCACTGCTTGTCGCGATACAGCCGGTACCATTTGGCGCGTTTATCCGAACAAGTAGCACCAACCTCCACCGTCGGATCGCGGTGCTGCCGAAAGATGCTCGTAAGCGGAGGGCTACATGAAGGCGGTGCCGGCCGCATTTGCATTCGTCCTGGCCGGGGGCAGTGCCATGGGCGCGTGCACTGATGTGAGGTCCTTAGTTTGTACACTGCCCATGAGCGTCAGTTATGACCCCGTAAGAAATGTGGACTCCACGACCCATTCATATACTCCGCCGCCGTTGGATAAATGCACCTCGGCAGGCGAACTTGCGGACGTGGTTTATGATGCGTTCCAGCTTGCGCACGGAAAACTCCAAGATTCTTGACACTGACGGGCATTTATCAAGTAGAGAAAACGGGTCTAAAGCATTCGACCTCGTTTTTAAAAGCGAGAGGCTGCTAGATGGCGCAAATTTTGTGGCACGTTCACTTGGATTCGCTGGATACAAAAAGGAATGCACAAAAACTTGCACCAATAACGGAGTTTCTGGAACGTATTATCGATGCTTGATCAACGGACCTCTCGATCGAATACCAAATAAAGTAGCGCGTAAAAAAGCAGGCCCGAAAACCTCAACGAGAGAGCGGAGTCATCTTGTCTCCGGCTGACCTGCATACGTTTTGCTTTCGGCGACGCCTATTCGCCCGGTCCTCCGTATCTCGTCTCACCGAATCCGACGCGCCGGATGTCATAATCCGCGGCTATAGTTCGGTTCAGCGATTGCTGGTCTCGATACCAGCACACCCAGGCGGGCGTGTCCACATCACACAACGTGAACATATGTGCGGCGTTGTTGGACGACGGCAGCGTCCCTGTTCCCATATCTGTCTTCGGCGGGATTCCATTTAGCGAAGCCACCTCTCCGAACCATTGGATCAGCGCACTCTTCGTAAACTTTCCGCCCCATTCCGAACCAGGGAAATATCCAAGCCACTGATTATCGAACCAAGCCCACCAGTTGCCTTGGTAAAACACATAGCCATTATAGACCTCTCGGCCCACCAGCGAGCCAATATTCTGCCCTGGATGATAGGTACTGCTGTATTGTTGCCAATTGCAACCGTCATAGCACTGCGGAACCCCGTCGATCCAATGGAAGACAAAAATATGCGGGTCGGAATCGCTGTATTGGTCCGACGAAACGAGCCAGCCCAGTTCGACGATGTCGCCGTTGCTCTTCCCGGCTTGAATCGCAATCTCGTTGAGCGAGTGTCCTGAGCCGCCCGTGTCCACGTATTGCGGCCTGAGGATCGCAGTTGTCATCCCGCCCCCATCCGCGGTCCGCGTGAAAGCGGCGGAACCGTAGTAGTAGCAGGCGTTATCTTGCCAGATGCCATCGCAGGCCGGTTGCCCGGGTGGAGGTGGCGGCGGATTGCGATTGCGCCGGGGCCGATAGACCTCGCGGAAGGATCGAAAGACCTTTCGTTCTAACGCATCTCCCTGCCTTTGAAGTCTTTGCTCGGGGGCAATCAGGGGATTACCCTTCATCAGGCCATTGCCCCTGGGTCGAAATTCCCTGACGGCAGGCACCTCTCCTTCCGGACACAACGGCTTGAGCAACGGCTCACTCTGCGCGACATAAGGCGTTCCCCCCGGTTTATCCCCCCGGCGCCTGGGGCTCGGACCTCCAGGGAATGGCGGTGGCTTGGCTTCCGCGGCTCGTTTTACGCAGACGACAGATTGCCTTTCCTGCGAAACGGCGCTCGTGGAGGGGGACAAAGCAAAACTGGCTACGATCGCGACCGGAGCCAGCGAAATAACAATCAGCTTCATTAGGAGCCTCCTCGTCGCCGAGCTTTCGCCATCCCTCTCGCAAGACCAAGCATGCATATCCTGGCGGGATGGTGGACGTCTTAAGATCGTCTGTCAAAGACGCTATTGAAACTCAAGAATGCACTTCCAATCTTGGAGCCGCTGTGTGTACCGAAAATTAGATTCGTACGTACTGATGCTGAAGCCGCCGCGATCGGCATAAATTGCGACCTCGTGGTTCGGAGCCAGCAACGTTGCTGCAGTGAGGCCCATGACCCCGGCGCCCAAGACGGCAATTTGCGCGCGCGTGCCGCCGGGGACAAGCGTTTGGAGGAGGTCGACCACGGCCTGCGCGCAGCCCCAACTCATCGTGATGCCAGCGCCGCCATGACCATAATTGTGGATGACATATTTCGGCCCGAAGGGCTCGATTTCCAGTCGGTAAGTGCCCGTGCGAAATGGTCGGACGCCTGCCTTGAAAATACAAGCCGGCGGAGTGCAGGTGAAATCGGGTGAAGGTAGTATCATGGCTGGTCTTCCTTCCATTAGTCATTCCAAGAAGTGACTGAAAATCGAATCCTTTAGGGCAGCGGAATACTCTGCGGGAAACGAAAGATATTCGTCGGATCCACCATACGTTTCACGCCTTTCAGTCGCGCGAGGTTCCGGCCCCAATAAGCGGTCGGCCAGTCCTGCAATTCGTTGTCGCAGTAGTTGATATAAGCCTTGCCCGGCACGTACGGCCGCATCCGGGCGTAGAACGTCGCCATCGCGCGAACCCGCTGCGCGGTCGCGCCTCCGTTATCCCAGCCGGCGTAGTAATGAATCATGAACCGGACACTTTGGCGATGAGGAAAAGCGGTATCCGACTCGCCAAGGCCATCGACGGCGCCACCATAGGCATTACAGATCAACGCGATCTGATTGGACGACTGTCCTACGAGTTCCATCAACAAGGCCGTCATGCCCGCCACCGAAAGGGATGGGACGTAGTCGGACTTTTCCTTTTGATATCGAGGGTCGGCGCCACCGCCGGCAAAATCCTGGTAGGCATCCCAAAACGATTTTTTTTGCATCCTCCTCGCACCACTCAGGGGTTCGATGTTTTCGAGAGCTCGCAGGCCGCTATCGAGCACCTGAGGCGGAGCAATGCTCTGGCCAATGCATCGTAGCGAAACGCTAGTCCCGTTGATCCGACTGATCTTCAGCAACGCTGTAATGCCCGGATCGGCCGTGGGCGCCCATCTTTGCCAGCCATCGATAATCCTGACGGCGCGCGCGACCGGCAGGGCCCATCGCTGACTGAATACGGTCACAGTCGAGATTGGATGCACCGCAAACACAAATCCGGTCGCAATGCCGAGCGATCCTCCGCCACCACCTCGGCACGCCCAAAACAGATCGGGGCTCGCATTTTGGCTCGCTAACACAACCGTTCCTGCAGCAGTGACCAAAGTGACGGCTATCAGGTTGTCGCATGCAAGCCCGTAAGCACGAGCGAGCAGGCCATACCCGCCACCCATGACATGCCCGGAAATGCCAACAGTGGGACAGGTGCCCGATACAAATGCAACGCCCTCGCCCTTAAGCGCCGTCTGGATGTCGTTTATGGAGGCTCCGGCGCCGACTGTCACGGTCATGCTTGCTCGATCGAACGTGACGCTATTTAGCCTTCTTATGTCGATGACCGCGCCCGAGCTGCAAGAGAACCCCTCGTACGAGTGGCCGCCACAGCGCACCACGAACGGTACATTGTTCGCCTTAACCCAAGCGAAGACACCGGAGACCGCGCTTGCCGTGGAGCAAATGGCAAACAGCGCCGGCCCGATTTGTGTGCGCGCGTTGTAGACCCCGACGTGCGCGGCGTAATCGGTATCTCCAGGCCGCAACATCG
>Ga0164301_10000599_pt1 | contig 10683 bp, 8 predicted proteins | sample Whisoiple_231_MG_FD_109711 | JGI IMG/M metagenome (GOLD analysis project Ga0164301, IMG submission 109711) | Unamended control soil microbial communities from upstate New York, USA - Whitman soil sample_231_MG | ecosystem: Environmental > Terrestrial > Soil > Agricultural land ... | reverse complement strand
CCCACAGCGCGCTACGTTCAAATGGTCTCGAAAAAGACCAACCAAATTGGGAATTCACTGGCTTATCTCCTCTCCCATAAGCAATAACGCGGGCGCAAACAGGCATGTCTGCTTGCCCCCAACAGCGGACATGTGCGGTGCAAATGGGAATGTCTGCTTGAGGCCAACAGCGGACATGCGGGTGCGTTAAAAATTGATCGTTTGAGCATCGGCTGAATGATGCCGCCTGCCGGTCGTTACTGACAATTTGATTTAAAATCGGGCAATTGGGAAATCGAGTCTTAACCGCCGGCGAGTATTAATCCGCCGATGACCGATTATCCGACCACAATAAGAGATGCGTTTGCTCGCGATGCCCTAGAACGCAGCGAGCTTTGAGTCTCGCCGTAACCATGGTTTGGTTCGCACTCGCGGTCCTCGCGATGGTGCTGGTCGTTGGGTTAGCGACTTACTGAGTTGTTCTGCACCTTCACCATTTAATCGTTAATCGCGAAATTTTGCGCCCCGGTGCGTTGGCACCACTACGCTCAACGAAAGCGGATTATTTGTTTCGCGCAGCAGGGAAGTACGTTGCCCCGGAAGGCGGTTTGAAATGGATATGACCCTGGCACAAAGAGCCGTTGCATTCGCGGCCATCGTCTTTTTGTTCTTATTGTTGTGCTTCACCATCTGGACGGCTGATCCGCTCCGTCTAACCACACTCAGCCCTAATCCGGTGGCGAGTATTGGTGGTTCACACCCAATCGCGATTGCTTTGCGTCGGCACGATGGTGTCGATAGCGTCCGGCGCGACAAGAAGTGGTTTCGCTACGACGCCCCAGACAAAAAGAAAACGTTGACTGCCTAAAACGTTCCGTTAGTCGCGCGGGTGCTGCGGGCTCGGGTCCAAAGAGGGCAAGATGAGGTTCCCCGCTTCTAAAGACCAACTCCTCCTTGCTGCTATCGTTGTCGGGGCAATCATCATCGCCATCCCCATATCTATTTTCGGCACGGCCGGATTTCTCTGGCGCGTTTTCACATCCTGGGCGAGCCCAAAAAGGCCCGTTGTTTCGGAAAACATTAGGCGATCGGCGACGGCAGCGGCGGCTCATATTGCTGGGCTGACTCGGCCGAAGAGCTGCCCGTAGAGAGGTAATGTCCGCTTTGGGCCAAAGCGGACATCGGCGGCATTTAGAGCCTAGCTGGAGATGTAAGCCGCCGTTCGCGGCAGAACAATCCTGATTTCCGTGAATTCACCGGGCTGAGTATCGACCTCGATCGAGCCGCCATGTTGTTTGACGATGATGTCGTGACTAATGGAAAGGCCGAGGCCAGTACCCTCTCCGGCTGGCTTGGTCGTGAAGAAGGGATTGAACATTTTCTCTTTGATCTCTGGTGGAATGCCAATCCCATTGTCACGGATCGTGATCTCCACACGGTCGCCAAGGTCCTTCGTTGAAGCCGTGAGGGTCGGTCTGTAAATTTTGCCGTCAGGCGAAGTTTTGTCCCTCGTCGCGTAGACGCTGTTTGAGATCAAATTGAGCAGGACACGCGTGATCTCCTGGGGAAAAACGTCAGCCTCTCCGGCAACGGGATCGAACGATTGCTCCACCATGATATTGAAATTCTGCTTCTCGGCTCGCGCCCCGTGATACGCAAGCTTGAGGCTTTCCTCGACAATTGTATTGATCGCAACGCGCCGATGTTCCGCAGAACCCTGGTGCGAGTGGAGCAGCATGTTCTTGACGATCGCATCGGCACGTTTGCCGTGCTGAACAACCTTATCGAGATTACTTTGTAGCGTGGTCATCAGTTCTGTTAGTTCGCCGCGTCTTATTTCCGTGAAATTTTCGTCGTTGAGGGCTTGCCGCAACTCATCAACCAACTCAGCCGATAGTCCGGAGAAATTGTTCACGAAATTGAGCGGGTTCTTAATTTCGTGCGCGATGCCAGCTGTCAATTGGCCAAGCGAGGCGAGCTTTTGCGTCTGCACTAGACGATCCTGAGTGGTTCGAAGATCATCTAGAGACTTCGCCAATTCGCGAGTACGCGCTTGTACTTCGTCGAACAAACGAACATTTTCAATTGCGATCGCTGCCTGGTCGGCAAACGTCGTTACGAGCTCGATCTGCTTGTCAGTAAACGGCCGGACTGTATTGCGAGTTAGCATGATGATCCCTATTGAAACTCCTTCGCGCATTAGAGGCACGCCAAGCACGGTGCGAAATCCGGCGAGCCTCTGCCCTTCGGTCAAAGTGTATTCCGGATCAACCGTAACGTCGTGTACATGAACCGGTCTGCCTTCTATCACCGCACGCCCAAGCACCGTGCCGCGCCCTGGCACTAGGGCCTGTCTGCGCATGTACTCATCGTACTCATGTGAAAGACCATAGCTCGCTACATAAGGGTATGCGCCTCCTTTCGGACGATGAATCGCTGCGCTGTCCGCCTCGCAGAGGCCCGCTGCAGATTCGACCAGAGTATTGAGGACTGTCTGAAGGTCAAAGGTCGAGCGACTGATCACCTTCAGCACATCTGCAGTAGCCGTCTGTTGCTGAAGAGATTCGCGCAGTTCGCCAAGCAGCCGCGTGTTCTCTATAGCGATGACAGCTTGGTCGGCGAAGGTCTGAATGAGCTCTAATTGCTTCTCTGTAAAAGAGCCGGCTTCCATTCGGAAAATGACGATAGAGCCGATCGCCTGTCCGTTCCGGAGCAGCGGGACGCCAAGAAGACTGCGGAAGCCTGCCTCTTTCGCTTCCGAACTCCGATAATCCTTGTCAGCAAGGATGTCAGGGATTTGGATAGCAGAACCCGTCAGAAGCGCTCGACCCGACATGTGGCCGCGGTTCGGTGGCATAGGGTATTTGGCCAAAAGAAGGTTGCGCTGCCGATCATCAAAATGGTGCTGGGCTGCCACATGCAACAGACCGCCCTCTAGACGAAACAGTGAGCCTTGCCGCGCTTCGCACAGGCGGACAGCAGATTCGAGTAGTGTATCGAGCACGGTCTGCAGGTCGAACGTCGAGCGGCTGATGACCTTGAGCACGTCGGCGGTGGCGGTCTGCTGCTGCAGCGATTCGCGCAGCTCACTCAGCAGCCGTGTATTCTCGATCGCGATGACCGCCTGCGCGGCGAAGTTCGACAGCAGCTCAACTTCCTTGTCGCTGAAAGGCCGCACTTCCTGGCGATAGATGGCAATTACGCCGATGACCTCGTTCTCCTTAAGCATCGGCACATTCAGCAGGGTCCGGAAACCTCCGAGATTGACGGCGGCCACAAAGACAGGCTCACCCTCGACGTAAGCCGGTTCGGTTTTGACGTCGGCGATATGGACAATCTGTCTCTTCTCGATGGTCCGAGCAAACGCGCTGCGCGGTCCCGGCCGTTGCGGCCCGCGACGCCAGAACTCGGCAAATTGCGGCGGCACGCCGAACATTGCCTCAGCCTTCATGAGCCCGCCGTCGTTGCGAAACAACATGCCAAAACTGGCATCGCAAATGCGCACGGCATTCTCCAGCATGGCCTGGAAAACAGGTTCAAGATCGCCGGGCGAACTTGAGATGACCTTCAGCACCTCCGACGTCGCAGTCTGCTGCTCCAACGATTCGCGCAACTCGTTGAGCAGTCGCGTGTTCTCGATGGCGATGACGGCCTGCGCAGCGAAGTTCTTCACCAACTCAATTTGTTTATCGGTGAAAGGACGTACCTCTGTGCGATAGATAAAAAAGGCACCAAGCAGTTCATCGTCCTTGAGCATCGGCACGGCGATGGAAGATCGCGCACCGCCGTATCTGAACGAGGGGCTGGGTTCTGGATCGGTTGCCCGATCGACGACACTTATGACAGTCTTTGCTTCGCAGAGCCGGCCAAATAGCTGGCCGGGCTTGGGCGCAAACCCGCCTTGTTTCACCATGAAATCAGCAAGGGCAGGCGGCAAATCAAGTGTTGCTGCTGGATGAAATAAACCACCCTCGTACCGGACCACAATTCCAAATTTAGCCTCACAAATTTGTGTGGCCTGCTTCAGCATCGCTTCGAACACCGGCTCCAGGTCGCCTGGTGAACTTGAAATGACTTTCAGCACTTCTGAGGTTGCTGTCTGCTGTTCCAACGACTCGCTCAGATCGTTCGTGCGCTGGCGCAGCTCATTAAGCACGCGCGTGTTCTCGATGGCGATGACGGCTTGCGCGGCGAAGGTCTTCAGAACTCCAATCTGTCTTTTCGAGAGCGGTCCGGGCGCTACCCGCACCACGCTGAGGGTGCCAATGGCCTCCCTGCCGCGCATCATCGGCATGATGGTTATTGCCCGGTAGCCGGTCCTCAGAAAGTAGCGCGCTCCGGACGCAAACTCGGACGGCGCCTCTCTCCCGTCGGGAATGTCGACAATCTTTCGGTCTAGGATCGCGATAGCCTGGTTATATTCGCGGGTGAGCGGAATCGGCCAAACACTGAGCATTGCCTTGACGCGAGCAGGATTTGTTTCGGCATATGCAGCAGCGCGCAGCCGGTCGCCATCAGGCAATGCAATAAGGATTGCGGCGTCGGGAAAGAGCTTCAGTCCGCTCTGCACAATGGCTTCGAAGACGGGCTGCGTGTCGGCCGGCGAACTGCTGATGACCGTGAGAATTTCGGCGGTCGCGGCCTGCTGCTGCAGTGCCTCGTCGCGCTCGCGCTTTAACGCCGCGCTCGGCGTTTTCTTATTTTGCAGCCCGGCATGTCCTTTGCCCGACGAGCCTGTTTTACCACGCCGTTTCATATCGCCTCTTAGGCGTGTGCAACGAAAGTGCAATTTTACCAAGTTCCCATCGTTGCGCCATGTCCGCTTTGGGTCAAAAGCAGATATGTGCGGTGCAACTAGCGATGTCCGCTATGGGCAGACATGCTCGCCTACTCAATCACTTCGTCCGCACGGCCGATGAGTGTATTCGGGATGTTTATTCCGAGCGCCTTGGCGGTCTTGAGGTTGATGTAAAGCTCGACTTTGGTTGCCAGTTGGACCGGCAGGTTCGCCGGTTTCTCACCTTTGAGTATGCGTCCGGTATAGATCCCGGCTTGCCTGTGCGACTCCCTTATATTTCCGCCATAACTCATCAATCCGCCGGCCATCGCAAACTCGCGGACAGCATGGACCGCTGGCACTGCATGTTTGAGCGTGAGAGCGGCAAGCTCGTGTGCACGGCTATTAAAAACTGGGTTCGCCGTGATGAGGACCCCAGCCGTTCGCGGCTGAACCAATTTCGCAAAGACGGCCTCGAAATCGTTGCCAGTGTCGGCGTTGAGGATTTGCAGTTCGAGCCCAAGAGCACGTGAAGAGGCCTCGACGCCTTTCATAACGATGTCGGTTATAACCGCATTTGCGGGGTTAATGAGCACAGAAAATCTTTTGGCTTGGGGGAGCAATTCGTGCAGGAGCTCCAGTCCTTTTGGAGTAACTGCAGAATTTAGAGAGGTTACACCAGTGATGTTGCCTTCCGGCCGGTTCAGGCTTTTGACAAGTCCTGCTTGGACAGGGTCCAAACCCGTCTCGAAAACAACAGGGATCGTTGTGGTCGCTGCTTTTGCCGCCAGTCCAGCGGCGGCGCTTCCCGGTGCAGCAATAACCGTAACCCGGCGACGGACAAGATCAGCCGCCAGTGCTGGCAATCGGTCGGGTTGACCATCAGCGCAAACAAATTCGATTGCGACGTTGCGACCTTCATCAAAGCCCATTGCTCCGAGGCCTTGGCGAAATGCGGTTAGACGGGTCGCGTATCGATCAGCGGTTTCACTACCGAGATAGCCGATAACCGGGATTGTCGGCTGCGCGCGCGCAACAATTGGCCAAACCGCAACGCCACCCAACAATGTGATGAACTTACGCCGTCTCATTGCCGCCCCGAGACTCTTGGACTTGGGATCGTAGCAACTCCCACTTGCGCTCAGGAAGGGGTCAGCGGCCTAAACAACGTCCGCTTTAGGTCAAAAGCAGACACGTGCAGCACAAAAGCTCATGTCCGCTTTGGGCCAAAGCGGACATCGACTGGCGGGGCCCACTCAAAAGCCGCGGGCTAACGCAATATCAAAAGTGCCATGTAGCGTTTTGCCATCCTGTTTGAGATCGATCACCGAGGATGGTTTGCGACTAGCCCAAGGATCTTTGGCGATATAAGGATCGTCTTTAAAATAAAGCTGCGTGGTGAGTGGAATGTGCATTGATTCCGCAGCACGAAGATGGATGTGCGCCGGCCGTGTCAATCCCGCGTATTTCTCTAAACCCGGAAGATTCGGTGGAACTGGGTATCTTCCTGGCATGATGGTCTCAAACTCATAATTCCCTCGCTCATCGGTTAGCATCATGCCCCGCAGGTGGAAGTCGCCGTGTTCAGTAAAATTGCCAGGTTTGTCGGTGTCATACACGCCAGCTTTATTTGCCTGCCAGATTTCGATTAGCGTATTGGGCAAGCGGCTCCGGCAGTCGGAACTGTAGACCGTGCCGTTCACAAGAAGGCGTTCGCCTGGCTCGTCTGGACCAGCCAGTTTGGTCTGGAACGGCGCACCGAAACGATAGAACGGACCAAGTATGTCACTCTCCGTCAGCTGACAATTGTTCTCCGTAGCGGCGAAGGCACCAGGCGCTAGAGCTCCGCCGAACAGCGAAGCGATCCCTTGCAAGACCATCCGCCGTGGCAAAAATTTGCCACTGATCGATACGAGGTCATTTTTCATAGAACCCTCCTGTTCGCCGTCTCATTGCGCGGCCACAACAAATCATAGCGGTTGAAATAAATCTCAGTAAGCGACGGGAGCGCGATTACAGCAATACCGCGCAAATGCTTTTTTTGTGACGAGCGACACTGCGTGGCCAGACGAACGCAAATACGTTCACATCAAGCGCATCGTTTTAACCAACTAACGAGCCGGAGAACTCAAATGCACAAGACCGGAAACTCACTTGCCTATCTCCTCTCCCAAAATCAAAAACCCACAGCGCGCTACGTTCAAATGGTCTCGAAAAAGACCAACCAAACTGGAAATTCACTGGCTTATCTCCTTTCCCATAAGCAATAACGCGGGCGCAAACAGGCATGTCTGCTTTGCCCCCAAGAGCGGACATGTGCGGTGCAAAGACGAATGTCCGCTAAGGGCCATAAGCGGACACCGGCTCGCCTATTCGATCACCTCGTCCGCGGCGACCAGAAGACCCGGAGGAATGTTGATGCCGAGCGCCTTCGCTGTTCTAAGGTTAAGGAGTGTCTCGAATTTGGTCGGGGCCTGAACTGGGAGATCAGTTGGTTTGTCGCCGCGTAGAATACGGTCGACATAGGACGCCGCCAGTCTGAAATTTTCGTCTTGGTCAATCCCATAGGACATGAGGCCGCCAGCGGTCACAAAAAAATCAAACGCGTAGACTGCGGGCAGCTTGTATCGGGCCGCAAGCGCGATGAGGAGATCGCGATGCAGGATGGTGGTGCCGTCCGGCGTCAGCAGCAGGCCTCCGTTGGACGAGTCCGCGACTGACGCGATTGCGCGTTCGATGTCAGCCGTAGTCGCGACTGGACTTGGTACTAGCTTGATCGCAAGCGACGGGGCGATGGCTTCGGCAGCGCGAAAAAAGTAGTTGAAGGGGCTTGTCTGCGGGTTCGCCACGACAGCCACGCGCTCAAGATGCGGCGCGATCTCCTTGAGCATCGCAAGCCACTTACCGACGACGCTAGCCTCGTACTGCAGCACGCCGGTAAAATTTTCACCCGGCCGTGCGAGGCTGGTAACGAAGCCTGAGCCTATGGGATCGGAGACATTCACAAACACCATCGGGATCACTCGGCTCTCACGCTGCAGCGCTGCCGCGACCTGCGTAGTATGTGCAAGAATTACATCCGGCTGCGTGGCAATCAGATCTTTCGCGAGTGGCCCATACTTGCTGCTATCACTGCCCGCGAAGCGGGTTTCGATATGAACGTTGCGACCCTCCGACCATCCCCGTTTTTCCAGCCTCTGCCGAAATGCCGCAAGCCGCGCCTGCGTTTGCGGATCATTTTCGGCGTAGCCAATCAACACCCCGATGCGCCGTACTCTGTCAGGGTGCTGCGCTCGGGCGGCGAGTGGCCACAGAACTGCCGCGCCGCCGAAAACCGATATGAACTCGCGCCGTCTCATTGCCTCCCCCGACGCTCAGACACGCAAGGGTAGCAATTCGCGCCGGTTCTCGGGAAGGGCCTGCCTCACCACGGCTGACGTCCGCTTTGGTCGTAAGTTTTTTGCACGGAAGTCGGATGCTAAGTGCTTGGCGCGCCGGAAGGGATTCGAACCCCTGACCCCCAGATTCGAAGTCTGGTGCTCTATCCAGCTGAGCTACCGGCGCTTTGGTGGAGAAAGGTGGAGGGCCCGAAGATTCGGAGGCCTCTCCACCCACAGATCCGAAGCCACATTAGGATCAACTCCGCGACATTCCTAGGGCATCCCGGAGCGCCGTGGCAAATGAAAATAAAAGTGTAATCGCGGGGCCTACGAATCCGCTTCAACGTTGACCGATCGTTCTGATGCGCATCGGCTTTAGTACGAACAGGGCCATCACCGCGGCAACGATGTTGAAAATCGCGGCCAAGATGAATACCGCGACCCAATTTCCAGTCGCGGTCGTGAGCACATTGGCGAGCGGTACCAGCAATGATGCCGTTCCCTTTGCCGTGTAGAGCATTCCGTAATTTGTGGTAGCGAACTGTCGCCCATAGAGATCCGTACACATGGCTGGGAACAATGAATAGATTTCGCCCCACGCAAAAAACACCAGCCCCGATAGCACCACAAACCAGATCGGATTGCCGGCAAGCATAAGCAATGCGTAGATGCCGATACCTTCGAGCAGGAAGGCAATGAACATCGTGTTCTCACGACCTATGTGATCGGATACCCAGCCGAAGAATGGACGGCAAATGCCGTTTAAAACCCGGTCGATCGATAGCGCGAACGTCAGTGCAGGCAGCGTCAATCCGAGAATCGACACCGGAATATTGTCGACTTTGAAATCCTTGGCGATCGGCGCGAGCTGTGCGGTTGCCATGAGGCCACCCGCGCCTACCAGGACGAACATCAGGTACATCACCCAGAATACCGGTGTCTTGAGGGTCTCATTCCACCGGTAGTCGCGCCGCGTCTGCTGTACTGCCGGTGTGGCTGGAATGGAGACCTCATCCGGCCCAGGCGCTCGCAGCAACATCGCGACCAACATCACAACGATGCCCTGTCCCAGACCGAACCACAGGAACGCCGTTTCGTAACCGCTCGATTTAATCAAACCCGCGATCGGTATGATCGTCAGCGCCGAGCCCGCACCAAAACCTGCCGCGGTCAGACCTGCCGCAAGTCCACGCCGGTCGGGAAACCATTTCAGAGCATTGCCAATGCTGGCGCCGTATATGATGCCAGCGCCAATACCCCCTATCGCAGCGCCAAGGTAAAGCAGCGTCAACGAGTCGGCGTAGGAATTGATCACCCAGGCGGCGGCGATGAGCGCGCCGCTGATGCTGACCATCAGGCTCGGCCCAAATTTGTCGATGAGATAACCTTCGAACGGCACCAGCCAGGTCTCGGTGAGCACGAATATGCTGAACGCGACCTGGATTGCAGCCCGGCCCCAATGATATTTGCTGTCGATTGGATTGACGAACAGCGTCCAGCCGTATTGCAAATTCGCCGTCATCACCATGCAGATGATGCCGAATATCAGCTGACCCCACCGCGTCGCTTCGCTGGCGTGCGGGGTCGTCGTCATATCGTGAGTTGCGGTCATATTTCACACACCTTTTGCCTCGTCGGCAAAAGCAACGTCACGTCCCCCCCTTGGCCGCCGGTCGTGCGTTTTGCGACGTAAGCCGAGCCTCAGAACCTCCATTGCAGGCCGCTGGACACACCCACCAGTGTTGTCCCTGTCCAGCAATGCGGAGTGGATGTAAGGCCGCCCGGCGCGGTAGCGGCGTCATGACAATCTGTGACGACCGATCGTCCACCGGCGCCGAGATCGTAGTGGGCGTCAGGTCCGTTGAAGGTTGCCGCCGCCTGGGTGTACCAGATCAAGTTATCCGAGAACTTGTGCTTCCACTCCGCGGTCACCATGTCGGCCTGGTTTTGGTTGGGACCAAACGTGGCGCCGTTGCCGGTCACGAGCGTGCTGTCATTGTGCTGACCGGGATTGCCGGGCGAGCGGAATGCATGTGCCCAACCGAAGTACACACTATCCAGCGGGTTCAGTTCCTGACTCACGACAAGCCAAGTGCCCCACCGCGTACGCTCATTCTGGAATGCCAGATCGCCCGGGACATCGCGGTGCAAGTATTCGACGATGCCGCCAATCGTGGTCCTGGTCGCAAACTGATACATGATACCGGCCTTGGCGGCCCACTCATTCGCGACATCCTGAAGGCATTGCTGTTGTGCAATGCCGCCGTTTACTGGTACCGACGTCGCTCCCGTGGCAGTCAAGAATGCCGAGCAGTTTTGCCCAGCGGGAGGAACGGAAAAGGGAACGCCATACGCGCCGGCGAGATCGCTTTGGCGGTTAACGTTCTGATGCCACTCAGTGGCGGCGGTCATATAAAGCGGGCCGTTGGTGTAACTGATATTGGCGCTGACCGCATTGTTGAACGCGCCATCGCTGCACGAGATAAGTGTATTTCCGCCGCTGGTCGGATCGTTGCCGCCGGAACAGTCGGGTTCGCCTTGGGGAAT
>Ga0164301_10000598_pt1 | contig 10694 bp, 8 predicted proteins | sample Whisoiple_231_MG_FD_109711 | JGI IMG/M metagenome (GOLD analysis project Ga0164301, IMG submission 109711) | Unamended control soil microbial communities from upstate New York, USA - Whitman soil sample_231_MG | ecosystem: Environmental > Terrestrial > Soil > Agricultural land ... | reverse complement strand
CAGTTCGCGGTCCGCGGCGGCATCCTCGACGTCTACCCGGCGACCGAGGAGCGGGCGGTGCGGATCGAGCTGTTCGGCGACGAGGTCGAGTCGATGCGCTGGTTCTCGACCTTCACCCAGCGCTCGCTCGGCGAGGCCGAGCGGGTCGAGCTGGCGCCGGCGGCCGAGCTCGACGCCGAGCACCGCGAGCTGGCCGAGCTGGCGGCGATGGCCGCCGAGGAGGAGGGCGACGAGCAGCCGAACCTGGCCGAAGCGCTGCCGCTGGAGCACTTCCGGGCGCCGCTGGAGTTCGTCCCCGAGGCCGCCGCGGTGGTGCTGGTCGGCTCCGAGGAGATCGAGCCGGCGCTGCGCGACCACTGGGAGGACGCGACCACGGCGATGCACGCCGAGGACGCCCAGCACCTCTACGTCGACGTCGCCGAGCCGCTCGCCGCCCGCGCCGCGCTCTCCCTGACCGCCGCCGGCGAGGACGACGAGGACGCCTTCCGCGCCGCCCGCGCCGAGTCCCCGGCCCGCAGCGTCAAGGAGGCCGAGGCCGAGCTGGAGAAACTGGTCCGCTCCGGTTACCGCACCGTCGTCGCTTTCGAGAGCCGCGGCGAGGCCGAGCGCACCCGCTACGGCCTCGACCGCCTCGACGCCCGCCTGCTCGAAGGCGGCCGCGTCTCCCCGGACCCCGGCCTCTCCTTCGCCGAGGCGCGCCTGCGCGAGGGCTTCGTCAGCCCGGAGCTGAAACTCGCCGTCTACCCCTTCCGCCGCCTCGTCCACCGCCGCCGCAGCGAGGAGCCGGCGCCCGGCGGCGGCCGCGGCCGGCTCGCCTTCAGCGACCTGCGGGTCGGCGACTACGTCGTCCACGAGGACCACGGCGTCGCCCGCTTCGCCGGCTTCGAGACCCGCGAGGTCGGCGGCGTCACCCGCGACTACCTCTACCTCGAATACAAAGGCGAGGACCGCGTCTTCGTCCCCACCGACCAGCTGGCGAAGCTCAGCCGCTACGTCGGCGCCGGCGGCGAACCGACGCTCTCGGCGCTGGGCGGCAAACGCTGGCAGAACCTGAAGGCGCGGGCGCGCAAAGCCGCCGGGGCGCTGGCCGGCGAGCTGCTCAACCTCTACGCCGAGCGCCGCGCCCGCCGCGGCCACGCCTTCCCGCCCGACGGCGAATGGCAGATCGCGATGGAGACCGCCTTCCCCTACCGCGAGACCGCCGACCAGATGGAAGCGATCGAGGCGGTCAAGGCCGACATGGAGTCCGAGCGGCCGATGGACCGGCTGGTCTGCGGCGACGTCGGTTTCGGCAAGACCGAGGTGGCGCTGCGGGCCGCGGTAAAGGCCGCTTCCGACGGCGCCCAGGTGATGGTCCTGGTGCCGACCACGATCCTCGCCCAGCAGCACTACGGCACCTTCCGCGAGCGCCTCGCCGACCTCCCCTTCCGGGTCGAGGGCGTCTCCCGCCTGCGCCCGCAGGCCGAGGTCAAAGCCGTGCTCAAAGACTTCGAGGCGGGCAAGGTCGACGTCCTGATCGGCACCCACCGGCTGCTCTCGCGCGACGTCCGCGCCAAGGACCTCGGCCTGGTCGTGGTTGACGAGGAGCAGCGCTTCGGGGTCAAGCAGAAGGAGCTGCTGCGGCAGCTGAAGCTGAAAGTCGACGTGCTGGCGCTCTCGGCGACTCCGATCCCCCGCACCCTGCAGATGAGCCTCGCCGGGCTGCGCGACATCTCGGTGATCGAGACCCCGCCCGAGGGCCGCCGCCCGGTCCGCACCTACGTCGGCCCCTACGACGAGGACCTGGTCGCCAAGGCGGTCCGGCGCGAGATCGAGCGCGAGGGCCAGGCGTTCGTCCTCCACAACCGGATCGACTCGCTGCCGGAAACGACCGAGCGGTTGCGGGCGCTGGTCCCGGGGGCGCGCTGCCTGGAAGCGCACGGGCAGATGGACGAGCACCAGCTGGAGGAGACGATGCTGACCTTCCTGCGCGGCGAGGCCGACGTGCTGGTGACGACGACGATCATCGAGTCCGGCCTCGACATCCCGACCGCGAACACGCTGATCGTCGAGCGCGCGGACCAGCTCGGGCTCAGCCAGGCCTACCAGATCCGCGGTCGCGTCGGCCGCTCTCGCGAGCGCGCCTTCGCCTACCTGCTCTACCCCTCCGCCGAGGCCTTGACCGAGGAGGCGGCGGCGCGGCTCTCGACCCTCGCCGACCACACCGAGCTCGGCTCCGGCTTCCGGATCGCGATGCGCGACCTCGACATCCGCGGCGCCGGCAACCTGCTCGGCGACGAGCAGTCCGGCCACGTCGCCGCGGTCGGCTTCGAGCTCTACTGCCAGATGATCGACGAGGCGGTCGCCGAGGCCGCGGAGGGGGAGGAGGATCGCGAGGAGGCGCCGGAGCCGGTCCGCCTCGACGTCCCCGTCGACGCTTACCTGCCGGCGACCTTCGTGCCCTTCGAGGCGGCGAAGATCGACATCCATCGCCGCATCGTCGCCGCCCGCGAGCCGGGTCAGCTGCGCGCGATCCGCGACGAGCTCAGCGACCGCTTCGGGCCGCTGCCGGCGCCGGCCGAGAACCTGCTGAAGCTGCAGAAGGCGCGGATCGAACTCGGCCTGGCCGGGGCCCGCAGCGTCGAGTTCCGCGGCGGCCGCCTCAGCGTCACCGGCGTCGAGCTCGACTCCGAGGGAGCCGGAATCCTCGCCGAGCAGGTCGAGGGCGCGGTCTACGAATGGCGCGAGCAGACCGCCGCGCTGCGGGCCGCCGGCGACCCCCAGGAGCGCCTCGCAGCGGTGCTCTCCCTGGCCGAGGGACTGCGGGAGGCGCGGCGCTCGGCCGAGCCGGCGGCCGCCTAAAGCCTGCTTAAGGCGGCCGTTTTGACTATGCTGCCGCCTTCGTGGGAGCGAAAGCGGGCCAGAGAGGGAGGTCGGGCCGAGGGCCGGACCGCAATGACAGGTCTGCCGGGCGGCAGCGCCTGGCGCTGATCCTTTTCGGCGCCCTCCTCATTCTGCTCTTCGTCGGCTTCGCAATCGCCCAGGGGCTGACCCGCCCGAGCGTGCCTTCCGGGGACGTCGCCCACGTCTCGAACGTCCCCGACGAGTTCGCCGACATCAGTGAAGACAAACTGAAGCGGGCGACGATCCGCCAGGCCACCTCCGGCGAAGAAAAAGCGAAAAAGCCGCCGAAGCCCGGCTCGGACAAATACGAAGAACTTCAGGAAAAAGCGCTGACCGAATTGATCGAAGGCGTCTGGATTCGCGGCGAGGGCGAAGAACTCGGCATCGAAGTGACCGAAAAACAGGTCGAAGACGAACTCGCGACGATCAAAAAACAGAACTTCCCGACCCCTGGCGCCTACAGCAAATTCCTCAAGGAATCGAACTTCAGTCAGCAGGAAGTCAACGAACTGGTCGAACTGCAGATCGTCACCAAAGAAATCCAGGCAGAGATCGGCAAACAGGCGCCGAAACCGTCAAGCGACCAGGTCGATGCTTACTACGAAGCCGAAAAGGAAGCTCAGTTCACGACCAAAGAAAGCCGCGATGTCCGCCTGATCCTCAACGAAGACAAAGGTGAAGTCGAAGCGGCGAAAAAGGCGCTCGAAAAAGACAGCTCGCCCGCAGCCTGGAAGAAGGCGGCGAAAAAGTACTCCAGCGATCCCACCAGCGCGTCCAAAGGCGGGCTGCAGGAAGGGATCACCGAAGAATTCCTCAAAGGGCCGCTGAAAGCCGCGATCTTCGACAGCCCCACCGGCGAACTCGTCGGACCGACGAAATTCGAAAAAAACTGGGTCCTCTCGGAAGTCGTGAAGCTGACTCCGGAAAAAGTCCAGACCTTGGCCGAAGCCAAACCCCAGATCGAATCGACCCTGGGCCAGCAGAACCAGCAGGAATACCTCTCTGAATTCGTCGCCGACTTCGAAAGCAAGTGGCGGCAGCGAACGGTCTGCGCCGATGGCTTCACGATCGAAAAATGCGGCAACTTCAAGGGCGACGGGCACCCGAAAAACGCTTCGGCGGCCTGCTACGAAGCGAACCCCAAAACCCCGGCGAAAGAATGCCCCTCGCCGGTGACGCCGATCTCACCCACCCTGCCGGGCAAAGTCACCCCGACCAAACCCAAAGGCGAACCGTTCCCGCAGCGCCCGCGGCCGGAAGCCACGCCGGAAAGCGGCGAAGAAGTGCCGGCCGGCGCCGTGCCTCCCACCGCCGCCCCCGAAGGCGAATAGCCCCTCCGCCACACCGCGTACCGCCGCCGCCGGTGAATAGACTGGCGCGCCCGTGAGCACGATCTCCTCGATTCACGCGCGCCAGATCCTCGATTCCCGCGGCAACCCGACCGTCGAGGTTGAAGTGGTGCTGGAGTCCGGCGCGCGCGGTCTGGCGGCGGTGCCCTCGGGCGCCTCGACGGGAGAGTTCGAGGCGGTCGAGCTGCGCGACGGCGGAGAGGCCTGGGCCGGCAAGGGCGTCGGCCGCGCGGTCGCCAACGTCAACGGCGAGATCGCCGCGGCGCTGACCGGCGCCCGGGCGGCCGAGCAGGGCGCCCTCGACCGGACGATGATCGAGCTCGACGGCACCCCGAACAAGGGCCGGCTCGGCGCCAACGCGCTGCTGGGGGTCTCGCTGGCGGCCGCCAAGGCCGCGGCGGTGGACTCCGAGCAGCCGCTCTACCGGTATCTGGCCGAGCTCTACGGCGGCGGCGAGCCGAGCCTGCTGCCGGTGCCGATGATGAACGTCCTCAACGGCGGCGCCCACGCCGACAACTCCGTCGACTTCCAGGAGTTCATGGTCGTCCCCGCCGGCGCCGAGAGCTTCTCGGAGTGCCTGCGGATCGGGGCCGAGGTCTTCCACGCGCTGAAGAAGTCGCTCTCCTCGCAGGGGCTCTCGACCGCCGGCGGCGACGAGGGCGGCTTCGCGCCCAACCTCGAGTCCAACGAGGCCGCCTTGCAGGCGGTCCTGGCCGGGGTCGAGGCGGCGGGTTACGAGCCCGGCAAGGACGTCTTCATCGCGCTGGACCCGGCGACCAGCGAGGTCTTCGAGGCCGGCTCCTACAACCTCGAGCACGAGGGCCGCACGCTCTCCTCCGAGGAGATGGCCGCCTACTGGGCCGACGCTTGCGAGCGCTACCCGATCGTCTCGATCGAGGACGGGATGGACGAGGAGGACTGGGACGGTTGGAAGCTCCTCACCGAGCGCCTCGGCGAGCGGGTGCAGCTGGTCGGCGACGACCTCTTCGTCACCAACCCCGAGCGGCTGCGGCGCGGGATCGAGCTCGGCGTCGGCAACTCGATTCTCGTCAAGGTCAACCAGATCGGCACCCTGAGCGAGACCCTGGAGGCGATCCGCATGGCCCGCGAGGCCGGTTACACGGCGGTGATCTCGCACCGCTCCGGCGAGACCGAGGACACGACGATCGCCGACCTCGCGGTGGCCACCGGCGCCGGCCAGATCAAGACCGGCGCGCCCTCGCGCTCGGACCGCGTCGCCAAGTACAACCGGCTGCTGCGGATCGAGGAGGAGCTGGGCGACGCCGCGCGGTTCCCCGGCCTGAACGCTTTCGTCCAACGCCGGTCCTAGATGCAGGAATGCGGGGCCCGGCCGCGTAGCTCCGGGTATGGCAACGCGTGCGCAGGCCGGACGCCCCCGATCGGCACCCCGCCGCCGTCCCGCCGCCCGCAAAGCCCGTCCCGCCGCCCGCAGCGGCCCCAGCCGCATCAAGTGGGACCGGGTCGGCCGCGTCGCCCTCACCCTCGTCCTCGTCGCGGTGCTCTACTCCTATCTCGGCCCCTCGGTCGACTTCGTCAAGACCTACACGGGGACGACCGCGGCCAAAGCCAAGCTGCACGTCCTGCTGAAAGAAGACCGGCGCCTCCACAACCGGATCCACTCCGCCGACGATCCGCTCGTCGTCGACCGCGAGGCGCGCGCCCAGGGGATGGTCGCCGAAGGGGAGACCCCGGTCGTCATCCGCGGCAACCTCGGCGGATAGCGACCCCCAGGGGAGCTACGCATGGTTGACCTCGGCTCCTACCTCCTGGGGGCCCTGCAGCTGGCCCTGGTCGTAGTGCCGGTGGCCTTCGGCGCCTACAAGCTGCGGCAGAGGTTGCTGCCGGAGTGGGAGGGGGCTCCGGCGCGCCTTGTGGAGACGATCGGTGGAATAGCAATCGTTATTTGGATTTCGGAGGTGCTTGGGACGTTTGGGTTGTTCTATGCCGGGGCTTTGATCGGGGCCGCGGTATTGGTTGCAGGGACCGTGGTGCTCTGGCCGGCGGGTCCTGCCGCCGCAGGGGACCCACCCCCTCCTGCGCGGCAGGAGGGGGTCCCCCCTACGACGTCACCCACCGGAGGAGGGCTTTGGTCGCTGCTCGTAATGGTTGCGGTGATCTCGGCCACGGTGTTCAGCTATGCCGTTACTACGAAGCACGCCCTGGACCGGGGGGTCTTCAACTTCGATTCGCTCTGGTACCACCTCCCGTTCGCGGTGGACATGGTGCAGACGCATTCGGTGGTCGGGATGCACCACGTGGATACGGTTTTCACGAACTGGTTCTATCCGCAGAACTCGGAGCTTCTGCACGCGGTGGGGATCCTGCTTACGGGGCGGGACACGCTGTCTTTGTTCCTGAACCTTGGGTGGCTCGCTGTCGCGTTCCTGGCTGCGTATTGCGTGGGGCGGCCTTATGGGCGCGGGGCGGTTTCGGCGATTGCCGCGGCAATCCTGCTCGAGTGCCACACGCTTGTGGTCAGAGATCCAGGCGCCGCCAAGAACGACCTCATGGCCGCAGCGCTCCTCCTCGCCTCAATCGCAATATTGGTTCAGGCCTGGTCTTCATCTGTTCCTTCTTGGTCCCAGGTGACGATAAGGAACAGACGAATCGAGGGATGGGCTCTTGCCGCGGCGGGGCTCGCGGCTGGGCTGGCGGCTGGGACTCGGGTTACCGGGTTGGCGATGGCGGCGGCGCTGACGCTGGCGGTGGTGGTGCTGGCGGGGCCGGGGCGGCGTTGGGTGGCCGCTGGTTGGTGGTTCGTGCCGGCGTTCCTGGGTGGCGGGTTCTGGTACCTGCGGAACCTCGTCGTCGCCGGCAACCCGATCCCGGAGGTGCACTCGCTGGGGCCGATATCGCTGCCCCATCCCGAGCGGCTGCAGGAGGGTCGCCCGGACTTCAACATCGCCCACTACGCGACCGACACCGGCGTCTGGCGCGATTACTTCGGGCCGGGGCTGCACGAGGCCTTCGGGGCGCTCTGGCCGCTGGTGGTCGCCGGGGCCCTCGCCGCGGCCCTGCTCGCCCTCTTCCACGGCCGCGACCGGATCCTGCGCTGGGTCGGCGCCGTGGCGCTCTTCGGCGCCCTCGCCTACCTCTTCACCCCGCTCAGCGCCGCGGGGGCTGAGGGGGAACCGGTCGGCTTCGGGATCAACATCCGCTACGTGATCCCCGCCCTGCTCGCCGGGATCGTGCTGCTGCCGCTCGACCGCTGGCTCGACGGCTCCCGGCGCCAGTGGGGTCTGGTCGGCGCCCTGGTACTCGTCTTCCTCGCCACCAACCGGCCCGACGACGCCCTCCACGACCAGGCCCGCGTCTTCGCCTTCTTCCTCGTCCTCCTCGTCATCCTCCTACCGGCGCTGCTGCTCTACCTGCGCTCGCGGGGGACCGGCGCCGCGTTGGTGCTGGGCTCGGCGGCCGCCCTCGTCGTCTGCCTGGTCGCGATCGGCTACCCGCTCCAGCGCCACTACCTGGAGAACCGCTTCGCCAACTCTGGAAGCGCCGAAGAGCAGATCCCCGGCATGCACCTGAACAGCGCCTACCGCTGGGCCCGCGGGGTCGAGGGCGCCCGCATCGGCCTCGCCGGCACCACCGCCGGCTTCGCCGGCTACGGCTTCTACGGCACCGACCTCAGCAACCGCGTCCGCTACCTCGGCGAAGACGGCCCCCACGGCGCCTTCAACGCGATCCCCACCTGCGCCGCCTTCCGCGCCGCCGTCGACGACGCCGATCTCGACTACCTCGTCACCGCCCCCTACCTCAACTTCCTCCACCCGGGCGACCCGGTCGAATCCCCGGAGGCGCGCTGGCTGCGCGGCGAGGACGCCGTGCGCCCGGTCCTGCGCAGCGGCCCGGTGTCCGTCTGGAAGGTCGAGGGCGAGCTCTCCCCGGACGGCTGCGGCCGCGCCAACGCCCCGCTGCGCGAAGTGCCGCAGACGCCGGCCTCCTGATTGCCGGCGGGGCCGGCTGGGTAATCTCGGCCCGGTGAGCTATCCCCTCGAGAACGCTCTCTTCCAGTGGGAGGAGGGGCGCCGGGCACTGCAGGCGATCGACGAGCCGCGCCAGCGCCGTCTCGCCGACCGGGTGGTCGACGCCCTGCGCGAAGAGCTGCGGCGGCGGATCGGCCCGACCTTCAGCGCCGCCGAACTCGCCGAGCTCTACGGCCAGGGGACCGATTGGGCCCAGCAGGTCGCGCTCGACGTCGCCCCTTCGATCGAGGGCGACTCGCAGGCGCTCGCCGACGCCGCCTTCTGGCTGTACCTGCGCGGGGCGACCGACTTTGCCGGCGGCCGCCAGCTGCCGGTCTAGTTGCCCGTCTGACCGGCGCATTGCGGCGTCCTCGGTCGCTCGCGTGCAGAGCACGCCACGCTCCCTGCGTCCTTGCACTGCTTGGTCAGACGAACAACTACTCGTCTGAGTCGTCGTCGCCATCGCCGGAGCCCTGCGGCTCGCCGGCGCGGCGGATGACGATCTGATCGGCCTCGATGCGGACGGTGACGTCGCGCTTGCCGGCCCAATGCTCGCTGTAGACGGGGTTGTCTTTGACGGCGGCGTCGAGCCAGAGGCCGTAGCCGTCGGTCTCGCCGTGGTCGAAGGTCGCTTCGAGCTCTTTGCGGCGCCCGCGTCCACCGCGGCGCCCGCGGCGGCGACGGCGGCGGCGCCCGGCACCCGCGCCGCCCTCGGCCCGGTCCTCACGCTCCTCGTCCTCGTCGCCCTCGGTCTCAGTCTCGGACTCGTCCTCGGCCCGCTCGGCCTTTTCCGCCTCCTCGGCCTCGGTGGCGGCTTCGATCTCCGCTTCGATCTCGTCGCGCAGGTCGACTTCGCCGGCGCCGGCGCTCTCGGCGTCGGCCGAGAGGTCGTACTGCTTGCGGAACTCGCGCAGCTCGGTCGCGCTGATCTCCAGCTGGTGGGCGATCCAGGCGTCGGTCCGGCCCTGTTGCACCCAGGCGCGGATCTGGTTCAGCTGCGGCTTCAGTGAGCGTCGAGCCATCGGCGCGCGAGTCTATTGAAGGAGGGCATTCGTTCGCAGAGAGAGTGGCGGCGCTAGGCCATCAGGAAGGCAAGCGCCTCGAACATCGCCACCACCACGACGACGACGGTGACGGTGAGGCAGACGGCGAGAACGCTGAAGCGGACCTTCCCCTCCTGCTCGACGCGGTTGATTTTCCGCGCCCGTGAGCGATTCGCCGCCCGGCGGCGAAGCTGCTCGCGCCGGCGGCGCTCAAGGTAGGTCTCCTGCTCGAAGGCGGTCTCGAACTGGGAGATGCTCTGTCGCATTCTCATAGGTGATGGGCCCGGGGGCCAGCGGGCACCGTAGCAAAAGATCTTGCACGGCTTACAGAACGCTCACAGATCAGCAGCGGCTCCAAAGCCCGCGGCCGGCGCGCGCCGCCGCCACCTCAAGCCGTTTGAACCGCCCGGCGAAGCGGTCGTTGGGAGGGATCGTCAGCGTCCGCGCCAGGCCGCGCCGCAGCAGCTCCGCGTTGACCATGCGGCCGTCGAGATAGACGTAGGCGAGAAGGCGGCCGTAGAGGTCGCGGCGCTCGACCCCGAAGACCAGCCGCACCCGCCGGCGCTCGACCAGCGCGTGGTTGAAGCGGGAGGCCTGCGGGCCGAAGCACTGCACCGGCGTGTCGGGCTTGACCGTCTCCGGGGTATCGACGCCGATGTAGCGGACGTCCTCCTCCTGGCCGTCCAGCAGTACCTCGACCGTGTCGCCGTCGACCGCCCGCGTCACGTACGCCGTGGCGCTCGCCGGTGCCTCCTCGCCCCACAGGCCCTCCCACGGCCGCGCCAGCACCAGCGCGACGAGCACCAGCAGCAGCGCGCTGCCGACCGAGCTCCCGCTGGAACGAAAAAGGCCCACCCCGCGTCAAGCGTAGGTGGGCCCAGGTCTCGCCCCCGGTACGGGGACGGGGACTACGGAGTTCTGCGCACGTTGGCGAGTAGCGTCTCTTTAATCTGGCCGACGATCTCGATCGCCTCGTTCCACTCGCGCTGCCAGACGTTGCGGCCGAAGATGACGCCGGAGCCGCCCGCCTCCATCACCTCGCGGGTGTTGGTCAGCACCGTCTCGTCATCGGTCTTCGAGCCGCCGGAGAGGACGACGAGGGCGCGGCCGGCCGATTCGACGCACTGGCGGATCGCCTCGGTCTGATCGACCTCCATCTCGTTGTAGGGCGCCGGGGCGTCCTTGTCCTTGCCGGAGTCGATCTTCGGCATGTTGAGCTTGACCACGTCGGCGCCCATCTCCATCGCCATCCGGGCGGCGTAGTCGATCGCGTAGAAGGAATTCTGTCCGCCCTTGGCCTCGACCGCTTCGCCGCGCGGGTAGGACCAGACGACCAGCGGCATCCCGAAGCGGTCGCATTCCTCGCGGACGCGGCGCAGCTGGGCGAGGTCCTCGTCCTGGCGCGGGGAGCCGACGTAGAGCGTGTAGCCGAT
>Ga0164301_10000597_pt1 | contig 10700 bp, 10 predicted proteins | sample Whisoiple_231_MG_FD_109711 | JGI IMG/M metagenome (GOLD analysis project Ga0164301, IMG submission 109711) | Unamended control soil microbial communities from upstate New York, USA - Whitman soil sample_231_MG | ecosystem: Environmental > Terrestrial > Soil > Agricultural land ... | reverse complement strand
TCGACGGCGGTGTCCATGATCTTTTGGGCAACCGTTTCGTCGGCCTGATGACCGAACGTCGCGGTGCCGAGGCACAGTCGCGGAACGGTGAGACCGGTGGCCCCGAAAGTCGTGTACTGCGCCCTATCCCTCCTCGTACGGCGTTCCATCGGGCCGCTTCTGCCAACAACCGCGGCGGTCGGGCTCGTGTTCCTGGGCGAGCGGGTACACAGCTACTTCTACGGTTTCGGCCCGAGTTGCGGTACTGCGGAATACAGGCTCGTCACGCCGCAGTGGTCGGTGATCGTGCCGTCCTGGACCCGCATCGCATCGACGGTGTCCGACCACCCGGCCGGCCGGCGCGATGCCGAGAAACGTTCCCTGGTGGGGTGCTTGTGGGGTCGGTGCCAGACAGGATGAACAGATTGGTTTCGGCGTTGGCGATCGCCAGAGCAATCGCGCCGCCGATCGCGGCTTCGGCCAACCACGCTGCCATGTAGCGACCGAGGCTGCGGGCGGTCTTCGTGGTCATCTCTGTGGCTCCGTGTTTTGTTGGGTGGTTTATTGCTTCGATGTTTCGCTGCCCGCGAGGGCAATTGCCGGGTAGTGGTCGTGCCGGTGGCGAGGGGATATGTCGCGACGCCGGGCTCACGATTCGGTCTCGGCCGCAATCTCGCGTGCAGGTTCGATGAGCGCGCCGCTGCTTATGAGTGCACGCGTCTGGTCGTCGGTGTAGCCGAGTTCCTTGAGAATCTCTGCATTCTGTTCGCCTTGGTGGGCTGGTGTCTGCGGGGTGGGCGCTCCGTCGTGGTCGCTGAAATGCCATGGCGGTGCGGGAATCGTGATGGTTCCGCCGTTGCGGTCGTCGACCTCGCGGGTGGTCACCCAGTCCTTGGCCCAGTGCGTTTCGTTGAATTCATTGATGTCCCGGAGTCGTCCGGTCGCGACCTTGGCCTCGTCGAACTGAGCGTCCAACGTGTCCATGCTCTCGAATGTCCAAATCCAGTTCTGCACAATGGTGTGCAACGCAGCAAGGTTGGCTCTGCGCAGTTCGGGAGTGAGAAATCGGGGGTCGTGGGCCAGATCCGGGCGGCGCATGGCGGCCAGGTAGAGCGGGAATGTCATGCTGCTCACCAGGCTGAACGGCGCGACAAAATCGAAGCCTTCCGGGCTGGTGAAAAACGCGGCGTCGGCGGCACCCAGGATCGGTTGTTCGGCGCCTAGGTCGACACCGGAAAGGTCGTAGTGCGCGCGCTCGTTCATCGACATCAGCACCGCGGCCATCGCCACGTCGATGTAGCGGCCTTGTCCTGTCAGCCGGCGGTGTTGCAGCGCCGCCAGCGCGGCGATGGCGCCGTGTAGCCCCGCATACACATCGCCGTGTGTCAGCGCATCCGTGCGCCGATCGGCGCCGTCAACACCGAACTGGTTCAAGGTGTTCCGGGTGAACCCGACCTCGGCTTGAACCGCCGGACCGTAGGCCATACGTGCTCGCCACGATCCCCGCTGCCCGTAGCCGGTGATCGACACGTAAACCACCGACGGATTGCGCGCCGCGACAGCCTCATATCCCAGGCCGAAGGACTCGAGCACGCCGGGACGGAAATTCTCGACAACGATATCGGCTGTGTCGCACAGCTTCAGTGCGACATCGCGGGCCCCCGCGACGTTGAGGTCGATGCTGATGTTGCGCTTGCCGGCGTTCTGCTGGGCGTAATAGCCGCTGATGTCACCGCTGCGGGGGAACGCCTGTCGGGTGAGGTCACCACGCGGCGGTTCGACCTTGATCACTTCGGCGCCCAAGTCCAACAGATGTTTGGCGCAGTGCGGCCCGGCCAGCACCCGGCTGAAATCGATGACCCGCACACCCTCTAACGGCAGTGGCATGGTCATCGCCCCTCAAAACGTGCTGCGCCGGGACCGTTGGCCTGCAGTGAGGCAAGCCCCACCTTCAGGTCGTCGGATTTCCAGAAGTCCTTCTGCAGCTCGCGCATCGCCCCATCGGTCTCGGCCATCCCGTGTGACAACGCATGGGACACGATGGCTTTGGTGGAGGCGTGCGCCACGGTGGCCCCGTTGGCCAGCTCGTGGGCCAACGTCACGCTGGCCTCGGGCAGCTGCTCATCGGCAACGACACGGTTGATGATGTTCCATTTCTCCAGCGTGCGGGCGTCGTAGCGGCGCGCGAGTAGCGCCATCTCTTTCGCACGCGCGGCACCAGCCCGCTCGGTGATCCGCTGGATGGCTCCCATCAACGGATTGAGGCCGAGTGTGGCTTCGACAGCGCCGATCTTGGCCGATTCGGCGGCCACGATCAGATCGGCGGCCAGCGCCAGTTCCAGCCCGCCGCCGACACAGACCCCATGCACGGCGGCGACGATGGGGATGGGCAGCCGATCGAACACTTGCAGCAATTCGGTGAAGTTCAGGGCGGGGGCCACACCGTGCTCGGCGCCATTAGACAGCAGCTCCATTTCGGCGCCGGCGCAGAAGTTACGCAGCCCACTACGCAGCAGCACCGCGCGCGCCTTGTGCTCAGCGGCCCAGCGCATCGCGTCAATCAGGGCGTCGAACAACGCGAGCCCAATGAAATTGTGCGGCCGGTGCTGCATCGTCAGCACCGCCACCTGTCCGTCCATCTCGCGCACCACCGGCGCTGAGTGCCCCTCGGGTGCACTGACCGGCGTCCGGGAGTCTGGCGTCGAGCCATCATTCTGGTCGGGCATGACAATCTACCTCCATACTATGTCGTTCATCATACTTAGTAAGAATTAAGACAGTACAGTTGAGTTGGCGACGCGTCAAGAACTATGTATGATGAGCGACATGCCAAGGAAGAGTGACGCCAAGGACCGCATGATCGTCGCCGCGCGCCGACTGTTCCGCGAGCATGGCTATTTCGGCACCGCGCTCTCGGATGTCGTCACTGAGAGCGCCGCCCCGCGGGGATCGATCTACTTCCACTTCCCCGGCGGCAAAGAGGAACTCGCCGGCGAGGTCACCCTCCTGCACGCCGGTGATCACATCGCGCACATCAATCGTGCGGCCGCCGCCACCAGCACCGCGGCGCAACTGATCGCGGCCTTCATCGTCCGCATCCGGGACGAGTTGGTTTCGAGCGACTACCGGGAGGGCTGCGCCATGGCGCCCGTCGTCATCGAATCGACGCCTGCCTCAGATCACCTCAGCGACGCGACCCGTCGCGGCTTCCAGGACATCATCGCCACGCTGGCCGCACGCCTCACCGAAAAGAACGTCCCCCACGACAGGGCCGTGCAACTGGCCACCCATGCGTTGACCAATGTGGAAGGAGCGCTCATCCTCGGCCGTGCATTGCGCGACCCCACGCCCTTCGACACGGCCATCGCCCTACTGACCGCGGCCGCCGACGCCGCGGCCGACACCTCGATCTCGTGACACCGAAAGGACACCATCTGATGACCTCAACAACGGCAGATGATCTGCGCACCAACCTGATCGGAGCGTGGACCCTGCAATCGTATGAAGCTCACAATATCGACGGATCCGAGCTGATCTACCCCTTGGGCGTCGACGCCCAAGGGATCATCATGTACACCCCAGACGGGTACATGTCTGCACAACTGATGCGCTCGGACCGAAGACATCTCGACGGCGACGACATGCAACCGCGGGCAGACGACGACTTAGCCGCGGCCGCCAACGGCTATCTGAGCTACGCCGGTCCCTACAGCATCGTCGACGACGGCCTCATAGCCCACCACATCGACGTCAGCCTGCTGCCCAACTGGATCGGCGGAACACAGTACCGTGCTGCCCTCCTGCACGGCTCCGTGCTGGAGCTCAGCCCGCCAGAGCCGATCCTCGTCGGAGGCCAACGCCTAAACGCACGACTCGTTTGGCACCGTGCGTGATCAGAGGCGATGCGCGCTGCGGCGCGGATTGCCGTCAATAAACAGTTACATCACAAAGCAATTAGCCGAGCGCCAGGACATAACATGACTCAATCATCAAATGGCTCGATCGAAACGATCTCGCATCGGTTCGACCGCGCCTTAGCGTCCATCAAAAGTGCCTGGATCGACGCCCGGCGACCGATCGCCGACACCTCCACCGATCGCGCTCTGCATGATTTCAACACGTCACGGTGACGGTTATCTGCGAGGGCCTTGAAACCCAATCCGACTGCCCCCCAAGCGAAGTTCTGTGCCACTATTATGGATAATCCCTATTAACCATGCACAAGGTCTCCGATTTCGTCAGATGAATCACGACTGGTTTTACCCTGCGCCCTCTATGGTCTCGTCCTCTGGCGATGAAAATGACGTCTACGCAGCGCAACACCCATGCCTACCACTTGTGACGGCGCAGACGGCAACGCGTTGATCAGACGCTCCCTATTGCGGCTGGGCTGAAGCCCTCCATCACCCTTCGTCGAGCTGCTCCCGCATAGCCTCAAACGTCGGTTGCCGATCCCGCTCGATATGCGCATACGCCACTGACTCAGCCACCCGATCGTTGCCCGACGCGATCGCGTCCCGCAGTAGCACATGGTCGTGGAACGCCTCCTCAGCCGGCAGACCGCTGGTCAGGTAGAACAGCCAAGTGATCCGGCCCGAGATGGTTTGCATCAACCGCACCATCAGGTCGTTCGTCGACGTCTCGACCACCGCTTCGTGAAATGCCGTGCTGCCCCGCGCGATTGCGTACGCATCGCCAGACTCGACCACCCGCTGGGCCTCCTTGAGCGCAACATTCAACGCATCCATCGACCCGCCACGCGCGACCTGCCGCGCCGCGTAGTGGGCCGCGCCCACCTCAAGCGACAACCTGGCGTCGAACAGGTCGTCGATGGCCTTCGCGTCCCAGCGGGCCACCACCGCGCCCCGCCGCGGATAGGAATACACAAACCCGTCGCGCTCCAGCAGCGGCACCGCCTCACGCAACGGCACCCGCGAGACATCCAGCTCCTCCCCGATGCGCTTCTCCGGAAGCCGGCTGCCCTGCGGGTACTGGCCGAGGATGATCCGCTCCCGGACCGTGGAGTAAATGCGCCGGGACAGCGACAGCCGCGATTCGGCTGTGCTGGCAACGACGGTGCGCGACATATTTTCGCTTTCCCAGGATGGACGGCAGAACCGTTGGGCCGCAAGCCCTTACGTGCGGCCCAACCGTCTCACTTGGCGATACCGAGCAAGGAGAAGTTCAACTCGTTGGCGCCGATGTTCTGACTCTCCGGCACGCTGGTGAGCCACTTCTGCGCCACCACCCAGTCCCGGTTGTAGGACAGGTTCAGGAAGCACCCGGTCTGTCCGTAAAGGTCGCCGGCCTTGGCGAAGGTGGCCATGTCGCCGGTGCCGAGCGCCTGGTTCAGCAGGTCGTTGACCTCCGGCGACTGGCAGCCGAAGTAGTTGATCCCGCCGGAGGCATCCCAGAAGACGTGTCCCCACATGTACGGATCGCCGCCATCCGGGCCGTTGTTGCCGTCGATGAACGCGTCCGGCCCGGTCGGCGGGTCGTTGATCCAGCCGAACACGGTCGAGGTGTCGTAGCCCTGCGCCGACGCGTTGAGCCCAATGGTCTGCAGGTTCGCCACCACGATGTTGGCCATCGACTGGGCGTTGACGTTGCCGTTGGCATACCCGACCACCAACGTCTTGTTCGCGGTGGACGGCAACGCATCGACATAAGCCTTGAACGCACCCGCGTCGTAGGAGATCGCCTGCTTGTCCGCATCACCGGGGATCATCCCCTTGGCGTACATGGTGGTGGCCACCTCAGATCGCTTGCCCAGCACCTGATTCACCAGCGTCGCCTGGTCGATCGACTTCAGGAACGCGACTCTGGCGTCGGCATTCTTGAAGAACTCGTGGCTCGGATTCACCGTCACCAACGCGCCCTGCAGCGTCGGCAGGAAGTAGTTCGACACGTTGGCCGCTTTCTCGTACTTGCCCAGGCTCGAGGACGGCAGCGCCGCGGCGATCACGTCAACGGTGCCGTTGTCGAACGCCAGCTCCAGCGCGGACTCGTCGGTATAGACCGGCAGTTCGACCTTCTTGAAAGGCGACTTGGGTCCCCAATACCCGTCGTACTGGGTGAGTTCGTACTTAACCCCGGTCTGCGCAGTGGACAGCATGTACGGACCGGTGCCCAAATCATGTGAGGACAGGTAGGTCTGGGCGTCATCGGAACCGGCATTGGCCTTCAACCCCTCGGGCGATTCCATCTTCGGACCGAACGGCGACGCAAGGTAACTCAGGAAGGCGGTGTTCGGCTGCTTGAGCGTGATGACGGCGGTGTAGTCGTCGGGCGTCTCGACGCTCTTGACGACGTCGACCATATATGCCGCACCGCCTTTCACCGCGATCCGGCGCTTGAACGCGACATCGACGGCAGCGGCGGTAAACGGCGTGCCGTCGTGGAAGGTCACACCCTTGCGTAGGTGAAAGGTGTACACGTCATGGGTGGGGTTGGCCTCCCACGATTCGGCCAGGCGTGGCGCGATCTCGACCTTGTCGGTGTTGTTCTTGTATTGGACCAGACCTTCGTAGGCGTTGATCATGATCGCGGTGCCGTTGTTGGCGTAATAGATGTCGGGGTCGGGCGGCTGCCCGATGTCGCCGAGCAGACCGACGGTCAAGGTGCCGTCGGTCGGTGGGCCGGACGCCCCACCGCCGCCCCCGGATTGGCTGGGGGTGCCGGAACTACACGCGCCAAGGCCCAGGGACAGCGCGGCGCAGACGGCGAGGCCGCGCAACAGTCGGGTGTGCATAGCAGACTCCTTTGTTCGGTGGACGGGTGGCGCGAAAGGAAAAGGGGGGCTGGGGCGCTTCATTCGGCGGTCACCCTCGGGTCGGCGAGCGCCTGCAGCAGGTCAACGACGACATTGGACACGACGTAGATGGCCCCCAGCACCAACGTGACCCCGGCGATTGCGGGGAAGTCGGAGACCGGGATCGAGGCGGCCAGGTAGTTGCCAATGCCGGGCCAGGAGAAGACCTGTTCGACGACGACAACGCCGGCGAACATGAATCCGAGTTGCAGCCCGGCCATCGACAGGGAGGGCCCGATGGCGTTGCGCAGGACATGGTGGGCGACCACCTGCGGCTCGGTCAGCCCCTTGGACCGGGCCGTCCGCACGTAGTCGACGTCCAGCACGGCCAGCAGCGACGACCGCAGGACCCTGCCGATGGCGATCGCCGGTGCAATGGACAGCACCACCGCGGGGAGCACCAGATGCTGTAGCGCATCGAAGAACGCGTTGGCCTGGCCGTGCAACAGGGTGTCGACCGCCTGCATACCGGTCGGCCCCGGATCCTCGAAGTTTCCGACGCCCCGGGCCGGAAGCCACCCGAGTTGGCCGAAGAAGACGATGATGCCGACCAACGCCAGCAGGAACGGCGGTGCCGTCGCCAGCAGCAGCAGTACACCCCGGCCGATCCTCGCGCCGGGCCACCGCAGCGCGCCGGACATCGCATACAGCGCCGCCAGCGCCAGCGCGACGAAGAACGCCGCGACGACGAGTTCGACGGTGGCCGGCAGGTAGGCGGCAAGGTCGGATGTCACCGGTTGCCGGGTGCGCAGCGAACGGCCGAGATCCCCGGTGAACAGCCCTCCGAGGAAGCGGAAGTACTGGGTGAAGAACGGGTCGTTCAGGCCCAGCCGCTGGCGCTCCGCCGCAACCATCTCGTTCGAGGCGTTGGCCCCGACGTACGCGCGGGCCGGGTCTCCGGGCGAAACGTATTGCAGCACAAAGATCACCAACGACAAGGTCAACAGGATGACCACGGCGGCCGCGAGTCGGCGGGTCAGAAAGCCCAGCATCGGCTACCTCCGGACCGGGATGAGGTTGCGGATGGCGTCGCCGCCGACGTTGGCGATCAGGCTCAGCAGCAGCACCGCAATGCCCGGGATGCCGGGCACCCACCACTGACTGAGCAGCTGGCTCAACGCGCGGGCGGTGTCGGCGCCGAGCTCGGGGGCCGGCGCCCGCTGACCCAGCCCCAGGAATGACAGCGCGGCGAGCAGCAGCACCACGTTGCCGATGTCCAGGCTGGCGGACACGACCGCCGTGGGCACCACCCCGGGCAGCAGGTGGCGGGTGAGGATCCGCGGCCGACCGACCCCGGCCAGCCGGGCCGCCTCGACATGCGGACGGGCGGCGAGCGCCTTGGTCTCGCCGCGCACGATGCGCGCGTAGTACGGCCACCACACCAGCGCCACGCCGATCAGCGTGTTGACCAGACCGGATCCCAGCGCGGCAACGATGGCGATGGCAACCAGTGCACCGGGTAGCGCCAGAAACAGGTCGGTGAGGCGCATCAGGAGAACCGAGTCGACCCAGCCGCCGGTCGCGCCCGCGATCAACCCGATGGTACCGCCGATGAGCAGGCCGCTCGCCACCACCACCAGCGCGCTCAGCCAGCTCACCTGGATGCCGATCAAGGTGCGGGACAACAGATCTCGACCGATCCCGTCAGTGCCGAGCAGGTGCCCGGGACTCAGCGGAGGCAGGTTGATCGGGCCGACGGGTTGAATCGGGTTGTACGGGGCGAGCTGCCGCGCGAACACGGCGACCAGCGTCACCAGGGCCAGCAGCCCGACAAGAGCCCACGCCATCGGCCGCGCGAGACGCGCCCCACCGACCGACACCGGTCGCAGCCGTCCGCGGGGCACCAGGATTGCGGTCATGAGACGGCTCCCTCGACGATCTCGGGCACCGCGGCGAGCAGCGTGCGGGTGTACGGCTCGCGGGGTTCGGCGATCACCTGCTCCGCAGGACCCAGCTCAACGACGCGGCCGGCCTGCATGACGGCGATGCGATCACCCATCAGCCGGGCGACCGCCAGGTCGTGGGTGACGAACAGCACCGTCATCCCGATCCGCGCCCGCAGATCGCGGATTAGGGCCAACACACTCTTGGCCAGCGACGCGTCCAGGGCGCTGGTGGGCTCGTCGCACAGCAGCACCGCGGGCGGGATCATCGTGGCGCGGGCCAGCACGACGCGCTGTCGCTGCCCGCCGGACAGCTCACCGGGGCGGGCCTTGGCGACCTCCGGCGGCAAGTCGACCGCAGCCAGTGCCGCAATCACGCGCTGCCTGACCTCGGCCCGTGACAGCTTGAGGGGACGCAACCGCTCGCCCAGTGTTTCGCCGACGCTCATCCAGGGGGTGAGCGACGAGCCGGCGTCCTGGAACACCATCTGCGGGCCGCCGGTGCCGGCCAGCGTGACGGAGCCGGACGTCGGCTTCTCGAGTCCGGCGACGATCCGCAGCAGGGTCGACTTGCCGGAACCGCTTTCCCCGACGATCGCCAACGCCTCGCCCGGCGCGATGTCCAGGTCGACCCCGTCGACGGCGTTGATCTCCCGGTAGCTGCCGCGCGCCCAGCGCACGCCCCGGCGCACCGCGAACGTGCGGCGCAGGTCGCGGATCCGCACCGCCGGCTCGGAGTCGTCGGCGGCCCCGCTGAACCGCTCGTCGCGAGGCATCGTCAGGCTCAGCCGGGACGCCAGCAGCGAACGGGTGTAGTCGTGCTGCGGGTTACGCACCACGTCAGAAGCCGGGCCGATTTCGACCAGCTCGCCATGGTGCAAAACGGCGAGCCGGTCGGCGATCTGGTCGGCCACGCCGAGGTCGTGGGTGATCAGCAGCACCGAGCAGCCGAACTCGTCGCGCAGCTCGCGCAGCAGGCCCAGCAACTGCGCCTGCACGGTCACGTCGAGTGCGGTCGTCGGTTCGTCGGCGACGATCAGACCCGGACGGCCGCCGACCGCGATCGCCGCCATCACCCGCTGCCGCAGCCCACCGGAAAGCTCGTGTGGGTAGACCCGCAGGCGCAGCTGGGCGTCGCGGACCCCGACGGTTTCGAGCAGCCGGACGGATTCGGCGTCGTCGTGGGTAACCTCACCAATCTGCTTGCCGATCCGCATCGTCGGGTTCAGCGACGTCATCGGGTCCTGGAAGATCGCGCCGAGCACCTCGCCGCGCACCCGGCGCAGCTCGGCCGGGCCCGCGCGGACCATGTCCACTCCGCTAACGGTGACCTGGCCGTCGGCCTGCGGATGTGAGGTGTGCGGGAGCAACCCGAGGAGGCTCAACGCGAGCACGCTCTTACCGGAACCGGATTCGCCAACCAGGCCGAGGATCTCGCCGGGCCGGATCTGTAGGTCGATGCGCTCGAGGACCTGGTTGCGAATACCGTTGCGCACCAATGACAGCGAGAAGTCAGTGAGTGCGGCTACCGGTTCAGTCACGACGTCACCTCCGCAACCGGCGGGAACAGCACGCGCGAATCGACGACGGCCTGGTGGATCTCGCGCGGCGTCGTAAGCCACACGCCGTCGCCGGTGGCGACGCGCTCGAGCGCCCCTCTGACGGCGCGCAAGCGGAACGGCACCCCGGTGATGAAGGAGTGCAGCACGATGCTCATCACCAGCGGGTGCTGCGTCGCTGAGAGTTCGGCGAACTCGTCGACGATCATGTCGGCGAATTCGTGGGCGGACGCTTGCTTGCCGATCATCGTCGACGAGTCGTTGATCTCCGCGTTGTACGGAATCGCCAGCAGTGGACCGGATTTCGTGGTCAGCCAGACGGGCTGGTCGTCCAGGCGCAGGTCAAGTAGGTAGCGATACCCGGTCTCGGCCAACAGGTTCAGGGTTGCCGGGGTGTGGCTGAGCCAGGGGCTGGACCATCCGCCTGGGGCCGCCCCCTCGTGCGCGCGGATGCGGTCGGCGACGTGT
>Ga0164301_10000595_pt1 | contig 10717 bp, 10 predicted proteins | sample Whisoiple_231_MG_FD_109711 | JGI IMG/M metagenome (GOLD analysis project Ga0164301, IMG submission 109711) | Unamended control soil microbial communities from upstate New York, USA - Whitman soil sample_231_MG | ecosystem: Environmental > Terrestrial > Soil > Agricultural land ... | reverse complement strand
GATGATCTGCTTCTGCTTCATCCACAGGTAGCGGACGTCGAAGTCGAGCTGGTAGCCCGAGGTGGCGCCGCAGATGACGACTTTGCCGAACGGTTTGACGGTGAAGACCGAGGTCGGGAAGGTCGCCCGGCCGACGTGCTCGAAGACGATGTCGGGGGCGTCGCCGAGGATCCCTTTCACCTTTTTGGCGAAGGCGCGGGAGGCCTTGAAGCGCTCCTTGTCGGCCGCGGGGTCGGTGAGGTTGGCGTCGGTGCGCATCATCTCGCCGAATTCGTTGCGGTTGACGTAGTCGACGGCGCCTAGTTTCTTGATCAGCTCGCCCTTCTCGTCGGAGGAGACGACGCCGACCGCGTTGGCGCCGGCCGCCTTGCAGAGCTGGACGGCGAAGACGCCGAGGCCGCCCGCGGCGCCCCAGATGAGGACGTTGTGGCCGGCCTGCAGCTTGCACTGGTCCATCAGCATCCGGTAGGCGGTGAAGTAGGTCAGCCCGTAAGAGGAGGAGTCAACCCAGGAAAGGTTCTTCGGCTTCGGCAGCAGCTGCTGGGCCTGGACTTTGGTGAACTGGGCAAAGGAGCCCCAGGTGGTCTCGTAGCCCCAGATCCGCTGGCTCGGCGCCGCCATCGGGTCGAGGCCGTGGACCTCGACGTCCTCGTAGGAGGCCTGGTTGCAGTGGATCACGACCTCGTCGCCGACCTTCCAGCGAGTGACGCCCTCGCCGACCTTCCAGACCACGCCGGAGGCGTCGGAGCCGCCGATGTGGTGGCCGAACTCGGGGTGGTCGCCGTAGCCGAAGATCGAGACCGGCTCGCCGAGCGAGGCCCAGACGTTGTTGAAGTTGACGCCGGCCGCCATCACGCGGACGATCACCTCGAAGGCGCCGGGCTCGGGAACCTCGATCTGCTCCAGCTGGAAGGCGTCTTTGGGTTCGCCCTCGCGCTCCTGGCGGATCACCCACGCCGCCATCGTCTCCGGCAGCGTGCCGGGCTCCACGTCCAACTTCGCAACTGAACTCGTGTCAACGGCCAAGACTCGGCTCCTCCGCAGGTCGTCTAAGTAGGGAGGGGAATCCTAGTTAAGCGCCGACCGCTTAGGCGGCTTCGGCCTCGGGAAGCTCCGGATCGGCCTCGCGGAGCTCGGGCGCGGTGATCTCCCGCACCGTCGCCTCGACCGGCGTCGGCGCCTCGATCTCGCTGCCGCGCCCGATCCCCATGTCCTCGGTCTTGCGCAGCTGCGGGAGCAGGCGGGCCTCCATCGAACCGACCGCCGAGTTGTAGGCCTTGGTGGCCGAGGTCAGGCGCGCCCCGACGGCGTCGAAGTCGGTGATGAACTTGCCGAAACGGGTGTGCAGGGTTTCGGCCGCCTCGGCGATCTCGGTCGCCCGCTCGACCATCCGCTCCTGGCGCCAGCCCAGCTCCATCGTCCGCAGCAGCCCGATCAGCGAGGTCGGGCTGACCAGCAGCACCTTCTGTTTCAGCGCGTAGTCGAAGAGCTCGGGGTCGGCGGCGAAGGCGGCGTGCAGGGCCGGCTCGTTGGGGATGAAGCAGATCACCAGGTCCGGCGTCTCGCCTGGGTTGAACTGCCCCTGGTAGTCCTTCGAGCTGAGCGCCCGGACGTGCTCGCGCGCCTGCCGCGCGTGGCGCTCCAGGTGCAGCCGCCGCTCGCTTTCGACCTCGGCCTCCTGGGCGTCGAGGAAGGCGTCCAGCGGCACCTTCGAGTCGGCGACGAAGCTGCGCCCTTCGGGCAGGTGGAAGAGGGCGTCGGGCCGCAGGCGGCCGTCTTCGGTGCGCAGCGTCCGCTGCAGCTCGAAGTCGACGTGCTCGGTCATGCCGGCGATCTCGACGCAGCGGCGCAGCTGCAGCTCGCCCCACTGGCCGCGGGTCTGCGGCTGGCGCAGGGCCTTCTTCAGGCCGGCGGTCTCGCTGTTGAGGTTGCCGATCGTCTGGCCCATCTGCTCCAGCAGGGTTCGGGTCTGCAGGTCGGTCTCGCCGCGTTTGCGCACCTCGGCTTCGATCCGCTCCTGCCCCTTGGCGATCCGCTCGGTCAGGCTCTTGATCTCCGCCTGGCGTTTGTCGAGCGCCTCTTCGGCCGCCTCGCTGTCGCGCTTGCGCTCGGCTTCGCCGACTTTGAGCAGGTCGGAGAGCGCGCGGGAGGTCGCTTCCTGGGCGGCTTCCTGGATCGCGGGGGCGAGGTCCGGCTGCTCCGCGGGTTCGGGCTGGCGCGAGACGAGGACGTAGACGAGGCCTGCGGCGAGGAGGACGACGGCGATGGCGAGGAAAACAGTCATGGCAGCGATGCTGACAACGGCTCCAGACGCCATCGGGATTCTGAAACGCCGCTTGCAGCGGCTTCGCAGCGGGCGCCCCGCCTAGGGCAGCAGGACGTCGTTCTGCGAGGAGGCGCGATAGCGGCCGACCGTGAGGTGGGCCGGACGCGCCTCAGGCATGCCGGCGGCGGTGACGGTGTAGGAGCCGGCGGGCAGGCTGACCTGGAAGGTGCCGGGGCTGCGGGCGAAGACGGTTTCCGATTCCGCTTCCTTGGCGCCGCGGATCATCAGTTTGGTGTCGGTCGCGGTCTGGTTGGCGGCGACGAAGATGACGTCGAGCGGCGCCTTGGTCTTGATCGGCGGCTCGGGGTGATCCTCGTTCTGCGGGATCTCCTGGAATTTTTCCGCTTCGCTGCCGATCTTCGTCGGCTGGACGATGACCTCACCGCGGTTGATCGTGACGCTGACCCGAGTCGAGACGTTGGGGCGCTGCTCGTTGGCGTGCCGCGATTCGCCGCAGCCCGCCGCAAGCAGCCCGACGGCGCCGGTCAGGCACGCAATCGCGGCGGCTCTCGCTCTCCCGGGGCCCATCGGGGCTGAATCTAACCGAAGGGGAGGGCGACAACTTCCGCCGTAACGCCATCTTCACCTACGGCGACGGTCGCGCCCGGCTCTGCCTCGCGGCGCAGGATCGCCAGCCCGACAGCTCCGAAGGCGGGGGAGACGGCGGCGCTGCCGACCGTTCCGACCTCCTTCTCGCCCAGCCGCAGGGCCAGACCGGGCGCGGCCGGGGCGCTGAAGCGCAGCCCCCGCAGGTGGCGATTGGGCTTGCCCTTGTAGTGGAGGCGGGCGACCGTCTCCTGGCCGATGTAGCAGCCCTTGGTGAAGCTGACCGCCTGCTCGACGATGCCGGCCTCGGCGGGCATCGTCGCGGTGCCCATCTCGGCGCCGAAGCGGGGGCGGCCGGCCTCGATGCGGAGGATCTCCGCCGCCTCGGGCGATGCCTCGACCGCGCCGGCGGCGAGCAGCGCCTCGCGGGCCCGCTCGCGCTCGGCGGCGGGGACGATCAGGTCGATGCCTTCGGCGCTGCCGATCGCGAGGCACTCGGCGCCGCCGACGGTGAGCGTTTCGCAGGCGTGCTCGGGCAGCGGCGCGCCGCCGGCGATCTCGGCCGCGCGCGGCCCGACCAGGGAAAGGAGCGCGTGCTCGCCGCTGGCGTCGGTCACCTCGACCTCACGGCCAATCTTGTACATCTGCAGGTGGCGGCTGGCCGCAGCCAGCCCGGCGGCCTCGAGGTCGAGCCAAAGCTCCGGCCCCTCGCCCGGCCGCAGCACCCGCATGTCGGCCTGCATGTGCCCCTTGCGGTCGAGCAAGGCCGCGTAGGCCCCCTCACCCGGCCCGATCGCCTCGACGTCGTTGGTCAGCTGCCCCTGCAGGTAATCAGCAGCCTCAGCCCCGCCAACGATCAGCAACCCCCGGTCAGGCCACTCAACCAACCCACATTCCTCCCGCAGCTGCCGGTACTGAGCATCGATCTCAACGGTGGGTGCTTGAGCCATCTGCCAACGAAGTCTAGAAAGACGGATGACTGGGAGGGCGGGGGTACCTCTCCCAGACACTCAACATCGAGCCATTGGCGAGATGTGTCTGGGAGAGGTACCCCCGCCCTCCCTACAACCCATCCATCTTTTAGACGTGTCAAACTCTTTTAGACGTGTCTAACTCCCAAGCCATAGAGGACTACGCGAAGACGATCTACGCGCTCTCGCAGGAGCGCGACGGACTCGTCCTCAACGGCGAGGTCGCCGAGCGGCTCGAAGTGACCCCGGCGACCGCGACCTCGATGCTGAAGCGGCTGGCCGACCTCGGCCTGGTCGAGTACTTCCCCTACAAGGGCGTCAGCCTCACCCCGGCCGGGGAGAAGGTCGCCCTGGAGGTGATCCGCCACCACCGGCTGATCGAGGCCTACCTCTCCGAGGCGCTCGGAATGCCCGAGGACCGCGTCCACGAGGAGGCCGAGGTGCTGGAGCACTACATCTCCGAGGAGCTCGAGCAGCTGATCGCCGCCAAGCTCGGCGAACCGCGGCACGATCCGCACGGGACCCCGATCCCCGGCCCCGACCTGGCGCCGCCGACCTGGGGGGCTCGTTGAGCGCGCCTCCGGGGCAGGGGCTGGTCGAGAAGGTCGATCGCCGCGAGGTCGGCGTCGAGGACGTCCTCCCGGGCGAGGCCGCGGTCGCCCGCGCCGCCCGCCACTCGCTGGAGGGGCGCCGCCGCGGCATCCGCCGCTTCTGGCCCTTCCTCGGCCCCGCTTTCGTCGCCGCCGTCGCCTACATCGACCCCGGCAACTTCGCCACCAACATCTCCGGCGGGGCCAAGTTCGGCTACCTGCTGCTCTGGGTCGTCCTCGCCGCCAACCTGATCGCGATGCTGGTCCAGACCCAGTCGGCGAAGCTGGGGATCGCGACCGGCAAGAACCTCGCCGAGCTCTGCCGCGAGCGCTTCTCGCGCCGCACCTCGATCGGCCTCTGGCTCCAGGCCGAGGTGGTGGCGATGGCCTGCGACATCGCCGAGGTGGTCGGCGCCGCGCTGGGGCTCAACCTCCTCTTCGGCATCCCGCTGTTCCCGGCCGGGCTGATCGCCGGCGCCGGCGCCTTCGCGCTGCTGAGCCTGCAGCAGCGCGGCTTCCGCCGCCTGGAGGCCGGGATCACCGTCCTCGTCGGCATCGTCGTCGCCTCCTTCGCCTTCGAGCTCCTGGACTCCAGCCCGGACGGGAGCGAAGTCGCCAAGCACCTGGTGGTGCCGGGTTTCGCCGGCTCGGAGAGCCTCCTGCTCGCCACCGGGATCATCGGCGCGACGGTGATGCCCCACGTCATCTACCTGCACTCGGCGCTGACCCAGAAGCGGATCGTCGGCCGCGACGCGGCCGAGCGCAAGCGGATCCTCGGCTTCGAGAAAGTCGACGTCGTCATCGCCCTCTCGCTGGCGGGGCTGGTCAACCTCTCGATGATGATCGTCGCCGCCGCGCTCTTCCACGGCAGCGGCCTGACCGGCGTCGACACGATCGACGGCGCCTACGACGCCTTCAAGCAGCTCGCCTCCGACCGCGCGGCGACGATCTTCGGCATCGCCCTGCTGGCTTCGGGCTTCGCCTCCTCCTCGGTCGGGACGATGGCCGGGCAGGTGGTGATGCAGGGGTTCATCCGCCGCCGCATCCCCCTCTTCGTGCGGCGCGCGCTGACCCTGGCGCCGGCGCTGGTGGTGCTGGCGATCGGGCTCGACCCGACCGACGCCCTGGTCGGCAGCCAGGTAGTCCTCTCCTTCGGCATCCCCTTCGCGCTGGTGCCGCTGCTGCTGATCGCCGCCGACAAGAAGGTGATGGGGGACCTGGCGAACCCCCGCTGGCTGAGCGCCCTGGCCGGTTTCTTCGCCTCCCTGATCATCGCCCTCAACGTCTTCCTGCTCTACCAGGTCTTCTTCGGCTGATGCGGCGGCGGGCGGAGATCGAGGTCTCCTCCGAGCTCGCAGCGGGAGCCGATGCGGTCTGGGCGCGGGCGATCGACCCGGCCGGGATCAATCACGAGCTGAGGCCGCTGATGCGGATGACCGTTCCCCGCGGTGTCGAGGATTTCGGGTTGGACGACCTCGAGCCCGGGCACATCGGCCGCAGCTGGGTGTTGCTCTTCGGCTTCCTGCCCTTCGACTACGACGACCTCAACATCGTCCGAGTCGAACCGGGCCGCAGCTTCCTCGAGCGCTCCTCAATGCTCTCGATGCGCCTCTGGGAACACGAGCGCACGCTGGAGCCGCTCGGCGACGACCGCTGCCGAGTCACCGACCGAATCGCCTGGGAGCCCCGCCCACCGCTGCCGGGAGCCTGGCTGCGACCGCTAATCAGCTTCGTCTTTCGCCATCGCCACAATCGGCTGCGAGCTGTGTGGAGAGGGGACGGGTGACCTCCCCCAGACACTCAACATCGAGCCATTGGCGAGATGTGTCTGGGGGAGGTCACCCGTCCCCTCCATTACGCTTGAGCCCAATGCCCCTGGCCAACGACTTCCAGCAGATCCTCGAGACCCTGCCGCCCGACTGGACCGATCTGGAGGTCGACCTGCGGATCGACGACATGTCGCACTACGTCGACAGCGCCACCGCCCTCAGCCAGGTCAACGCGCAGGTCTACCAGCGCCCCCAGGCAGAGGGGTGGCAGTGGCGGCTGTTGGTCGCCCAGAGCTTTGGCCACGCCGCCGCGCCCGAGACGGTCAAGGGCGTCTTGGAGAAGCTCGACGCCGATGGCGTGACGGGCCAGCTTGGGGTTGCCGACGTGCGCGAGGGACGCTCCGAGGTCGTGCAGATGTGGGGCCGGCCCGAGAGCGTGCGGGAAGAGTTCCGCGAGCGGCGCGCGATCTGAGCGCGTGGCCCGAGTTCTCAGCATCTCCAACGACCTGATGCTGGGCTCCAAGGTCCAGGAGACCCTGACCGCGGCCGGTCACGAGGTCGTCGCCTCGGGCTCGATCGAGGAGGCCAGCTGGGACGGTGCCGACCTGATCGTCGCCGACCTCGACGCCGGAAACCCGGAGGCGCTGGTCGGCCTGGGGATGCCCGTGCTCGGCTACTACTCGCACGTCGACGTGGCGACCAAGGAAGCCGCCGAGCCGGCCGGGGTGGACCTGGCGGTGCCGCGCTCGCGGATGGCGCGGGAACTACCCGCCCTGGTCGAACGCCTGCTCGACGTCTAGGGGCTCCTCGAGCAGGCCGTGCTTCAGGTCCCAGGCGGCCCACGCCCGCAGGACCTCGGGGTCGAACGGCCGAGGGTGGAGGATCGGCAGCAGGGCGTCGAGCTGCGCCTTCTGTTCGGCCCGTTCCAGCTCCGGGTTGGCGGCGAGCAGGTCGCCGAGCGCCGCGCCGGGGTCCTTCTCGGCGAAGGCGTAGCCGCGCTGGGTGGCGGCGACGACCGCGCTGACCAGCTCCGGGTCGTCTTCGAGGGTCTCGCCGGAGGTGGTGAGGATCAGCTCGGGGTAGGGGGGAGCGCCGAACTCGTCGACCTTGAAGGTCCGGATCGGCACGCCCTGGCGCCGCAGGGCGACGCCCTCGGCGTTCCAGAACCCGGTCGCCGCGTCGACCTTGCCGGCGGCGAGGGAGGCGACGGCGTTGAATCCGATCGTCACCCGCTCCACCGCGGCCGGGTCGCCGCCGTCGGCTTCCACCTCGGAGTCGACCACCGCTTCGTCGGAGGGCAGGCCGGTGACCCCGACCCGGTGGCCTTCCAAGTCCCGCGGGCGGCGCACCGGCCCGTCGCCGCGGGCGAGGACCGCGGCCAGCGGTCGCTGGACGAGCGGCGCGACCCCGACCAGGTCGATGCCGCGCTCGCGGGCGATGCCGAGGTCGTGGATGTCGAGGATCGCGAACTCGACCTTGCTGGCGCCGAGCAGCTTCGGCGCGTCGGTTGATTCCCCCGGCGGCTGGACCTTCAGGGCCACGCCTTCGTCGTCGTAGTAGCCCCGGGAGAGCGCCGCGTAGATGCCGCTGTGGACGGCGTTGGGGACGAAATCGAGCACGAGCGTCGCGCCTTTCGGCGCGCCCGGTTCTGCACTGTCCCCGCCGCAGCCGGCGACGCCGACGAGCGCGAGGACAGTCGCCAGCAGCGCGACAGTCCTTCTCATGCGGCCCGGGAACCTAATTCATTTAGCGAATGTGAGTAGACTGCCGCCGCTTACCTGATCACGGGAATCGAGGAGGAAAAGGTGCAGGAGAGAGGTCTAGCCGCATATTTGGCTGAGTTGATCGGCACGTTGCTGCTGGTCTTCTTCATCACGAGCGTCGTCGTTCTTTACGTCTCGACCGGAGGCCAAGCCTCATTCGGGTCGGACTTCGCGGTCGTAGGTCTCGTCCACGCGTTCCTGCTGTTCGGTCTGATCGTCATGTTCGGCGTCGTCAGCGGTGGCCACTTCAACCCGGTGGTGACGCTCGCGGCGATCGTGATCCGGAGGATCAAGCCGCTCGACGGAGTGATTTACATGTTTGCTCAGCTCATTGGGGGCGTTCTCGGTGCGTGGTTGACCAAGGGCCTGCTGCTCGACGAGGGTCGCGCCACCAATTACGGCGCCACCGCCGTCAGCGGCCTGCTCGCCGGCGACCTCGCCGGCATGATCGTCGAGGGGATCGGCACCTTCGTGCTTGTCCTCGTCATCCTCACCGCCGTCTACTCGGAGAAGAGCTTCAAGGAGTGGGCGCCGCTGGCGATCGGCACCACCCTCGGCTTCGCGGTGATGGTCGCTGGCCCGCTGACCGGCGCGGCGCTCAACCCCGCCCGCTGGTTCGGCCCCGCTCTCGTCAGCGGCGAATGGGGCGGCGTCTGGCCCTACCTGGTCGGCCCGATCCTCGGCTCGGTGCTCGCCGCCGCCACTTACCGCTTCGTCTTGGAGCCGGGCGGCCTGCCGCCGACCGAACCGCCGGAGCACGTGCGGCCGCCGGTCCCGAAACGGGCGACCCCGACCAGCGACAAACCGGCCGACTAGCCGCAGCCGCTGGGCAGCACCTTCAGGCGCCACCCGGGAGGGTGGCGCCTTTTTTCATGCCCGTGCCCGGGTGACGGGTGCAGTAGCTTGGGCTCGTGCGCCGGGTCACCTTCTCCCGCAACTTCACGCTCTCGCTGAGCCGGACCTGCCAGTGCTACTGCAAGTACTGCGCCTTCGCCACCCACCAGGCGCACCTGCACGCGCCGGACGACGTCGAACGGATCCTCGACGAAGCGCTGAAACGGAACGCTAAGGAGCTCTTGGTCCTCACCGGCGAGCGCCCCGAGGTCAACCCCGTCGTCGCCGAGCGCCTCAAGGCCTGGGGCCACGACGACTTCACCAGCTACGTCGTCTGGGCCTGCGAACGCGCCTTGGAGCGCGGGATGCTGCCGCACACCAATATCGGTGTGCTGGACAAGCGTGACCTGTCCCGCTTGCGGGAGGTGACCGCGTCCCAGGGCTTGATGCTGGAGAGCGTCGACGAGCGGCTTATGGAGACGGTCCATGCCGGCAGCCCGACCAAGCACCCGGCGGCTCGCCTCGCGACGATCGAAGCCGCAGGAGAGCTGAAGATTCCCTTCACTGGCGGCATCCTCGTCGGTATTGGTGAGTCCGAGGAGTCACGCATCGAGTCTCTCGAAGCTCTCGCGGCCAGCCACGCCCGCCACGGCCACCTCCAGGAGGTGATCCTCCAGAATTTCGTCCCGCACCCGCGCTACTACGGGGCCGAGGTGGCTGAGATCGCCGATCAGGCTTCGCGTGAGCGTTGGGGGGAGGGCGGGGGTACCTCCTCCAGACACATTTCGCCTGCGGCTCATGTTGAGCGTCTGGAGGAGGTACCCCCGCCCTCCCTGCCGGAATGGGCGAGCCCAGTCTCGATCGACGAGATCGAGCAGCTGATTCAGGAGTGCAAACGGTTGATGCCGGATGTGGGCGTTCAGGTGCCGCCGAATCTGAGCGAGTTCTGGCCGGAATTGGTGGAGGCGGGCGCTACGGATCTGGGTGGTCTCAGCGCCAACGGCGATCACATCTCGCCTGAGGAGCCGTTTCCTTCGCCGCATCAGGTGCGGAAGGAGCTGGCGCCGAAGGGGTATGCGCTGACGGAGCGACTTTGCGTCTACCCGCAGTACATGGACCCGGAGTGGATGGAGCAGGGGGTTCTGGACGTGATCAAGTTGAAGTACTGGAGCTTCATCCCGCGGAGAGGTTCTGGTCGCAGGTCCGAAGAGGTGATTGCTCCCGACCTTGCTCCCAAGGCGATTGCGAAGGGGCGCGAGGGGCTGGAGCTCTCGGAGGACGAGCTCACGGCTTTGTTCGCCGAGACGCGGCCCGAGGTGATTGAGGAGATGCGGGTTGCTGCTGATGAGCTCAGAGCTGAGCTCGCTGGCGACACGGTCACCTTCGTCGTCAACCGCAACATCAACTTCACCAACGTCTGCGTCGTTGGCTGCGCCTTTTGCGGCTTCGGCCAGGGCAAGCGCTCGCCCGACGCTTACGAAGTCAGCGAGGAGGACTTCGCGGCGCGGATCGAGGAAGCGGTCGCCTTCGGCGCCACCGAGCTCTGCATGCAGGGCGGCATCCATCCCGACCTGACCCTCGAGGAGTACGGGCGCTGGCTGCGGCTGGCGAAGGAGACCGCGCCCCAGTTGCACCTCCACGCCTACTCGCCGATGGAGATCAACTGGGCCTGCGAGCGCTCCGGCAAGGAGCCGCTGGAGGTCTTCGAGTACCTGCTCGGGTGCGGTCTCGGCTCGACCCCGGGGACCGCGGCCGAGGTGCTCGACGACGGCGTCCGCCAGCGGATCTCGCCGAACAAGCTCCCGGTCGACCGCTGGGTGGAGATCATCGAAGCCTCCCACCGCGCCGGTCTGCGCTCGACCTCGACGGTGATGTTCGGCCACATCGAGGAGCCGCGCGAGCTGGCCCGCCACATGCG
>Ga0164301_10000593_pt1 | contig 10725 bp, 6 predicted proteins | sample Whisoiple_231_MG_FD_109711 | JGI IMG/M metagenome (GOLD analysis project Ga0164301, IMG submission 109711) | Unamended control soil microbial communities from upstate New York, USA - Whitman soil sample_231_MG | ecosystem: Environmental > Terrestrial > Soil > Agricultural land ... | reverse complement strand
TGACTTTTGCCTTCAGGTTTTCCGCGAACCGCATATTGGCCGAAAGGGAGCGGCGGTCCTCGTCGTCCATCTCGGCCCCGGTATCAACGTGGACAACATAAAACTCCGCGGCATCCACTCCCTGTGCGAGCCTCGCACCCCTGGCAATAAGGTTTTGTGAGGCCTCGTTTGCGCTGATGCAAACTGCAATTCGCTCGCATACACCCCAGTTCTGGTCGATGTTCTTTTTCTTAAGATAGGTTTCAAGGCCGCGATCGACCGAATGCGTAACTTGCCGCAAGGCAAGCTCGCGCAACGCCATTAAATTGCCCTGGCGGAAAAAGTTTGTGAGCGCCTTTTCCGCGCGGACAACCGGATAAATGTCTCCGCGGCGCATCCGCGTCTGCAGGGCTTCCGGCGTCAGGTCCGCCAGAACGATCTCATCGGCGCGTTCCAGCACCCAGTCAGGCACCGTTTCACGCACCTGGATTCCGGTGATGCTGTGGACCGTGGGGCCCGCACTCTCCAGATGCTGTATGTTCATGGTCGAAAGAACGTCAATCCTGGCCTGCAACACCTCGAACACGTCTTCATATCGCTTCTTGTTTTTGCTGCCATCTATATTGGTATGGGCAAGTTCATCGATCAAGACCACCGCGGGCCTGCGAGCAATGATCGCGTCAACGTCCATTTCGTCGAAGGTTGTGCCCTTGTACTCAAGCCTGCGCCGCGGAATCTGCTCCAGTTGGGCCGCCAACTCGGCAACTCCGGCGCGACCGTGAGTCTCAATGACACCGATCACCACTTCCTCGCCACGGCGCTGCCGGCGGATCGCCTCACTCAGCATGTTATAAGTCTTGCCCACGCCTGGAGCGTAACCGAGAAACAGCTTGAAGATGCCTGCCTTCTTCTCCGGCGCGGCCTGTTCCAGCCACTGTTCGGGTGTTTTAGGCACTTGGAAATCCTCTCATCGGGTCGCCGACAGACTCAGCTAAAATCACGACTATGAAAGTCCCCGTGATCGCGATAGCAAGGTCCGTAATAGCCGCGCTCATAGTCTTTTGCATTGTCGTACTTTATTTCAAGTACGTACATGTTAATCCTACGACCGTTGCCCTTACTTTGCTGGTTGCGATCCTGCTCGTTTCGGCGGCATGGGGCCTCAGATATGCAATTCCGATGTCGATCCTTTCGACCCTCTGTTTTAACTTTTTCTTCCTTCCCCCGGTTGGAACTCTTACAATTGCCGATCCTCAGAACTGGGCGGCGCTTGTTGCTTTTCTATTGACTTCACTGATTGCCAGTCACCTATCAGAACGGGCGCGGGACGAGGCCCGGGAATCAGCACGCCGCCGCAAGGAAGTTGAGAGACTCTACCGGTTCAGCAAGGGACTGCTGCTTACCGACAACATTGTCGAGCTTCTAAAAGTGATCCCTGTGCACGTTGTGGAAACGTTTGGCGTTGAGAATTCCGCGATCTACCTTGCCGATAGAGACAAGATTTACCGATCCGGAGCTGAGATCGAGCAACTGTCGAGCACAGAGCTTAAAAATGTCTCCACGACGGGCGAGCCAACTTTTGACAGTGAACACAAACGTGCCTTGGTCCCCGTCAGCATGGGACTGAGGCGGCTGGGAAGTCTGGGGATTGCGGGGGGCATGCTTTCTCGCGAAACCCTGGAAGCGATGAGCGGATTGATTGCGATTGCCATTGAGCGGGCCGGCGCGGTTGATACGCTCATGCGCAACGAAGCTTCGCGCGAGAGTGAACGGCTCAGGTCTGCCCTGCTGGATTCCATTACGCACGAATTCCGCACACCGCTGACTTCAATTAAGGCCTCAGTAACCAGCTTGAAGTCTGAGGCGGCGATGAACGAAGAACAGCGCCGCGACTTTGTTGAGATCATCGATGAGGAGAGCGACCGCCTCAATCGCCTGATCGGCGAGGCCGTCGAGATGGCCCGGCTTGATGCCAACGAAGTAAAGCTGGAGTTGGGACCGCACCGGATTCAACAAGCAATTGAGAGCGCGCTCGAAGAAACCAGGAATGCGATTGCTGACCACCCGGTGGAAGTTCGCGTGCCCGATAGTCTTCCGCCGGCCATGATGGATGTGGACTGGATAAAAAAAGTTCTGCAACACCTCATTGAGAATGCAGCCAAGTATTCGGCGAAGGGCCAGCCCATCTTCATCAGCGCTGAGGTCCGTAACGGACGGCTCATCACCAGCGTTGCCGATCGTGGAATGGGCATTGATGACCTGGAGCGATCGATGATTTTCGACAAGTTCTACCGCGGTCAAAGCCAGCGTTACAGAGTCCAGGGGACGGGCATGGGGCTGGCGATCGTGAAGGCCATCGTTGAGGCCCACGGAGGACGCATTGAGGTTAGCAGCCAGTTGGGCAACGGTTCGGTTTTCTCTTTTGGACTGCCCGTCGCTTCACTTGCCGGAACAGGTCGACCGATCTCCTGAATACATCGCCGGCTGGCAACCCGTCCAATTCCGCAACCGGTCGCTAACCGTTGCGACGTTGCCGATTTTTTCCGGCGATTCAGGCGCGGCTAAGCAGATTTGATTCTCGCAATCAGGCAGGGCAGCTCCCGGCTTACACCCGCCTTCGGGATAAAAGCAAAAGCTCCGCCTTCCAGGGAAGCTTTCCGGAGTTCCGGCTCGTCATAGCCTGTCAGAATCACAACGCGTGTCGCCGGAAACCGGCAACGAATCTGTGCCATCGCCTCAAGACCATTCACCAGGGGCAAATGAAAATCCAATAGAACAAGGTCGGGCCGGAAGCGATCGACGGCGCGGAGCGCCTCGAAGGCGTTCTCTGCGGTGGCTACTACCTCTATTCCCTTGTGTCGCGCCAGAAAAGCGCAGACGCTACGGAGGAAGACGGGCGAATTGTCCACGACCACCATGCGAATGTGACTGACATCAGCTTTCATCCTGGCTCCAGTCGCCACCCCGCTGCAAGTCCAGCGGCGCTGTATGGGACGATGAATTACCCAGCTTCCATTGTCGCTGCCTGCTTCGCGGCGGCAAAGCCGGAGCGAGATTAATTTAGCTTTTCTAATGTTCGTGATTCCACTTGTATTCGAAAGACAAACGGAAGCGCATCAGGTGCATTGCTGATTTCGCGGAAGGAAAACCTTGACCGGCGTTAAGCCACGCCAGAGGAAGCCAACTGTTCATCGACCAACGGGAGGCTGATTGTGATGGTGGTGCCTGTGGAACCTGTTTTGATGTCGAGGCGCCCGCGCAGCAGCCTTACGCGCTCCCGCATGGCGGCAACGCCCACCCCAGCCATGTCTTTGCCGGGAGAAATTCCACGGCCCTGGTCAGAAATTTCCAGACCCAGAGCGGCGTCCTGCCGAATAAGCTGAATATGTGCCGTGGAGCTATGCGAGTGGCGATGGATATTGGAGAGCGCTTCCTGCACAATGCGAAAAACCGCCAGCTCCACGTCAAATCCCAATCCCTCCAGGTCGGCGGGCGCGGTCATGGTCACCGCGATGCCGCTGCGTCTGCCAAAGCCCTCCACGTATCCGCGCAAAGTGCGGCCCAGGCCCAGCTCTTCCAGCAGCGGAGGGTGCAGCAAGTAAGAGATGGTGCGGAGCTCGTTGGTGCAGTCTTCAACCAGCCGCATGCATTCGTCAACCATGGCGGCCGTGACCGGCGCGTCCGCGCGGGCGCCACGGATCTGGGCCATGTTCAAGCTCAGGGCGACCAGGTTCTGGGTGGCTCCATCGTGTAGTTCGCGGGCCAGGTTGCGGCGCTCCTCTTCCTGCACGCGCATCATGCGCCGGGAAAGGTCCTGCACTTCCTTCTCGGCCTGCTTGCGGTCGGCGATCTCCGTTTGCAGGGACTGGTTGCTCTGCACCAGATCGGCGGTCCGCTCCTGCACACGATGCTCCAATTCGTCGTGGGCCTTGTGGAGTTCCTCCGCGGCGAGCACTTCCTGGGTTATGTCGCTGCAAGTGATGGTGAAGATTTTTTTGCCGGCGAGGTCGAGCCGGGACACGGAGGCCGTCATCGGAAACTCAGTGCCGTCTTTCCGCAGGCCCAGGACGCGGCGGCGGGTCGACATAAGCAAACTCTGTTTTGCCGACCCGGCAAACTTGGTAACGTGTTGAGCGTGCATTTCCCGGAACCGTTCGGGAATCAATAAATTCATGGATTGTCCCAGCGCCTCCTGGACCGAGTAACCGAAAATCTTCTCCGCCGACTGGTTGTAAAGCGTGATGCGCAGGTCTTCATCAGCGGAAATCACAGCCTCGGCGGAAATCTCCAGAATGCCGGCAAAGCGGGCCTGCGATGCGCGCAGGGACGCCTCAACTCGTTTGCGTTCTGCTATCTCGGCCCTTAGCTTTTCGACCATCTGCGCAATCACGACCAGCAGAAGGGCGGCGCTCAGGCCAGAGAACAAAGTCACCAGCGGCATATTGGAGCGCATTTCCCCCATCGCTTCCGGCCTGGACCAGACTTTCAACCGCCATGTTTGGCCCCGGAGAGGAACATCTATGCTTTGCGCCCATTCGCGCTCGTTTTCCGGAGTGCTGCCGTCCAGGCGGAATGCCTCCACACCATTTTCTTCGATGGCGACGGAAAAATTCAGACCTTTGATGTCCACAAACATGGTGTCAAGAGAAAGCTGGGCGTCAAAAGACGCCAGGACGAAGCCCCGGAACAGTCCTTTTTGGTAGATAGGCACAACCGTGAGCCATTGCTTGCGGCCATTGGGTGAACTGAGCAAGTTTGACAGCACGGCATCTTTGGAATTCAACGCGCTTTGCAGCAGGCGCTCACGTGCTCCATTGCCGGCCACGGGAGTCTTTTCGCCAGGCGCCCTGGAGATCCAGCGCTCTTCATATTTAGGATCAAGCCATTCAATGGCGATGCAGCCGGGGTGATGCTCAAGGTAAAGGCGAGCGAATGCCATCCATTGCTCGTAGGTAGGCTCGTCGAATTCCCACATTTTGGCCAGGCGGATCTGTTCCAGCAGCCATACATCCATGTCAGAACGGAGGTCGGCCGCGACCGCAGAAGCGGCGAGATGAGTCATTCTCTGAATATGGGCGCGCTCATTTTTCGCCGCCAGTCGCCAGCAAATAAGGGTACTGGTGACGCTGATGAGCAAAACTGCTAATACCAGTTTCGACGCCACGGGCCCAGTGGCGCCCTGACTTTGGCCCATGCAAGTTACTCCTCAAGAAGGGGGTGGTTTGAAGGCTTAACTGTTTCGACGATCGAGAGGATGAGATACGCGCGCAATCCGGAGAATTGCCGCAATACCGCCGCTTCAGAGTTACGTCCTTTATACAACCTCGATTCTATGGCCGCAACTATTAGAAGGTGGTTAGGTAAAGATTAGAGACTTTAATGTATCGACAATAGTAACGTTGTAATGAAGCCCCGGCGCCTGTTGCGGTTGGAATCGGGAATGCCTGCCGAAAATCGGCCTCCAGCAAGCGCTGCCGCCCGCACGTCTGGTGAAGAAGATTAAGAGACATGGCGCCTGCGGGACTCTTTATTGGCTAAGCAGCCCTGTTGAGATTGCAAACTCCATAAACAAGCATTTTTTTGAAGAGAAAGATCCAGTGAACCCTCGTCCCTGGGGAAACGTGAATGCCTTGGGGCGAACGGCGGAAAATGCGCTTGCAGACGATCAACAGACCTCCACTAAGAAGTTTTTAATGAATATTTTCTGTGCTGCTGGGTGTAAGCTGCAACACGAGAAGTACCCAGGTAGCAAGAAGTACGTGCAGGCTTAAGGCGCGGCAGGCTGGAACCATCTCTCTGTTCACCAGCGCTTTTCACTTCCGGGTCAGTAGTGGGGTTCACATAAATGCCAATTCAAGTATTGCTTGCGGACGATCACGAGATGGTCCGTCAAGGTCTGCGAATTCTTCTGGAGCGAGAAGGATTTCAAGTGGTCGGCGAGGCTTCCGATGGCCGCGAAGCCATGAAGCTGTGTGAGACGCACCATCCTGAAGTTGCGATCCTGGACGTGTCCATGCCGCTCTTGAACGGAGTTGACGCGGCGCGCGAAATCATAAAATCCAATCCGCGCACAAAAGTTGTCCTGCTTACCATGCACACGGAAGACCACCTGATCCTGGAGAGCCTGCGCGCCGGAGTTACCGGGTACGTGCTCAAAACAAAGGCCGCAAGCGAGTTGCTCCAGGCCCTTCGCGCGGTGTGCCGGGGAGAGATGTTTTTGACGCAGAGCATCTCCCGCACCATTGTCCAGGCATTCTTGCTGAACACCGAAGCCCCGGGAAAGGCCATCAGCGACCGGGAACGCCAGGTGCTGCAACTGGTGGCTGAGGGAAAAACCACCAAGGAAATCGCTTCGTTGCTCAACATCAGTGTAAAGACCGCGGAATCCCACCGTTCCAACCTGATGGAGAAGCTCGATATCCATGACACGGCGGGTCTGGTCCGCTACGCAATCCGAAACGGATTGATCCAGTCGTAAGCGGTGCGGGCCTGCAGCAAACAGGCCATCCACATCCCCTGAACAGGTGAATATCCCACGCCGGCTTTCCTTAGCTCCAATCAGGGATTGACCCACCCAAAATGCCAACTTCACCGGATTGCTCACACTCCAGCTGTGCCTCATGCTGACAGAAGTCTTGACGTCCCGAATCGCCCACGGAATTTCCGGCAGATTGAATGACTGCTTTTGAAAAAGGTGCTGTGGCGGAGCGGGCAGAAGTTGGAACCCGCAAAGCGGACCAAAGACACAAGTCGACAGGAGTGAGTCATGAAAAGTAACAGAAGAAACACATCCTTGCGTTTTGCCACCGTCCTGCTTTTTGGCCTTCTGGCCATGGTGGGTGTTGCTGTAGCACAGCTTCCGGTGCCTGCCTCATCGCAGTTTGACATAACTGGATTCATCCAGTCGGCCACGCTCGGTGGCCCCGGCAGCGGACCCGGCGTCGGCGCACACCAGGGCGGCTTCATCACCATCAACGGACATCTGGTAACTGTGCCTTCAGAAACCATCGTGATCCTGCCCGCAAATGCATTGACCTGGCAGGAACTCTTCGCCCAGGCCCCGGCTCCGTACACCGGAGTGGCAACGGGCATGGCGCTGACCGATATTCCGGCGCCCCTCGCCACCTATGAGGCGCGCATTGTGGGCAATCGCGTAATAGGAGGCCCTGGAGGCGCGGACGTTTATATCGCCGGGCTGATTTGGATTACCCAGCAGGGTCTGAATCAAGGCCAGGGTTTCATCAACTGCATTAACTACGCCACCGGCGAGATTCGCATCGGCGGCCCGATCGGCAATTGCGCCGCCGGCGCGCGCGTGCGGCTCAATGATCCGCTAGTTCCCGCGGTCGGCACTGGACGCTACGGCCGGCCCATGTCGCCTGACATCCGCTTCATGGTGGACCAGGATAACCCGACGATCAGAAGCGTATCCGGTTTCCCCATGTGCATTCCTCGCGTTCTGGCCGATCCGCAAATACCGGGAAATCCGGATGATCCGCTATGTCCTCTAACGCAGCGGCCCATTACCGCCGCTGGCGCTCCACCGGTCTTCTCAACACTCTTCACCACGAACGATCCAGTTGCGCTTCCCGGCGTGCCGCCCGATCCGACGATTCAAGCGCCGTTCGAAGTCGGCGACTTTGTTACGTTCGCAGGAACGCTGATGGCGGACCCTGGTTTTACGCCTGGCCCAACGGCTGGTCCGTGGCCGGGAAACGCTAACGTCTACGTTTCGGCCCACACCCTGGTGAACAACGTGGGCATCTACACCTGGGCGGGAACCAGTCCGGCTTATGTGGCGATTGACGTGTCGTTTATCGGCACGGGCGGACTGACAGTGGTGGGAGCCAACGAAGCAGCGATCATGACGCGCTTTGAGGGCTTCAGCACTGACCCAAGCCGCTACGTCCACCTGTATGGCATCGATCTGAACCCAACGACCGGCGCACCAAGTGACCGCGATTGGGGAACCATCGGCGTTGATCCTGGACCAGCCAAAGGCGCAGCTACGGGCCGTTGGCGCTTCCGCCCACCCTGCGGTCTGACTGCGCCGGATCCGACGAATTTCAAAGACTGCACCGGCCCACCAACCAACAGCTTCCTGCCGCCGACGCGCGAAGTGCGCGCAGTGGTCCAGGGCGCATGGGTGCCAGGACAAGTTACGACGTGGGCCAATGGGATCATCGCCGGGCAGTATCATGCCCCCATGGCCGACTACCGGTTCCCGGAGAACCTGCCGGGAAAACCTGTGGTTGAGAACAACTTCAACAGCATCGACTTCCTGGCCAAGGGTGGCTATACCTCCTCGGCGGGTACGCTGGTCAGCGTGCTCAATCCGTGGCCTAGCAACGTAATACCGCCCCAGCCATGCGCCATCCTCCCAGTCTCCGTCCCCGGCGGCCCATACACCTCACCCTCCGGTGGAACGACAACGCTGAACGGCAGCGCCAATACTACGGATAGCCCGGTAACGTACCTATGGACCGCACCGCAGGGAACATTCTCCGATCCAACCCTGCCCAACCCGGTCTACACGGCGCCGGTCGTCGCAGGGCTGACGAACATCCCCCTGACGCTCACGGTTACGACATGCGCCGGGTCCGGCAGCGCTAGCGTCAATATGGCCGTCAACGGAGCATTGGCGCCGACGGTAAACCACGTAGCAGCACTCACACTGTTCTCGGGAGCGGCAGGAAGCATGCCGGTCACCGGATCCGATCCAAACGTGCCGCCGGCGTTGCCGCTGGTGTTCATTTCCAATCAGGCCGGTGCACCTCCGCTGGTCGGCTTCAACGTGACCCAGGGACCGAACCCGCCGGGAACCGGAGCCACCATCAACTTCACCGCTCCGACTTTGCCTGTGGGTCAGATAACCAACGTGGTAATCACCCTGACGACTACGGCGACCAACTCCGCTGGTCTGGTTTCAGCCGCGGATACCACCACGGTCACCGTCAAGCCGCTGCCCGATGCGATCAGCGTTACCGGGTTGCTGGAGCAGTACCGGCTTAACAACAGGCGGTTGATCCTCAACGCTACCTCGTCGGTCGTGAGCGCGAACGTGGTGTTGAAACTACAGCCTTACGTCACCACTACAGGAACCACCTATAACCCCGACCCGGCACAAGGCGGAGTCGGAAACACGTTCACCAACGCCGGAGGCGGCGTCTACACCCTCACTCTGAATGGAGTGCCGGAGCCGGCCTGCGGCAACGTAAACGGGAACATAGCTCCCTGTCCGACGAAGCCGCTGGACATCAAATCGAACCTGGGTGGCGATAGCCTGCCCTTTGCCCTGACCGACATCAGGCAGTAAAGACCCCTGGGCGGTCGAAGAGCAGTGACGGTGCTCTTCGACCGCCTGAACAGAAAGCATCACCCCCCAGGAACTTAGCTCACCCCAGGAGCTGAGCGCCAACCCAGGAAATTAAGGAGCTAGACAATGAAAACACTAAGCAGATCCTCGATCCTTGCCGCAATACTAGCTGTAGCCGTCCTGTCGGCGTTCGTTCCTCAGGCGTCCGCACAAATACCTCCACCCGGCGCGCCCGTTCTTCTGGGCACAACCGGCGCGTGCAACAATGTCAAGCAAGGCGGCGCTTGCACCCAAACCAGCACACTGGTGCAGATCGATCCATCCACTGGCGCGTTGGTCGCGGTGATCGGTCCGGTGGGCTTTACAGTCAACGGGCTGGCCTGGGACCCCACGACAGACACGCTATACGCTACTACCGCCGTCGGAGATACAGCCTTCCATGGCTTGATTACGATTGACCCAACGACCGGCGCGGGTACCCCCGTGAGTGCCGGCGTGGTCAATTACGGGCTGGCTCCCGATCCCCGGTTTGTGGGTTCTCCGATCCATTCCCTCACCATTGATTCCAATGGGCACCTGGCCGCGTGGTATGACGAGTTTCCGCCGCCGCTGGGAGTCACCGACACGTTGGTGACGATCGATAAGAGCACCGGCATTGCCACTGAGTTTGAGAACACGGGGATCAACACCAGCGCGAATGGACTCGCATTCGCCAAGCACGATCTCCTGTGGAACGTCGATGCTCCCAAGACGCAGACAGACGGCACGGTGATTCAAACCGCCTACCTTTTGGATCCTGCGAATGGACAGATGCTCGATGCCAGGGACGTTTCTCCGCCTATACAGGCGGCGCTGGGAGATTTCGATCCCGTAGGCAACAAATACTACGGGCTTAACTTCGTCGGCTTCAGCTCCGAGACGGCCCTGATCGTAATCGACCTCAAAAAAGGGACCGTGACCGCAGTGGGACAGACGGTGGACAACCTGCACACGCTAGCGTTTGTGAAACACCATTTGCTCTAGGGAGAGTGGACCACGGGACGCAACGATGAAGATTCATTCTCAATCGCACATTAACCGTAATGGGCTGCCGGGTTAACCGACTCGGCAGTCCTTACTTAAAGATTTACGTCCAGGCCACAGAAAGACAGAACGTATGAATCACAGAGCTGATGGTCCTTTGCTTCCGGAGAACGCGTGGACGCTGCGCCTCAACGATTCCGGTTTGTTAGGCAACGGCGCCGGCAAACGCTTCCAGGAGAACACTGTTTTGGTCCGCGGCGCCGGCCGAACCATAAAATTCACCCGTCACACTTCTGCCGTGTCCTGGATCACAGACATCTATTTCATCACGTTGGTAATGTGCTACTACTCTGCGAGTTCGTCTGAAGCGCGGCAGGCCATACTTCCGGAGAAGCTCGAGTTGCTTC
>Ga0164301_10000591_pt1 | contig 10729 bp, 10 predicted proteins | sample Whisoiple_231_MG_FD_109711 | JGI IMG/M metagenome (GOLD analysis project Ga0164301, IMG submission 109711) | Unamended control soil microbial communities from upstate New York, USA - Whitman soil sample_231_MG | ecosystem: Environmental > Terrestrial > Soil > Agricultural land ... | reverse complement strand
TGGGCGATCCGGGTCATCTGCGCGGCGAAGCTCTGGGGGGGGAAGGTGGAGGTGTCCGGCAGGCCGCCGGCGAGCGAGATCACTTCCGGCCGGGCGGTGATCGCCATCAGGTCGCGCATCGCCGAGGAACGCATCACCCCGGTCCGCTCGGCGAACAGCCCGGCGTAGCGCTCGAGGTCGCGGCCGCTGGTGTGGGACCGCCGTCGGTGGGTCGGCTCGGGGACTTCTGCCATCCCGGAAGTGTGGCGGATCGACGCCCCGGCTCCGCGCTCGGCTAGGTTTTCGCAAGTGGACCTTCTCAAAGATCTCGGAATCGGCCTCGCGATCGGCATGCTCGCCGGCACCGCCGGCACCCACGGATCCGCCCGCGGCCGGATGACGATCCTCGCCGCGGTGATCGGCCTGGTCGCCGGCTTCCTGCTGAACGGCGCGGCCGGAGCGGTCGCCGGAGCGGTCGGCGCGGCGCTGGGCTGCATCGTGATCAGCGACCTCGTCTACGGTGCCAGCCGGCGCGAGGGGAGCGGTGGCGGCGCCCTCGCCTTCATCGTCGGCCTCGTGGCGCTGATCGTGATCGTGCTGGCGCTGCTGGTAGCCCCGGCGGTCGTCCTGGTCGTCCTGGCGCTCGCCTACCTGGGCGTCTCCCGCCACCGCCGCGCCCAGCGCAAACACGCCGGGCTCCGCGTCCTGCGCTAGCGAAGATCAGCGCGGCTTCGCCGCAGGGCATGATTGGGTCGATGCCCGCCGGCAAGAAGCTCGTCCTCACCTACGTCGACTCTCTGCGCACCGACATGCTCGAACGCGCGGTGGAGGAGGGGCGCGCCCCGACCTTCGCGGCGCTGATCGAGCGCGGGGTGCTGATCGGAGACTGCGTCTCCAGCTTCCCCTCGGTGACGCCGGTGGCGAGCGCGGAGATGGTCACCGGGGTCGGCTCCGACCAGCACTGGATCAGCGGCATGAACTGGTACCACCGGCTCGAGCGGCGCTACGTCGAGTACGGATCCTCGCTGGAGGCGACCCGCGCCTTCGGGGTCTTCCGCTCGCTCTACGACCTCGTCTACAACATGAACCTCGCCCACCTCAGCCCCGAGGTGGAGACGGTCTTCGAGAGCCTCGAAGACGCCGGCGAGCGGACCGCCTGCACGCCGTTCCTCATCTACCGTGGCCGGCAGCGGCACGAGGTCTCGCTCGACGGGCTGCTGCGCCGCGCCGTCGACGCAACCAAACTCAAGTTCCACCACCACACCTGGGGGCCGACCGACCTCTTCTACGGCGACCTCTACGCCAGCCGCGAGGTGCCCTGCAAATCGACCTCGATCCCCGGCAACCGCGACGGCTACGCCGCCTGCTGCGCCGGTGAGCTGCTGAGCGAAGACGGCTACGACTTCCTCCTCCTCTCGCTGCCGGACAACGACCACTACTCGCACCGGCACGGGCCGGAGGCGAGCGTCGAGTCGATCGCCAAGGCCGACACTGCCTTCGGCGCTTTCGCCGAGCGGGCCGGAGGCATCGACGAGTTCCTCGAGACCCACGCGGTGATCCTGCTCGCCGACCACGCCCAGACCGACGTCCACCGCGGGCTGCCGCTGGCCGAGCTGCTCGGCGCCGAGTGGTCGGTGCTGCAGCCCTCCGAGGAGCGGCCCGAGCGGGCGCAGCTGGCGGTCAGCCCGACCGGCCGTGCCGCCCACGTCTACCTGCTGCCGGGCGAGGGGACGCGGGCCGAGCCGGCCGAGGTGGGAGCGCGGCTGGGCGTGATCGAGGGGGTCGACCTGGTTTGCCGGCTGGAGGGAAGCGACGGGCTGCCGCTGCGGCGCGAGGGCACGGGGATGCCGGCGCAGGGGGGAGAGTGGGCGGTGGTCGAGCGCGGCGAGGCGGCGCTGCGATTCCGGCCCGGCGCCGGGATCGAGGACCTGCGCGGCGGCAGCTGGGAGGTCGAGGGCGACCTCGAGGCGCTGGGGGCGACGGTGGCCGACGGTCGCCTCGCCAGCGAGACCTATCCCGATCCCCTGGCCCGGGTCTGGTCGGCGCTGACCGCGCCGCACTCCGGCGACTTCGTCGTTTCGCTCTCGCCCGGCTTCGAGGCGGTCGACTGGGGCGGGGTCAGCCACGCCGGCGGCGGCAGCCACGGGGCGCTGCACGCGGACGACTCGCTCGGGCCGCTGCTGTTCGTCGGCTGCGGCCCCGAGTCGGCCGGCGAGCGCGAGCAGTGGGCCCTGCGCGACGTCGCCCCGGTGATCCGCGAGCACTTCGGGGCCGCGTGAGGGCGACCGCCCTCCTCCTCGTCGCGATCGTCCTGGCGCTGTCCGCGCAGCCGGCGCTCGCCGCGCAGCCGGAGCGGATCACCCGGGCCGAAGCGATCGCCGCCGCAGACAGGGACCCGAAGGTCCACGACCAGGAAGGGAAGAACGGCGAGCTGGCGCCGACGGCGACGCTCGACGAGGGCAACTGGCAGGTTGCCTACTTCGCCGACGGCGACGAGGTGGCGCTGGTCCTGGTCGACGCCGCCAGCGGCGAGGTGGAGGAGTCGTGGACCGGCTACCAGGTCTCCTGGAAGATGGCGCGCGGCTACTCCGGCGCCTTCGGCCACAAGCTCAACGCCCCCTACGTATTTCTGCCGCTCTGCCTGATCTTCCTCATCGGCCTGGTCGACTGGCGGCGGCTGCGCCGGGTCGCCAACCTCGACCTCCTGGTCCTGCTCGGGTTCGGCGTCTCCCAGTACTTCTTCAACCGGGCGAACATCGGCCTCTCGGTCCCGCTCGCCTACCCGGTGCTGCTCTACCTCCTCGGCCGCTGCCTCTGGATCGGAATGCGGGGGAGGGGGGAAGGGCTGCGCCCGGTCTGGTCGGTGACCGTGCTGATCGTCGCCGCGCTCTTCCTGATGGGCTTCCGGGTCGGCCTCAACGTCGCCGACTCGGGCGCGATCGATGTCGGCTACGCGGGCGTCGTCGGCGCCGACCGGATCGCCCATGGCGAACAGCTATACGACAACTTCCCCGACGACGTCTCCCACGGCGACACCTACGGCCCGGTCAACTACCTCGCCTACCTTCCCTTCGAGCGGATCTGGCCCTACTCGGGCGAATGGGACGACCTGCCGGCCGCGCACGCCGCCTCGATCCTCTTCGACCTTGCCGTCTTCACCTTCCTGATCCTGCTCGGGATCCGGATCCGGCCCGGGCCGGAGGGACAGCGCCTCGCCGCGATCCTCGCCTTCGGCTGGGCCGCTTACCCGTACACCGCCTACGCCCTGGAGTCGAACTCGAACGACTCGCTGGTCGCGGCGCTGCTGCTCGGGACGCTGCTGCTGATGGCCCGACCGCTGGCCCGCGGGGCGGCGCTGGCGGCGGCGACCTGGACCAAGTTCGTCGCCGCGCCGCTGGCGCCGATGTTCCTCACCTACGAGCGACGGCTGCGCCCGGCCCTGCTGTTCGTCGCCGGCTTCGCCTTGGTGACGGCGGCGGTCATGGCCTGGCCGGCGATCGATCCCGGACGGAAGACGTTCTACGACCGCACGATCGCCAGCCAAGCCGGCCGCGACTCCCCGTTCAGCATCTGGGGCCAGGCCCCGTCGCTGGAACCGATCCGCATCGGGCTGCTGGTCTTGCTCGGCGGCCTGTCCCTGGCCTTCGCCTTCGTCCCCCGCGACAAGTCACTGACCCAGGTGGCGGCCCTCTCGGCGGCGCTGCTGATCCTCCTGCAGCTCACCCTCCACCACTGGTTCTACCTGTACATCGTCTGGTTCTACCCGCTGCTGCTCATCGCACTGGCTGCATCACCTGTTCGAACGAGTCGGCCAGACCCCGCTCGTTCACCTCCACAACCGCGCCCATCACCCATACGTCCTCCTCGGCCGTCTCGAACCGGGTCGGCATCTGGGTGATCAGCGAACGCAGGGCTTGCTCGGGCTTGACCCCGAGGACGCTGGTGCGGGAGCCGGTCATGCCGACGTCGGAGATGAAGGCGGTGCCGCCGGGGAGGACGCGGCCGTCGGCGGTGGGGACGTGGGTGTGGGTGCCGAGGACCGCCGCCACGCGGCCGTCGAGGTGCCAGCCCATCGCCACCTTCTCGCTCGTCACTTCGGCGTGGAAGTCGACGATCACGGCGTCCTGCTCGTGGTGGCTGAGGATCGAGTCGACGGTGTCGAAGGGGGAGCGGGCGACGCGGAGGCCGACGCCGCCGCTGAGGTTGATCACCCGCACCCGCATCCCGCCGGCCTCGACCACGGTGTGGCCGCGGCCGGGGTTCGCCTGCGGGTAGTTGGCGGGCCGGATCACCCGCTCCTCGGCGTCGAGGAAGTCGTAGGCCTCGCGGTGGCGGTAGACGTGGTTGCCGCTGGTGATCACCCCGGCGCCGGACTCGAAGAGGTCGTTGGCGGTGCGCTGGGTGATCCCGACCCCGCCCGCCGAGTTCTCGCCGTTGACGATCACCAGGTCGGGTGCGTGCTGCTCGCGCAGCGCCGGCATCGCTTCGCGCAGCCCTTGCCGCCCCGGGCTGCCGACCACGTCGCCGATGAAGAGAACCCGCATAAGGGACCGACCCTATCTGCGAGATTGAGGCCGATGGCCGATTCGGCGCAGACGGCAGCGATCTTGGCGCGCGCCCTCGCCTACCCCTACGCGGCGCCGGAGGCCTCGTACCTCTACCTCGACGGAGAGGCGGTGGACCTGCCGCCCGAGGGCCCCGACCTGGACGGCCGCTCGCCGCTCCTCGCCTACGGGGCCAACGCCGCGCCGGAGGCGCTCGGCCGCAAGCTGGCGCCGCTCCCCGGGATCGAGATGCCGGTCATGAAGGCCGAGCTGGAGGGCTTCGACGTCGTCTACTCGGCCCACGTCTCCCCCTACGGGGCGGTGCCGGCGACCCTGGTCGAGAGCCCGGGGACGGCCGCCCCCGTCTTCGTCGTCCACCCGACCGCAGAGCAGCGGGTGCTGCTGACGGCGAGCGAGCCGAACTACGACCTGACCGAGGCCGGCGGCCTCCCCGCCTACCGCAGCAAGCACGGCTGTCTTTCGCTCGACGGCTCGGCTGTGGCGCTGGCGGCGATCCGCTCGCAGGGCCGCACGCTTCCCGAGCTCGACGAGCCGGCGGTGCTGGAACGCGTCCGTGCCGCCGTGGAACCGGAGGCGACCCTGGGCGAGTTCGTCACCGCCTGCATCGAGCGGGGCGGGATCAAACCGCTGCCGCCTTTGACCTCGGCACCGCTGAGTACTTAGGCTGCGTTGCGATGGCGAGCTATCCGCGCGACCCGATCTTCATCCTCGACTCCGAAGAGCGCTACCACCCGCTGGCGGTCGAGAGCGTCGAGGCGGTACCCGCCGAGTTCGTCGACAAGGACGGCAAGGCGATCGGCCCGGTGAAGCTGGACTCGTTCCCGGCCGAGGCCGCGCGGATGAACTTCCCGCCGGACCCGGAGAAGGCGGAGAAACGGCTGCGGCCTAAATTCGGCGGCGTCGGCTACCGGCGCGAAGTCAAAGGTGGTGGCCTGACCTGGGTGCAGTACTGGCTCTGGTACCTCTACAACCCGAAGAAGATCTTCGTCACCGGCGTCCACGAGGGCGACTGGGAGTTCTTCCAGGTCGGCTACGTCGGCAAGACGCCCGTCTGCATGACCTGCTCGCAGCACCGCTCCGGCGGCGCCCGCATGTGGTGGAACGTCGAGCAGCGCGACGGCCGCCCCGTCGTCTACGTCGCTCGCGACTCCCACGCCAACTACTTCCGCCCGGTCCACGGCGTCACCGAGTGGGAGGACGACGGCGACGGTCTCGGCGAGGAGCTCGACGACATCGAGTGGAGGGAGTTCGGCGACTGGGCGACCTGGCCGGGCCTGTGGGGGAATTCGACCGGCGAGGGCCGCTCACCCGAGTCGCCCGGCAGCCAGGGGGACCGCTGGAACGCACCGCACCGCTACCACAGCAAGGCGACCGTCCAGCTCTGAGTCAGACCGCGGCGAAGCGGCGCAGGGCCAGGCGGGCGAGCGCGGCGTAGGCGCAGAAGAGGACGGCGAGGTGCAGCAGCGGCCCACCGATCCCGGGCCCTGCCTCGTCGAGCCCGGCGGTGATCGCTTCCAGCGCCGGCTTGAAGGGGAAGAGCGCGGTCGTGTAGCGGATCAGGTCGAAGACGGCCGGGCCGACCGCGCCGGAGGGGACGAGCGAGAGGAAGGCGATCGGCAGGGTGACCATGAAGGCGAGCAGGGAGACGGCGCGCACCTCGCGGGCCGCCGCCCCGAGCGCCGCCCCGGCCGCCCCGAGCGCCGCCCCGGAGGCGACGATCGCGAGCAGCCAGAGCCCGGACCGCCCCCATTCGAGCGGCACGAAGATCGCCATCCCGGCCAGCATCAGCAGGGTCACGACGAGGCCGACGGCCACCCCCAGCAGCATCTTCTCGCCGAGCAGGGCGGTGGTGGAGATGAGCCCGCGGGTGAGGCGCGGGAAGGCGTTCTCCTCGCGCTCCAGCGCCAGCGAGCCGGCGACCAGGAGGACGACGACGAAGGCGAGGGTGAGGGTCGCGGCGACGGCGATCGCGAAGATTTCCAGCGGCGGGCTCTCGCCGCCGACCACCACCTTGTCGACCGCGATCGGCTGCGCCAGGCGGTCGATCAGCGGCCTGGCGACGTCGAGGTTGTCGCGCGCCTGCGAGGCGAACTCGGTCACTTCCGCCAGCGCCGGCCGCAGCGCGGGGGGGAGAGCGGGGGCCACCTGTTCGAGGATCCGGGCGCTGGTCCGCAGGCCGAGGATCGGGATCGTTTCGCCGAGCACCTTGAACTCGCCGCCGTTGACGATCAGCCCCAGGTAGCGGCCCCCTTCGTTGCCGATTCGCCGCGCGATCCGCAGGTTCGCTTCGGCCAGCAGGGTCGTGATCCGGTCGTCGACGAGTTCGGCCTTGACGGCGTTTTCCTCGTTGACGAGGACTTCGACTTCGGGCACCCCCGGGGTCAGGGTCGAGAGCGAGTTGATCTTGTTCACCAGGTTGGAGGGCAGGATCAGAGCCGCCAGCACGTCGCCCGATTCGACCTTGCTCATCGCTTCGGAGCGGTCCTCGACGAAGACGCACTCGACCCGCTCGCAGACCTGCTTCTTGACGTTGGCCTTCGGCAGTTCCTGACCGCCGACGTTGATCCGCGTGTCCGGCGGCACTTCGTTGAGGAAGGCGACCCGCGGGTCTTCCGGCCCGCGGGAGATCGCGAACCCGACCAGGACCGCGATCAGGATCGGGTAGGCGACCAGCAGCACCGCCTGCAGGGGTGAGCGGCGGAGGATCTGCAGGTCCTTCAGCAGCAACCAGCGGACGCCGCGCATCAGTGCCCCCGGTGCTGCAGGTAGGCGACGAAGGCGGTCTCGAAGTCGCGATCGGCGGACTCGGGCGCTTCGCCCCGCACCGCCTCGCGCAGCTCCTCGGCCGAGCCGTCGAAGAGCGACTCGCCGTCGGCGAGGACCAGCACGCGGCCGCCGTAGCGCTCGGCCTCCTGGATGTCGTGGGTGGAGAAGATCACCGTCGTCCCCCGCCCGGCGAGGCCGCTGACGAACTCCCACAGCCGCGCCCGCTGGCGCGGGTCGAGGCCGACGCTGGGCTCGTCGAGCAGCAGCACCGCCGGCCGCGAGAGCAGGCCGATCGCGATGTTGATCCGCTGCTGGTTGCCACCCGAGAGGCGGGCCACGATCTCGCCGCGCCGCTCACCCAGCCCGGTCAGCTCGAGCATCTCCGCGGTTGAGGCGTGCGGGTCCTCGTGCCCCTCGAGCCGGGCGAACAGCAACAGGTTCTCCTCGACGGTCAGCCGTCTATATAGAGCGGCCTGCTGGGGAACCCAGCCGACCGTCCCGTTCGATGAGTCCACCTCTCCTTCGTCCGGCTTCGCGATCCCGGCCAGGATCGAGAGCAGCGTCGTCTTGCCGGCGCCGTTGGGGCCGATGACGGCGACCAGCTCCCCCGGCTCTGCCCGCAGCGAGACCCCGCGTAGCGCCTCCCGCTCGCCGTAGCGCTTGACCAGCCCCTGTGCCTGCACCGCGGACAAGCTACTGGCCTTCCGTAAACTCGGCCAGGCATGTCCTTCCCGAGTACCCGTATGCGCCGGATGCGGCGCACCGACACGCTGCGTGGCCTGGTCCGCGAGACCGAGCTGTCGCCGGCGCACCTGATCCAGCCCGCCTTCGTCGTCGCCGGCGAGGGGGTGCGCGAGGAGGTCGCCTCGATGCCGGGGATCGAGCGCTTCTCGATCAACAACCTGGTCGAGGAGGCCGGCGAGATCGCCGCCGCCGGGATCGGCGCGCTGATGCTCTTCGGCATCCCCGCCGCCAAGGACGACTTCGGCTCCGGCGCCTACGACAACGAGGGGATCGTGCAGATGGCGGTGCGGGCGCTGAAGGACGCCCACCCGGACCTGACCGTGATCACCGACGTCTGTCTCTGCGAGTACACCTCGCACGGCCACTGCGGGGTGATCCGCGAGGGCGGCACCGAGGTCGACAACGACGTCACCGTCGAGCTGCTGGCGAAAACCGCGATCTCCCATGCCGAGGCCGGCGCCGACGTAGTCGCCCCCAGCGACATGATGGACGGCCGGATCGGCTCGATCCGCTACCAGCTCGACGAGGAGGGCCACCCCGACGTGCCGATCCTCGCCTACAGCGCAAAGTACGCCTCTGCCTTCTACGGGCCCTTCCGCGACGCCGCCGAGTCGACGCCGGAGTTCGGCGACCGACGCGGGTACCAGATGGATCCAGCCAACGCCGCAGAAGCGGTCCGCGAGGCCGAGCTAGACCTCGACGAGGGCGCCGACATGCTGATGGTGAAGCCGGCCCTCCCTTATCTGGACGTCGTGCGCCGGGTTAAAGACGCGACCGGCGCCCCGGTCGCCGCCTACCACGTCAGCGGCGAGTACTCGATGCTGAAGGCGGCCGCCGCCAACGGCTGGATCGACGAGCGCGCCGCCGTGGTCGAGGCGCTGACCTCGATCCGCCGCGCCGGCGCCGACGCGATCGTCACCTACTACGCGAAGGAGGCCGCTGAGTGGCTTCGGTGAAAGTCCCGCAGTCGAAGGCGCGCAGCCGCAAGGACGGCTCCGCGATCCCGCTCGACGAGACCGACAAGCGGTTGATGAACCTGCTGCAGTCGAGCTTCCCGCTCGACCCCGAGCCGTTTGCCCTGGTCGCCGGCGAGGCGGACCTGGAGCTCGACGACGTCCTCGCTCGCACCCAGCGGCTGCTCGACGGCCGGATCATCCGCGAGATCACGCCGATCTTCGACACCCGCGCGCTCGGCTACGAGTCGATGCTGGTGGCAGCGAAAGTCGACTCCGAGAACCCGCAGCGCGCGGCGCAGATCGTCAACGCCCACCCCGGCGTCTCCCACAACTACCTCCGCACCCACGACTTCAACATGTGGTTCACGATCGCCACCCCGCCGGACTCGCAGCTCGGCCTGAAGGGGACCCTGGAAGCACTGATGGAGGAGACCGGGGCGGAGTCGATGCGGGAACTGCCGACCCTCACCCTGTTCAAGATCAACATGAACCTGGAGATGGAGAAGGGGACCGAGGCGCTCGCCGCCGCGGTCGAGGCGGCACCTCCTCGCGAGCTGGAACCGCAGCCCTACGACGCCGACGACATCGCCCTGATCAAGGCCCTGCAGGGGCCGATGGAAGCGGTCGCCCGTCCCTACGACGCCGCCGCGGGCGAGCTGGGGATCTCGACCGAGGAGCTGCTCGACCGCCTGCGGACGATGGTCGACCGCAAGATCCTCCGCCGGGTCGCGGCGATCCTCTACCACCGCCGGGCCGGCTTCTCGGCCAACGGGATGGGGGTCTGGAAGGTGCCGGAGGACCAGATCATGGAGGTCGGCGGGCGCATGGCCTCCTTCCGCGGCATCTCCCACTGCTACCAGCGGCCCACCTACGAGGACTGGCCCTACAGCGTCTTCACCATGGCCCACGGCCGCTCGAAGGAGGAGTGCGACGCCGTCCTCGACGCGATCGCCGAGGAGTGCGGGATGGGACCGGACGACCGCGCCACCCTCTACTCCTCGACCGAGTACAAGAAGATCCGCCTCCACTACTTCACCGAGGACTACGCCCGCTGGGAAGCCGAGCATTCCTGAGCTTCAACTGTGACCGACTTATTTGAGCGGGCGCAGCAGGTTCTTCCCGGCGGGGTGAACTCGCCGGTGCGGGCGATGCGGCAAATCGGTCGCGACCCGATCTTCGTCGAACGCGCCGAGGGCTGTTGGCTGTTCGACGTGGAGGGCAATCGCTACGTCGACTGGATCGGCTCCTGGGGGCCGATGATCCTCGGCCACGCCGAGCCGTCGGTGACGGCGGCGGTGATCGAAGCGGCGAAGAGGGGCACCAGCTTCGGCGCGGCGACCCTGGCGGAGGTGCGGTTGGCGGAGGAGGTGGCGGCCCGGATGCCCTCGGTGGAGATGGTGCGGATGACCAGCTCCGGGACCGAGGCGGCGATGAGCGCGGTGCGGCTGGCGCGGGCGATCACCGGCCGCGAGGTCGTGATCAAGTTCGCCGGCGCATACCACGGCCACTCCGACGGCCTGCTCGCCGACGCCGGCTCGGGTCTGGCGACGCTCGGGGTTCCCGGCAGCCCCGGGGTCACCGCGGCCCAGGCATCGGCCACCGTCGTCGTCCCCTGGAACGACCGCGAGGCGGTCGCGCGCGCGCTCGCCGAGCACGACGTCGCCGCCCTGCTCGCCGAGCCGATCGCCGCCAACATGGGCGTGGTCCCGCCCGCCGAGG
>Ga0164301_10000590_pt1 | contig 10730 bp, 11 predicted proteins | sample Whisoiple_231_MG_FD_109711 | JGI IMG/M metagenome (GOLD analysis project Ga0164301, IMG submission 109711) | Unamended control soil microbial communities from upstate New York, USA - Whitman soil sample_231_MG | ecosystem: Environmental > Terrestrial > Soil > Agricultural land ... | reverse complement strand
GATGGGGCGGGAGCGGCTCGTGTAGCGGCGGCCTCGGCCACTACTGGCGCCGCGGCTAGCCCAAGCAGCAAAACCTCCGCCACGGCGCATAGGATGGGAGTCCTAGTCATGGCGTCTCTCCTCGTAAGGCTGTTAATAGCGCCTCAAGCGGGCGCCTCAAATTGCCTGTTTCTTGGCCGAATATTAGCATTCTGTATGTAACCCGAGTCACGCTCTGTCCAATCGCGTCTCTGTGATCCGGGAACGGGCTTACCGGAGGCTTCGCACCCTTGAGTAGCGGCGATCGCCCACGGCCAGGCCGTAACGACATTGTGTCGCGGACACACCCCGGATCGGCCCCATAGTGGTGATACAATACTAGTAATCCCGGCTTTGCCGTGATGGTGGTGCAGGGGCGAAGGAGTTCAAACGTGAATATACATCAGAAGCCGGACCAGGGCCTGACCCAACGCTGGCTCGCGGCGTTTCCCAATCTTCCGGAACTTGACCCGGAGCATCGGGCTGAGATGCTCGGGAGCATCAGGTTCAACCGGCTGAACGAAGGCGATATCGCCTACCGCCAGGGTCAGGAATGCCAAGCGTACGTCATGTGCATCGAGGGGCGCACGCGGGTGTTCAAGACCTCGGAGTCTGGCCGCGAGATTCTGCTCTATCAAGTCGGGCGCGGCGAGACATGCGTGCTCACCACCTCCTGCATCATGGCCGGTCGCCCCTTCCCGGCAGAGAGCACCGCAGAAACTGATGTGCTGCTCGCGGCGCTCCCCGCACCGGCATTTCACCGCCTGTTGACCGCCTCCGTTCCGTTCCGGCAATTCGTGCTCAACAATTACGGGGACCTGCTGTCGAGCCTGATCATGCTCGTCGATGAGGTGGCCTTTGCCAGCCTCGATCTCCGACTCGCGCGACGACTGCTCGCCGAGGCAGACGCGCAAGGCATCGTGGCGAAGACTCATCAGCAACTTGCGCTCGATCTTGGCAGCGTGCGCGAGGTGATCAGCCGCTATCTCGGCGAATGGGAGCGCATGGGCTGGGTGCGGGCCTCGCGTGGCAGCATCGAGGTACGCGACCCGCGGGCGCTGGCGAGCTATGGCGCAGGGCCGACGACGTGACAGACCTGCGACGACGTTGTCACGAGGTCTGACGTGGTCGTGATCACAAGTCGTGACTTGGGTCACCGACCCGGCGGGTCCAGTTGACATTAAAGGGACCGTCCGAGAGCACGTCTTGGGACTGACCAGGCAACCATCACCTAGGAGACGATCATGACGAGAACCACCATTCTATCGGCACTCGCCGGCGCCTTGCTGCTCGGCGTCGCCAGCGAAGCGCTCGCCGCCACCGGCGAGTTTGACAATATGTGCACGGAGGGCCTTGCACTCGGCAAGGACATAAAGACCGATTGCTCCGTCAACGCGACGCTCGATGGCAAGACCTATTGCTTCGGCAATGAGGTGGCCAAGACGCTGTTCATGAAGGACCCGCAGGGCAACCTCGCCAAGGCGCAAGCCTATTATTCGAGCAAGAAATAGCGTGGTCCGGACCCGCTGCCTTATCGGGAGCGGGTCCCTACGCGACCGGCGTTCGTTCCATCGCGCCGAGCAGGCGAGCGAGCGTATCGCGGGTCGAAGCATCGGCGCGGCCATTGACACGCTCCTGGCGGAAGTGGCGCTGAAAAGCCTCCACCACCTTCTCCAGCCCCGTGCCATAGGTGCTCGTAAGCTCAACTCCATAGCCGAAAGCAGAGAGATCCCGCTGTAGCTGCAGAACCTCCGGCCCCTCATCGCCTGGGCCGAGTGCCTGATCCTCGCCTAACTGCGTGGGCGCAACCCAAATCCCGACGCCGGCGCGAGCGAGCCGCGCCCAGTCGAACTTCTCTCCAGGATCGCGCTTGCGTCCGGGCGCGATGTCGGAGTGGGCCACCACGCGCTCCGGCCGGATGGGATGGCGGCCCAGAATGTCGCGACAAAGAGCCTCCACCCCTTGTATCTGCGCCTCGCGAAAGTCGCGATAGTCGATATCGTGGCCAGGATTGTGAATCTCGATGCCGATCGAGCAGGAATTGAGGTCAGTCTCGCCGGCCCACAGGCTTTGCCCGGCATGCCAGGCGCGCTCGGACTCCCGCACCATCTGGGCGATGCGTCCATCCTCGTCGACGAGATAGTGGCACGAGACCTTCGACTCCTCCCGCGTGAGCCAGTCGAGCGCGGCGTCAGAGGAGTCCATGCCAGTGTAGTGCAGCACGAGCATGTCGACCACGCGGTCGTTTCGCCGCGGCTCTCGGTTCGGCGAAGGACACCACAGCGTGGCGAGCGGACTGTCGGGACCTGCGGTCATGTCCTCTTATTCATCATGCTGAGGAGCGGCCGCAAGGCCGCGTCTCGAAGCATAAGGCCACATCCCGAGACGGTTGCGTCCCGCGGCCGCCTCAGGATGAGGGTCGGACGCGAGCCGGCTAAGTCCGAGAGCTAAATCCCTCGCTCCTTGGCGATCTGGCCGTAGGCCTCATTGATAGCGGCGATCTTCTCGGTGGCGATGGCGACGAACTCCTTCGGCACGCCGCGGGCCATCAGCTTGTCGGGATGATTGTCGGCCACGAGCTTGCGATACTGGCTCTTCAAGGCTTCATTACTGATGGACGGGTCGATGCCGAGAACCTCGTAGGGATTGCGCTTCGCGGCGGTGACATGGCGCGCCTTGATGTAGGCGAACTCGGTGTCGCTGATGCCGAAATGCTTGGCGACCTGTTGCAGGAACTGCTCCTCGCGCGGATGGAGCACTTCGTCAGCCTTGGCGATGTGGAACAGGCCTTCGAGCACGTCCTCGAGCAGCTTGCGGTTGCCCTTGAACATGACCGCTAGCTGCTCGGCATACGCCTCGTAGCCAGCCACGTCCTGCTTGGCGAGATTGAACACGCGAGCGACGTTCTTCATCTCGCCGTCAGGCACTTTGAACACTTCCTTGAAGGCGTTGACCTCGTCCATGGTGACGACGCCATCGGCCTTAGCCATCTTGGCGCCGAGCGCGATAACGCCCACGGTGAAGGCCACCTGGTTCTCCGCAGGGCCGTCCTGCTCCTGATCGCGATCGATGACGTAGTGCCCGGCGACACCGCCGAGCAGTGCGCCGATTGGGCCGCCGATTGCGAGTCCCGCCGCGGCGCCGGCCAACTTTCCCCAAATCGACATCGCCAGACCCCCCTAATAAATACCGGCTAGAGCATAAGGATTTTTATCCGCTCCCGCATGCGGATAATCGTCTCGGCAGGCGAGCGTTGCTTGCTCGGTTATCACCTCGAAGTGACCGGTCCGGAATCGCGAAAATTGGCGAGGATGGAGAGCTTTGGCTCGTCGATCTCAAGCCCGGCCGCAAGCCGCCGCTCCACATGGACAGAGCGGGCGAAAGTCCAAGCGAACAGCCAAAGAGTGAGAATTCCAGTGACAATGCTTCCCACCAGCACGAAGGTGCTGCCGAGCTGGAATAGGTCGGCGCCGGCGACAATAAATGCCTCGGTGATGATGCCGAAGCCACCAGCAACCACGATCGCAGCGCTCAGCGAGGTGATGAAGATTGAGACTGGATGATCGCCGCCGTGGTGGGCGCGGGGGTTGGCTTCAGTGTCCATGGGCGACCTAATACCGGCGGGAAGTGGTGTGGACAAGGGGTGTTGTCCCTCCCTTCCGCTGCAAGGGGAGGAATCTGCTCTTTAAGACTTGGGGACGTCGCGGCGAATCTTGCGCGAGGCGCCCACGATCTCGACGCCTTTCGAGCCCACGAACTGGTCGAGGTTCTTGGTGAGGTAATAGGGTGCCGCAAGCCGCAGCACGAGGCCATTCTTGACGCAGCCGACGACCAGCGTGCGCCAATAGGCTGGACGGCCGCTATAGGCCTCGTGGCTCAGCGACACGTCCATATTTATGTAGGGTTTAACGCCGGTGACGGTGAGCTGATAGACACTGGGGCCCGCATACCATTCGATATCGACGCCGGTGAAATCTATTGGGTAGCACTCGCCGGTAAGATTCCCGATCGGCACCACGAGCTCAGGTGCGTGAGGCTTGCCGATCAGCGGCCCGGCCCATGCGGCAGCCCCTGCCGTCAAGCAAAGTCCCACTCCCGCGAATAGGCTCAGTATCTCGCGTCGCATCGCAGTCCCCCGTTTGCCGCGTAGCCTAGCCGCCGACTGTGACGGTCCCAGACTCGGCACCGAACGTCTCCTCTGTCGCGGGGAAAAAGCCTACTATGAGCAAGCCATCGCGCGAAAACTAAGTGGGAACCGAACTCCGGGTTTCCCGTTGCGCCTATAATGCTCGGTGGCCCGGAGCATGAAAACGAGGAGACATCCCGATGCAGGCTTCACAGGTGCATGACTTTGCGAGTCGGCTTCTCAGGGAGCACGGCGACAAAGCCCAATTGATTGCAGCCCAAAGGGTGCTCGAATGCGAGAAGCGCGGCGATAGAAGCGAAGCTGAGGACTGGCGCCGCATTCGCGACACGCTGAAAGAGATGAAGGGACCGCTAGCGAGCTGAAGCTCGCCCTTCCGTTGCTCTCCCAACCCGCATCAGGTGAAGACCAGCTCAGCAATAAGGCGCCGGTAATTGTGGCAGAGGCGGCGTTGATCTCGTTGATGCGGCCAGCAAACAGAGCCCCATGATGGCGGTGCAGAGAGCCGCAGCGAGACAGGTCGCCACGAACACCGCGCCATGATCCATGCCGGCCTTCTCGAGGATCGCCGGGTTTACGAACATGATGTAGGCCATGGTGAGGAAGGTGGCGAGGCCGGCGCCGCAGCTCCGACGCCACGCTGGTGCCAGCGGCGGCGAGACCGAAATAGCGGTCGAGCGAGCCTTGCAGTCCTGATGCCTCGGCGGACGCCTGCGAGCCCTCCCCTCCCCGTTCCTCAGCCATTCTTATTACCCTTGCCTTGTCAGCACCCGAACTTCGCAGGCATGACAATGTTGATTGGGTGGCTTATCCACATGCTCGCCAGCAGGAAAGGAGCCATACATGGCCATTTACGCGCTCTACGGAGAGGCGCCGGAGTTTCCGGCCGACGGCCTCTATTGGGTCGCCGAGACTGCCGCGCTGATCGGGCGCGTGCGGCTCCACTCCGACGTGAGCATCTGGTGGGGCTCGGTCTTGCGCGGCGACAATGAGTGGATCGAGATCGGCGCGCGCTCGCAAATCCAGGATAATGCGACGCTGCACACCGACCCAGGATTTCCGCTCACTATCGGCGAGGACTGCGTCATCGGCCACAATGTCATTCTGCACGGCTGCGCCGTTGGCGGTGCGAGTCTAATCGGCATGGGTGCCATCATTTTGAACGGCGCGAAAATCGGCGCCCACTCACTGGTTGGCGCCGGAGCGCTGATCACCGAGGGCAAGGAGTTCCCCGATAATTCCGTGATCGTCGGCGCGCCGGCCAAGCTCGTGCGCGAGGCCGACGACACGACGAAGGCGATGACGGCGCGAGCGGCAGATGTCTATGTGCGGCGCTGGAAGCGCTACGCCGCGGGGCTGATGCGGCTCGGATGACACGGTCCGGCACCTGGCAGTTTTGCATCGACCGTGGGGGCACGTTCACCGACATCGTCGCGCTGAGCCCCAATGGGCGGCTCCTCACCCACAAGCTCCTCTCCGAGAATCCCGAAGCCTATTCCGACGCGGCAACCGCCGGCATCGCCGATCTGCTTGAGGTTGCACGCAGGGAGGCTCTGCCAACAGAGCTGATCCAAAGCGTCAAGATGGGAACCACCGTCGCCACCAATGCGCTGCTCGAGCGCAAGGGCGATCGCTTGCTGTTGCTGGTGAGCGAAGGGTTGCGCGACGCCCTCGAGATCGGCTATCAGGCGCGGCCAAAGATCTTCGCGCGGAAGATCGAGAAGCCGTCCATGCTCTACGTGCGCGTGACCGAGGTGCCGGAACGCATCCGCGCCGACGGCGCAATCGAAACGCCACTTGATGTTGTTGCTGCACGCGCTCTGCTCGATGCGGCACGGGCGGATGGGATCGATGCGGTTGCCGTCGTTTTCATGCATGCCTATGCCCATCCGAGGCACGAGAAGATTGCGGCAGAGCTCGCACGCGAAGCGGGCTTCGTGCAAATCTCGGTCAGCCATGAGGTGAGCCCGCTGGTGAAATTCGTCGGGCGCGGCGACACGACCGTGGTCGATGCCTATCTCTCGCCGCTGCTCCGCCGGTACGTCGATCGCGTGGCGGCGGCGCTTGTTGCCCACCCTTCGATACGCGCCCTGGCGGACGCTCCGCAGGGTGAGGTGAGTGACCCTCATCCTGAGGAGCGTGAGCGAAGCGAGCGCGTCTCGAAGGATGAGGCCCCCCACCCGACCCGCTACGCCGGTCGGCCTTCCCGCGAGGGGGAGGCATGCGCTCCAAGACTCCTGTTCATGCAATCCTCCGGCGGGCTTACCTCGGCGCATCTGTTCAAGGGCAAAGACGCAATTCTGTCTGGGCCCGCCGGCGGCGTGGTCGGTGCGGTAGAAACGGCGCGCATCGCCGGCTTCGACCGCGTCATCGGCTTCGACATGGGTGGCACGTCGACCGATGTCTGCCATTTCGACGGCCTATACGAGCGGACTTTTGAAAGCGTGGTCGCAGGCGTGCGCGTGCGGGCGCCGATGATGCTGATCCATACCGTCGCGGCCGGCGGCGGATCGATCCTCTCTTATGACGGCGCGCGCTTCCGTGTCGGCCCGGATTCGGCCGGCGCCAATCCTGGTCCTGCCTGCTATCGACGCGGTGGGCCGCTCACCGTCACTGACGCCAATGTGATGGTGGGAAAGCTCGTGGCGGACTTCTTCCCCAAGATTTTCGGGCCGACGCAGGATCAACCCCTCGACGCGAAGGTCGTGAGTGAGCGCTTCGCCGCGCTTGCCGCGGAGATCGGCGATGGCCGCGAGCCGGCGCAAGTCGCCCACGGCTTCATCCGCATCGCGGTCGAGAACATGGCGAACGCAATCCTGACCATTTCGGTACAGCGCGGTTACAACGTCACTGATTATGTGCTAAACACGTTCGGTGGCGCTGGCGGCCAACATGCCTGCCTCGTCGCCGACGCACTCGGCATCGGGCGCGTGCTCATCCATCCTCTGTCTGGCGTGCTGTCGGCCTACGGCATGGGGCTCGCCGAGGTGAAGGCGACGCGGAGCCGTGCGGTGCTGCGCCTGCTCGATGCGGAGGGTCTTGTCTTAGCCGAGGCCCTAGCCAAGCCGCTGGCCGACGAGGCGGCAGAGGAGCTTGCCGACCAGGGTGTGGCCCGTGACGGCATCCGCATCAGCGCCCTTGCGCATCTCCGCTATCTCGGCACCGACACCGCACTGCCGGTGCCGCTGGGCACCCACGCCGAACTCAAAAGCGCGTTCGAGGCGATGCATCGCCAGCGCTTTGGCTTTGTCGGCGCCGACAAGGCAATCGAGATCGAGGTAATCGAGGTTGAGGCGCTCGGCGGCGGTGGCCATCCGCAAGAGCCCGACCTGCCGCTTTCGCTCGAGGAGGTCCCTGAGCCGCAAACCACCACGAGGCTCTTCACGGGCGGCAGCTGGCACGACGTGCCTGTCCTCATGCGCGAAAGCCTGATGCCGGGCCACCGCATCGCCGGACCGGCGCTGATCATTGAGCCGCATCAGACAGTGGTGGTCGAGCCGCACTGGCAGGCAGAGGTCACGGCGAAAAATCATCTGCTGCTCAGCCGCGCGCGCAGGCGTGATACTCGGGCCGCGCTCGGCACCGCCGTCGATCCCGTGCTGCTCGAAGTCTTCAACAAGCGCTTCACGGCAATTGCCGAGCAGATGGGCTACGCGCTTCAGAATACTGCACGGTCGGTCAATATCAAGGAGCGGCTCGATTTCTCCTGCGCCATCTTCGATCGTGAAGGGCGCCTCGTCGCCAACGCGCCGCATATTCCGGTGCATCTCGGGTCGATGGATCGGAGCGTGGAGACGGTGCGGCGCGAGGTGGGCGCTCGCCTCGCGCCCGGCGATGTGTGGATGCTGAACGCGCCTTATAATGGCGGCACGCATCTTCCAGACATCACCGTCGTGACGCCGGTGTTCGCGGAACGTAACGCCGAGATCCTGTTCTTTGTCGCGGCGCGCGGGCACCATGCCGATATCGGCGGCATTACCCCTGGCTCGATGAGCCCGAAGGCGACGCGCATCGAGGAGGAGGGCGTCTATATCGACCCCTTCAAGCTGATCGAGGGCGGTCGCTTCTGTGAAGAGGCGGTGCTTCAGCTCCTGAGCCAAAGTCCCTACCCGGCCCGCGACCCGGCGCAGAACATCGCCGATCTCAAGGCGCAAGCCGCAGCCAACGCCAAGGGCGTGGAAGAGCTTCACAAGATCGTTGCCGATTACGGGCTTGATGTAGTGCAGGCCTATATGGGTCATGTGCAGGACAATGCCGCGGCGAGCGTGGCGCGCGTGATCGAGACGCTTCGCACAGCGAGCTTCGAGGTCGAGACCGACACCGGCGCGCGTATCAAGCTTGCGATCCGTTTCGACCTCGAACGCGGCAAAGCTATCATCGACTTCACCGGCACGAGCGGACAACAGCCCGATACTTTCAATGCGCCGGAACCGATCACTCGGGCTTGCGTGCTCTATGTCTTCCGCACGCTGGTCGATGACGATATTCCGCTCAATGCCGGCTGCCTGCGGGATATCGAGATCATTGTACCGGAAGGATCGATGCTCGCGCCCCGCTACCCAGCAGCAGTCGCTGCCGGCAATGTGGAGACGAGCCAGACCATCGTGAACTGCCTCTATGGCGCGTTGGGGGTGCTCGGCTCGGCGCAAGGCACCATGAACAATCTCACCTTCGGCAACGCCCGCACCCAATATTACGAGACAGTCTGCTCAGGCGCGCCGGCAGGCCCCGGCTTCGACGGTGTGGCGGCGGTGCAGACGCATATGACCAATTCGCGGCTGACCGACCCGGAGGTGCTCGAGCTCCGTTACCCGGTGCTGCTCGAACGCTTCGAAATCAGGCGCGGCTCTGGCGGCAGGGGGAAATGGCGCGCTGGCGACGGGACACTTCGAGTGATCAGATTTCTTGAGAGTATGGAGTGCGCGATCCTGGCAGGCTTCCGACGCGTGCGGCCCTTCGGGCTTGGCGGCGGCGAACCGGGAGAAGCCGGCGCGAATTTCGTGCGCCGCAAGAATGGACAGCTGGAAAGCTTGGACCCCTGTGCTCAGACAGTGCTGGAACCTGGCGACGCCGTCATCATCAGGACACCGACCGGAGGCGGCTACGGCCCTGCGGAATGACCGTTAGAGACCTCACCCGCAATTGTGGACACGCTGCAAGAACCGCCATTTGAGGTTCGCCCTTTGTGCATTGACCACGGGATTGATCGAGCCCTGCACCAGCTGAAGTCCGCATGCAAGCGCAAATAGAGAGGGCGCGGGGGCCTAATCCCGCGCCCTCTTACGCGTTGCCTCTCTACTACTTAGCTGGGGCTTATGCGGTGGCCGGCTTCGGACCGCCCGCCCCGCGCTCGGCCATGAACTGATCGAACTCCGCCTTGTCCCGCGCCTTGCGCAGACGATCGAGGAAGGTCTGGAATTCTTCAGCCTCTTCCTCCAAGCGTCGCAATGTCTCCTCGCGATAGGCGTCGAAGGCCGCGTTACCGGTCGTGCGGAGCGGACCAAAACCGCCGAACCCGCCGCCGAAGCGCCGCGCCTCCTGCATAAAGTGCTGCTTCCACTGCAGTTTGTTTCCGCAACCCATGCGTCCACTCCAGATGAGATAGGCCAAGAGCCCAAGGCCAATGGGCCACCAGATGATGAAGCCGAGAACCGCGGCGATGATCCACGCCGGTTTTCCGTAATCGTCCAACGTCGTCACTAGCTGTTGCATGTCATGCGCACCTTCCTCGGTGTAAATGTTATTCACATTCACATAGGTGGGACCATCCTGTCCAGAGTCAAGAGACGACACAAAATGTTATCTGCAGGGGCCAATCTCAAGGGCTCCGTGCTGTATCCGGGCTTTCGGGCGGGAGAACACCAAGCCCGCGCAGATAGACGAGCATCGCCGATTCGAGAATCTCTTCCGGGGGGAGCGGGAGCTTGGCCGCGCCGGGCCGCGCCTCCACGAAGAGATCGGCGACGCCATGGGAGAGCGCCCAGACATGCAGGCTCATCAGCCTGACTGGCGGCCTCCGGTCGGCGGGCAGTGCCCGGCAGAGCGCGGCCGTCGCGCGCTGGAGCACGTCGAACGCCCGCTCGGCCGCGGCCTTGAGCTGATCGTCATCGCTCGTGCCGAGGCCCGCTTCGAACATCACCGCATAGCTCGCCGGCTCCTCGCGGGCGAAGGCGAGATAGGCGCGGCCGAGATTCTCGAAGGCCGAGAGCGGCGTGGGGATGCCATTGTTCCAGGCCATGTCGAGTCTCGCTGCGAAGCGCTCGAAGCCGTTGCGGGCGACCTCGGCAATTAGCGCCTCGCGGTCGCGAAAATGCCGGTAGGGCGCGGCGGGACTGACGCCGGCAAGCCGAGCCGCCTCGGTGAGGCTGAAGCCCGCGGGGCCGTATTGCTCGATCAGCTTGCGTGCGGCCTCGAGCAGGACCTCCTTTAGATTGCCGTGATGATAGGAGCGCGGCCGTCGCCAGCGCTGATCGTCGGAGCCCATGTGAAGGGCTTTTACATGAAAGCGCCTGACGCCGCCATAATTGCTGTAGAGCGGTGGCCGTTAATCGTGCTCGTTTGGTAACCT
>Ga0164301_10000586_pt1 | contig 10755 bp, 9 predicted proteins | sample Whisoiple_231_MG_FD_109711 | JGI IMG/M metagenome (GOLD analysis project Ga0164301, IMG submission 109711) | Unamended control soil microbial communities from upstate New York, USA - Whitman soil sample_231_MG | ecosystem: Environmental > Terrestrial > Soil > Agricultural land ... | reverse complement strand
TGCTCTGGCTTCAAGAAGTTTTTTAAATACACCACCCCTGCGATCGATCGGATCGTGGCGGATTTGAAGTGGCAGCCGCCGCAAACGGTGCAAAGAATGTAACGGCGTGTTCCAGAATTTGTAATCGGACAAGCCACGATGAGAAACTCTCACTTCGCCCGGCACCACCGCCACAAGCTACTGATTGTGTTTGCCGCCGCGACTTTTCTGTCGCTTTTTGCCGGTGGCAGCAAATCTGCTGAAGTTAAATCGAGCGAGCAATCGACCGCGGGTCGCGAGGAGCCAGCCGCGATTCCGCTGGCCGACATCGCCGCGAAGGCAGCGGAAGTCTCCACCCTGATCAGCAACCTAATTACGAGCGCAGGCCGAGTCGGGCAAGTCGAAATGATCTCCAACTCGCTTCCTGCTCTGGGCCAAAAGTTGGACGAGCTTGTCCACGAGACAAAAGAAGTACTGCACACGGAACCGACCCTCGAGATGCTGCAGACAGTGCAGCAACGGTGGCAGCGCGATCAGGCGCAGACAAGCGGCTGGTTAAAGATCCTCACCGAACACGCGAACGCATTACAGGACGGCTTAACTCAACTTGGCGCGTTACAACAAACTTGGAGCAATAGCCGAAAGTCGGCACAAGCATCCAAAGCACCGGAACCGATCCTGCAACAGATCGATTCCACGTTGACAGCTATTTCGCAGGCGCAGGAGAAGCTGCAGGCAGAACGAACGGAGATCTTGGATTTACAGAGCCGTGTGGCCGCGGATTTGACGAAATGCACAATCGCGCTGGGGCAAATTGCTCATGCTCAACAGAGCGCTGTCAGCGGCATTTTTGCGCCCGAGGCGCCGCCGATATGGCGAATCGATCTCTGGCCGGATGCGATTCGTGCATTACCGACGCATGTGCGCGAAGTGACACACGGGCGTTGGTCGGATTTGCTGAAATATGTCCGAGAGCCGCGCGAGGGAAGCGGCCTTCACGCTGGGCTTTTTCTGGTGCTAGCGTTCCTCTTTGCCGGTGCACGTCGCAAAAGCCTCGGCTGGCTCAAGTCCGGCTCGCCCAGCTCGCCCGCCCTCGTCGTTTTCATGCGTCCGTTTTCCGCCGCGTTGGCCACGCCCCTGGTTTTCGCAACTTCCCCTTTCGTCGAGCTAGCTGCGCCGGTAAAGCAAGTGCTGAATATTGCGGCCCTCGTGCCAGTTTTACGTATCATTCAGCCGGTCGTAAGTCCTTCGATCGCAGCGCTGTCATCTGCAGTTTGCGTGGTCTTTGCCATCGATATGGTGCGCCAGGCCTATGCCGGCGTACAACTGATTGGCCAGGCGGTCCTGGTCGTCGAAACTCTGGCCGCAATGTTGGTGCTCTTCTGGATGCGGCATCATTATCGACTAATCATTGCAGAATGGGCTGAATCATCGCGCGCGGTAGTCCTCAGGATGGCGCGATCGATCGTTTTGTCCGTTCTGATTATTTCGTTTCTCGCCGGCGTCGCCGGATACCTGCGTCTGGCGCGCCTGTTGACGCCAGGTACTCTGGTCGGCGGCGTGCTCGCATTGGCGGCGTTTGCCTTGGTTCAGGTCTTTAGCGGTGCAATCGCGGTCCTATTTCGGCTCTGGCCATTACGTCTGCTGCGCATCGTCGAACATAATCGAGAGTTGCTACAAAAGCGGATGTTGCGCGTCCTGATCTGGATGGGCGTTCTTGGCTGGTTAACGCGCTACCTTTCTTATCTCGGTCTACTGGATCCCGCGTGGTCACTGGTTCAAGCGGTGCTCTCAACCAGGCTGGGGCGCGGCACGATATCCATTTCCGTAGGCAATGTAGTCGAATTTCTCCTGACCGTCTGGTTTGCCTATCTGCTTTCTCGTTTTATCCGATTCGTGTTGCAAGAAGACTTCTATCCGCGCATGCAGATCGCCCCGGGTATTTCCTATGCGACGTCCAGCTTGCTGAACTACATTATTCTGGCTCTAGGCTTCATCGTGGCATTGGGTGCGGTGGGCGTCGATTTCTCCAAAGTGACTCTGCTTGCTGGCGCCTTCGGTGTCGGCATCGGCTTTGGCCTGCAGAGCGTCGTCAACAACTTCGTGTCGGGCCTTATTTTGCTGTTCGAACGCCCCGTCCATGTGGGCGATGCAGTTCAGATAGGCAATCTGCAAGGCAGAGTGCGTCGAATTGGTATCAGAGCAAGCTTGATTCACACGGGCGCGGGGGCGGATATTATCGTGCCCAACGCGCAACTGATCTCGGAGCAGGTGACGAACTGGACGTTGAGCGATCAACTGCGGCGAGTGGATTTACCCGTTGGGGTGAACTACGGGGCAGCGCCAAAAAAAGTCATCGAGCTGCTGGAAAGTGTTGCGCGCGCGCATCCGGATGTATTACAGAATCCTATCCCACACTGTCTGTTCATGAATTACGGAGATAGCTCGATTAATTTTGAGCTACGAGTGTGGGCTGACTATACGAATCGGCAGCAGGTACAGAGTGATTTGACGGTCGCCATCTACGATGCTGTGTACGCCGCCGGGATGAGCTTTCCCTTTCCCCAGCGTGAAATTCGCATGCTGTCGGATAACTGCGGCGCGCCTATGGATTCTCCTAGCGCCGGTGCCAAGGAGAAAGCGGGGTTATAAGCGTAACCTGTTCATCCGAGCTCATGTTTGGACATTGGCGGTTCGAATTGTTCATGGCCATAGAGATCCGGCGAAAGCAGCGCGTCTAAGCTAGCAGGAATTTTATTGCCAATAGCCGGAAATTTCCAGATAGAAAACGGATGCTGTTATCATGCTCAGGCGATTAAAAATCTGTTTGATCAACCCGAAGTTTGAACCCTCGTACTGGGGTTTCGATTATGCATTACCACTCTACCCGGGAAACATTAAATGCACGATGGTGACCGGCGCTTTGCCGCACCTCGCGGCGCTCACTCCTAACCACGAAGTCGCGCTGCTCGACGAAAATGTCGAGGCCATCGATTTTGACAGCTTGACGCATTTTGACATCGTCGGCGTCACCGGCATGAACGTGCAGAAGGAGCGCATGCGCGAGATTCTCCAGGAGCTGCGCGCGCGCAAAATTTTCACCGTCGTGGGCGGCGCCTACGCCTCCGTCGATGAGCAATTTTTCGACGGACTATTTGACGTGCTATTCACCGGCGAAGCGGATGAGACTTGGCCCAAATTTATTGAGCAATTTGCCGCCGGCAAGCCGTACGAGAACTTCTTCAAACAAGCTCAGCCGACCGATATGACGTCTCTGCCGACGCCGAGATTCGATTTGCTCAAGGCCAAACGCTATGCGACGGGCTCCGTGCAGTTTTCGCGCGGCTGCCCATTTCAATGCGAGTTCTGTGATATCATCGTAACTTTCGGCCGCCGGCCGCGGTTGAAACGCCCGCAACAGGTTATCGAGGAACTCGACGAGTTGCGCAATTTGGGATTTCTCGGCGCCTTCATCGTCGACGATAATTTCATCGGCAATAAGAAGGCCGCCAAAGCCTTATTGCGAGAAATTGTTGCCTGGCAAAAGCAGCATGGCTATCCATTGCGTTTAAACACCGAAGCCAGCATCAATCTCGCCGACGATGCCGAGCTGCTCGACTTGCTCTACCAGGCCAATTTTCGCGCGGTATTTATCGGCATCGAAACGCCGCGCGAAGCGTCGCTCAAAGAAACCAAGAAATATCAGAACGTGACTGGGGATGACCTTGACTCGAAGTTAGCTCGTATCCAAAACGCCGGACTAGATATCAGCGGCGGATTTATTGTCGGATTCGATAATGATGATGAGTCCATTTTTGAAGATCAGTTTCGCTTCATTCAGGGAAACGGGATCGTGTTGGCGATGGTCGGTATGCTCACGGCGATACCGAAGACGCCGCTTTATGAACGTTTGAAAAAGCACGGCCGCCTGCGGTTGCACGACTTCAACTGTAATTTCGTGCCGAAAAATATGACCCCGGAACGATTGCAGAGCGGCTACTGGGAACTGCTCCGGCGCCTCTACGCCCCGGATGCATTTCTCGAGCGCTATTTTAAAATCTACAGCTATCCAGAATTCCGGCGGCGGCGGGCAGCTATTATCGCCCAAGCCAACGAGGGCAAGACCAGTACGACTCTGATCTACGGTCTTATCTTGACGTGGAATTTGTTCTGGGCGTTGGTCAAGGCCAAGCGTTTGAAAACGCTCGGAACAGTGTACTGGCGCTTATTTATGCAGCACCGCCGGCTTTATCAAAAAGGCATTGTCGGATTTACTCAATTCGTCAATCGTTGTGTTGCCCACTGGCATTTCTGGAAATTTACCGAGGAGGGCACCACCGGTAGGCTGCGCATGTTTAACTCCGGGTGATGCGAGCGCTTATCACGTACGCTCGTTGACGAGCTGCCTTGCAAAATTCCGCTGGCGTGCTAACTCGCAGTCGCTTCTCGTGAGCAGTTGCTGAAACAGCCATACATGACAGTTTCCTGTGCACGCCAAAACAAAAAACTGAATGAGTTCAGTCACGGTGAGCTTGACTATATTTGCATGCGTATTTGGCGGCGCGCTGCTTGGTTTGTTGCTTCACGCGATTCTGCCAGAACATCACTTGAGTAAGGAAACCCAAGATATTGTGAAGCTGGGGATGGGGCTGGTGGGAACGATGTCTGCGCTGGTTCTGGGGCTGCTCGTCGCTTCAGCAAAGAGTTCCTATGACGCACAAAGCACGGAACTGACCCAGATGTCCGCCAATATTGCGTTGCTCGATCGCGCCTTGGCGTTGTATGGACCAGAAACGAAGGAAACGCGCACTATACTGCGCAGCGCTGTAACCCGTGTGCTTGGTGAGATGTGGGCTAAAGACGGCAGCGTTACTCGATCGGCACCACGAGCCGCTGGCGGTGAAATTCTGTATGAGAAAATTCACGGGCTCTCGCCGCGAAATGATACGCAGCAGTCCCTCAAGAGTCATGCATTGAGTATTGCGGTCGATATCGGGAAAGCGCGCTGGCTCATGTACGAGCAGTTAACAACATCGGTTTCCATGCCCTTGCTGATCGTCTTGGTTCTTTGGCTGAGCGCTATTTTTGTCAGTTTCGGATTGTTCGCTCCGTTCAACGGAACGGTCGTGAGCAGCCTTTTTGTCGCTGCGCTCGCGGTTTCGTGCGCCATCTTCTTGATCTTGGAAATGTACACGCCTTATACAGGACTGGTTCAGATATCGAGCCAGCCATTGCGCGCCGCTATTGCGCAACTTGGCCAGTAGCCGAACTCTTTCCCTTCCCGCTGGACGTGTTGGACCAAAGTCCAATACAACCATTTAGTAAATTTAGGTAGAAGATCTTACGAATATAAAATTGTGATTTTCTTAGGCAGGGCTTTGAAACGAGGAACGTTATGAGCCGCAAACTACTCGGACTGATTGCCGGAACCATTTTGCTGCTGTCGAACAGCTTATCAGCAGCCGAGGAGCCTGACGGGGCTATCAAGATTACAACCCGAATGGTGGCTCCGGGAATTGGGCTCTCCTGGGGCGATGGAGTTTTGACCTACAAAGGCCAAGAGATTCCTTTCACGTTCCAGGCAAATGGGCTTTTTCGTAACGTCGATGAAAACATCACTGCCGCAGAGCTATCCGGTCAGGTCTTCAATCTCAAAAACGCAGCTGATTTCGCCGGGAACTATCAAAAGGCGGAAGAAAAAGGGAGCGAGAGCGAAGCTAGCTCAAGCGCCGCGATGAAGAATGAAAACGGCGTTGTGGTAAATCTTGTATCGACAGTTGCCGGGCGAAAATTCAGCCTCTCTCGCGAGGGTCTAAAGGTAGAGCTCAAGGGACAAAAGCCGTCATCTGATAGCACACCACGGAGAAAGAAAATGTTGGCCTCAGATACAAGCATGAAACTTTTTTAGCCGGGACGCGTAGGGGCGCAGCATGCTGCGCCCGTTCTTTGCAGAACGCCCATCGAGAACAGCAATGGACTATCTCGTTAATGCCCTGCGACAGAATCCGGAGCTCGCGGTGTTTCTGGCCCTCGCGGTTGGCTTTGGCATCGGCCAGGTCAAAATTGCCGGCTTCAGCCTGGGAACCGTTGTCGGTAGTCTTTTCGCCGGCGTCTTGATCGGACAGCTCGACATCAAAATATCGCCGCTCGTCAAGACGGTCTTTTTCGATCTTTTTCTATTCACCACCGGCTATAAAGTCGGACCGCAATTTTTCCGCGGTCTAAAACGCGATGCGTTCTCGCAAATGGCGCTCACGTTGGTGTTATGTACGACCTGCCTCATTATCGCCTTTGTGGCTGCGAAAATATTCGGATACGACATTGGCACCGCCGCCGGTCTACTGGCCGGAGCTTTCACCGAGTCGACAGTGATCGGCACTGCGGGAGACGCGATCAATCGATTGGCGATTACAGCGGAAGCCAAAACTGTTCTGCAAAACAACATTCCGGTTGCATATGCCGTTACCTATCTTGTCGGCACCACCGCAGTCGTGTGGTTCCTCCCCAAAGTTGGACCGAAATTGATGGGAGTGAATCTAAAAGACGAAGCCAGAAAAATGCAGGCGCAGGTTTCCGGCAGGCCGGAGGCACAGCCCGGAATCATTTCTCCCTCACGTTCCTTCGATGTGCGTGCCTACCGAGTGATGAATGAACAGCTTGTCAATAAAACCATTGCCACGCTGGAGGCGATGCCGCAAGAAGCACGGGTGTTCATCCAACGCATCCGCCGCGAGGGCGCAATCATTGAGCCCGAACCCGGCACTGCCATTCGCCACGGTGACGTCATCGCAGTCATGGCGAGAGCTGAAGTTCTGGTCGAGCGAAGCAGCGTGATCGGTCCTGAAGTCGACGACAAACAATTGCTTGATTTTCCGCTGCAGGTGTTGGATGTGGTGCTGACGAATCGATGTCTGACCGGACAGCCGTTGGCGGAATTAGTGAAATCGGAACCGTGGCGAAGCCAATTTCGGGGCGTCTTTCTGCGCAAGTTGACACGCGCAGGAGAAGAGATCCCTGTCACCGCTTCGACTCAACTCGACCGCGGTGACGTGCTTAGCCTGGTCGGCGCCAAACGTGATGTCAATCGCGCCGTTTCCGTGATCGGTTATGCCGACTGGCCAAGCAGCGCAACCGACATGATTTTTGTCGGCACCGGCATTTTTATTGGCGGGCTTATCGGTCTTCTGTCCGTGACCATTGCCGGGCTGCCCATCACGCTTACGGCGACCGGCGGAGCGCTGATCATGGGTCTTGTCTTTGGTTGGCTTCGTTCTGTGTTCCCGGCATTCGGACGTATACCCGAGGCGGCTATGTGGGTTTTCGATACGGTCGGTTTGAGCGTATTCATCGGTGTGGTCGGCTTGACCGCAGGACCGAGTTTTATTTCCGGGCTGCAGAAGTCAGGCATAAGTCTGGTTTTCGTCGGTCTGGTCGCAGCGATCCTGCCGCATTTCGTAGCGATTTTATTCGGTCGATACGTTTTGAAGATGAATCCGGTCATTCTTTTGGGCGCTTGTTGCGGCGCCGGCACCATGACCGCAGCACTCCGTGCCGTTCAGGATGAGGCAGACAGTAAACTTCCGGCTTTGGGTTACACGGTGCCCTATGCCGTGGGCAATATACTGCTGACCGCCTGGGGCCCGGTAATTGTCGTGCTCTTATCTGTAGGGAAGTGATCGACGTCGAATCGTAAAGAGAGCAACAGGTTCGGTTCCACCGTGTTGTTCCTGCGGAAAGACAAGAACCATCGGCACGCTCAACGTATCATCATGATCTGCAATTTTTTCAGTCCTTATTGTCGCAAGGAGTGGAACTGAGGGAGGCAAAATGCCGTTTACGATTGTCGATGCCACCGGTCCGATTATCAGCGTAAAAATCAGCGGCGAGATCGAGAAAACTGAAGTCACTCAGATTCAAGCAGCCGCTCTCGGTGCGATCCAGCGCTGCGGCAGAATTAGCGCGCTATTTATTCTGGATGATTTTCGCGGCTGGAAACGGGACGGCAACTGGGGCGACATCAGCTTCATGACCCAGCACGATCAAGAGATCGTTAAAATCGCGGTCGTTGGCGACGAGCAGTGGCGCGATCTGGTTTGCGCTTTTCTCGCCAAGGGATTCCGGACAGCGGCGGTCGAGTACTTTGTACCTAGCGACCTCCCCAAGGCGCGCGCCTGGCTCGAAACCGAGAAATCTTAAATGGCACAACAGCTGATCAAGACGGCGCGAGGAGCCCTGATATTTCTCCTAACGCTAAGTGTTTGCTTGATGCTGGTATCGTGTTCGATACAGCTGAAAATTCCCGATGTGGTCGACGATCGGGTCATAGAATTGGTCCGAAGTGAAGCGGCGCAGGTTGTGATGGTGAGCGAGGACCGTGAGAGTTTTTCCAAATACCAATTCTTCCTCTCTGATTTTCCGCGCCAAGATCTCCTCGGTATGAGCGTCGGAAATCGGAGAATCTATATCAGTTACAAACTCGCGGCGCGGGCATTGACCCATACGGGTTATCTATGGTTGCTCAGGCAGACCATCGCTCATGAGATCGCACACGAGACGGCAGGTCACACCAAGCAAAAGGGTTTAGGGTGGTTCACCGGTGGCAATTTCTCCTTTGGGGCCTCGGGTCAAAATGTGGGTCTGCCTTGGTATGTCAGATTGTATAACTATCCGACTGAGAAAGAGCTCGAGGCGGATCGGGTCGGATTAGAGTATTGGAAGAGACTCGGTTGGGACTGCCAGATCTGGGTGCGCATTCTAGAAAGTTTTCAAAGCCAACAGTACTGGGGCGATATTTATCATCCTACCGACCGCCGATTACAGCAAGCTCTGGACGTCTGCGAGTTGAGTGACATAAAACCTTCTGAATGAATTCTGTGGCAGCGCCGTCAACCGGATTTTTCTTTTACGACGCTGTGCCTTCTCTCCGCATCATTGGACTAAAGTCCAATATGCACGAGTTTACGATTTCGATAATAAAGTTGTTGTTCTCTGATGTTCGATTTCTTTTGAAAATCAAGCCAGCAAATTGGGCTCGGCAGCGATGCTGGCGATTCCGAAACGATCGTAAGTGCCTTTGTGGGAGGATCATGTGAACCTTGAAATTGTCAGGTCGATTCGAGGTCGGTGGAGGATGTTTTCAACGGCCCGCATCCTGTTTATAAGCTTAGCCGCATGCTCAAAGGAAGAACCGCCCCCGCCACCACCACCAGAAGTCACGGTTACGGAGGCGGTGCAAAAAGATGTTCCGATCTACATCGAGCTTGTCGGCAGCACGCTCGGTTCAGAGGACGTGGAAATTCGGGCGCGTGTCGAAGGGTATCTCGTTTCTATGAACTTCACCGAAGGGTCGTTCGTTAAGAAAGGGCAAACCCTCTACAAGATAGACCCACAACCATTCCAAGCGGCGCTCTCTCAAGCGCAGGCGAACCTATCGACTGCCAAAGCTCGCCTCGACAAGACCAACAATGATGTCGCCCGCTATAAACCGCTCGCCGCGGAAAAAGCGGTCAGTCAACAGGAGCTGGACAACGCATTGTCCGCGCAAGAGGCCGCTCGTTTCCAGGTTACGGCTTACGATGCGCTGGTGGATAAGGCGAAACTCGATCTCGCATACACGACGATTACTGCCCCCGTCGACGGACTGATCGGCACAACGCAGAAGAAAGTCGGTAGTTTGGTGGGACGCGGTGAAAACACGCTGCTCAATACGATCTCGCAGATCAATCCGATCCTGTTCCGTTGCGCGATTGCCGAGGCGGAATATCTCAGACTCGCTCGGGCGAGCGCCGATAAAGATAAGTCCCTTGAGAAAAAATTCGGCGTCGAGCTGATTCTTGCAGACGGAACCACATTTAACCATAAAGGTCGTCTCGATGCGATTGAACGGGCCGTGGACGTTAGCACGGGCACCCTGACGGGGCAGTTTAGCTTTCCTAATCCTGAGCGCATTCTGCGCCCAGGCCAGTATGGGAAAGCCCGGTTCGTAACCGACGTTAAGGAAGGCGCCTTGCTTGTGCCTCAACTCGCAGTGCAGGAGATTCAAGGACTCTATAGCGTCATGGTCGTAAAGCCTGACGCGACAGTGGAGCAGCGCATGGTCAAAGCCGGCGAACGCGTCGGCAATCTCTGGATCATCGATTCAGGACTGAAGCCGGGGGAAAAGGTGATCGTCGAAGGGCTTCAAAAAGTGAAGCCCGGCGTACAGGTCAGCGCCAAACTCGAAAAGGTTAAAGAAACCGCTTCGCCTGCGGGGAGCGCTCCGGCGTCAGCCAGCGAACCCAAGGAAGCGAAAGGTAAATAAGCTATGGCAAACTTCTTCATCCGCCGGCCCATCGTCGCTATCGTTATTTCGATCCTGATGGTTCTGATGGGACTGTTTAGCCTCAAGGGTCTCTCGATCGAGCAGTACCCATTCCTCGCGCCGCCTTCCATCCGAGTCACGGCCACCTACCCGGGCGCTTCCGCGGTGGCGGTGGAACAATCGGTAGCGACGCCCATCGAGCAGGAAGTGAACGGCGTCGATAAGATGATCTACATGAAGTCGTCGAACACCAGCGACGGCCGCATGCAGCTCGATGTCAACTTTGAAGTCGGTGTCGATCAGGACACGGCGAACGTGTTAACGCAAAACCGGGTCTCGTCGGCTCAGGCGCGGCTGCCGCAGGAGGTGGTCCAGCAGGGTGTCACCGTCAAAAAGCAGAGCCCGAGTATTCTGATGCTCATCTCCGTCTATTCGCCCAAAGGGAGCTACGACGCGAACTTTTAGACCAACTATTG